>ENA-UOUJ01001957-UOUJ01001957.1-activated-sludge-metagenome-genome-assembly--contig:-NODE-1957-length-9899-cov-3.755079_pt1 | contig 9899 bp, 6 predicted proteins | sample MGYA00249839_ERZ747224 | MGnify/ENA primary metagenome ERZ747224 (study PRJEB28782, sample SAMN03220277) | activated sludge metagenome | biome: wastewater; feature: sewage sludge; material... | reverse complement strand
ACGCCATGCCTGCCTGCGCTGGCTGGATGTGCACCAACGCAACGCCGGACAGAAGAGGGATTGGGTACAGGCAGAAGAAGTTACAGAAGCATGCATCCTCGAAAACATTATTCAAACCGAAGTAATAGAAGAGTTGTATACAGCCATTAAAAGGCTGCCGCCCCAGAGCAGCATGGTGTTCACTAAACTGTATATAGAAGGCAAGACGGTTGCTGAAACCGCGCAGGAAATGAAGCTTGCGGTATCCACTATAAAATCGCATAAAAAGAACGGGATCGCTCTGCTGCGGAGTATGATCTCACCTGCTGCGCTGCTCGTTTTTGTTATCGCTGTGCAGGGAAGCTGATAATTGCAAGGTTGCCAATCTCTTCAGGAGCATTGTAGCTTGAGCGTCACCTATCCCCCGTTGACAACACACGCCAGCAGGCGTAAAGTCGTAGATGTACAGGCAAACCGGTATTTTTTTACAAATTTTTACTTATCCGTTAGTCCTTTTCTTCTCTTTTTGTATCCTTATAAAAAGGAGCGGTGATGCTACGCCAAAATATTTTTATCTTACTGAAATGAAAAACGAACCCCATATCAATAAGGATGACCTTGAAGGCGCCTACCGCACCGCCCGGCTGATAGCAGGGTACATTCGCAGTACGCTTACGGAAGAAGAGAAAGATGAGTTAGACGACTGGATATGCGCCAGCGACGATAATATGCGCCTGTTTGCCAGGTTAACGGATGAAAAAAACGTAGAAGACAGCCTGAAGCAACGCCACATTTTTGATAGTGAAGCCGCCATAGAAAAGCTGGAGCAAAAAATAAAAGCGGAACAAACGCGGAAGACTGTTCGAAAAAGCAGGGTGTTTTTATATGCAACTGCCGCCACCGTACTATTGATGGCTGCTTTATTTATGGTGTTCCGGTATACAAATACGCCATCATTACCCAGGCACATAATTAGTGAAAAACCAGACCTTAAACCCGGTGGCGATAAAGCCACGCTTACGATTGCCGACGGAAGAACGATTGCATTAGACAGCACACAAAAGAATATTGTGGAGGCCGGAAACGTGCAGGTAACCAATGCCGGGGGACAACTGCTATATGAAGGGAACAGCAGCAAAGAAGAATGGCATACCTTAACCACCCCCAAAGGCGGCCAGTACCGGCTGGTTTTACCAGACGGATCAATGGTTTGGCTTAACGCGGCAAGCAGCATTACCTACCCAACGGCCTTCACCGGTTCGCAAAGAACCGTAGAGATAACCGGTGAAGCCTACTTTGAAGTAATGCATTATGAAAACAGGAGATTCATCGTTTCTGCCAACCGGATAACTACGGAAGTGCTGGGCACTCATTTTAATGTGAATGCTTATGATGATGAAGCCGGCATGAAAATAACCCTGCTTGAAGGCAGTGTAAAAATCTCGCAGAACAATGGCCGGTCAGCAATTTTAAAACCGGGTCAACAGGCACAGCTTGAAACTGACGGAAAGCTGCTTGTAACTGATAATATAAATACAGAAGAAGTGCTGGCCTGGAAGAACGGGTGGTTTGATTTCAATGATGCTTCAATAGAAACCATCATGCGCCAGGTGGCCCGTTGGTACGGTGTGGACATCCGTTATGAAGGAAAAGTAAATTATCATTTCAACGCCGAAATAGAAAGGAATGTGCCGGTATCGAAACTTTTCCAGTTGCTGGAAATGACCGACAGGGTGCATTTTACCATAAAAGACACAACCATTATTGTAAACCCTTAAAAAAACTGCCCATGATATAATGCTTTTTTACAGGCCCAAAAACCGCTTCGTTTTGCGGACGAAGCGGTACATGAAATTGGGTCAATTAATAAACAATCTGTGCGGATTGTTTCCTTGCGGGAAATAAATGTATTAATCAAACCAAAACAGTTCAAAGATATGGAATTCAGCATTCCCTGCGGCATCCATGCCGGTGCTGCTCGTGTATTGCCCTTCAGGTATGGTATCCACAGGATATTTAACCGGAAAATCATACGGGTCATGAAATTGGTAATACTGCTTACAACCGTGGCCTCCCTGCAGGCCTGGAGCCACCCGGTGGCTCAAACACTAACGCTTAACCTGGAACAGGCGTCTCTTGAAAAAGTGTTTCGGGAGATCAGCAGGCAAAGCGATTACCGTTTTATTTATACCAAAGAAGAATTGCTGGAAAGCAAAGCGGTAAGCTTGTCTGTTGTTGAAGCTCCGGTTGTATCAGTATTGAATTATTGCTTTAGTGAGCAACCGCTTACCTATGCCATCTCAGGCAGGTACATTATTGTAAAGAGAAAGCTCTATCCCCCCGATGCCATTAAGCCCGATACCCTGGTCAATATAAAAGGAAAAGTTACGGAAGAGAATGGCGAACCGCTGGCAGGGGCAACCGTTATGCTCAAAGGCGGCGGACGAACAGTGGTAACCGATGAAAAGGGTGAATTTTTTATAGATGCAGTACCTGCAGGTGCCGTACTTGTGGTGGGCAGCATTGGTTATTTCCAGCGTGAATACCGGGTGAAGAGAGAGGACAATATTTTGCTGCGGCTAAGGGCAAATGTTAGCGAACTGGGCAATGTGAACATTGAAGTAAGCACGGGCTTCCAGGAAATACCTAAGGAAAGGGCAACCGGATCGTTTACGTTCATTGATAACAAGCTATTCAATGAGCAGGTGGGTACGGACGTGCTGAGCAGGTTAGAATATATCGCCAATGGATTATCGGTAAACCAGAAGATCAGGGGTGGTCTAATGAGCATTCGTGGCTTGAGCACCATCAGGGGACCCAAGGACCCGCTGGTTATTGTAGACAACTTTCCTTATGCAGGCGATCTGAGTAATATCAATCCAAATAATATTGAATCCATCACCATCCTTAAAGATGCGGCTGCGGCTTCTATATGGGGCGCAAGGGCCGGAAATGGCGTGATCGTGATCACTACCAAAAAAGGAAAATTCAACCAGCCGTTCCGGGTGGAACTGAACAGCAATGTAACCGTAGTTCAAAAGCCCGACCTGGGCTACCTGAAACAAATGTCTGCCAATGATTTTATAAATGTGGAACAAATGCTGTTTTCGAAAGGATATTACAATGGTAAAGAAAACGATTTTGGGCGGCCGCCCCTGTCGCCGGTAGTGGAAACATTAATAGCGGAACGGGATGGATTAATAGATGCATCAACAGCCAACCAGAAAATAAATACTTTAAGGAGTCGGGATGTGCGGAATGATTTTAACCGTTACCAATACCGGGAGGCCTTGAACCAGCAATATGCGTTAAACGTTAAAGGAGGATCTGAGCACATTGCCTATGCTTTTGCTGCTGGATTTGATAAAAATATATCCGAACTTTCATCGGGCTACGATCGTATTAATATCAGCTCGGATAATACTTTTGCGCCGCTCAAAGGATTGGAACTTAATGCAGGTATTTACTTTACGCAAAGCAAAACCAGCAGCGGCCGGTCGGGCTATTATGCTATTCAGCAACCGGGTTATTCGGCCCTCCCACCTTATACTTCATTAAGCGGCACGCTGGATTTTTACCGCGGACCCTATATTGATACAGCGGGTGGAGGGCAATTGCTTGACTGGAAATATTACCCGACGGAAAATTACAAGCACAGCCGCAGCAAATCGAAGCTGCAGGATATTGTGCTTAATATCGGCGCCCGGTATAGCTTTTTTAAAGGTTTTTCAACAGATGTAAAATACCAGTACGAACAGCAGCAGGTTAGCGGCCGGTCGCTGAACGATATGGAAAGTTATTATACACGCAACCTTATCAATACATTCACACAGATCAATGATGGCATTGCAATTTACGGCGTTCCCCCGGGTGCGGTGCTGGGGTTATCTCATGTTTCCACCACATCGCACAACATCAGGGGACAACTGAATTACGATAGCCATTGGGGCAAACATGCAGTTACAGCAATAGCAGGAGGCGAAATCCGCCAGATCGCAAATAAATCCGATGGCAATACTATTTACGGCTATAACGATGATATACTCACTTATACACCTGTTGATTACACCAATGTAAAACCTATTTTTATTACCGGAGGAAACAGCTTCATTCCGGACGGCGTTTCTATAAATGAAACCATGAATCGGTTTGTTTCGTTTTATGGTAATGCAGCCTATGTATATAATGAGAGATATTCTTTGTCTGCTAGCGCCCGTAGGGATGCTTCCAACCTTTTCGGGGTATCTACCAATAATAAATGGAGGCCTTTATGGTCGGCCGGGGCAGGTTGGGAGATATCTAAAGAGAAATTTTATAAATCTTCTTTTTTATCTTACCTGAAATTACGGACTACCTACGGATATAGTGGCAATGTAAGCACTTCGCTTTCTGCAATTACTACTATTCAATATGATGTTATTAATCCATATACTAATAGCCCGATTTCAAAAATTGTTAATTATTACAATCCTGACTTAAGATGGGAAAAAGTAGGCATGTTCAACATAGGTATAGATTTCGGAATAAGTAACAATCGAATATCCGGAAGCATAGAATATTATAGGAAAAAAGGAATCGATCTGTATGGATTGATACCGATTGATTATTCAGCGGGGCTTGGAACAGAAACCATTACAAAGAATGTAGCTTCAATGAAAGCGAATGGGTTAGATATTGAACTGAAAAGTATAAATACAACGGGACAAGTACTTTGGACAACTGCTTTAATAACGAATTTTTATAAGGATAGAGTTATATCAGACTATCTCAAGGATTTACAAGGAAGAAATTTCATTACCGGGAGTGGACTCGTAAGCTTAACGGGCTTAGAAGGTAAACCAGTATATTCGATGCTTTCTTACCAGTGGGCGGGATTGGAAGCAGAAACTGGTAATCCTCAAGGATATTATAATAAAGAAATTTCAACAAGCTTCAATAATCTTACAGGAAGGAACACTAAAGCGGATGACTTGTATTATAGTGGCCCGGTCATGCCTGTAATTTCAGGCAATCTTGCTAATACCATCACATATAAAAGATTGTCCTTATCAGTTAGAATTACTTATAAGTTGGGCTATTATTTCCGAAGATCAAGCATCAATTATCAAAGTTTGTTTACTTCTTACGCAGGACATTCTGATTTTGCAAAAAGGTGGCAGAAACAAGGTGACGAGCAACACACACAAATCCCTTCTATGATATATGGTGCAACCGGAAGTCGGGATAATTTTTATAACGGTTCTTCTATTTTGGTTGAAAAGGGAGATCATGTACGGTTACAATACGTAAATCTAACTTATGGATTTGGAGATAGATTATCAAAAAGACTTTCGATCAGGGATTTTCAATTGTATGCTGTTGCCAATAATCTGGATATAATCTGGCGTAAAAATAAAAAGAAAATTGATCCGGATTTTTCAGACAGTGCTATTCTTCCTTCCATCAGCTTTTCTTTTGGAATGAAAGCAGCTTTTTAATAATATAGAAATGTAATACGTATGAAAACAAAAAAATTGTTTTATTTCATATTGGTATGCTATATCGGATCAGGCGTTTCATCCTGTAAAAAATACCTGGAGGCAACTTCCGACAAGAAACTGGCTGTAATCAGCAATTTGCAAGATCTGCAGGCCCTACTTGATGCTTATAATCAGATCAATTTTGTTGATGCGGGAATAGGAGAGGTATGTGCAGACAATAATTATCTGACTGAAGAGATTTGGGGTGGTATGGATGAATACGATCAGGCGTTATATACGTGGAATGACTTTAACGTAATACCAAATTATTCCGTTTATACAGGAAATATATGGAGCAATTGTTATAATATTATTTACAGAGCAAACACTGTTCTTTTGCATATTGAAAAAATAAAAAGAACTTCTGAGAATGCAATGGAGTATGATAATATTAAAGGTCAGGCATATTTTCTCAGGGCAAAATCCTATCTTCAAATGGCATGGATATGGTGTCTTGCATACGATAGTGTAAGTGGAAAATCGGACTTGGGATTACCACTTCGGTTAAGCCCGGATTTCAATGAGCCATCAGTAAGAAGTAATCTTTATGAAACTTACAAACAAGTTATATCTGATTTTAAAATAGCGGCTCAATTTTTACAAGAAAACCCTATACATCCCATTAGACCTGGAAAAGCTGCGGCATATGGGTACTTGAGCAGATGTTACTTGTCTATGCGTAAATATCAAGATGCAGGGACATATTCTGATTCATGCTTACAAATTCATAACGAATTGATGGATTTTAATACTGACATTCCGGATCTAAATACTACTTATCCTATTCCACGCTTGAACAAAGAAGTCATATATTATACAACTATGGCTACACCAACCCCTCTTTATTATGGAAATGTTGAACCAAGTCTTTATAATTTTTATGACGCCCATGATCTGAGGGTTAAAGCCTATTTTAAAACACTTCCGGATGGCAGTCATTCTTTTCATGGCAGTTATAATGGGGATTTTATTCCGTTCACAGGGATAGCAACCGATGAGATGCTTATTACATTTGCCGAATGTCAGGTTAGAAAAGGCAATCTTCAAGACGGGATGAAAGCTTTAAATTACCTTATAGCTAAACGCTGGGAATCAGATTATTTCGTGCCATTTAGCACAAATAGCAATGATGAAGCTCTTGCTATTATATTAAAGGAAAGAAGGAAGCAGCTTATATACAGGGATTTAAGATGGATGGATATAAAACGATTGAATAAGGAAAATAGAAATATCACTTTATCAAGATACGTTAACGGAAAACAGTATATTCTGCATCCTAATGATCTTAGGTATGCTTTGGCAATACCAGAGGATATTATTGTATTATCTGGAATGATACAAAACCCTCGCTAATCACTTTGGATTTAGATAAAAGCACGGCTATAAAAAGCTGTTTTTTTAGCCGTGCTGAGGAACAATTAAGGCTTTTTTTGATCTATTGTGATGCTCGGTCCATCTATACCCTCAGTATCAATATAATCGACTAATGCCTCTCTGCTTGATAAGGATGTAGAATGTAACTTGCATACGAGTTTTGTTCCACCGCATGTCACATTAGGATCGTCTGTGTCACTCATCACCCATTTTGTTGAGTCGGTATACTGCGAAGCATTTGTTCCGGTAAAAACAAAATAGGTAGTTGCCAAAGGTCTTTCTGAGGCACTTTCGGTTAATGGTTTCGTCTCCTTCGCATTTAGTGCCCTGTTCCCGAACGCAAATGCCACTATTGCCGATAAGGCCAGTATGGGCAGTATAAATTTTATTTTACGCATAAATAAATCTGCTTTTATAATCTTAAAAAGCAATAAAAACTTTAAGTTAGTTAATGAATTGGGTATACACCGCAATGCCCTTATTGCATTGCTTTGATAAAAAGATAAGGCTTACTCTGTTGCAGGTTTTCGGCTTCCTTCCTGTTGTTATACATTGGCCCGTGTATAACGATATGATTTATTGCAATAAAAAGGATAGCAATTGGGCAGCGCAACATTAAAAGTTCGGCTTAATGCTTTAAGCACACACAACTGAAATAGAGGGAACAGGAGTAATAAATAAAAGTTAACCGGGTTGGATAGCAGCCAAAGGGTATCAGTGGTTTATTATCTGTAAGAATTTTTTTTCGCTGTTGGTACTGCTAAGCTCCAACTACTCCTTTAATAGTGCAAATGAACTCATTCGCTTTTCGGGAATAACTATACGGAATTCCGGCTACTCATTGAGCACCAATTATTTCCGTTTTTGCTTATTGCCCGGTGTAGTACCAAACCGGGCTTTGTATGCATTGATCAGATCTTCTGACCGCCAGCCGGCTTCTATAGCGGCATATTTTACCGATTCACCATGATCTAACAGTTCAATTGCTTTTTGGAGTCGTTTCTCTCTCAGGTATTCGTATGGTCCTTTTCCCAGAACCATTTTAAAAACCATTTTAAAACGGTACTCATTCATTCCGGTTATTTTTGCCAATTCCGGAATAAGATAGTGGGCGGATATATCCTTTGTTATCAGGCGCTCCGCATAGTATATTTTTTCTTTTTCCTCCTGCGTATAGGGAGCGCTTACAGGATTGTACGCGTTGGCATCCACCATATATTTGAATAAAAGATCGCCAGCCTTGGATCTGAAATAAGGCGGAAGCCATTCCTTGGGGTAGGAACACCGCAGGATCTTTTCCACCTGTTCTCTTACAGCATGTTCGATATATTGCGTAGCGTCTGCCAGCACTCCGCCCGCAGGTAATTCATTGAGGAGCCGGCTTATTTTTGGAAAATAGCCCAATATATCGGCATAAAAGTCCGCCCTGAACCTTATCGTAAAAAGTGTTATGAATTTTTCCTTCTCAAATATTGCCCTGGTTCCCGGAATGCCTTTGGTTACCTGCCACTGTCCTTCCCTAAGCTTTCTCCTTGTATCGCCGGTTTCCAATACAATATCACCGACTAAAATAATTTGCAGGTAAAGCCCTTCGGTGTGGAAGCTGTTCTTTAAAATAAAATGTTCTTTTATGCTCAATACTCCGTAGCTGAAAACAAAATCAGCGGCATGGTACAACTGGATACAAACCGATCCAAAACTTCCCATTGCAGAGTACACTTTGCCACCCGGTAACCGCACACCCGGAAAGTCGCGGGGCAATTCGCCTCTCCATACCAGCGGGGCATGGGTTATAGATTGAACATTTGGTGTCATTCAGTGTTATTAGGTGATTGGTTTCTAATATAGCAATAAAATATGATAAAGGATTGTATAAAAAGATTTATACAATGGAAGCGCGATACAAAATAATTTTATTTACAAAATGAATTTGTTATCATAAAATAGTCAACAATCTTTTCTGAAACACTAACTTCAGTAGAAATATTTGTAAATACGACGATCTCCTAAGGCAGTGGTGGCCCCAACAGATATTACAGAAGGATATGTATTTCTTTCTACCCAAGGAGTTATTCTTATATCAAATGCTTCTCCCAATGGTCCAATCCTATTCCCGTCTTGGGAAAACGTTGATAAATAAAAAAGTGAAGGTATATTGGGGGAATAAAAATCAAAATACTTGGGTTGGATATTGGATGGATTGTAACCTCTAAAAACTGCGTTACCTAGTAGTTCGATATTCCCGGAATTATATATGATTGAAAAAATAGTGCCGCCGATGTTCAGCTTCGATAAAGGATTAATAAATTCCGTGTAAACAAAGCCTCCTGTTTCTGCATAAATCCATTTTTGATTTCCAGGCTGATATATTTCTGTTTTTATTTTATTTATTTGATGATTCGGGAGTTGTGTTAAAGTATCCGTGCGAAATATTTCAATTTGCCGGTTTATTGCATGATGGGCAAACCAGCTAATACACATTTTTGAAGAGTCAGGATAGTTATAATATCGTTTATTTGGGAGCCTTACTGCCGTCGAAGTTTCACGATCGCATATGATTTTTCTAGAAGAATCATTCAATATCTGATTTTTGTCATTGTAGTTAAAGTAAGTAGTATCATGAATATAATCTGCCCCCAAGTCAGAAGATAAAAAAATGTCTGGCGTTATTATTTTATAAGGCTTAGTATTATTGCCCTCGTAAAAGAGAATACAGGTAGCTGAATCTACATACATGCCATTGTAGTTTCTAAATCCAACCCGAATAATTCTTTTTTTATCGTCATAATGAAATGTGATGTCTTTTTTTCGTGTAGTAGCAGTCGGATTGCTCATCACATAATATTCCTCTATCCGCTTAATATAGCTTATTGTATCGCTGGGCATGGGTATTACAACAAGAGTATCTATCTGAGTTGGTGGTTCTGGAGAGCCCGATTTTGTGCATGCGTTTCCCGCACAAAGAAATAATATTGTTTTCCCGCCGGGGTCTTCGCCGGGTGGGTAAGAAGCGAAGAGCGAGACCCA
>ENA-UOUJ01001956-UOUJ01001956.1-activated-sludge-metagenome-genome-assembly--contig:-NODE-1956-length-9901-cov-3.480703_pt1 | contig 9901 bp, 11 predicted proteins | sample MGYA00249839_ERZ747224 | MGnify/ENA primary metagenome ERZ747224 (study PRJEB28782, sample SAMN03220277) | activated sludge metagenome | biome: wastewater; feature: sewage sludge; material... | reverse complement strand
GCGGCCGCATGAAGGTCTTGTAGTAAAAGCCGGCCGGAAAGAACCGCCACAGCGCATTGTTGATGACGCCGAAATCGCGGTCGAGGCTGGGCCAGGCATTCTGGCTGGTCGTGACCATGCCGGCGACCAGCGGCGTGGTCGTCGCGCGCTGGTTCGGCTCGAACCGGCCGCCCTGACCCAGACCCACCAGGGCGTTCGGTTCCTCGGCCCCGCTGGCGATGGGGCCGCGCGGGCGGTGATACTTGAACGAACGGCCCATCATCAGCTGGCCATTGGCCAGCAGGGCCGAGGCGATGGTGTCGCCTGCAAGCCCCTGCATCTGCCGTCCGTCAAAGCGGAAGCCGCGCGCTTGGCCGCGGTCGATCAGGCGCCCGCCGGTGTTCAGGCGGAAAGGTCCGGTCTTGGTCGTCATGCGATTATTTCCCGCATCGGAGTGGGGTTCGGGGCCGGGTCGTCGGTGATGCCCGGCGCGCTGTCGCCGGTCTCGTCCCAGTCGGGCTGCCAGCCGGGCCGCGCGGCCTGGATCGCCGCGACGATCTCGGCGGGCGGGAACTTGGACTGCGCCTTGTAGGTGCCGAAGACCTGCAGCGTGGCGGTATCGCGCGCGGCCAGGAACCATTTGCCGCAGCCATAGACATGGCGCCAGCGTTCGAAATGCACGCCCCTGGGGTTCTTGCGGGCGAACAGATAGGCTTCGAAATCGGTGTCCGACGATCCCGGTCCATGACGTTTCAGGTGGGATTCGCCACCGGGATGCAGTTCGGTTTCCTCGGCAGTTATGCCGCAATAGGGGCAGGTCAGGGTCAGCATGGGAAGCCGGTCCTTGTGATCGGGGCAGCAGAACGCGGAAAACCCCGCGCGGGGACCGCGCAGGGCAGGCAAGGATTGATCCCCGGCAGGAACCGGGTCAGGAAAGATGCAGCCTCAGTCGCTGGTGCCGCGCGTCGTATCGACACCAGTGCCGGGCGCAAGGTCGGGATTCGGCTCGACAGCAGGCGAGCCTGCGGGCGCTTCGCTTCCAACGGGCGCGCCGGGTTCGGCTGCCGCGCCGTCCACATTATCGGATGCCGCGCCGGTGACGCCAGACGGCTGGCCGACAGTGCCGGTCGCGACGGGGGAATCGGGCAGCGGGACGGGCTCTTGCACGCCAATATCCATGAAGAACCAGACCGCCAGCCCGATGACGATCGCGGCACCGATGACGATGGGCCACACGCCGATTTCGCGCCCGCCTGGTCTGGAGGAATTGGGATCAGCCATCTGGAGTTCTCCTGTCTCGAATGACAGGCGAACGAACCATCCGCGGCGGGGTTCCATTCCCCCGCTGCAACGCTGCCCCTGCCTGCGCGCAGGCGTCGGGCCGGCGGCACTGCAAAAGCCCGGCCCATCAGTGCGCCACCCCCGCGGCCACGCTTTCGTCGATGAAGCGGCCTTCGGCAAAGCGGTTCAGCCCGAAGGGCGCGGCCAGCGGCCCCGGACGGCCGTTCGCCACCAGTTCCGCCATCGCCCAGCCCGAACCGGGGATCGCCTTGAACCCGCCCGTGCCCCAGCCGCAGTTGACGAAGATATTGTCCACCGGCGTCGCGGACAGGATGGGCGAGCGGTCGCCGGTCATGTCCACGATCCCGCCCCACTGGCGCAGCATCTTCAGCCGCGACAGCATCGGGAAGGTCTCGATCAGGGCGCGGACCGTTTCCTCGACATGCTGCCAGGACCCGCGCTGGGTATAGTTGTTGAAGCCGTCGGTGCCGCCGCCGATCACCATCTCGCCCTTGTCGGACTGCGACAGATAGCCGTGGACGGTGTTGGCCATGATGACGACATCGAGGCAGGGCTTGATCGGCTCGCTGACCAGGGCCTGCAGGGCGATCGATTCGATCGGCAGGCGGAACCCCGCCATTTCCGCCAGGACCGAGGAATGGCCCGCCACCACCAGCGCCAGCTTGTCGCAGGCGATGGTGCCGCGGTTCGTGTTGACCGACCGCACCCGCCCGCCTTCGGTGTCGACGCCCGTCACCTCGCAGTTCTGGATGATGTGCATGCCCATGTCGGAACAGGCGCGGGCATAACCCCAGGCGACCGCGTCGTGGCGCGCGGTGCCGCCGCGTTCCTGGTAAAGCGCCCCCAGCACCGGATAGCGCGGTCCCTCGATGTTGATGATCGGGGCCAGCTTCTTGACCTCGGCCGCCTCGATCCAGCGCGTCGTCACCCCTTGCAGGTTGTTGGCATGGGCCGTGCGCTTGTAGCCGCGGATCTCGTGTTCGGTCTGCGCCAGCATCATGAGGCCGCGCGGGCTGAACATCACGTTGAAGTTCAGGTCCTGCGACAGGTTTTCATAAAGCTTCAGCGCCTTGTCATAGATCGCGGCCGAAGGGTCCTGCAGATAGTTGGACCGGATGATGGTGGTGTTGCGGCCGGTGTTGCCGCCGCCCAGCCAGCCCTTTTCCAGGACCGCGACATCGGTGATGCCGAAGTTCTTGCCAAGGTAATAGGCCGTGGCCAGCCCGTGCCCGCCCGCGCCCACGACCACCACCTGATAGCGGCTTTTCGGTTCGGGATTGGCCCAGGCCCGGCCCCAGCCGGTGTGCAGGCGCATCGCCTCGCGGGCGATGGCAAAGACCGAGTAGCGGCCGGAACTGCGGCCGGCGGCAGGTTTCGGAACGACGGATACGGTCATGGCGGATGCTCGGATGAGGATTTCAGCAAGCAGCTTTGCCTGCCGGGGCGCCATGCGGCAAGACAATCTGCGACAGGCCGATTGTCAGGATGCGACAGTTGCATGACGCAGCCCTGCGATCCGCCGGAAACCTGGCGCGATGACACGGCCGCGTGATCGCCGCCCGCTGCGGCGTCGGTGCGCTTTCCCCCCGCGCCGAAACTGCCTATCTGACAGCGGATCTTCACGGGGGATGGCGATGTTCTGGATCATCACGGCGGCAATGACGGTGCTGGTGACGGTGGCGATCCTGCTGCCATTCCGGCGCAGGGAGCGCCTGACGGCGGAACCGCCCGCCGCCTATGACCTGCGCGTCTATCGCGACCAGTTGCGCGAAGTGGACCGCGATCTGGCCCGGCGCGTGCTGACCCCCGATCAGGCCGAGCGGCTGCGCGTGGAAATCGGCCGCAAGGTGCTGGAGGCCGACCGCGCCCTTGCCGCCCAGGCAACCCCCGGCGGCCCCGTCCCCCGCGGCCTTGCCGCGGTGGCGATGCTGGTCCTGCTGCTGGGGGGAGCCGCCCTGATCTATTGGCAGCTGGGTTCCCCCCGGATGCCCGACACGCCGCTGGCCGGGCGCATCGCCGCGTCCGAGGCGCAATACAAGGCCCGTCCCTCGCAGGCCGAGGCCGAGGCCAAAGCCCCGCCCCTGGACCTGCCCGCGCCGGACCCCGAATATGCCAGGCTGGTCGAACAGTTGCGCGCGGCCGTGGCGCAGCGGCCGGACGATCCGCAGGGGCTGGCGCTGCTGGCCCAGCACGAGATGCGGCTGGGCAATCTGGCCGCGGCCAGGGACGCGCAGTCCCGCCTGATCGCCGCCCTGGGCGACAAGGCGCAGGCGGTGGACCATGCCCGGCTGGCCGCCCTGATGGTCGAGGCTGCCGGCGGCCTGATCACGCCCGAGGCCGAGGCCGAACTGGACCGCGCGCTGAAGATCGAACCGCAGAACGGGCAGGCGCTTTACATGAAGGGGCTGATGTTCATCCAGAACGACCGCTCCGACCTGGCCTTCCCGATCTGGCGCGGCCTGCTGGAACGCGGTCCCGAATCGGCCCCCTGGGTCGGTCCGATCCGCCAGTTGATGCCCGATCTGGCGTGGCTGGCTGGACATCCCGATTACCAGCCGCCCGCGCCGCAGGGCGCAGCCGCCCTGCCCGGACCCGACGCGGCCGCGATGGAGGCCGCGGGCGACATGACCCCCGAACAGCGCCAGCAGATGATCGCCGGCATGGTCGAACAGCTTGAAACGCGGCTGGCCAACGAGGGCGGCACGCCTGAGGAATGGGGACGGCTCATCACCTCGCTGGTCCGCATCGGCAATGAGCCCCACGCGCGCGAGATCTGGGCCGAGGCGCAGACCCGCTTCGCCCCCCGCCCCGAGGCGCTGGAGATCGTGACGGAGGCAGCCGAATCGGTCGGGCTGACGGTCGAAGCCTTCGGCGCCAGCCCGGAAGGGGCCGGAACGATGCAGGGCAATCCCCCTGCGGCCTCCGCTGCAGCGGCACCTGCGGCAAAGGGTGACGGTGCGGCACATCAGAATCCTCGTCCCGCAGCCGCGCCGGTATCTGCGTCCACGCCGGGAACCGCCCCGTGATCTGTCCGGCGATCGAGGATTTCGCAGCAAGCCTGCCCCCGCGGGGCGCCATTGCCGGGCTGGATCTGGGCACGAAGACCATCGGCGTCGCGGTCAGCGACGGGCTGCGGCAGGTGGCCTCGCCCCTGACGGTGATCCGGCGCGCCAGGTTCACCGTGGACGCCGAATCGCTGCTGAAGATCGTGGCCGAGCGCGCGCTGGTCGGGCTGGTGCTGGGCCTGCCGCGCAACATGGACGGGTCCGAAGGGCCGCGGGCGCAGTCCACCCGCGCCTTTGCCCGCAACCTGGAACGGCTGACGCCGCTGCCCATCGGGTTCTGGGATGAACGCCTGTCCACCGTCGCCGCCGAACGCGCGCTGCTGGAAGCCGACGCCTCGCGCCGCAAGCGCACGCAGGTCATCGACCAGGTGGCGGCGAGCTTCATCCTGCAGGGCGCGCTGGACCGGCTGCGGCACCTGGGATGACCGTCGAAAGCCCCTGCCGCAATATCTGCTCGCTGGACGCGGACCAGCGTTTCTGCACCGCCTGCCTGCGGACGCTGGACGAAATCGCCCGCTGGGGCACGATGACGGACGCCGAACGGAACGCGGTGCTGGACCGGATCGCGGCCCTGCCGGGCTGAGGCACGGCACCGGGGGCCGCGGGACCGGCGCGAAGCCGGAAAGTGTTTCCGCCTGAACCGCCAGCACCCCGCGCCGGGCGCCGCCCGGTGCCGCGCCTCAGACCCCGGGATAGAACAGCCCGCCCGGCGACAGGGTAAAGATCTCGCAGCCTTCGGCCGTCACGCCCACCGCATGTTCGAACTGCGCCGACAGGGACCTGTCGCGGGTGACGGCGGTCCAGTCATCCGGCAGGATCTTGGTTTCGGGCCGGCCCAGGTTGATCATCGGCTCGATGGTGAAGAACATGCCTTCCTCCAGCATCGGGCCTTTGCCGGGGCGGCCGAAATGCAGCACGTTCGGCGGGGCGTGGAACACCCGGCCCAGGCCGTGGCCGCAGAAATCGCGCACCACCGACATGCGGTGGCTTTCGGCATAGGTCTGGATCGCATGGCCGATGTCGCCGAAGGTATTGCCGGGGCGCACCGCCTCGATCCCCTTCATCAGGCAGTCGTGCGTGACCTCGATCAGCCGGCGCGCCTTCACGCCGGCCGTGCCCGCGACATACATGCGCGAGGTGTCGCCGAACCAGCCGTCCAGGATCACGGTCACGTCGATGTTCAGGATGTCGCCGTCGGCCAGCACCTTGGACCCCGGAATCCCGTGGCAGACGACATGGTTCACGCTGATGCAGGACGCGTGCTGATAGCCGCGATAGCCGATGGTGGCGCTGGCCGCGCCCAGTTCCTCGACCCGGCCCCGGATGAAATCGTCCAGCGCCGCCGTGGTCGCGCCCGGCTGGACCAAGGGGCCCACCTCGTCCAGGATCTGCGCGGCCAGGCGGCCGGCAGCGTGCATGCCGGCGAAATCCTCGGGTCCATGGATGCGGATGCCTTCGCGGGTCACGCGGGGTTCGTTCATGGGAAATCCTTTCGCATCCCGGCGAGATAGACCTGCGGCGGCCCTTGTTCCAGACCTGCCCCCTGTCAATATGCGCCCCGACAAGGGGGGCCAGCGATGCAATCCGACAATCCGACCGCCGCGATCCTGCTGATCGGGGATGAAATCCTGTCCGGGCGGACCCGCGACGCCAATGCCCATCATCTGGCGGGCGTGCTGAACGCCGTGGGCATCGACCTGCGCGAGATCCGCGTCGTTCCCGACGACCATGCCGCCATCGTCGCGGCGTTGAAGGCGCTGGACCGCAGCCTGGGGGGCGCATGGGACATGGTCTTCACCTCGGGGGGCATCGGGCCCACGCATGACGACATCACCGCCGATGCGGTGGCCGATGCCTTTGGCGCGGAAATCGAGATCAATGCGGACGCCCGCCGGATGATGGAGGAACGCTGGTCCCGGCTGGGAGTCGGGATCAACGAGAACCGCCTGCGCATGGCCCGCATTCCCAGGGGGGCCCGGCTCATCGACAATGCGGTGTCGGCGGCGCCCGGCTTTTCCATCGGCGGCACCCATGTCATGGCCGGCGTCCCCGACGTGTTCCGCAGCATGATCGAATCACTCCTGCCCCGCCTGACCGCAGGCCGCCCCCCGGTCAGCGAGTCGATCGAGGTGAACCGCCCCGAATCCGAGGTCGCGGACGGGCTGCGCGAAATCGCCCGCGCCTTTCCCGACCTGTCGCTGGGCAGCTATCCCTTCCGCCGAGGCGACGGTTTCGGCACCAATCTGGTCGTCCGCGGGCTGGACGGGGACCGGGTGGCGCAGGCGCTGGCGGCGCTGCGCGAAAGGCTGGCGTTGTGACCGACCCTGATCTGGCCGCCGCGTTCCTGGCCACCTGGCCTGCCGCGGAATACGCCGAGGCGGGCGGGTTCCGCGTGGGGCGCGGCATGGGCGCGGGGGGGCGTGTGGGTTCCGGGCGTGCAGCGGGGCCGTGGTCGGACGCCGACATCGACCGGATCGTGCGGATCCAGCGGAACTGGGGCGAGCCGCCGCTGATTGCGGTGGACGACGACGATGCGGCGCTGGCCGCAACGCTGAAGGCGCGCGGCTGGCTGCGGCACCGGCCGACGCTGGTGATGCAAGCGCAGGTCTCGGCCCTGACGGATCGCGAGATTCCCCCGGTGACCGCCATGGACCTGTGGCCGCCGCTGGCGATCCAGCGCGACATCTGGGCCGATCAAGGCATCGACGCAGCCCGGCAGGCGGTGATGGAACGCACGCCGGGCCCCAAGGCCGCGATCCTGGGCCGGGTTCAGGACCGGGCGGGGGGGGCCGCCTTCGCCGCGGTTCACGGGCCGATCGCGATGGTTCATGCCGTCGCCGTGCTGCCGCCGCTGCGCCGCATGGGGCTGGCCGGATGGATGGTCCGCCGTGCCGCGACCTTTGCGGCAAACCAGGGGGCGGCGCGGCTGGTCCTGACCGTCCGGCAGTCGAACGAAGGCGCGCTGGCGCTTTATGCCGGGCTGGGCTTCATTCCGTGCGGCGGCTATTCATACTGGAAGCCGCCCGTCGGCTGAGCGCCTATCCCGCCGCCAGCCGCCGCAGTTCGCGCTTGAGAAGATCGACCTCCGCGCGCAGCAGGTCGATTTCCGCGCGCAGGTCCAGTTCCAGCGCCTCGCCCGCCAGCAGCGGCAGATGGCCCAGACGCCATGCGCCGGGGCGCGGGTCTTCCATCCCCTCGCCGTCGTCCGCGATCAGGATATAGGTCTGGGCACCCCCCGCCAGCGCCTCGGCCGGCAGGGGCGCGCGGATGCGCCAGAACCCCTGCCCGTCGGGCTCGACCCCGGCGCAGGCCACGGTGCGGCCGTTCAGCGTCAGGGCGACGCGCGCGGGCCGCTGGTCGGCCGCCAGCAGCCCCTCCCAGATCCCGCCCTTCAGCCCATGCGACGAAAATCTGTCCTGCATCGCCGTTTCCCCTTCAGATATCCGCCCGCAGATGGCGCGACAGGAACAGGTCGCGCAGCACGGTGCTGTTCATCTGCGGCGCCTCGAAGATCAGGTCGAGCCAGATCTTTTCCAGCCGCCTTTCGTTCATGTCCAGATAGTGCAGGTCGAATTCGATCACGCAGCGCTGCGGCGCGCCGGGGGTCAGATCGCCCAGATGCCGCAGCATTTCATCGGTGTTCGGCCCGTGGCCGACATTCAGCCGGGCATAGATGCTCAGCGGGCGCTCGACGCTCAGCGTGGCGTCCATGCGGATGACATGGCTGCGGGTCAGTCCCTGCAGGGCCCGTTCCGGCAGATCGACCGAGATCGACAGGAAGCTGCCGCCGAATCCCAGCGTTTCCAGCTGCAGCCCATAGGCGGCCAGATCGGTCGCGCTGCGATTCGGCACCTGGCGCAGGATCAGGGCGCGCTGCGGACAATCGTGCCAGATCCCGGTTTCGTCCCCCAGCCGGGTGCCGCTGTCGGGGGCGGCAAGGCCCGCGGGGGAAATCCGCGCGCCCAGCACCCTTGGCCGCCATCGCCAGTCGGTTCCGGGGGGCAGGTCCAGGATGTCGGCCGATCCGGCCTCGGCCTCCTGCCGCGCCTGGGCGCGCGTCAGGAACAGGTCCAGATCGCGGCGCAGGACCTGCGCCTCGTTCTGCAGCTGGCGCAGGCGGCGCTGGGACAGATTCCCCACGTTGCGGGCCTGCTGCGCCCACTGGCGTGCGGTTCGGGTCCGGGTCAGATCCTTCAGCCAGCGGCGAGGATTGGGGGCCATCCGCCGTCCCTACTGGTCCATGTAGACATGCGTTTCCGCCTGCGCCCCCGGATGGGTGACGGCGCCGCGGCGCGCACCCCCCACAAGCTGCGCATATTTCCACAGCGCCCCCGAGGCATAGTCGGTCTTGCGCGCGCCTTTCCAGTCGGCCTTGCGCGCAGCCAGTTCCTCGTCGCCGAGTGCCACCGAGATTTCGCCGCGGATCGCGTCGATGGTGATGATGTCGCCGTCGCGGATCAGCGCGATCGGGCCGCCATGCGCCGATTCCGGCCCAACATGGCCCACGCAGAAGCCGCGCGTCGCCCCCGAGAAGCGCCCGTCGGTGATGAGCGCGACCTTTTTCCCCATCCCCTGCCCCGACAGGGCGGCGGTGGTGGCCAGCATCTCGCGCATCCCCGGCCCGCCTGCGGGACCTTCGTTGCGGATCACGAAGACGCAGCCTTCGTTGTAGCGGCGGTTCTGGACGGCGTCGAAGGCGTCCTCCTCGCATTCGAAGACCAGCGCGGGGCCGGTGAAGACCTGATCGGCCTCGCTCATCCCCGCGACCTTCACGATGGCGCCTTCGGGGGCAAGGTTGCCTTTCAGCCCGACGACGCCGCCGGTCTTCGTGATCGGGGTTTCGACGGGGTAAATCACCTTGCCGTCCGGCTCGCCGCGGATTTCCTCCAGTTCCTCGCCCAGGCTGCGGCCCGATGCGGTAATGCAGTCCAGATGCAGCAGCCCGGCGCGGCCCAGTTCCTTCAGCACGACCGGGACGCCGCCCACGTCGAACAAATCCTTGGCGACATATTCGCCGCCCGGACGCAGGTTCACGAAATAGGGCGTGTCGTGGAAGATGTCGCAGACATCGAACAGGTCGAAGTCGATCCCCGCCTCATGCGCGATGGCGGGCAGATGCAGGCCGGCATTGGTGGACCCGCCGGTGCAGGCGACGACGCGGGCCGCGTTTTCCAGGGATTTCCGCGTCACGATGTCGCGGGCGCGGATGTTCCTTTCCAGCAGGTTCATCACCGCCGTGCCCGAGGCGTCGCCATACTGGTCGCGCGATTCATAAGGGGCGGGCGCGCCGGATGAATTCAGCAGCGCCAGCCCGATCGCCTCGGACACGCAGGCCATGGTGTTGGCGGTATACTGCCCGCCGCAGGCGCCCGCCGACGGACAGGCCAGCTTTTCCATGACCCCCAGTTCCTCGTCGGAAAGCAGCCCGGCGGCGTGCTGGCCCGCGGCCTCGAACATGTCCTGGACCACGATGTCGCGGCCCTTGTAGCGGCCGGGCAGGATCGAGCCGCCATACATGAAGACCGAGGGCACGTTCAGCCGCACCATCGCCATCA
>ENA-UOUJ01001954-UOUJ01001954.1-activated-sludge-metagenome-genome-assembly--contig:-NODE-1954-length-9920-cov-2.681602_pt1 | contig 9920 bp, 7 predicted proteins | sample MGYA00249839_ERZ747224 | MGnify/ENA primary metagenome ERZ747224 (study PRJEB28782, sample SAMN03220277) | activated sludge metagenome | biome: wastewater; feature: sewage sludge; material... | reverse complement strand
GCACTCCGCCTTCGATGAAAATGACCTTCCCATCCAGTTTGGCCAATGATTTTCCCTCGGCCGCATAGTCTTCGACCAGGACCTTCTCTAAAACGATTCTTGGTTTTTTTCGCCTCACGGCCGCAAAACTAACCCCCCTCGCTTAAAGGGCGTTCCCTGGCCCCGATATTTCTGATTTTTTTATTAAAGCAACGGTTTTAGCCCCGCAATCCATCTTCTACACGGCAAAACGTTGAGACAAAGCGTAAAATGATTGCCCTGTTACTTTTATCTTTTCCAGCTTTCAATAACTTTACGGATTACTCTGACTCATGAAAAAAATAATACTGGTTCCTTTTCTTTTTTGCTTCCTAGGAGTTTACGCGCAAACAGGCTATGAAATAAAGGTCACGCTGAAACCTTTCAAAAACGAATATATCTACCTGGGCCACTATTCGGGTAAGCAATATCCTGTAGTGGATTCAGCAAAACTGAACGACAAAAGTGAAGCTGTATTCAAAGGGTCCCAGGAACTTGGGGGCGGCATCTACCTGGTAGTTTATCCCAGCAAAGACAGGTATCTTGAGGTACTGATTGATAAAGACCAGCATTTTTCTCTCGCAGCGGATACTCTTGATCCCAATACAAAAAAATTTACCGGTTCAACGGATAACGACCTCTTCATCGAGTATCAGAAATTCATGAATGAAAAAGGCCGTGCTATGGAAGTAGGGAATAAGGCTTTAAGAGAAGCTGCCAATCCCTCCGATTCAACAAAAATTGCGGAGCAGCTAAAAAAAACATCTGAACAGGTTTCTGCTTATCGCCGCGACTTCATCGCAAAAAACCCGGATAATATTCTCAGCGTACTGATGCATTTGATGGAAGAGCCGAAAATTCCACCTGCCGAAAAACAACCCGGCGGCAAATACGATTCTACATTTGCATATCGCTATTTCAAGGATAACTACTGGAATGGTCTCAATTTCTGGGATGACCGGATCACCCGGACACCCGCTTCATTATTTGAAGAAAGACTTGATAAATATTATAATACCCTGGTGTATCAGCATCCCGATTCCGTGATCAGGGAAATTGACTGGATGCTTGGATATGCGAGTGCCAGTCGTGAAATGACCAGGTACCTGCTGGTAAAATTTGTGAACCGTTACCTCAACATGAAATATATGTGGGAGGATGCCGTATTCGTTCATTTATTCCAGAAATATTTTGCGCAAAAAGAATACGACTGGCTTACGCCCCAGGGCAAAAAGATCATTACCGAGCGGGCTTATAATTTAATGGCCAATATCATGGGCAACCCGGCTGAAAATATCTCGCTACCGGATACTTCCGGGAAGATACGTTCGCTATATGCTGAATCGGCGCCATATACCATCGTATGCTTTTGGGACCCAACCTGTGGACACTGCAAGGAACTGGTACCGGTACTGGATTCAATGTATCAGCATAAATGGAAAAAAGAAGGCGTAAAAATATTCGCCGTGGCCAAGGAAACCGAAGGCTCCAGGAAAGAATGGTTCGAAATACTCCACAAGCACAAGCTTGATGGCTGGATCAATGTGTATTATTCCAGGGAAGAAGAAAAAAAGCGGGTGGATGCCGGCATTCCGGGTTATACCCAGCTATACGACGCGCAGGTAGTGCCAACCGTTTACCTGCTGGATAAGGATAAACGCATTGTAGCCAAAAAGCTCACCTGGCAGCAAACAGATGATATCCTGACATTGAAGCTGAAATCGCCATAAGCAACGAGTTTTCACAAACGAATCTTCAATTTTAAAATCTAAATCATACCAACCACCATATAAATTCGTTATTACAAGCAACCGAAAATTCAACGACTATGAAATGGCTGACTGCTTTAGTTTTCTCCTGCACCATTTGCAGTGCTTTTTCACAAACACTTTTCACTTACGGCAAGTATGAAGCGGATGCAAAGGATTTTCTCAAAGCTTTTAATAAAAACAACCAGTTTAGCGCCTCAGAAAAAAATAAAGCTATCGGGGAATACCTTGACCTTTACATCAATTCAAGGCTCAAGATCAGGGATGCCTACGACAGGGGATACGACACACTCCCACATATAAAGAATGAGATCACGAACCTCCGCAACCAGGTTATCGAAAACTATATGAGCGATCCTGAGGCCGTCAACAGGCTTACACGGGAAGCATTTCAACGCAGCCAGAAAGATATCCATGCCGCTCATATTTTTATTTCCTTTAAAAACACTGCCGGAAAGCCAGATACCGCATCGGCCCGCGAAAAACTCGCCCAGGTCGAAAAACGACTGGCCAAAAAGGAGGATTTTCTCACAGTAGCGCAGGAACTCTCCGATGATCCCTCGGCAAAAACTAATAAAGGTGATCTGAACTATATCACCGTGTTCACACTGCCTTATGAATTTGAAAATATTGTTTATTCAACACCGGTTGGTAAACATTCAAAGGCCTACACATCCAATGCAGGTTATCATATCTTCAAAAATCTTGGCGAAAGAAAAGCGCTTGGAAAAATAAAACTGCAACAGATTCTGCTGGCCTTTCCTCCCGGTGTGGATGAGCAGGGTAAGAAAAAGATCGCAGGACTGGCTGATTCACTTTACCAGAGAATACTGGCGGGTGATGATTTTGGCAAACTGGCTGCCACGTACAGTAATGACTATATCAGCGCAGCTGTAGATGGGAATGTACCTGAAATTACAGTTGGACAATTTGATCCGGTTTTTGAAAAAATCGCCTGGGGCCTAAAAGATGGAACCGTTGGTAAGCCTTTTGCAACCTCGCACGGCTATCATATCGTAAAGAAAATTTTTGCAACCCCGGTAGTTACCAATTCAACCGATCGGGCCAACAATAACGAACTCCAGCGCAAAGTGCAAACTGATGACCGATGGAAAACATCGAAGGATTTTATCTACCTGGCAGTGAAAAATAAGGCCGGTTTTAAAAAAGCCGCCTTCCGGAACGAAGCATTATGGGCATTCACCGACAGCATTTTCGATCGCATGCCCCTGGGTATCGGCAAAGAACTGAATTATCAATCACCATTGTTTACCGTTGGTGATACAACGATCCGCATTCAGGACTGGATCAATTACGCACAGGCTAATCGTCATAAACCAGACCGTAGTGGTATTAAGTCATATCCCGTGCTAATGGATGAATTCGGTAAACAGGTGATGTACCAGTACTACCGCGATCACCTTGAGACATTTAATGATGAGTTCCGCTACCAGATGGATGAGTTTCGTGATGGAAATCTTTTCTTCGAGATCATGCAAAAGGAAGTCTGGAATAAAGCACAAGCAGATACAACGGCCTTACTCGCTTTGTATGAAAAAAACAAAAAAAATTATAATTGGAAACAAAGTGCTGATGCCGTCATATTCTTTTGTGCCGACGCTTCTGTGGCCAAAACCCTGTCTGATAAATTAAAAAAAGATCCGGCAGCATGGAGATCGGCAATTGAGGCGGAAGGAGAAAAAGTAGTGGCGGATTCCGCGCGGTATGAATGGACCTTAATTCCTGGCCTGGGACAGGTTACTCCAAAGGACGGCGCCATCACGAGTATTGCCGAAAACAAAACAGACAATACAGCTTCATTTGCTTATATCGTCAAAGTATATGCGCAGGCTGAACCAAGAACTTTTAATGAAGCAAAAGGACTGGTGATGAATGATTACCAGGAACAGTTGGAAAAGGAATGGATCAGCGAACTGAAAAAGAAATATCCTGTGGTGATCAAAAAAGACGTATTGGCTTCTATCTCACGTTAAGCATAATTGTCCTGGGCTTATAAATTTTTTACAACACTGGCAACCATCATGGGTTTGCCCAGGGTATAGTAATGGAGTACCGGCACGCCATTTTTCTTCAAATCCTTTGACTGATGAAGCAGCCATTCCTCACCGACTTTTACAACATCATCATCTGTCTTACACTTAAGGACTTCGTTGGCCAGGTCGGCAGGCAGATCGATATGAAAGGTCTTGGGCAAAACTGTCAATTGCTTCTTGCTGTATATGGGTTTTAAACCTGGAATTATCGGAACGGTGATGCCCTCATTGCGGCAGGCTTTTACAAACGAATAATACTTCTCGTTGTCAAAAAACATTTGTGTCACGATATAGTCCGCACCACCATCAACCTTGGCCTTCAGGTAATGCAGGTCGGTTTGCATATTAGGCGCTTCAAAATGCTTTTCAGGATAACCGGCTACCCCGATACAAAAAGTGGTTTTATTGGTTGCTTTAAGATCTTCTTCGAGATAAATCCCCGCATTGAGATTGACTACCTGCTTTAAAAGATCACTTGCATATTGGTGCCCGTCCGGTTCGGGTTCAAAACTTGTTTCATTCTTTGCAGCATCACCACGAAGTACCAGTACATTATCAATGCCAAGGTATTGGAGGTTGAGCAGGGCATCCTCGGTTTCATTCACGCTGAATCCACCACAGATCAAATGCGGTACGGTGTCGACATCATATTTATTCATGATAGCGGCGCAGATACTTTCCGTACCGGGTCTTTTACGCACGATCACTTTCTCAAAACTTCCATCACTCCGCTTTTTATAAACATGTTCACTACGGTGATATGTAACATTAATATATGCCGGTTTGAGCTCCATCAGCGGATCCAGGTGTTTATACAACGCTTCGATGCCTTTACCTTTCAGAGGTGGCAGCACCTCAAAGGAGATCAGTGTATCTTTCGCAGACTTAATATGGTCGATTACTTTCATTGGGGTGCAAAGCTAATGGAAAAAGGAATTTGGAATTTGCCGCCGGACCCGTCTTTCCCAAAACCCAAACCCGGATACTAGCGATCTCATTTAACAACTATCAGCCAGGGCGTTAAACATTTAAACCTAAATTTGCCTCTATGTCGACACGAATATCTGCGCAAAACCTGGTAAAGCGATATGGCAGCCGAACGGTTGTTAATCATGTTTCCTTTGAAGTGAACCAGGGCGAGATCGTTGGTTTGCTTGGTCCTAATGGAGCTGGTAAAACCACTTCTTTCTACCAGGTAGTCGGTTTGGTCCGGCCCGATGAAGGCGATGTTTTTTTGAATGAGGAGAAGATCACTTCCCTGCCGATGTACAAAAGAGCGCAGATGGGTATCGGTTATCTCCCGCAGGAAGCATCGGTATTCAGGAAGCTGAGCGTGGAGGACAATATCTCCGCGGTGCTGGAAATGACCAAACTTCCCAAAACACAGCAAAAAGATAAGCTGGAATCATTGCTGGATGAATTCAGGTTGCACCATGTACGTAAAAGTCACGGCGATGTATTAAGCGGTGGTGAAAGAAGACGTACTGAAATCGCCCGCGCCCTGGCGGTGGATCCTCGTTTTATTTTACTGGATGAACCCTTTGCCGGGATCGACCCGATAGCGGTGGAAGATATCCAGGCCATTGTTGCCAAATTAAAATACAAAAACATCGGTATCCTCATTACCGATCACAACGTAACAGAAACCCTCTCCATCTGCGATCGTGCCTATCTGCTTATCGACGGAAAGATATTCAAGCATGGTACGGCGGAGGAACTGGCCGCTGATGAACAGGTAAGAAAATTATACCTGGGCAGGAATTTTGAATTGAAAAGAAAAGACTATCTGCACGAGGAAGCAAGGGGTGAGCGCGGGGTCATTTAACCCAATTTCTCTTTATCTTGCCGGTCATGAGTCTGCTCAGTCCCGCCATATCATCATTGGCCAGAATGAGGTTCTGGCGCATTGAGGCCTGGAAAAATAACCCCCTGGATGCCCAACGGGAAGTATTGCAGGACCTCGTCACTTCGGCGCAGTACACCGAGTTTGGACGCAAGTACAATTTCCATGAACTTTTTAATGTAAGGGCCTTCAAACAGGCTGTTCCCGTACATGAATACGAGGACCTGAAGCCTTATATAGAAAGGATCATGAAAGGCGAACAGAATATACTTTGGAATACACCGATTTACTGGTTTGCAAAAAGCAGTGGTACAACCAGCGACAAAAGTAAATTCATTCCGATCAGTGAAGAGAGCCTGGAAGACTGTCATTTCAAAGGCGCCAAGGATGTATTGACGCTATATTATAATTACAACCCCGAATCGGCGCTGCTTACCGGCAAGGGATTGGTTTTAGGTGGCAGTCACAATATCAATCCCATGAATACAGACGCTCAATACGGTGACCTGAGCGCGGTATTGCTACAGAACACGCCGTTTTGGGGGCACTGGCTTCGTACACCGGACCTCAGTATCGCGTTAATGGACGAATGGGAAAGTAAAATAGAAAAGCTGGCTAATAGCACGATCAAAGAAAATGTAACATCAATTTCGGGAGTACCAACCTGGACCCTTGTGTTGTTCAAACGAATTCTCGAGATCACAGGTAAAAAAAATATCTCCGAAGTATGGCCTTCCCTGGAGCTATATATGCATGGCGGTGTGTCCTTCACTCCATACCGGGAGCAATTTCAAAAACTGATAGGCAGGCCTATCAACTATCTCGAAATGTACAATGCCAGCGAAGGCTTCTTCGCGGCGCAGGAAAATCCCGGCGATGATGGTATGCTACTGTTTACCGATCACGGCATTTTCATGGAATTTATGCCGGTAACGGAATATGGGAAAAAACATCCTCAAACCGTGAGCCTGCAGGATGTGGAAAAAGGGAAAAACTATGCCCTTGTCATTAGCACCAATGGGGGATTGTGGAGGTATATCGTGGGCGATACCCTGCAGTTTACTTCGCTGGAGCCTTTCCGGGTCAGGGTGTCCGGGAGATTGAAACATTATATCAACGCCTTTGGCGAAGAAGTGATCGTTGACAATTCAGATAAGGCTATTGCGATCGCCTGTGAACTAACCGGCGCCATCGTGAACGACTATACAGCGGCGCCTGTATATTTTTCCGATTCCTCGAATGGAGCACATGAATGGCTGGTGGAATTTGAAAAGGAACCGGACAGCCTGGAAAGATTCACGCGGGAACTGGACGCAGCCCTGCAAAATATCAATAGCGATTATGAAGCAAAGCGGCATAAGGATATTGCCCTGCGTTTGCCTGTACTTCATTCGTTGCGTAAAGGAACATTCAATGCCTGGCTTAACCTGAAAGGTAAACTTGGCGGCCAGCATAAAGTACCGAGACTAAATAATGAAAGAAAATACCTCGAAGAAATTCTTTCAATGCAATAATTCAGTTTTTTTGCCAACAATCTAAACACGAGATATGAAATTATTAGACAATAAAGTTGCTATCATTACCGGCGCTGCCCGCGGAATTGGAGAGGCCATCGCTTTAAAGTTCGCTGAACATGGTGCACATATCGCATTTACCTATGTAAGCGATGGCAGTGCTGAAAAAGCAGCAGCCCTGGAAGGGAAATTAAAGGCTTTGGGTGTAAAAGCCAAAAGCTATAAAAGTAATGCTGGTGATTTTGCCCAATGTGAAGCTTTTGTAAATGATGTACTCAAAGAATTCGGAACTGTTGATATCTGCGTAAATAATGCCGGCATATCAAAAGACAACCTGTTGTTGCGTATGAATGCCGAACAGTGGGATGAAGTGATCAGGGTGAACCTCAATAGCGTGTTTTATATGACCAAGCAGGTGATCAAACCTGTGATGAAATCACGCAATGGAGCGATCATCAATATGAGCTCGGTGATCGGGGAAATGGGTAATGCCGGTCAAAGCAGCTATGCAGCCAGTAAGGCCGGCATCATTGGCTTTACCAAAAGTGTAGCGAAAGAACTGGGAAGCCGCAACATTCGTTGCAATGCTATTGCTCCGGGTTTTGTTGAAACCGATATGACCAGTTACCTCAAGGAAGGTGACGCGGGAGAGAAATACAAAGCAGGAATCCCCCTCGGCCGGTTTGCCAGCGCCGAAGAAATCGCGAATAGCTGCCTGTTCCTGGCATCAGACATGGGCGCCTACATCACGGGTCAGACGCTCAGTGTTTGTGGCGGGTTGAATATTTAAACTGACAGCTCGGGGAATCTCTGTTTTACTTTTTTGCAGCGAATACAGCTTGGCGTATTTCAAAAAATGATAGCGCGCCTGGTGGTATGCGATCATAAGGCCGTTGTAACCATTTAGGAAACCTGCACGAAATAAATAAGCATACAGGAATGACCAGGTTGGGCTCGCCACAATCTTTAACCAGTTTGTTTTCTTACCCAAACGGTAAAGCGAGCGGGCTGCAATCGTTGAAAAATTATCGTTTCTTTTTTTATGCTCATCCACTGATTCGCAGATATAATGTAGCAAATCACCTTTCAACGGGCAGACAGCTACATTGGAAGGCACAATCACCCGATCATGCGGATCAAAACCACCCCAGCGCAGAAATCGCCTGTCGAATAACCGCACTTTGGCTTCCGGATACCAGCTGCCATGACGTATAAATGAACCCCTGTAGTTTGCACACCTGTTCATTTTATAAGCCCGGAAAGCAAATCCTTCTTTCGCTTTTAAGATAGACATCTTTAGTGTTTCATCTAACGCTTCGTCAGCATCTAGGCTCAACACATAGTGGTGAGTTGCCAGCTCAAGCGCTTTATTTTTCTGGGAAATATATCCGGCAAATTTCTGGCGATACACGGTAGCTCCTTTTGATTCCGCGATCTGAACCGTTGCATCGGTGGAATATGAATCAAGCACAACAATCTCATCAGCCACATCTTTTACAGAATCCAGGCACCTCCCAATATTTTTCTCTTCGTTATAGGTTATAATAACAACCGATAGTAATTCCATAGTCTGTTTAGTTTTCATTTTCACACTAAAAACATTTTTATCCTCAGGGATATTCAGCTACTACCTTTGCCGGAACAATCGCTCTCCATGAAAAGGGAAAATATTTTTGCAGCTTGTATATACTTGTTCATCGCTTCTTTATTTTTTTCTTTCGCCGTGGCTATGAAGGTTTTTACTATGGGCCTTCTTGTACTTGTTGCGATGCTTTTCAATACTCCTGCGCAAAAGCTTAACCTTTTTAAAGAACGAAAATATGTTTGGTTCACGCTGGCCTTTGCCATCATGATGCTCATAAGCTGGCTCTTATCCGAAAACAAATCGGATGGAGCACGTGCGGTACAGTTACGCCTTCCTTTATTTTTATTCCCCATCAGCCTTGGACTGATCGGTCTTAGTAAAGGGCAACGTAACCGGATACTGTTGGGTTGCTCCATCATTGTAACCCTGGCTTGTCTAACCAGTCTTTTACTGGCTATGGCACGTTATCAGCAAACCAATGATTCTGTCTGGCTTTACAACGATGCATTGACCTTGTTTATCGGGCAACAATCCATTTACACTTCATTGTTAGTCAACATCTCCATCTATGTATTTGCTTACCATTTGCTATTCTCATCACTTTCACGAAAGCGGAAGCTTTGGTTGGTGGTGGCCATTGGGTTTTTATTCATCATCAGTTACTTACTGGCCAGTCGCAACATGATGCTGATACTATACAGTTCTGTCCTGTTTTTTTCTTTTTATTTTATGTTAAAAAAGAAAAAATATCTCGAGGGCGCTACCCTGTTGGCAGGCATGATCATTGTGGGCTTTCTCATCCTGAAATTGTTCCCTCAGACCATCAATCGTTTCAGGGAGCTTGCCTACACCCAATTTGACTTCCAAAGTCAGGCCAAAGAAAGTCACTACGCGGGCGAATTAACACCTGATCAGTGGAACGGCGCCAATTTCCGCCTGGCTGCCTGGCAATGCGGCTGGCAGCTGTTCCAGGAGCACCCCCTCGCCGGTGTTGGCCTCGGTGATAAAAAGGATGAATTATTCCGGGTCTATCGCCAAAAACAATTTCAGTTCGCCATCAGCACTAATAAAAACGTCCATAACAACTACCTTGACATCCTTTATAGCATGGGTGTTGCAGGCCTTTTACTTTTTTTA
>ENA-UOUJ01001953-UOUJ01001953.1-activated-sludge-metagenome-genome-assembly--contig:-NODE-1953-length-9921-cov-3.624873_pt1 | contig 9921 bp, 7 predicted proteins | sample MGYA00249839_ERZ747224 | MGnify/ENA primary metagenome ERZ747224 (study PRJEB28782, sample SAMN03220277) | activated sludge metagenome | biome: wastewater; feature: sewage sludge; material... | reverse complement strand
CAGGCCTTCGTCGACCGGATCACCGGGGCCCACGAGGACCGCAGTCACTAGCCCGCCGACCGGCGACGCGACGACACGCAGCTGGGCGTTCGGAATCTGCACGTGCGCAGGCAGGTGCGTGAGCCATTTCGCGACGGCGGGACGGGCGGGCGTCGTCTCGATCCCGACGGCCGCGAAGTCCTGGGCAGGCAGCGGCGCCGGCGCGTCGTGCGCAGCGATGCCCACGCGCGCCAGCGCAAGCAGGCAGACGAGAAGCGGCAGGCGGATCCGTCCGCGAGCGACGGCACGCGCGGTCGGCGGGATTCGGTGGCGAAGGCTTGTCATTCGGAGGCCTGGCGGGGAGGAGTGGGCGGATCATCGATCGGACACGCTGAAACGAAGCTGAATGGATTCGCTGTCCACGAGCCGGCCATGCGGGGCGCCCTCTCCGGCCCGTCGTCGATGTTCGCCCGGGTCGCCATGGCAGCGCTTGCCCGCGGTCAATTCGCGAGCCGCTCCACGCTGGATACTTTGCGGAGTGTTGCTACTGTCCGCGCCTTTCGATGAAGCGCCATTTCGTCTTCGTGCTCTTCGTGCTGATCGCTATCTGGCTTCTGAGCCTGCCGGCCGGCAGCCTGAGCGTTCCGCCGTCAGGCAGCCTCTGGCCGCTGCGCGGCACGCTGATCCGTGGTACGGGGTTCCTGGCGATCTGCTGCATGGCGATCGCGATGATCCTCGCCGCGCGTCCGGTTCGCCTCGAGCCGCTGCTCGGAGGCCTGGATCAGTTCTACCGGCTGCACAAGAGGCTCGGCGTCGCAGGGGCACTGTTCGGACTGGCGCACTGGCTGCTCGAGATCGTCCCGAAATGGATGGTCGGCCAGGGCTGGCTGTCGCGACCAAACCGCGGTGGAGCAGGCGGCAGTAAGCAGGTGCCGTTCGAGAGCTGGCACGATCCGGCAAAGGAACTTGGCGAATGGGGTCTGTACCTGATCCTCGCGCTGGTCGTCGTGGCGCTCTGGAAACGGGTGCCCTATCGCCACTTCGCGCGGCTTCACCGCTTGACGCCGGTCGCCTACCTGCTGCTCGTGTTCCACTCGATCGTCTTCATTCCGCTCGACTGGTGGCGCTCGGCCGCCGGGCCGTTCGCAGCCTTGTTGATGGCTGGTGGCGTGTTTGCCGCGATCCTGTCGCTGATCGGGCGCATCGGGTTTTCGCGCCGCGCGCTCGGGCACGTCGAATCGCTTCGCCGACACGAAGACCGCGTGCTCGAAGTGCATTGCCAGCTCGAAACGCCATGGGGTGGCCACGAAAGCGGCCAGTTCGTGTTCGCCACCTTCCACCCGAACGAGGGCGCGCATCCGTTCACGGTCGTTTCGAGCTGGGCCGGCGACGGGCACCTGGTCCTGGCGATCAAGGGATTGGGCGACTACACGAAGGAGTTGCCCGATCGTCTCGCCGCGGGCGACGCGGTCGTGATCGAAGGCCCATACGGGCGCTTCAACTTCGAGGGGCCGAGGGAACGTCAGATCTGGGTGGCCGGCGGCATCGGCATCACGCCGTTCATCTCGCGAATGGAGCAGCTTGCGCGCGGTAGCTCCCGCAGGCGTCCGGTAGACCTGTTCTATTCGACGAATGAACCAGGCGAGCCGCTGATGACGATCCTGCGGGACCTGGCGGCACGAACCGGCGTGACACTTCACGTCGTCGTACCCCCGCGCGATGGGTACCTGACAGCCGATCGCCTGAGCCAGGCGGTCGCCGAGCCCCACAAGGCCGAAGTCTGGTTCTGCGGTCCCAACGCCTTCGGAGACTCGCTTCGCAAGGGTCTCGAAAGACTCGGACTGCCCACGAACTGTTTCCATCAGGAAGCATTCGAGATGCGGTGAGCGGCAGGCAAAGCGCCCGCGGAGCACGGCCGCACGCCAGGCGCGCGGATATACTCACGGCTTTCGACCCCAACGAGCCGGGCCTGCGCATGAGCGACGAAGCATTCATCAAGACCCCGAGGCAACTGATCACCGTCATCGTGCTTTCTTTCGTCGTACCGATCGTCGTGATCCTGCTGCTGGTCAAGTACGTCGGTTCGAGTTCCCGGCTCGGCGCCGGCAGCGATACGATGACGCCGGAAGCCATCGAGGCGCGGATCAGGCCGGTTGCCGGATTCGAACTGGCGAGTGACACCGGTCCGCGCGTCGCGAAATCCGGCGAAGAGGTCTACAAGGCGCAGTGCGCAGCCTGTCACGACGCCGGCGTCGCCGGCGCACCCAAGTTCGGCGACAGCGCGGCATGGGCCGACCGGATCAAGACCGGGCTCGATTCGCTGGTCAATTCGGCCCTGAAGGGCAAGGGCGCAATGGCGCCGCAGGGCGGCGGCCAGTTCAGCGACTTCGAGATCACCCGTTCCGTCGTCCACATGGCGAACTCGGCAGGCGGCAAGTTCGACGAACCGCAGGCCGAAGACGCGGCGGCGGCCGAAGCGCCGGCCGCGGCGTCAGACGCAGCGGCTGCTCCGGCCACTGCTGCCCCTGCCGCGGCTGCGCCGGCGGCCGCCCCGGCCACCCCCGCGCCGGCTGCCGAAGCTGCTGCTCCCGCCCCCGCTGCTCCCGCCGCCGCCGCTGCCGCCCCCGCCGCTGCTGCCGACGCTGCGCCGGCGGCTGCAGCTCCGGCCGAAGCCCCTGCCGCAACGCCGGCGGCCGACACCGCGGCGGCCGCAACGCCCGCTGCCGGAACGGGCTACGACGCCAACTGTGCGCTCTGCCACAACACCGGCGTGGCCGGCGCTCCCAAGCTGGGCGACAAGGCTGCGTGGGAATCGCACGTCGCGGGCGGGATCGAAACGATGCACAAGAACGCCATCAGCGGTATTCGTGCAATGCCGCCACGTGGCGGCAACATGAAACTGACCGACGAGGAAGTGTTCGCCTCCGTCGACTACATGGTCGAAGCCGTCAAGTAACGGACAGGCGATCCGGGCGGCCGATCGAGGCGACGACACGCCGGCGTTCCGCCTCGAGCGCCGCTTCGACTTCCGCAAGGTCCTGCGCCAGCAGGCGCTTGCTCTGCTGCATCGTGATCTGCGGCGAAGCCGCGATCTGGTCGGCCGCCACAAGCGCCTCGGCAACCACCCGGTCGCGTTCGACCAGCAGATTGACCAGTCCCCAGTCGAGCGCCTGCCGGGCACTGAGGCGGCGGCCGAGCAGCAGGCATGCCGCGGCGCGCCGGCTGCCGATCAGCCGCGGCAGCAGCGCGGTCCAGCCGCCGTCCGGCGTGACGGCGTCGCGCGCGTAGCCGGCCTCGACGACGGCATCGTCGGCCATCACGACGAGGTCCGCAGCGAGCAGGAAGCCGAGCGCACCACCGCTCACGCGGCCATGCACGGCCGCGATCACCGGCTGCGGCAGGCACAGCAGCGAAACGATCGACTGGTTCAGGAGTCCGACGAGTTCGGCGGCATAGTTTTGCAAGGCCGGACCCGGTACGTCGGTCGCGACGCTGCGCAACTCGCCACCGACCGAGAACGCGTCGCCTTCCGCAGCGAAGACGACGGCGCGCGTTTCGCTCCGGCGACCGAGCTGCTCGAGCACGACACAGAGGTCGAGCAGCAGGTCGGGCGCCAGCGCGTTGCGCTTCGCACCGTGCGCGAGCGTCAGCGTGGATACGGCACCCGTATGCGCGAGCCGCACCCTCGACGCGCGGACGCTCACGGCAGCGCCCGCCCGACGGTCGCCGCGATCGGCAAGGCCGAACGGCTCGCTGCGCCGCTCATCGGCCGGCAGCGCGATCGAATCGGTCGGCTCCGATCATGCCGGCGTCTTGCCTTGCACCGCGGGCGCTGGCAAAGCGCGAAGGCGCAGCCGGCCAACGACGCCGGTCGGAAAGTGATAGACGGACAGCACGAACAACAGCCCGAGCCACAGCAGCCAGCGATCGGGCGAGAACAACGTGGCGGCCACCGGCAGCGCCGAGAACGCCTCGGACACCCACCGCATCAGGTCCTGCAGGTAGCTCTGCGCGAGCACGAAAAAGGCGCTGCCGATCACCGCGCCATACATCGTCCCCATGCCGCCGATGACGACGATCAGCAGCGTGTCGAGCATGATCTCGAAGGACAGCGAGGTATCCGGGCCGTTGTAGCGCAGCCAGAGCGCCAGCAGCGCGCCTGCCACCGTGGCGAACATCGCGGCCAGCACGTTCGAGACCGTGCGGAACACGACGGTGCGGTAGCCGATCGCCTCGGCGCGGAAGTCGTTCTCGCGGATCGCCTGCAGCACGCGGCCGAACGGCGAATTGACGATGCGCAGCAGCGCCAGGAACAGCAGCAGCACCGTGAAGAACAGCAGGTAATAGGTCAGGAAACGGCCGTCGATCGAAGCGCCGAGCACCGGACCGTCGAACAGATCGAACGAGGGCCGCAGCACCTGCGGTACGCGGAAGGTCAGCCCGTCTTCGCCACCGGTGAGTTCCGACAACTGCGAGGCCAGCGTCTGGAACGCGGCGGCGACCGCGAGCGTGATCATCGCGAAGAAGATCGCCTTCACGCGCAGGCTGAACAGGCCGATCGCCAGCGACAGCAACGCCGACAGCACCAGCGCGCACAGCAGCCCGACGCCGATCGCCGTCCAGGTCGGGCCGAGCCGCGTGCAGGCGATCGCGATGCCGTAGGCGCCGATGCCGAAGAACATCGTGTGCGCGAACGAGACGATGCCGGTATAGCCGAGCAGCAGGTCGTAGCTGGCCACCAGCAGGATGAAGACGAGGATCTTGGCGGCGACCGACATCGAGCGCGCGCCCGGGAACACGAAAGGCACCAGTGCCAGCAGCAGCAGGATCGCCAGCAGCAGCGCCGCGAGTGCGGCCCCGACGTTTGCGGGACGACGGCTCTTGTGTAGCAGGGTTCGTGCCAGAACGGGATCTGGACGGCAAGTCATTGATCCGCTAGCGTATCCGCTGACTGATGCGCGCAAGAGCGCGGCGCCGTCGACCGATTTCCGGACAACTTCGACGGACCGGATGTTCGAAAACCGGACATTCCGCCTATCGCCATCGAGGTGTCCGAGATCAGGACAGCTCTTTGCATCGCGCCCGGATTTCTTTCGGAGCGCAGAGATGAACAAAGGCCCCAGCGACGCGCTGTTCGCAGGTTCGATCCCCGAGGTCTACGACACGCACATGGTGCCGATGCTGTTCGCTCCCTATGCGAACGATCTGGCGCGCCGGCTCGCGGCTCGACGCCCCGGCCGCGTGCTCGAGATCGCCGCGGGCACCGGCGCCGTGACACGCGCGCTCGACGAAGCGCTGCCCGCGCAGGCCGAGATCGTCGCCACCGACGTGAACCAGCCGATGCTCGACCGCGCAGCGCGGGCCGGCATTCGCCGCCCGATCAGGTGGCAGCAGGCCGATGCCCAGGCGCTACCCTTCGACGCCGGCGCTTTCGACGCCGTGGTCTGCCAGTTCGGCGCCATGTTCTTCGACGACAAGGTGCGTGCCTTCGCCGAAATGCGGCGCGTTCTGGTGCCCGGCGGCGTCCTGTTGTTCAACGTCTGGGATCGGCTCGAGGTCAACGAAATTTCCGACGTCGTCGACTCGGTCCTTGCCGAGCTGTTTCCCGACGATCCGTCGCGATTCATGGAGCGGGTTCCCCATGGCTATCACGACACCACCGTCATTGCCAGGCAGTTGGCGGACGCCGGGTTCACGGCATCGCCACGCATCGAGACGGTCGCGCTGCGCAGCGTCGCGGCCAGCGCCGCGGCGGCGGCCGTTGCGATCTGCAGGGGCACGCCGATGCGAAACCTTCTCGAATCGCGCGGTGCGTCGGGCCTCGCCGATGCGGAGGTCGCGGCCACGGCGGCACTCGAACGCCGCTTCGGAACCGGCGCGATCGAGGCGGGGATGCAGGCCTATGTGATCGAAGTCGAGGCTCGAGAGACCTGATGGAGCTATGAGCCGCCCAGCGCGATCGTCACGAGCACCGATGAGTCTTCGAGGCCGACGAGACCATGGCGGACGCCGCCCGCCAGGAACAGCATCTCGCCGGCGGCCAGTGGCTGGCTGCGCCCTTCGAACGTGACTTCGATGCGGCCCTCGAGGCACTGGATCGTGATCTCGCCGGGCACTTCGTGGGCCGGTACCGGTTTGCCGGCGACGAGCACCATCCGGATCACTTCGAGTTGCGTCGACTTGAACAGCGCGACGGTTCGCGCGTTCGCCAGTTCGGCACCCAGCGGGCGGATGTCGATCCGCTCTCCCGGTTGCGCGTGTTCGATGGCCATCCGATGCCCTCCCTGCGATCCGACCGTGCTGTCGAGCAGCGCCCGCATCCGTTGCCAATGCGAGCCTTCCCAGAATACCCGCCGGCAGACATCGCAGGTGCTGAAACGCTGGTAATGCTCCCGAACCGTGGGCGGCAGGCGGTCGACGATGATTGCCTTGTCGACCGGGTGCAGCGCCGCATTGCAGTGCAGGCAAAGCCGAAACGGCCGCGCACTGCGCGAAAGATCGAGCCGGTCGACGATCTCGGCGAACTGTTCCCGCGCCTTCAGCGCGCGCACGTAGCAGCCGTGCGTGATCGTCTTGCGTTTCAGCAGCTCGCGATCGCGCGTCAGCACGATGCGTTGCTCGCGTTCGGCGATCGCCTCGATCTCGTCGTCGTGAAAGCCATTGTCGTATAGCGTATCGAAGCCGGCCATTCGCAACAGCCGCGCGAGGCCGCCAAGGTGCGCGTCGGCGACGAAACGCGTCTCGCGCAACGGTCGCCCGCGCACGCGCAGCAAAGGGGTGACGTCCAGCGCCTCGAATTTCGGATAGACCGACACCCGGTCGCCGTCGCGAAGGATCCTGCCGAAATCGGCCGACTCGCCGTTGACCAGCACCAGTTCGACCTCGGTGTGCGGCACGCCGAGCGCCTCGATCATGTGCTTGGTCGTGGCCGCACGCGCGCAAGTACAGCTGAATTCGCGGCGGCGATGCTGCGGCGCCAGGAAGTCGTTCAGCTCCTCGTAGAAGCGGAAACTGGCGACGACCATGCGGGCCGCTCAGGAGGATTCGTTCAGCGCTGCCCGAGTCGGCTGTTCCGTCGTCGCCGCGCCTTCTGCCAGTTCGGGATAGTCGGCGAGCTTCTGGTAGAGCGTGGCTCGTGCGATGCCGAGCCGGCGGGCAGCCTGGACGCGGTTGCCGCCGGTCAGTCGCAGCGCTTCGCGAATCGCCGCGCGCTCGAGGTCGGCGACCAACGCCGGGAGTGTCGCGCCTGCATCCAGCAGACCGATGCCTGCTTCGATTCGATCGCTTGCGACGAGTCCGTCGGTTGCCGCGCCCCGGTCACTCGCGGCCAGTCGCCGAGTCGCCGCGAATTCGTCGCCCGCCGCAGCCTGCTTCGACGGCGCCGTCGCCGGGCGATCGAGCTCGGGCAGCACCTGCTGCAAGGCATCCAGGCTCAGTCGCAAGCCATCCCACAGCGAGCACGCGCGTTCGAGCGCATTACGCAATTCGCGCACGTTGCCCGGCCAAGGCAGACGCGCGAGCGCGTCGATCGCGTCGCGGTCGATCTCCTTCGGCTGGATCTCGTTCTCGAGCGCGATCTGCTCGAGCAGGTGCTCGCACAGCGGTTCGAGGTCCTCGACGCGCTCGCGCAGCGGCGGCAGCCGGATCGGCAGCACGTTGAGCCGGTAGTAGAGATCGGCGCGGAACCGGCCTTCGTCGACCAGCCGCGCCAGGTCGACGCTGGTCGCCGCGATCACGCGCACGTCGACGCGGGCGACCGCGTTGGAACCGAGCGGCTCGACCTCGCGTTCCTGCAGCACGCGCAGCAACTTGGCCTGCAGGCCGAGCGGCATGTCGCCGATCTCGTCGAGAAACAGCGTGCCGCCGTCGGCCAGCTTGAACTTGCCGTCGCGTGCGCGCCGGTCGGCGCCGGTGTAGGCCCCCGGCGCGACGCCGAAGAACTCGGCCTCGAGCAGCGTGTCCGGGATCGCCGCGACGTTGACCGCGATGAACGGGTGGCGCGCCCGCGCCGACGCCGAATGGATCGCCTGCGCGACCAGTTCCTTGCCGGTACCGGTCTCGCCGAGCAGCAGCACCGTCGTGTTCAGCACCGCGGCGCGGCGCGCGCGACTCTTTACCTCGAGCGCGCGCTCGCTGTTGCCGACGAAGTTGGAGAACGTGTAGCGCGTGCGGCGCTGGCGCGCGAGTTCGCGCTGCGCCTGCGCGAGCTCGGCCTGCAGGCGCCCGAGCTTGGCCATCAGCGGCTTCAGCGACTCGATCCGGTCGTAGAGGATCAGGCCGACGGCGCCGATCACCTCGCCGGCATCGTTCTGCAGCGGAAAGCGCGAAACGATGTAGGTGCCGGCCTTGTTTTCGAGGATGTCGAGAAGGATCGGCTTTCCGCTCTCGACCACGTGCCGCATCAGCGTGTTCGGCACGACCTCCTCGACCGGCCGGCCGATGATCTCGCTGGCGTCGCTGAAGCCGAGGTTGGCGATGTTCTTCTGCCAGCGCTCGTCGATCCAGACGATGTGCGCCGAGCCATCGACCAGCAGAATGCCCTCGCACATCTGCGACAACTGGTCGAAAAAGGTCTGCGCGGCAAGCCGCAGCAGCCGATCGGAATCGTGCCAGGCGTCTAGCGTGCGAAGCATCGTCCGATCATAGCGGAAGGCTTTGCCGGCGGGCTTCGAAGGCGCTCGCACGGGACGCCCCAATAGGGGTTTCCCTGTTCCTGGGCCTACGGCATGATGGCCGGATTCCTGAGGGGTTCGAACAGGATCCGCGATCCGCGCACTATGGCGATCCGGACCGAGAGGGGGCACATGTCGAGCTGCAGACACGGCGCACGCGTGCGCACGATCGGAGGTTGGCTGTTGGTGCTGGCGGCCGCCGCAGGCACCTCGGCCGTTCCCGCGCAGGCCGCCAGCGACGATGAGCGTCGCGCGCAGCGGGCGGCGCAGCGCGCGGCAGTCGAGTCGCGCCGGGCCGAGCGGCAGGCACTCCGCGACGCCACGATGGCCGAGCGCCGCCGGCAGCAGCAGGCTCGCGTGGCAGCACGCGACGAACGTGCGGCATCCTGCCAGCGCATCGCCGACTGGCTCGGCACCCGGATCACCGAGACCGTCCCATCGCAGGTGCTGGCGGGGCGCTTCGGCGGCGGACGGCCCGGCGGCATGGCGGGCGCGATTCCCTACGAGTCGTGGCTGCTGCAGGATGCGCGCTTCGCGCCGAGCTTCGGCTCGCGTTACGACGAAGCGTCCGCGGCCGACCAGCAGCGCCTACGCGACGCCGGCAACAATTGCCAGTCGCCGCGCAACGAGCGCGGCCAGGCGATCGCCGACAACATGCTGTTCTATCGCGCTTTCACGGAACCCTACCGGACACGGTACATGCAGGGGGTCGTGAAGATCCGACAAGCGCATGCCCAGGTCGATGCGGCCATGAAGGAACTGCAGGGCCTGCGCGGCGACGAGAGCGGCGCAAAGCGCTTTCGCGAGCATGCCGGGCGCCAGGCCGATCTCGCCGCCATGCTGGCCGGGGACCGACGCACAGCCTGGCAGCAAGCCTTTGCCGACGCCTACCGGCGTGCGCTGCTGCCCTGGCATACCGAACGCATGCGACACGCTGCGAGCAGCGCACAGGGCTACGACGGACTCGTGACGCTGTCCGAACTGCAGGCGCAGATGCAGCGCGATGCCTTCGCCGCTGGCGCCACGGCAGACGTGCCGCCCGAGCTGCGGGCACGACAGGCCGCGTTGGCACAGGCCCTGGTCGAAACGGAAAGCGCACGCATCGACGCCCTGGGCAGCGGCGCCGCCGGCCTGGCGCGCGGCGTGCACTGGCACGAGGAGGCGACGCGCCGCTATGGTCAGCTCGGCGCTGCGCAGGCCGAGTTGCGCGTCATGTTCACCCATTTCGAGGCGCGGCGCGCTGCGATGCTCGACGCCGCGCAGCCCGAAT
>ENA-UOUJ01001952-UOUJ01001952.1-activated-sludge-metagenome-genome-assembly--contig:-NODE-1952-length-9939-cov-3.981991_pt1 | contig 9939 bp, 11 predicted proteins | sample MGYA00249839_ERZ747224 | MGnify/ENA primary metagenome ERZ747224 (study PRJEB28782, sample SAMN03220277) | activated sludge metagenome | biome: wastewater; feature: sewage sludge; material... | reverse complement strand
TGATCAGCATGCCGCCGGCGATCCATCCCAGCATGCCGGCCCCCAGCGTGACGACCACCGGGAAGCGGTCGATCAGCTTCAGCACCAGCGTCGAACCCCAGATGATGATCGGGATGCTGACCAGCAGGCCGAAGATGACCAGGCCCATCTGGTGGTCCGGGTCGGCCTGGTTGGCCGCGCCGGCGATCGCGATCACGTTGTCGAAACTCATGACGAGGTCGGCGATGATGATCGTCTTGATCGCTGCCATCAGCGTGGTGCCGCCCTCGAGGTTACCGTGCTCGTCGTGATCGCCTGGCGCCACGAGCTTGATCCCGATCCAGATCAGCAAAGCGCCCCCGACCAGCTTCAGGAACGGAATCGTGAGCAGCGAGACGGCGAACGCGATCAGGATCACCCGCAGAATGATCGCCCCTGCCGTGCCCCAGAGGATGCCGCGCATCTTCAGGTGTTGCGGCAGGTTGCGGCAAGCCAGCGCGATGACGACGGCGTTGTCGCCGCCCAGCAGGATGTCGATCAGAATGATCTGAAACACGGCACCCCAGTGCATCGTGGTCAGAAACTCGATCACGGACTCCATTGTTGTTCTCCTCGCGCTGGCGTCAGAGCAGGCTCTTCAGCAGCCGGCCCATCTCGGAAGGATCACGGGTGACCTTGATGCCGCAGGCTTCCATGACTTCGAGCTTGGCTTGCGCCGTGTCGTCGCCGCCGGAAATCAGCGCACCGGCGTGGCCCATTCGCTTGCCGGCCGGCGCCGTGACACCGGCGATGAACCCGACCACCGGCTTCTTCATGTTGTCCTTGATCCAGCGCGCCGCGGTGACTTCGTCAGGGCCGCCGATCTCGCCGATCATGACGACCGCGTCGGTGTCGGGATCGTCGTTGAACATCTGCATGACGTCGATGTGCTTGAGGCCATTGATCGGATCGCCGCCGATGCCGACCGCCGACGACTGGCCCAGGCCGATCTCGGTGAGCTGCGCGACCGCTTCGTAGGTCAGCGTGCCGGATCGCGACACGACCCCGATGCGCCCCTTGCGATGGATGTGCGCGGGCATGATGCCGATCTTCAGTTCGTCGGGCGTGATCGTGCCCGGACAGTTCGGACCGAGCAACAAGGTCTTCTTGTTCGCCTTGCGCATCCGGTCGCGCACGACGATCATGTCGCGCACCGGGATGCCTTCGGTAATGCAGATGACCAGGTCGAGGTCGGCATCGACCGCCTCCCAGATTGCATCTGCGGCACCTGCCGGCGGCACGTAGACGACCGACACGGTGGCGCCGGTCTCGGCCTTCGCTTCCTTGACGCTGGCGTAGATCGGAATGCCTTCGAAGTCCTCGCCGGCTTTCTTGGGGTTGACGCCGGCCACGAACGCCGCCTTGCCGTTCGCGTATTCACGGCACATCCGCGTGTGGAACTGCCCGGTCTTGCCGGTGATTCCCTGCGTGATGACCTTCGTGTCCTTGTTGATCAGGATGCTCATCGGTGATCCTCGCGATTCAGTTGCCGGCGGCCGCGGCGACGACCTGCTTGGCGGCGTCGGCCATCGTGTCGGCCGAGATGATCGGCAGCCCCGATTCGGCCAGCAGCTTCTTGCCGAGGTCTTCATTGGTGCCCTTCATCCGCACGACGAGCGGGACCTTCAGCCCGACCGCCTTGCTGGCGGCGATGACGCCTTCGGCGATCACGTCGCAGCGCATGATGCCGCCGAAGATGTTGACGAGGATCGCCTTCAGGTTCGGGTTGCGCAGCATGATCTTGAAGGCCTCGGTGACCTTCTCGGTCGTGGCGCCCCCGCCGACGTCGAGGAAGTTGGCCGGCTCGCCGCCGAACAACTTGATCGTGTCCATCGTGGCCATCGCCAGGCCGGCGCCGTTGACCAGGCAGCCGATGTTGCCGTCGAGCTGGATGTAGGCGAGATCGAACTTGCTCGCCTCGATCTCGGCCGGGTCCTCTTCGTCGAGGTCGCGCAGCTCGAGGATCTCGGAGTGGCGGAACAGCGCGTTGGCGTCGAAGTTCAGCTTGGCGTCGAGCGCGACGACCTTGCCGTCACCGGTCAGGATCAGCGGATTGATTTCGGCCAGCGACGCGTCGGTTTCCCAGAATGCCTGGTACAGGCCATGCAGCACCGAGCGCGCCTGCGTGAGGCTTTCGGCCGGAATGCCGACCTTCGTGGCGATTTCGTCGGCCTGCGAGTCGGTGAGCCCCTCGGCGGGATCGATGAAGACCTTGTGCAGCAGCTCGGGCGTCTTCTCGGCGACTTCCTCGATGTCCATGCCGCCTTCGCTCGAAGCCATCAGCGCGACACGCTGCGAAACGCGGTCGACGACGAGGCCGACGTACAGCTCCTTGGCGATGTCGGCGCCCTCCTCGATCAGCAGGCGGCGCACCTTCTGGCCTTCGGGACCGGTCTGGTGCGTGACCAGCTGCATGCCGAGGATCTCGCTCGACAGTTGGCGTACCTCGTCGATCGAGCGTGCCAGCTTGACGCCGCCGCCCTTGCCGCGGCCGCCCGCGTGAATCTGCGCCTTGACGACCCAGACCGGCCCGCCGAGCGTTTCGGCAGCCTTGACGGCCTCGTCGACGGAGAAGCAAGGTATGCCGCGCGGGACGGCCACACCGTACTTCTTCAGGATCTCCTTGCCCTGGTACTCATGGATCTTCACGTCTGTTCCCTCATCGAAATCGAGCGTCTTCGTCGACCGAGGCAACGACCCCAGGGGTCGGCACCACGACGTGCGTAACGAGGCCGCTGGCGATCGAAAGATCGAAAAAGCCTCGCCCCGTACTAGCCAGGCAAGCCGACGGGCAAGGCAAAGACAGCGGCGGGACACCCCCGACCCAGGGACCGGGCCTCGACCCGGGGACGTCGAAAAGCCCTGCAGTTTATCACGCGGGTACTCGTTGCCCGGTCCTCGAAAGCGGGCCGATCCACGCAAGCAGGAGTGAAACCGACGGGCCGGGGCCGACCCGGGGAACCCCGGAATTCGGAGCGTTTTCAGTCGTCGGGACCGGGATCGGGGAGCTCGTCTGGCTCGACGTGCGAATGCCTGATCGGGACTTCATCGGTTTCGTCGAAATCCGGCTGACCGGCACCGGCGACGACTCGTCGCACGACATCGCTGCGAAAGCCCCGGGCGACGAGAAACCGCATCTGCCGGGCACGCTCCTGCGGCGATTCGGGCGGATGGCCGAATCGCCGCAGCCACAGCGCATGGGCCCGAGCCGTTTCGCTGCTTCCGAGCTCGGCGACCTTTTCTTCGACCAGGTCGGCATCGAGACGATGCGAGCGAAGCTCGTGCCGGATCAGCGCCGTGCCGAAGCGTTCGGCTTTGCGATGCACCAGCGATTCGGCGAATCGCTGGTTCGAAAGCAGCCCGGCCGCTTCGAGCTCATCGAGCACGCGGCCGAGCTGTTCGCGCGACTCGGCGTGCGCGGCCAGCTTGCGGCTCAGTTCGAGCCTGCTGTGTTCGCGCCTTGCCAGATAGCGCAGCGCCCGGCCTTTAAGAGACAGCGGAGGCCGCTTTCGGGTCGCGGTTTCCGTCAACTCGCTCATCGAAGTCAGCCATGAGGACCGCGATGACGGACGCCGCTGCGACGCCTGGTTCGCACCGCTCTACGAAGCTCAAGCGGCTTCCTCGGCCTTGCCGCGCCCGGCCACTCCGTAGTGCTCGCGCACGCGGTTCTCGATTTCGAGCGCCAGCTCGGGGCGTTCGCGGAGGAATTCCCGTGCGTTGTCCTTGCCCTGACCGACGCGCTCACCGCCGTAGCTGTACCAGGCGCCGCTCTTCTCGACGACATTGCAGGCCACACCGAGATCGATGATTTCGCCCAGGCGGGAGACGCCTGCACCATAGAGGATGTCGAACTCCGCCTGCTTGAACGGCGGCGCCACCTTGTTCTTGACGACCTTGACCCGCGTTTCGTTGCCGATGATCTCGTCGCCCTTCTTGATCGACCCGGTGCGGCGGATGTCCAGGCGTACCGACGCGTAGAACTTCAGCGCGTTGCCGCCGGTCGTGGTTTCCGGGTTGCCGAACATGACGCCGATCTTCATCCGGATCTGGTTGATGAAGATGACCAGGCAGTTCGTGCGCTTGATCGTGCCGGTGAGCTTGCGCAGCGCCTGCGACATCAACCGGGCCTGAAGCCCCGGCAGCGAGTCGCCCATTTCGCCTTCGATCTCGGCCTTCGGCGTGAGCGCGGCCACCGAGTCGATGACGATCAGGTCCACCGAGCCCGAGCGCACCAGCGAATCGGTGATCTCGAGCGCCTGCTCGCCGGTGTCCGGCTGCGAGATCAGCAGGTCTTCGAGCTGCACGCCGAGCTTCGACGCGTATTGCACGTCGAGCGCGTGCTCGGCGTCGATGAAGGCGCAGACGCCGCCGATCTTCTGCATCTCGGCAATGGCCTGCAGCGCGAGCGTGGTCTTGCCCGAAGATTCGGGTCCGTAGATCTCGACGACCCGCCCGCGGGGCAACCCGCCGACGCCAAGCGCGATATCGAGGCCCAGCGAGCCGGTGGACACGACCTGGATGTCGCGCTCGACCTCGCTGTCCGAGAACTTCATGATCGCGCCCTTGCCGAACTGTTTCTCGATCTGGGCAAGAGCGGCGCCGAGCGCCTTGGCGCGTTCGGTGCGGGATTTAGCGTCGTCCATGTTGATGACTTTTTCCATTCGAGGCCCTTGTCCGGAGTGATGTCTGATGGTCCGGATTATGGCACGGGACTACTGTATGAACAATCAGCCCTTCGGCTTAGGCGCCACGCTGCAGCGACGCTGCCGTCGGGGAATCCGTAAGGTCGGCGGCCAGCGAACGAAGCCGCTCGCAAGCCCCGAGCAGCGCGTAAAGTGCCGCCTGCGCGCGCACGCTCGAGCGGTCGCCGGTGAAGTGCCGTGTCTCGGTGCGGGCTTCGCTGTCGAGCGCGGTCCAGCCGAAGCACACCGTGCCGACCGGCTTGCCGGGCGCGGCACCGCCGGGCCCGGCGATGCCGGTGATGGCCAGCGACAACTGCGCGCGACTGCGCGCCAGCGCGCCTTCGGCCATTTCGCGGGCGGTTTCCTCGCTGACCGCACCGCGGACCTTCAACGTATCGGTCGACACCCCGAGCATGTCGGCCTTGGCGGCATTGCTGTAGCTGATGAAGCCGCGCTCGAACCACTCGCTCGAGCCCGCGATCTCAGTCAGCGCACGGCAGACCAGGCCACCGGTGCAGGATTCGGCACACGCGATCGTCCAGCCGCGCTCGCGCAACGCCTGGCCGAGTGCGGCGGCGGTCTCGAAGACCTGGCGTTCGAATTCGACTACGGCGGCTTCGCCTTGAACCGCGGTCGGCGTAGGAACTGTCATCGGATCCTCTCTCAATCGGTCGGCGGCGCAGCCGGACGCCCGCGGCGTCTCCAGCCCCGGAGTCGCCGCCATCAGGCGGAGTCAGCCGGCCAGATGGCTCACCACCGCAATGACGAGCAACGTGTACAAGGCCGCCAGCAGGTCGTCGAACATCACGCCGAAACCGCCCTTCAGTCGTGCATCGTAATGCCTGATCGGCGGCGGCTTCACGATGTCGAAAAAGCGGAAGACGAGGAAAGCACCGAGCTGGGAGAGCCAGCCCCCCGGCACGAACAGCAGGACCAGCCAGAACGCGACGATCTCGTCCCAGACGATCGCGCCGTGGTCGTCCACGCCGAGGTCGCGCGCGGTGCGCCCGCAGGCCCAGATGCCGAGCACGAAGGCGAGCGCGAGCACAGCGGCCCAGTGACGCGGCGCGAGCCAGTCGTCGGCCACCGCGAACACCAGCCAGGCCCATAGCGTGCCGACGGTGCCGGGACCGAGCGGCGAAAGGCCGCTGCCGAAGCCCAGCGCGACGAAGTGGGACAGCTTCGTGCGCAGGAAGCGCGAATCGGGCCGCACAAGCGACACGCCCGCTTCAGGCGAAGTGGTCGAATCCACGGTCTTGCCAGGTGATCGGTCGACCTCGCGCATCGACCACATGGAGCGCCTCGCCGGCATCGAAGCAGCCGATTCTCGCGAGCGGCAGGCCGAGACGTCCGGACAACGCTTCGATCGCGATCCGGTTCTCGGGAGCGGCCGCGAACATCAGCTCGTAGTCGTCGCCGCCGGACAGTGCCAGCGCCATCTGCCGGTCCTGCGGCAACTCACGCAGATCCGGCGCCAGCGGCACCGACGGCCAACTCAGTTGCGCGCCGACGCGCGAGCGCTCGAGCAGGTGACCAAGGTCGCCGGCGAGCCCGTCGGACAGGTCGATGGCTGCCCGCGCCAGGTGGCGCAGGGCCAGGCCCAGAGTCACGCGTGGCTCCGGTCGTTCGAGCCGCAGGCGCGCCGGATGGTCCTCGGCCAGAGGCCGTTCCGCCTTGCGTTCGGCAACCGCGAAAGCGGCCGCGCCCAGTTCGCCAGAGACCCACAGGTCGTCGCCCGGCTCGACCCGGTCGCGGCGCAGCGCCGCCTCGGGCGGCACCTCGCCGAATACCGTGATGCAGACGTTCAGCGGGCCCCGCGTGGTATCGCCGCCGACGAGTTCGCAGTCGAAGCGGTCGGCCAGCGCGAACAGGCCCTCGTGGAACGCCGCCAGCCAATGTTCGTCGGACTGCGGCAGCGAGAGCGCCAGCGTGAAGGCCAGCGGTCGCGCCCCCATCGCGGCGAGGTCGGACAGGTTGACTGCCAGCGACTTGTGACCGAGCGCGGACGGATCGACGTCGTCGAAGGCGTGGCGGCCGCCGACCATCATGTCGGTCGAGATCGCCAGGCTGCTGCCGGCTGCCGGCGCCGCCAGCAGCGCACAGTCATCGCCCACGCCCAGTAGCGCACGCCGCGCCGGTCCGCGGTCGAAAAAGCGACGAATCAGCTCGAACTCGCCGATCGACGCTCGATCGCTTGCCGGCCTGCCGCCTGCATCCGGGGCCGCGTCGCTCAGGTGGCGAGCCGCATCGCTCACGTGCCGGGCCGCGTCTCGATGGGACGCAAAGCCAGCGCCACGCGGTCGAGCACGCCGTTGACGTATTTGTAGCCGTCGGTGCCGCCGTAGGTCTTCGTGACCTCGACGGCCTCGTTGATGACGACGCGATACGGAATCTCGGGCATCTGCGACAGCTCGAAGCTCGCCAGCAGCAGCACCGCGTGCTCGACGGGACTCAACTCGACGGTCTTGCGATCGAGATGCGGCGCGATCAGTGCGTCGAGATCGCCGGCCGCTTCGATCGTGCCATGCAGCAAAGCCTTGAAGTGCTCGCGATCGGCCTTCTCGAACCCCGGATTGCTGGCCGCGAGATGCGCTTCGATCACGCCCGAATCCTCACCGGACAACAGCCACTGGTACAGGCCCTGGACGGCCAGTTCGCGCGACCGGCGACGAGCGTTCTTCGGCGGCGTCCCGCTGCCCGAAGGCGGCCGCGCCGCGGGTCGCTCGGTGCTCATCAATGCGCCCTGCGCCGCCGGGACGAAGTGCGTTCGGCTGACTCGTCGGAGCCCGAGCGGGTCTGCTTGCCGTCGCCGCGAGAGCGGTCGTCGTCGTCGTCGTCCTCGTCGTCCTCGTCTTCTTCGTCGTCGTCGTCGTCTTCGTCGTCTTCGTCGTCACCGGCCAGCGTCGCCAGCGACAGCGACAGGTTCGCCATCTCCACCGCCACCCGCGCGGCATCGGCGCCCTTTTCTTCGGCACGCGCCTCGGCCTGCTCGTCGTCTTCGGTCGTCAGGATCGCATTGGCGACGGGCAGGTTGAAGTCGAGAGCGACGCGGCTGACGCCGGCGGCGCTTTCGTTCGAGACGACCTCGAAGTGATAGGTCTCGCCGCGGATTACGGCGCCCAGCGCGATCAGCGCATCGAAGCTGCCCGAAGCCGCGAGCTGCTGCAGCACGATCGGAATTTCCAGCGCTCCTGGCACCGTGCAGACGAAGATGTCCTCGTGATCGACGCCGAGTTCGACCAGCTGGCCGAGGCAGGCGTCGCGCAGCGCGTTGCACACAGGCTCGTTGAAGCGAGCCTGGACGATACCGATCCTCAGTCCGGACCCATCGAGGTCGGACTGGAATACACCGATTTCCATGTTGTCAGTTCTCCTGTGGTCCCGCATCGAATCCGACCACTTCGAGGTCGAAGCCGATCATGCTGGGCATCTTGCGTGGTTGCGACAGCAACCGCATGCGGCCGACGCCGAGATCCTTGAGGATCTGCGCGCCGATGCCGTAGGTTCTGAGGTCCAGCTTGCCGCTGCGCCGGCGCGCCCGGACGCCGGCCTCGTCGCCGGGCTGGCCTTGCGGATCCGACGCTCGCAGTTCGCCGAGCAGCACGTCGGCAGGCTGGGCGCAATTGAGCAGCACCGCGACGCCTTCGCCGTGGTCGGCGATCCGCTGCATCGCTCGAACGACCGGCCACGAATGGCTGGTGCTGCCCGCATCGAGCAGGTCGAGCACGGTCAGCGGCTCGTGAACGCGTACGAGCGCCTCGCGCTCGGCCGAGATCTCGCCGCGCACCAGCGCGAGGTGCGGAGAGCCCGAAGGCTTGTCGCGATACGCAACGAGCCGGAAAGGCCCCCAGGGCGTATCGACCGGGCGCTCGGACAGCCGCTCGATCAAGCTTTCGTTCGCGCTGCGGTACTGGATCAGGTCGGCGATCGTGCCGATCTTCAGCCCGTGTTCGCGCGCGAACTCGACGAGATCGGGCAGCCGCGCCATCGTGCCGTCGTCCTTCAGGATCTCGCAGATCACGGCGGCAGGCGACATGCCGGCCAGTTGCGCGAGATCGCAGCCGGCTTCGGTATGGCCGGCACGCATCAGCACGCCGCCAGGCTGCGCCTTCAGCGGAAAGATGTGGCCCGGCTGGACGAGATCTTCGGGCTTGGCGTCCGGTGCCACGGCCGCCTGCACCGTGCGGGCGCGGTCGGCTGCCGAGATGCCGGTCGTGACACCTTCTGCGGCCTCGATCGACACGGTGAAGTTGGTGCCGTGCACGGTGCCGTTGCTCGACACCATCAGCGGCAACCTGAGCTGCCTGCAGCGCTCCTCGGTCAAGGTCAGGCAGATCAGCCCGCGGCCATAGCGGGCCATGAAGTTGATGGCCTCGGCGCTGACGAAATCGGCGGCCAGGACGAGGTCGCCCTCGTTCTCGCGGTCTTCCTCGTCGACGAGGATGACCATCCGGCCGGCCTTCATTTCGGCGATGATCTCGGGCGTGCTGGAAAGCGTCATGGCCCGCATTCTACGCTGCGCCGGAGTGCAAGCGGACCGCCGGTCGGCCGCAATCGCCGGACAGGCCGGGCCCGCTGCAGCCGCCCCGGCGCTCTGCCAGAATGCGCCCCTGATGAATCTCGAAGACTTCGAAAGCTACCGGCGTTTCGATACCCGCAGCGAGGCGCTCGCCGGCTTCGATCGCATCGTCGGCCGCACTCAGCGCAAGCTGCAACTGTTCGACGACAGCGGCGAATTCTGGGGTCTCGAACGCAAGGGTTTCGCCGACGCCGTGCAGGCGCTGCTCGAGCGGCATCGGGACGCCGCGGTCACGGTCGTCGTCCACGACCCGGGCTTCATCGAGCGGCGCTGCGCGCGCCTGCTCGCGCTGCTCAGGCGCCGGACGCCGCGGCTGCAGGTGCTGCGCAGCGACCCGTCGACGCGTGGCTTTTCGCGCGGCATCGTGATCGCCGACGCGACCGTCGTGCTGCGCCGACCGCATTTCGGCCAGCCGCGCGCTTTCCTGGATTTCGGCGAGGCCGAGGTTGGCGCCGCGTCGGCGCTGTTCGCGGAACTCGTCGACGGGGCGCTGCCGGGCATCACGCCGTCGGTGACCGGCCTCTGAGCCTGAACCAGGCGCGCCGCCCGGCTGCTTCTACGCACGCGCCGACTGGCTGCTCTTCGAATCGCCGCCGCCCGCCTCGCCGAGCATGCGCTCGACATAGCGCGCGATCAGGTCGACCTCGAGATTGACCGCAT
>ENA-UOUJ01001951-UOUJ01001951.1-activated-sludge-metagenome-genome-assembly--contig:-NODE-1951-length-9941-cov-3.912604_pt1 | contig 9941 bp, 10 predicted proteins | sample MGYA00249839_ERZ747224 | MGnify/ENA primary metagenome ERZ747224 (study PRJEB28782, sample SAMN03220277) | activated sludge metagenome | biome: wastewater; feature: sewage sludge; material... | reverse complement strand
GCAAAGTGCTGGCGCGTCAGGTGGCCACTTTCGCCGAATGACGGAAACAGCCAGCTCTGTCGCGGCGACGCGGCTTTCCCTGCGCCGCGCTGATCCGCCATGGCCTGAAGATAGTCGGCCATCGCCTGTCGCGAGGCATTGTTGAGCGGCACCAGCCGTTCCTTGTCGCCCTTGCCGCGCACCACGATCATGCGGGCGTCGCGCCGCGCCGCCGACAGCGGCAGGGAGACCAGTTCGGAGACGCGCAGGCCGGTGGCGTAAAGCACTTCCAGCAGGCAATAGAGCCGCGCCGCGCGCAATCGCCGGGCAGGTGGGGCGTCCGGAGATTCGGCGTCCGCCTTTGCGCGCGCGAGCAGGCGGTCGACATCCGCTATCGACAGGATTTTCGGCAGGCCGCGTCCGCGTTTTGGTCCTGAAAGGATAGCCGCGGGATCGTCGCTCCTGACGCGTTCGCTCAGCAGGAAACGAAACAGGTGGCGCATCGCCGACAGACGCCGTGCGACGCTCGATGACTTGAAACCCCTGAGGTCGAGGTCGTTGAGATAGTCTCTTAGCGTCTGCGTCTCGGCGATGACGAAATTCCGCCGCGCACGGGCGAGGAACGCGGATAAATCCTCAAGGTCCCGGCGGTAGGCGTCAAGCGTGTTCGCGCCGGCGCCTTGCTCGGCCGCCAGCATGTCGAGGAACAGGGCGGTCAGCTTCGCGTCGGAGGAGTTATGGGATTTCATATCGCCGCCTATAGCGTTTTCGAACGACGAGGATGAAAGAAAACGCGTCAAAACAAAAAGCTGGAGCCCGGCCTTGCTTCCGTCAAAGCCGGAATAGCCCTAGCAGCTATTTCTTGAGAAACTTGTCGGGGTGGACGGTGACCGTCATTTCCCGCGGCGTCGGCTCGACGAAATTCGCCAGCCCGAGAATCACGCCGTAAGCGATCGCACCGAGCACGGCGACGATGGTCAGGAAGCGGAACAGGCTGGGCATTTACGGTCCCGAGCACGATATTGACCTTCAGGCGAATGCCGCAAGTACCAACATGTTCGCAAGTCAGGTGCAAGAGTCTCTGGCAACGCCCTCGGCGGGAGTAGTATAGCTGGCCGGGAGACGGCGTTTCCAGTCTGACATCGCCCGCCGTCCAGCGAATGTTCTTAACCGGATATCAGGATCAAGAAGGCCGTCGTGAGCTTGGAAGCTGACATTCTCCGTCGGAAATCGCGGAAGGGCCGAATGTCGAATCCGGTTCAGGCGTGCAACGGCGTTCCGGCAGGTGTCCTTTGACGTCCGAAACCGTTTCACCGGCCAGCTTCGGCAAATCCCCCGAGACCGCCGTTGTCGCGGCGCTAGCGGGGCGGTCGCTGGCGCTTGTCGGCATGATGGGAGCCGGCAAGTCCACCATCGGTCGGCGGCTGGCGGCGCGCCTCAGGATGCGATTCGTCGATGCCGACGCCGAGATCGAGCTTGCGGCCGGAATGCCGATACCCGAAATTTTCGACACTCACGGCGAGCCCCATTTCCGGGATGGCGAGGCGCGCGTGATCGCGCGGCTGCTGAATGGCGGCCCGATCGTGCTCGCGACCGGCGGCGGCGCCGTGCTGCGCGAGGAGACCCGGGCGCGCCTTTCGGAGCGGGCGGTCTCGATCTGGCTGAAGGCGGACGCCGAGGTGATCCTGCGCCGGGTCAGGCGCCGCGCCGACAGGCCCTTGCTGCAAACGGCCGATCCAGCCGAGACGATCAAGCGCCTCATCGCCGAGCGCGAGCCGATCTACCAACAGGCGGATATTACCGTCGCCTCGCGCGACGTGCCGTATGAATGGATTGTCGATGAGTGCATCGGCCTGCTTCATCGCAGGCTTTGCCGCGGCGAAACGACCGCTCCGAAACCAGGCGAAACGCGATGAGAGACCCTGACGAGGGATTTGACACCACGCCATGACCATTCCGTTGAAAAAATCAGACCCGATCACGGTCGATGTCGCGCTCGGTGAGCGTTCCTATGACATTGTCATCGGCCGGAACATCCTGCCGTCGCTGGGCGAGCGGATCGCCGCGTTGCGTCCCGGTGCGCGCGTCGCCGTGGTCACCGACGCCTGTGTCGCCACTCATTGGCTTCAGCCAGCCGAGGCATCGCTGACCGGCGCCGGTCTCACAACCTCGCGGATCGTCGTCGATGAAGGCGAGGTTTCGAAGAGTTATGCAGGTATTGGATTTGTCTGTGAGGAACTGATCAAGGTCAGGATCGAGCGCAACGATCTTGTCGTCGCGCTTGGCGGGGGCGTGGTCGGCGATCTCGCGGGCTTCGCCGCCGCGATCGTACGCCGTGGCGTCGATTTCGTGCAGGTGCCGACGTCGCTGCTGGCGCAGGTGGATTCGTCGGTGGGCGGCAAGACCGGCATCAACTCGCCGCAGGGCAAGAACCTGGTCGGTGCCTTTCACCAGCCGATCCTGGTGGTCGCGGACACCGCCGTGCTGGATACCTTGTCGCCGCGCCAGTTTCGCGCCGGCTATGCCGAAGTCGCCAAATACGGACTGATCGGCGATGAGGCGTTCTTCGCGTGGCTGGAAGCCCACCATGCCGATATCGTCAAAGGCGACGCGGCGCGCGAGCACGCGGTCGCCACCAGTTGCCGCGCCAAGGCCGCCATCGTCGCCCGCGACGAGCGCGAGAGCGGCGATCGCGCGTTGCTCAATCTCGGCCATACATTTGGCCACGCGCTGGAAGCCGCGACCGGATTTTGCGGGCGTCTTTATCACGGCGAGGGCGTTTCGATCGGCATGGTGCTGGCCGCCGAACTCTCGGCGCAACTCGGAATGATCGCGGCCGCCGACGTGTCCCGTATCGAGAGGCATCTGGCGGCGGCGGGTCTGCCGACGCGCTTGCAGGACATCGCCGGCTTCAGGCAGGAGGGTCTGGCCGATGCGGATGCGCTGATGACGCTGATGGCGCAGGACAAGAAGGTCAAGCGCGGCCGGCTGACCTTCATCCTGCTGAAGGCGATCGGTCAGGCGGTGGTGTCATCGGACGTCGAGCCTTCGATGGTTCGGGATTTTCTTGCCCGCAAGCTCGCCGACGCGCCGGCCTGATGTTTTGATCTGACGGCGTCGCAATGTCCTTGCGGCAACTTTGATTCCGACATTCGCGAAATCACCTGCCGGAGGGGATGCGAGTGATGGAATCGGATAGGTTCGGCAAGGTCATGAGACCGCAATGAGTTCAACTCTCCAGCTACTGCTCGCCGTGCTGCTGCTTGCCGCCAACGGATTCTTCGTCGCGGCTGAGTTCGCGCTGGTGAAGAGCCGCGGCTACCGCGTCAAGGCGATGGTGGAGCGCGGTCAGTTCGGCGCGCGGCTGATGCGCGACATCATGGGCAACATCGAGGCCTATCTCGCCTGCTGCCAGCTCGGCATCACCATGGCGTCGCTCGGCCTCGGCTGGGTCGGCGAGCCCACGGTGGAGGCGTTGCTTGCGCCGTTGCTGCGGCCGCTCGGCATGCCGGAGCCGGCGCTGCATTTGACCGCGTTCCTGACCGGATTCCTTGTATTCTCGTCGCTGCATATCGTGATCGGCGAGCAGGTGCCGAAAACGCTGGCGATCCGGCAGCCGGAGCCGGTGTCGCAGTGGATCGTCTATCCGCTTCATGCCTCCTATGTCCTGTTTTACCCGCTTAACTGGCTGCTCAATTCGGCCTCACGCGCCATCCTGCGCGCGCTTCGCGTCAAGGAAGTCTCGCAACATGACGTGTTGACCGGCGCGGAAATCGAAGGGCTGATCGGTGAATCCGCCGAGCACGGCGGGATCGAAAGCGGCGAGGCCGAATACATCCAGAATGTATTCCGCTTCGGCGACCTCGCGGTGTCGGACGTGATGGTTCATCGCACCGCGATGGTGACGATCAATGCCGACCTGCCGCCGGAAGATCTGGTGCGCGAGGTGCTTGCCAGCGAATACACCCGCATCCCGCTCTGGCGCGACAAGCCGGAGAACATTGTCGGCGTGCTCCATGCCAAGGATCTGTTACGGGCGATTCATGCCTCGGAAGGCGATATAGCCCGCGTCAACGTCAACGCGATCGCGCTGCCGCCCTGGTTCGTTCCAGAGATGCGCCCCGTTTCCGATCAGCTTAAGGCGTTTCGCCGCCGCAAGACTCACTTCGCGCTGGTGGTCGACGAATACGGTGAAGTCGAGGGCATGGTGACGCTGGAAGACGTTCTCGAGGAGATTGTCGGCGACATCTCAGACGAGCACGACGTGGTCGTCGCAGGCGTCCGGCAACAGGCCGACGGTTCGGTGGTGGTGGATGGTTCGGTGCCGATCCGCGACCTCAATCGCGCCATGGACTGGCATCTTCCGGACGAGGAGGCCACCACCATCGCGGGCCTCGTGATTCATGAGGCGCGCTCGATCCCCGAGCGGGGTCAGAATTTTACCTTTTACGGCTTCCGCTTCAGGGTATTGCGGCGCGAACGCAACCGCATCACGGCGCTGCGCATCCAGCCGGTGCCGCGCGGCGGGGAGGCGATCGAGAACAGGCCGAAACGGACGGGAATGCTGTCCTGACGGTGGAGGCTTGCGATTGCGGGGGGACATGCGTTTCTACCGGAAGAAAACGCGTCAGATTAAAAAGACTCTATGAGTGAGCCGGCTCGCGCAAAAGGCGCGATCGCGAGTCAGCGCGCCGGCCTCGTTACGAATCGGATTTGGCGAGTGTCCGGCTTTTCTTCTTGCCCGGAACCTTGTCCTCGACGAACTTGACGCCGATCTCGTCGCCATTGACGCGGACGAGTTCACAGCGGCGAAAGGCGAGTCCGGTGGACGACAGCAGCAGGAAGAATTCCTTGAGGTTCAGTCCCTCGATCGAGTCCTTCACCCGAAGCCGCGCGCCGTTGTCGGAGATATCCAGCATGGTGCATGGCCGTTGCCAGGTTCCGTCGATTCCCATCATCAGGACGGCATAGCCGGTAGCGAACGTCACCCGATCCGCTTTTCGGTTGCCCCAGCTCATGGTTCAGATATCCGAAATAGCGATCGCCGTGTCCGGCGCGTCGGCTTTCCTCGCCGAGCCGCGGGCGGACCAGAAGCGGATGGTGCGTTGCGCCGACGACAGGGAGAGCGCGTCGAACACTTCGCGGCCGTTCTCGAATTCCTGCGTGGTCAGAGGACGGCAATGCGGGCGGTTGCGAAGAATCATATGGGTCGTTGACCAGTTCAGCCGCGCGGCCTTGCAGGCAACGATCAATCCGTCGGGGCGAGGGTTGGTGAGCAGAGGCTCGATGGCTTCGACTCTCACCGAGTTCAAAAGCGAGAGCGCGGCGATGATGTGGGTATATTCACCCTGTATCGCGAACCGGTTGATGGTCTGGTCGCCCAGCTTTCCGGCCCGGTTCAGGGCCAGGACCATCGACTCCGATTCGGCGTAGTTGACCGGAGCCAGGCTCGGAGAGGCGATCTGCTCGATCACTGTCTGGATCGCCGCCTGAATCCGCGCGCGCATTTCAGGGGGCGCGACCTTGAGCAGACGCTCGCGCACGGCTGCGCTGGCTCGGGAAAGGAGTTCGCGGAGCACCTTGATCGGAACGTCCAGTCGCAGCCCGAGCTTCTCGGCGAGCGCTTCGTCCTTTTCGGAGCTTTCAACCAGGACCGCGTAGCCGCGTTCGGAGAAGCGAGCGCCGGTATTTTTGGCCAACGTATGGGAGACCCGCGAGTCGCCACGCTCGAGCAGCGCGTCGGTCACTCCTTCGCTCAGGGTTTCGCGGTGCGATATGGCGAGCAGGTGCTGCGGTCCGCGCAGGCTCGCGATTTCAATGAGGTCGCCTTCGGACAGCCGGGCTGATCGCGCCAGAACCGGCACCGCGACCGACGCATCCTGATGATATGCGAGTTGCCGGACGGTCTCCTTCGGCGCGAGGCTTGAGCCCGACAGGTTGGTGCTGAGCTGCGCCAGCGCGCGCGCCTCCATCTGCTCCATCAGCCGGACCAGAACGTCATCGAAGACGCCGATCTGATTTTCGTTGAGCCGGTCGGCGTCGGACAGGAACAGATCGGTGACCCGGCGGAGCATCTGGACCCGCCGCTCGGACGAGCCGCCCTTCACCGCACTTTCCAGTTCCGCGATGAGCGCCGTCGAGGCTGCTTCGGCCATGGATGATTCCAGCGAGTCGGATCCGAACGCGTTACGTCCTACTGCCTTCGCGTTTTACCGTAACACGAAGGTAGTCTGTGCCGATGTACTGAAAAGCGGGTTAATTTCCGATAAAAGCGGCATCTGAATTTTGAGCGAGGCGGACGCGGGTCGGGGACAAGCTGCTTTAAGCGGCTCTTGGCGGACGCGAACCGGACATGGCGACGGCCGGTGACCTGCATCTTGTGACATCAGGACCAGGACGGATGTTCCCGTCCGCATACGAGGCGTTCAGCGCTGCTGTTCGCCCGGCGCCATCGCCCGAATCGCCAGCGCGTGAATGGGGCCGGCCAGTTCCGTAGCGAGCAGCGCATTGATCATGCGATGACGCTCGACCCGGCTCTTTCCTTCGAACGCCTGCGATACAATATGAATACGGAAATGCGTCTCGCCGCCCGGCCGATGGCCGGCGTGACCTTCATGAAGATATGACTCGTCGGCGACATCGAGGCTTTCGGGCGCGAAAGCTTCGCTGAGTTTCTGCGAGATGTTATCCTTGACGCTCATGGCCGGCGACTTAACGCTTATCGTCTCTTTCCGTCAATGGCGGACGCCGCCCGGAATAAATGCGATGTCAAGACTTGAAGCCTGGAGCATTGCGGTGTCAAAGACAGATCATGCCGATAGACACGTCGAAATTCTTCGATAGCATCCGCATCAAGCCAAGGGCCGGTGCGAAGCAGCCGCGCATGCGCGAGCGCGAGGAAGTGCTCGCCTGCGAGTGGCCGGACTGTCAGAGCAGGGGATCACACCGCGCACCGAAAGGTCGCGGCAACGAAGGCGGATATTTTCATTTTTGCCTCGACCATGTCCGGGCCTACAATCAGTCCTACAATTTTTTCCAGGGCATGAACGCGGAAGCGGTCGCGCGCTATCAGAAGGATGCGCTGACCGGCCATCGCCCGACCTGGAAGATGGGCGCGAACGGCGCCAAGGGCAAAGGCAGGGCCGATGCCATCGATGCCGAGGGCGTCGCTGATCCCTTCAGTGTGTTCGGCGAACTCAATGGCCGTGGGAAATGGCGCTCGGGCCCGCAGTTCGAATCCAAACCCGAGACGCGCAAGATCTTCAATGCGGAGCGCAAGGCGCTGCAGGTGTTGGGACTCGGCGCCGACGCCACGCTCGAAACCGTCAAGGCGAAATACAAGATGCTGGTCAAGCAGCATCACCCCGACGCCAACGGCGGCGACCGCTCGACGGAAGATCGCCTGATCGAGATCATCAAGGCGTATAATTACCTGAAGACGGTCGTGCGCGGCGCGTGAAGCGCTTCGGTTGCTGCCGCGCTTCGGCGCAACCTCTCATCCGTTTTTCTCAGTGTTCAATCTTCTCAGTGTTCATCGGTTTTTTTCTCGAGCATCAGCGTCCCTTTTTTCTGAATGACGCCCTGAATCCCTTGAGCCAGGCGGCTGAGCAGCCATGGCAATGTCACTTCGAGACGAACGTGGTCCTCGGCCACGTCCAGAATTCCTGATACCTGCTGCTTCAGGGCCGTGACGGAAAAGACCAGGCGGTCGCCGCTCCACACCTCTTCATTGACCTGGATCAACTGGGCGTATTGCGTTCGGGCGCTGCCGAGCCCCGCTTTCATCCGTCGCAGCGCTTCATCCTTGCCGAGACGGTGCGGAATGGAAACCACGAGAGGTCTGGTCATGATCACTCCAATGGGCGCCGGAACGGCGTTGGGCCGCGCGGTAAGTAAGGACGGCGAAATGGATCAGCCCGGCATCGGCAGCCACCGGGCTGTGCGAATGCGCGATGAAGCCGGTGACGACAATCCTCGCGCCCGGCTGACGCCTGCACCCGGTATTTCCTGGGTATCCATGGTTCAAAAGTTTTACCGGCAAATTTGGCCGAATGGGACCTTGATTCGCGAAGGAGCCCTCCAAAATCTGCATATGGTGCTTATCTCGATGATATTCCAATGGAACTTTGATCCGGTGACGGGCTTCTGCCGGCTGCCGCTCTCTGCTAAATTTCGCGAGCCCCTCGTCCGCAGCCATGCGCAGTCCTGGTTTCGGGAGCGCGCCCGAACCTCGGAGGATTGATGACGACCGCCGCCATAACCAATACCGAGACTCCCACCGGCCTTCCCGACATGAAGGTGTCGGTGCGGCAGGTGTTCGGGATCGACAGCGATCTCGAAGTCCCCGCTTATTCCGGGACCGATCCGCACGTTCCGGATGTCGATTCCGACTACCGGTTCGATCGCGCGACCACGCTGGCCATTCTCGCCGGCTTCGCCAAGAACCGTCGCGTCATGGTGACCGGCTATCACGGCACCGGCAAATCAACCCATATCGAGCAGGTGGCGGCGCGGTTGAACTGGCCTTGTGTGCGCGTCAACCTCGACAGTCACATCAGCCGGATCGATCTCGTCGGCAAGGACGCGATCGTGCTCAAGGACGGCAAGCAGGTCACCGAATTCCGCGACGGCATCCTGCCCTGGGCCTACCAGAACAACGTCGCGTTGTGCTTCGATGAATATGATGCGGGCCGCCCGGATGTGATGTTCGTGATCCAGCGCGTGCTGGAATCCTCGGGCCGCCTGACGCTGCTGGACCAGAGCCGGGTCATCAAGCCGCATCCGGCGTTCCGCCTGTTCGCGACCGCGAACACCATCGGTCTCGGGGACACGTCGGGCCTTTATCATGGCACCCAGCAGATCAATCAGGCGCAGATGGACCGCTGGAACATCGTCACCACGCTGAATTATCTGCCGCACGACAACGAGGTCGAGATCGTTCTGGCCAAGGCCAAGCATTATCGCACGCCGGAAGGCCGCGACACCGTCGGCAAGATGGTTCGGCTGGCGGATCTCACGCGCAACGCTTTCGCCAACGGCGATCTCTCCACGGTGATGAGCCCGCGCACGGTCATCACCTGGGCGGAGAACACCGAGATATTCGACGACCTTGGCTTTGCCTTTCGAGTCACGTTCCTCAACAAATGCGACGAACTGGAGCGGCCTTTGGTCGCTGAATTCTACCAGCGCTGCTTCAACGTCGAACTGAGCGAGTCCGCGGTCAACGTGGCGTTGAGCTGATCTCACCCTCTCCTCTTGCGGGAGAGGGTGCGTTCGCGGAGCGAAGGCGGGCGAGGGGGTGTCCTCTCTCGTTCGAAGATGACCCCTCATCCGGCCCGGACTTCGTCCGCGCCACCTTCTCCCGCAAGGGGAGAAGGAAAACGGCCGACGCATTCATGAGCACCGCATCGCCCAGCAACAGGTTCCGTGCCTCGCCGAAGGAGGCGCCGACCGAACCGTTCAAGCGCGCGGTCACATCCTGCCTGCGCGCGATCTCCCGGCGGCCGGAGCTTGAGGTCACGTTCGCCATCGAGCGGCCCGGCCTGTCGCCTGGCAAGGCGCGGCTGCCCGAGCCCGGGCGCAAGATGAGCCGGCGGGACGCCGCGGTCGTGCGCGGGCATGCGGATTCCATCGCACTGAAGCTCGCCTGCCACGATCCGAAGGTGCACCGCAAGCTGATGCCCGGCAATCCGCAGGCGCGCGGCGTATTCGACGCGGTCGAGCAGGCCCGGGTCGAGGCCATCGGCTCCCGCCGGATGACGGGCGTCGCCAGGAATCTCACCGCGATGCTCGATGATCACTTCCATCGCGGCAAGTATGACGAGATCACCGACCGCGCCGACGCGCCGCTGTCGGACGCGCTGGCGATGATGGTGCGCGAGCGCCTCACCGGCCTCGCCCCGCCCAAGGCCGCCCAGCGCATCGTCGAGCTCTGGCGCCCGATCATCGAGGATCGCGCCGGC
>ENA-UOUJ01001950-UOUJ01001950.1-activated-sludge-metagenome-genome-assembly--contig:-NODE-1950-length-9946-cov-3.638156_pt1 | contig 9946 bp, 13 predicted proteins | sample MGYA00249839_ERZ747224 | MGnify/ENA primary metagenome ERZ747224 (study PRJEB28782, sample SAMN03220277) | activated sludge metagenome | biome: wastewater; feature: sewage sludge; material... | reverse complement strand
CCTTTGTCGGCAGCCTGATCATCATCGTCGCCGCGCTGGTGATCCGCTTCACCGGGTTTCTCGCCATCGACCCGTTGCTCGGCATCGGCTTCGGCTTCGTGCTGCTCTGGGCAAGCTGGGGCATCCTGCGGGACTCGGTGCACCTCTTGATGGAAGGCACGCCGCCCGGCGTCGATCTTGCCGAGGTCGCCGCCACGCTCGGCCGACTCGACGGGGTGCGCGACGTGCACCACGTCCACGCTTGGGCGCTGACCAGCGGCCGCTACGTCTTCTCGGCGCACCTGCGCACCGAAACCCCGCTCACTGCCGGAGACGATCTCCTGGTGCGGGCGCACGATCTCCTGCGTGACCGGTTCGGCTTCTTCTTCGTGACGCTGCAGATCGAGACGACCTGCCTGGACGAGGCGGCCGTGGCCGCGATCGACATCACGTCTCCGGCACCTTCGGCGTAGCGCGTCTTCCAGTTGACCGAGGTCAAGGAGCAGCACCCGGTGGCGCCGCAGGCTGGCTCCAGCAGACAATGGAGCAGCCGATGAAGACAGCGATACTTGCAACGCTCGCCGCCCTGGCGGCCAGCGGCTGGGCCTTCGCACAGCCCGGCGAAGGTCCGATGATGGGTCCGGGTCGCGACGGCGACCGTCCGCGGAGCTTCGGGATGCCATGGGGCGACCGGGGCGACATGATGGGCCCGGGGATGATGGGCCCCGGCATGATGCGGATGATGCTGATTGTGATGGACACCGACGGCGACGGTGCGCTCTCGCTCGAGGAGGTGCAGGCGGTCCATGCCCGGGTGTTCACCGCCATGGACGCCGACGGCGACGGTCGCGTCACGACCGAAGAGATGGAGGTTTTCATGCACGGCGATGAGGATTAGCGCCATCGGCCGACCGCGACTGAAGGTCAGGGGCGCTGCGCTTCTGAGGCACCGCGCCCGGCTGACCCTTCAGGCGTCGAGGTTCACCCGGCGCAGCCGCAGGGCGTTGGTGATTACCGAGACGGACGAGAGGCTCATCGCCGCCGCGGCGAAGATCGGCGAGATGAGTAGCCCGAGGAACGGGTAGAGGACACCCGCGGCGACCGGCACGCCGGCGGCGTTGTAGACCAGCGCGAAGAACAGGTTCTGGCGGATGTTGCGCATGGTCGCGAGTGAGAGCTTGCGCGCCCGCACGATGCCGTTGAGGTCGCCCCTGACCAGCGTCAGCCCCGCGCTCTCGATCGCGACGTCGGCGCCGGTCCCCATCGCGATGCCAACGTCCGCCTGCGCCAGCGCCGGCGCATCGTTGACGCCGTCGCCCGCCATCGCGACCTTGGCGCCCCTTTCCTGCAGCTCGCGGATGATGCGCGCCTTGTCCTCGGGCAGGACCTCGGCGCGGATCTCGTCGATGCCGAGCTTGCCGGCCACGGCGCGGGCGGTGCCATCACGATGCGGAAGCCGAGCGCGTGCAGCGCCTTGAGCGCCGCCGGCGTCGTCTCTTTCACCGGATCGGCGACACTGACGAGGCCGGCGACGGCGCCGTCGACCACGACGAACATCACGGTCTCGCCTTTGTCGCGACGGGCGTTGGCAGCATCCGAGGCGGCGCGTTCGAGGCCGAGCTCCGCAAGCATCGCCGCATTGCCGAGGGCCACAGTCTTGCCGTCGACCACGCCCTTCACGCCCTTGCCGGTCACCGCCTCGAAGTCCTCGGCCGCGGCGAGGGCCAGGCCCCGAGTTTCTGTCCCGCGGACGATCGCTTCCGCCAATGGATGCTCGGAGCCGCGCTCGAGGGTGGCGGCGAGCCGCAGCACCGCCGCTTCGTCGTAGCCGGGTTCGGGGAGCACGGCGACGAGTTCGGGCTTGCCGACGGTCAGGGTGCCGGTCTTGTCGACGATCAGCGTGTCGACCTTGGCGAAGGTCTCCAGCGCCTCGGCGTTCTTGATCAGCACCCCCGCTTGGGCGCCGCGTCCCGTGGCGGTCATGATCGAGATCGGCGTCGCCAGGCCGAGTGCGCAGGGACAGGCTATGATCAGGACCGCGATCGCCGAGATCAGCGCATATGCAAGCGCCGGCGTCGGCCCCCAGATCGCCCAGGCGATGAAGGCGAGGACCGCGACGCCGATCACGGCCGGCACGAACCAACCGGCGACCGCGTCGGCGAGCCTCTGGATCGGCGCGCGCGAGCGCTGGGCCGCCGCGACCATCTCGACGATCTGCGCGAGCATGGTGTCCTTACCGACGCGCTTCGCCTCGATGATGAGGCTGCCGGTGCCGTTGATGGTCGCGCCGGTCACCGGGTCGCCGGCGACCTTCTCCACCGGCACCGGCTCCCCGGTCAGCATCGACTCGTCGACTGAAGACCGGCCCTCGATCACGTCTCCGTCGACCGGGACCTTGTCGCCGGGCCGCACGCGCAGCTTGTCGCCGACCTGAACCTCATCGAGCGCGATCTCCTCCTCGCGGCCGTCCGGCCGGATGACGCGGGCGGTCTTGGCGGCGAGGTCGAGCAGCGCGCGGATCGCCGAGCCGGTGCGCTCGCGGGCCTGCAGCTCGAGGATCTGGCCGAGCAGCACCAGAACGACGATCACCGCGCCGGCCTCGAAGTAGACGCCGACCTGGCCGGAATGGTCCCGGAAGCCGTGCGGGAACAGCCCGGGCGCAATCACCGCCACGACGCTGAAGCCCCAGGCCGCGACGACGCCCATGGCGATCAGGCTGAACATGTTGAGGTTCATCGTGCGGAAGGACTTCCAGCCACGGACGAGGAACGGCCAGCCCGACCAGAGGATCACCGGCGTCGCCAGGATCAGCTCCAGCCACCGGGCAGCCCGCTCGCCGATCCAGTCGCCCACCGGCACGCCGAGCATGGGCCCCATCGCAAGGACGAGCAGCGGCACGGTCAGGACGACCCCGACGGCGAAGCGGCGGCGGAAGTCGACCAGTTCGGGATTTGGCCCTTCGTCACCGGCCGGCACGCCCTTCGGTTCCAGCGCCATGCCGCAGATCGGGCAGTCGCCCGGGCCAATCTGCTCGATCTCGGGATGCATCGGGCAGGTATAGATCGTGCCAGTGGGCATCGGCTCCGGAGCAGGCTTGCCCTTGAGGTAAGCCTCGGGCTCCGCCTCGAACTTCTCCTTGCAGCGGCCGGAGCAGAAGTAGAAGCGCTCACCGCCGTGCTTTGCCATGTGTCGGGCCGTCGAGCGGTCGACCTTCATGCCGCAGACCGGATCGGTCGCCTCGATGTAGTCCTCAGGGGCCGCAACGAACTTCGTGCGGCAACCCTCGGAGCAGAAGTGGTAGGTATGGCCGACGTGCTCGTGCCGCGGCTTGCCGGCCGTGGGGTCGACGGTCATGCCGCAGACCGGATCGCGGACCACCGTTGCCTCTGTCGCGATGTCGGATGCGTGCATGTCAGCCTCCCGATTCTGGATCCGACACCCCATATGCGCCTTCCAGCAACTGGAAGGTCAAGGGGTGCTTGACCCTCCAGCTGCTGGAAGCGCTACGATGCGAACCAACGGAGGGAATCGACCATGAACATCGGAGATGTCGCCGAGCGGAGCGGGTTGCCGGCGAAAACCATCCGCTACTACGAGGACATCGGCCTGATCCGACCCAAACGCGGCGGCAACGGCTACCGGGCGTTCGGGAATGCCGACGTGCACAAGCTCGCCTTCCTCGGCCGCGCGCGGTCGCTCGGCTTCTCGATCGAGGAATGCCGGGCGCTGCTGGCGCTCTACGAGGACGAGGGCCGCGCCAGCAGCGAAGTGAAGCAGGTTGCGGAAGAGCATCTGGAGCAGATCGATCGCAAAGTCGCGGAGCTTCAGGCGATGCGCACCACCTTGGCGAAGCTCATTCAACGCTGCTACGGTGACAATCGACCCGACTGCCCGATCTTGGACGATCTCGCCGGAGAGGACAGCGCGACGACCGCCCATGGATAGCGGCAAGCGAGCGGTTGCGACGTTGATCGTCGCGGCCATCGGTACGTACGGGCCGGCGCTCGCGTCGCACGCTCCGGCGGAAGGGCCCTTGGCGGTCGGCGCACAGGTCTATTCCGTGCATTGCGCCTCCTGCCACGGTGCGGACCTGGAGGGGCAGCCCGACTGGCAGCGCTCGGAGCCCGACGGGACGCTGCGGGCGCCGCCACACGACGACACTGGCCACACCTGGCATCATCCCGGCGCGCTGCTGGTCGACTACGTGACCCTTGGAGGAGCTGAGACGCTGCGCCGGCTCGGCGTGACTGGCATCGCCAGCGGAATGCCGGCGTTCGGCGGTGTGCTGTCGGGCGACGAAATCGACGCGGTGCTCGACTACATCGCCAGTCATTGGTCGGAGCAGATGCGCGCCTATCAAGCCGAAGTGACCCGGCAGGCGGAGGGGAACTAGAGGGCCGGCATCCGCCCCTTACTGCTCTTCCGGCGGCTTCAGTCGCCTGAACTGGGTGAGCAGCAACAGGTCATAGAGGATCTTGAGCGCGCCACAGATCAGCAGCGGCAGCGCCTGGAACGACGCGGCGAACAGCGCGCCGGCGAGCGCCGGGCTTGCCGCCGCGGCGAGGCTGCGCGGCACAGCGGTGAAACTCGCGGCCGCCGGCCTTTCGGCCTCGGTGACCACCGCCATGACGTAGGAGGATCGGGTCGGCACGTCCATCTGCGACAACGCCGCCCGCACCAGGAGCAGGCTGAGTGCGAGCGGCAGCGTCGGCGCGAAGGCCGTCAGGATCAGGCAGACGCTCGACGGGATGTGCGTGAAGACCATCGTGTTGATCAGCCCGACGTGCCGTGAGAGCCATGCCGCGACCGGGAAGGAGAAGGCCGAGAGCAGTCCCGACCAGAAGAAGAAGAGGCTCGCGGCGCTCAGCGACAGATCGAACCGCTCGAAGAGCCATAGCGCCAGCAGCGACTGGACGACGAAGCCGCCGGCAAAGGCATCGAGACTGAAGAGCGCGGCGAGCCGGTAGACGATGTGCCGAGAGGGGCCAAGTGCCGCCGAATGAACGGGGCTCGTCGGCATCGCCCGCCGCGGCAGGCGCGCGTAGAGCAAACACCCGGTGACACCGAGCAGCGCGTAAAGGACGAACATGGCCTTGATCGCCATGAGCAGGTCCACGCCGACGTACGCGAGATAGGCCGGGATGGCCGCAGCCAGGGCCCCGCAGGCCGCGCTCAGGGCGCCGATCATGCTGTAGTGCGCGAACATCCGGGTTCGGCTCCGGTCGGCGACCTCGCCGCTCAATACCGCGTGCTCGAGGGGCACGAAAATGCTGACGCTGCCGGCCGACGGATTGATCGTGCCGGCGAAGGCGACCACCAGAAGCAGGGCGAACTCGTGCACCAGCGTGAATGCGACGCCGGTGGCGACCATCAGGCTTGCGCCAGCGAGCAGCAGCCGCCGACGATCGTGCCGGCCGCCGATCATTCCGATCGCGAGCGTCAGCAGGGCGGACCCGAGCAGCGCCGAGGTTGCGATCGCGCCGACCTCGAACGGCGAGTAGCCGAGCGCCGTCAGATAGACCGGCAGCAGCACGGCGACGAACCCGTCGCCGAAATCGCGCACTGCCCGGGCCGATAGCAGGTAGATCAACGACCTCGCTGCGACGGCCGATCCCGCCGCACCGTCCTGCGTTACGCCACTCGACATATCTGTCCACGATCGATCATCGATCAGGCTCTACCTTCAGGGCGTCGGCTGGAGCGGCCCGGGCGAGGCTACCTGCACCAGAACGGCTTGCGAGCTTCGGTCCGGGCCCGGTACCGCGTCAATCCGATGTCGCGCAGCAGATGGTCGTCGAGCTCGGCCAGCGCGTGCCGCTGACGGCGGCGGTCGTCCCACGACAGGATTGCTGTCACTGCCCTGCGCGCGAGTGTCGCCGCTGACGGCGTGACTGCGGGTGGGCGACCAACGGTCGCGCCTGCGCTGCTGAGCCCTTGAGTCGCGATCATGTTATGGCCTCCGATTTCAGTCGGCTGCATGCCGATGGAGGCTCTCCAATAAGGCCGGAAGACGCTTGCCCGCAAAGCATCGTTTCTCTAGCCTGCCCCAGATTTTCTCATGATCTTTCGCCGCCATGCCACGCCGGCTGCCCTCGCTCAATGCCGTCCGGGCCTTCGAGGCGGCGGCCCGGCACGAGAGCTTTACCCGGGCAGCCGACGAGCTCTGCGTCACGCAGGGCGCGGTCAGCCATCAGGTGAAGGCGCTCGAGGCGGAGCTGGGGCTCAAGCTCTTCAACCGGGAACGCCAGCGGCTGGCGATCACCGAGGCGGGCCGCGACTACCTGAACGTGGTCCGCGACGCTTTCGACAGGATCGCCATCGGCACCGAGCGGCTGCTGCAGCGGCAGAACTCCGGCGTCCTCACCGTCAGCACCTCGCCCGACTTCGCGGCCAAGTGGCTGGTGCATCGCCTCGGCCGCTTCGCGGAGGCCTACCCGGAAATCGAGCTGCGGGTGTCGGCGACGCTGCATCACGTCGACTTCGCGCGCGAGGACATCGACCTGGCGGTCCGCCACGGCGAGGGTCACTGGCCGGGGCTGCATGTGACACGGCTCTGCAGCGAGGAGCTGTTCCCGGTCTGCAGCCCGCGGCTCGCAACCGACGCCCGTCCTCTGAACGTGCCGGCCGACCTGCTCGGCTTCCCGCTCTTGCATCTCGACGACCGGACGGTCTGGGCGACCTGGCTCGAGGCGGCCGGGGTCGGCGACGCCGGCGCGATGCACGGCCCGGTGATGAACCGGGCGAGCATGGTCATTGACGCCGCGGTGGACGGCCAAGGCGTCACGCTCGCGCGCACCACGCTCGCTGCCTGGGACCTGATCAACGGTCGACTCATTCGTCCGCTCGCGCTGGCCCTGCCGCTCGCCAAATCCTACTGGATCGTCTGCCCGAAGGCGTCCGCGTCGCTGCCGAAGATCGTCACCTTCCGCGACGGGCTGCTCGCCGAAGCCGCTGACGATGCGCAACGGATCGCAGCGCTCGAGCCATAGCAACGGGCGGCGGCGCCACTTGATTTCGGTCAGGGCAGGCGCGTGACCGATGTTGGAAGCTGGGGCGGATGCAGGGAGGCATAGATGCTGCCGTTCGGCCACGACGCGTTCATCGACGTGTTCCGGGCCTACAATACCGCGATCTGGCCGGCGCAGATCGCCGCCTACCTGCTCGGCGCGACGGTTTTGCTTCTGTTGATCCGCCCAACGCCCCTCAGTGGGAAGGCGGTCGCCGCGATCCTCGGGCTGATGTGGCTGTGGACGGGTCTGGCCTATCACGCCGCCTTCTTCAGCGCGATCAACCGGGCGGCCTACGGCTTTGCCGCTCTCTTCGTCGTCCAGGGCCTGATGCTGATGTGGGTGGCGGTCACCGGGCGCCTGGACATTCGGATTCGCGGCGGCGTCCGCGGCGGGATCGGCCTCGGCATGATCGCCTACGCGATGCTGCTCTATCCCGTCATCGGGGCGATGGCCGGCCAGAGCTATCCGGGCGTTCCGGTCTTTGGCGTCGCGCCCTGTCCGCTGGTGATCTTCACCTTCGGCCTCCTCCTCATGGCGGACCCGCTTCCGCTCCGGCTCCTGATCGTCCCGCTGCTCTGGTCGCTGATCGGCGGCTCCGCCGCCTTTCTGCTCCGGATCCCGCAGGACTGGGTGCTGCTTCTCAGTGGCGTCGTCGTTGCCGCCATGCTGCTCCTCGCTCGCCGGCGCCGCGACAAGAGTGAGGCCTCCGCCACGACCCATTCCTGAAGGCACACCACCCCGCGTGTGCTTGTCGTATCCTACCCTGGGGGATAGGATATGCCATGGACGCCATTCCGAAGCACCGGAGCCATCCGGAGATCGTCAAGCGCCTGCGGCGGGCCGAGGGCCATCTGCGCGGCGTGATCGCGATGATCGAGGCGGAGCGGCCGTGCCTCGAGATCGCACAGCAGATGCACGCGGTGGAGAAGGCGATCGGTCAGGCCAAGAAGGCGCTGATCGAAGATCACCTCGACCACTGTCTGGACGCGGTCGTCGGGCCGATGGAAGCCGGCCAGCGCCAGGAGATCGCCGACTTCAAGGCGATCGCCAAGTACCTCTGAGCGTGGACATGCTGGGCGTCCTCGCGAACCGCACCTATCGGCATCTTTTTCTCGCCCAGGTCGTGTCGCTGGTGGGCACCGGACTGGCTACGGTCGCGCTCGGGCTGCTCGCCTTCAATCTGGCGGGCGATCGGGCCGGCGCCGTGCTCGGCACGGCGCTCGCGATCAAGATGGTGGCCTACGTCGGCGTCGCTCCGATCGCTGCCGCCTTCGCCGAGCGTCTTCCCCGCCGCGGCATGCTGGTGGCACTCGATCTCGTCCGGGCCGCTGTGGCGCTCGCCCTGCCGTTCGTGACCGAGATCTGGCAGGTCTACCTGCTGATCTTCCTGCTGCAGTCGGCTTCAGCCGGATTCACGCCGACGTTCCAGGCGACAATCCCCGACGTGCTGACCGACGAGCGGGAGTACACCAACGCGCTCTCGCTGTCGCGGCTCGCCTACGATCTCGAGAGCCTGATCAGCCCGATGCTCGCCGCCGCGCTACTGACCGTGATCAGCTTCCACAGCCTCTTCGCTGGGACGGTCGTCGGTTTCCTGCTTTCGGCAGCGCTCGTTCTGTCGGTACGCCTGCCGAGCCCGAAGCCGGCGGCCCCACGCGGCATCTGGGACCGGACGACCCGCGGCATCCGCCTCTATCTCGCGACGCCGCGGCTGCGCGGGTTGCTGGCGCTGAACGTCGCGGTCGCAACAGCGGGCGCGATGGTGATCGTCAACACCGTCGTTCTGGTGAAATCCGCCTTCGGCCGCGGCGACGCGGATGTTGCCCTGGCGCTCGCGGCCTTCGGCGCCGGATCGATGGTTGCCGCCCTTGTCCTGCCGCGGCTCCTCGAGCGCGTTCCGGACCGAGGGGCGATGCTGGCCGGCGCCGGCATCCTGGCGGGCGGAATGCTGGTCGGTCCGATAGCGAGCGATCTCGGGAGCCTGGCGCCGCTCTGGTTCGTCGTCGGCCTCGGCTATTCGCTGACCCAGACGCCCACCGGGCGGTTGCTGCGCCGGTCGGCGCACGCCGAGGATCGCCCCGCGCTCTTCGCCGCACAGTTCGCGCTGTCACATGCCTGCTGGCTCGCCGCCTATCCGCTCGCCGGCCGGCTCGGCGCGGCGGCGGGGTTCGAGGTCACGTTTCTGGTCATGGCGGTTCTCTCGGCACTCGCGGTTTTGGTGGCCTCACGACTTTGGCCTGCGGCCGATCCGGATATCGTTCCCCACGCTCATACCGATCTCGAAGCCGGCGACCCGCACCTCTCCGCCGCGCCACTGGACGAGCAAGGACGCCATGTTCACGCCTTCGTTATTGACGAACTCCATACTGTTTGGCCGCGGTCTGCGTAGCATTGGCTGTCATCGGTCGAACGCGCGGGTCGCAGAATGATGGTCACCTTGCTCCCGAACGGGTTTATCGTCCCCCCATCGGGGCGCTCGATGCGTCCCGCGGTCGCATCAAGCGGTGGCGACGAAATCTCGAACTCCATGCAGCAACGGTGCTCCGGCTCATCCCAACAGCGAGACGCCGATGGCCACGAAGCCGAGCAGGAACATGGACAGGGACGTGTGGAATAAGCTCGTGGCGACGCGCCTCCAACGCATGTCGTTCTCGTGGTCCGCAGATGTCAGGGCGACCGCGGCATGATAGGAGGCACCCCAGGTTGCCACGCCCGTCGTAACCCCAAAGGCCCAGATGAAAAGGGCGCAGACAAGCGCGGCATCCGGCACGAAGTCGAGATTGGCGGCCTGGCTGAGCCCCGCGATCAGGGCGCCGGAGTTGATCGTGACGACGGCGGTGACGCCCGCGTTAGCATAGGGTCGGATGAGTTCGAGCTGGTAAGGTTCGGACATCGGTGTGGCCTCGAGAGAAGCAAGGCTTGGTGAGCGGGCAGGAGCCCCGGAAAGCGAGAAACCG
>ENA-UOUJ01001949-UOUJ01001949.1-activated-sludge-metagenome-genome-assembly--contig:-NODE-1949-length-9955-cov-3.033838_pt1 | contig 9955 bp, 7 predicted proteins | sample MGYA00249839_ERZ747224 | MGnify/ENA primary metagenome ERZ747224 (study PRJEB28782, sample SAMN03220277) | activated sludge metagenome | biome: wastewater; feature: sewage sludge; material... | reverse complement strand
GGTCGCTTCGTGTTCGTGGCCTTCCGCCGATTCGAACGGCCCGTCGAAATTTCCGGCCAATTCATCGAAAGACTGATAGCCGCCGTCCGCGCTCGGCCCTTGATACGGCACTTCCTCCCCCCGTCCTTTCGAAGCAAAAGGAAAGTTCATCGGGTCATCGTCCGCGCCGCCAAGCGGAACGCCGTCGAAAGACGGAGGAGAATAAGGCTCCTGGGACGAATGGGGAATTTCGTTCAGATCCAGTGCGGGAGGAGCCCCTCCGAAAATTTCCGTCGCGCGGTTTTCTTCGGGAGCGAGTCCGATCGGGGCGTCCCCGCTGCCGGTGTTTTCAGGCGGTGGCGGAGAATCGAAAAAAGCGTCCCCATCCAGAGGAAGATCATCCAATGAACCGTCCGCGGCGATGTCGTTCACATCGCCGAGGAGCTGATCGATCAGATCGTCTTTAGGTTGAGTCTTCTTTTTCTTTGCCATGACCTTAAAGCTTTATCGGACGAAGAACGGGCCGCCTTAACAAGTCAGGACCTCGGTCGAGGAACATTCCCGGAATCTCATTTTGGGACGGGGAAACGGCGCCCATGTCACTCGGAAACCAGGGACAAAATCGGGGCCCGATGAATTCCCATCGATTCCTCGATCCGTCTGACCTCTCTCTCTCCGCCCTCTCCCTCCAGAGAGCGCCAATAAACCGAGAGGGCTTCCGCGGCTGGCCGCGAGGTGATGACAAGCGCCTTATTTTCCGAAGAGGCCAACGGCACGGAGACGAGCACCCGGCGACCGAAGTTCTGGCTCGACCCCGATTCCACATCGAAATCGAACATTGCGGAGTCCTTCTGCCAACGCAATGAATAGAAGTCGCATTCTCCGTAAAACGACTGCCAGTTTCCGGTCGATCCGAGAAGGCCGAGCATGATCTCCCGGCAAGACCGCAGTCCATCGCTCGAAACTTCATCATAGCTCACAATGACTTGAGCCTGGATCGAGTTTCCTTCCACTTCATAGCGAAATTCCCCGATCTGGAAATGACCAAGGCTTCGGTTTTTTCTTTCACTGGCTTGGAGATACTGCGTCCATTTTTCCCTGAGAAATTCCGATTGGATATAACTGAATTTTTTCGGATACCTTTCATCCATCGCAACCAAAGATCCGAACATCCGATTGGAAGCCTCTTCTCGGACGAGATAACTTGGAACCTGCGCCAGGAGAGTTCGCATCCGCTCCTCGAAGCTCACAGGCGTCGCCTGAAGAGGTCCTTGCGATGAACGCGTCTTTTCGGAAGCCTCTTTTGTCAGCGCCGCGGGCGATCGCCGTTCGATCTGAATTTGACGTGGGTCCGGAGATTCATGGGGAAGGACCTCTTGCCTCTGTCCGATGAACAATCCGATTCCGAACAAAGCCGCTCCAAGAAAATATCGCGTCACTGCCCCTCCTTTGCCGGAGAGACAGAATCCCATGTCTTATTTCAGAACAAAAGATGTCAAACTTTTGGAATCTCGGAATGAGACGAATCGATCTCGAGCTCGGATCGCCCCGCTCAAGGATCCGTTTCCGTCACGGGAGAAAGCCTGAACACGGGACTTTGCCGTTCCAGATCCTGGCAGTTCAAGATCTGAAGAAGCCGGCCGCCGCCGACCCTCACCATCGAAACCGTTCGCGAACTGAGGCCGGCGACTTTTTCATACCGGTCCTTCAGAACTCCCGGGTCGGCCCACGAATCGTGTCGATACAGCAAAGCCTTCGTGCCCGATGAAACCCCCGTGTAGATCGCTCCACTCGACGTGACATACAGGCTGGTCGGGTTGCCCTCCGCCACACGAGAGGTCCACGTCGTCCCACCATCCGTCGTGCGCCAGATCAGAGCCTGGTTCGAAAACATGGGTCAAACCGGTGCACGATCCGCTGACCCCGGTGTGCTCGTTCCAGGTCGTCCCACCATCGCTCGAGGAATAGAGGCGGGAGCTTGTGCAAATGTGAATCGTTGAAGCTCCGACCGTGAGCAGGTCTCCCATGTATCCGACGATATCCCCGGCATCCGTCCAGGTGGTTCCGCCGTTCGACGATTTCAAAAGATGCGAGCTGGTCAGGCCCGTGCTGTATCCGAGGGTGAACTGTCCCGAGGAAGAGATCCCGAGCCTCACGGTGCCGACCATGGCGACGCTGGTCGCGGCGGAGTAAACCGGAGACCAACTGACGCCGCCATCGACCGAGCGCCGAACTTCGAGAAACGCCTGCCAAGAGGCATCGAACCAATAGCCCGCGATATAAAGATCGCCCGTGACCGGATGAACAGCAATGGAACGAAACATCGACGTCGCACCGCCCCCCTGCCGGAAAAATTCATACAAGGGCGTCCAGTTCACCCCATGATCCGTGCTCTTATAAAGCGCGGAACTGATGCCCTGCGATCCATTGATCGAGGCGTTGCTGTGGGACTGGCTGGTCACCAGATAAATGCTCCCATCAGAGCCGACGGTGACATCCTGGGGAGAATTCAAATACAGAGGTGCCGTCGTCGAAGGATCCTTGATCGTGTCCCAGGTCGTTCCATTCGAACTGTGCTTGATGACCGGGATCCTGGTCGCTCCAAGTTCTCCCTCGGGCATCGGGTCTTCGATGCCCGACAAATAGACCCGATCATCAATGACACTCATGCCGCCACCCGGGTACATCGATGGAAACGCGAACGTGCTGTAGGCGGAATAGTCGGATGTTCTCCTCAGGACCGAATCCAGAACCCACAAACGCCCCAAGCTGTCGTGCCGCAGACCTTTAAATTGTGATCCCGAACTGATTTCATAAGAAGGCGAGAAGACGACGCCGGCTGGATCGGACACTCGAATCATGTACCCGAAACGATAGGCGGGATCGTAGGCCCGGTAGGGAAATGCCCAGGCAATCCGCCCATCCGGCGCCACCGACACGTTCTGACTGGATATACCGTCAACGCTGCTGCTCGTGTAAGTCAGGGTGTATTCATCGAGCAGGGAAAAGCTCGCCCCGGAATCCGTTGAAACATACAGCCGAGCGACGGAGGAGCTCCCCGTTCCGTATCCCCCCGCCATATAAATTTCACTATTGGGGCCGGCAGAAACGTACATTCTGGTCATCGCCGCCGGAAGATTCACATCCGTCCATGTTTCACCGTGGTCTTTCGAAAGCTTGAGCCCGTATTCCATGACTCCGCCCAGCCGGGAAACCCCGTAAGAGACCAGGACATCATCGTTCGGAAGAGTCAGCGTTTGATTAGGATAGGCGCTGTTCCGTTCCGGATGCGCATAGAAGAGGGAGTTGAACCAAGAACCGCCACCGTCCCGGGACGAGAGGACATTCATCCCCGTGTAGTACGAGTACGCAAGACTCTGATAGATGATCCCCAAAGGAGAAACCGCAACCGGGTTCGCAAGCCCCGTGCTGTTGGAAACCCGCCCTGTTTTATACAATGTGGTCCAACCCTGAGTCGTCGTATTGTATTTCCGTACGAAACCCGAACCCGCAAGAGACATGTTCATCACCAGCTCATGACTCGAAAGACGAGCCACCCGTGAAAATTGACCGTCGGGATCCGTATTGACTTCGAGGGACCCCAGAGGGGTCCAATCCAGTCCCGCCGCCATGAACGTAATCGTCTTTCGAATCGTATTCGATTTATTCCCGTCCGCATCGACGGCCTGAATTCTCAAGTCACAAGAACTCAGTTCTGACGGTACCCCCGAAACAGTGAAGCTCGCTCCGGATCCCGAAACCGAGAGCCATCCCTTGCAAATCCCCGGTTCGATCCCTCCATCAAGCCCGACCGTCACCCCCGAGGTCGTCTGAGGGTCCGTGACGGTCACGGTGCACGAATAGGACACCCCGTCGGTTCCGAAGTCGGGGCAATTGTCAAAAACGAGAGTCGGCGCCGCCGGATTCAAATAAACCGGAGTTCCCGGCGCCCGCACTTCGACCGTGAATATCTTCGAATCCGAAGCCCCGAAAGAGTCCGTCCCGATGATCTGAAACTCATAAAGACCGAAGGAACCGGCCGCGGGCGTCCAGTTCGCAATTCCCGAATCGGTGTCGAAGGAAAACCCGGGCAAAGAGGCGCAAGGCAAGCCCGTCAAGACCACGGCATCGATGACCCGATCATAGGCGCGCGAGTAGGAAATCAGATGGCCGTCGCGGTCGGTGTCCGTGCCCGTAAAGACATCCTTCGCATCAATCTGCGGCAGGGCCTCTCCTTCCGTCACGGTGGTCGAGGCGATCGCAGCCAGCGACGGGGCCAGATTCACAACCGGGACAACGGGGGCGCCCGGCGAAGTCGATTTCAGGTTCCATGCGGAAAAATTGCCGTAACAGGCCGTGAGGGCAAAAAGAGAAATCCCAAAAAGAGACAGCTTTCTCGTTGCAAAAAAAACGGCCGTCAACACAGCCCATGAACGCCGAGACATGTTTCCATTATCGGCATCAGGGTGAACGGCCTTAAGGTCTATTTCTTCCCCGCCCGATCAGCGCCCGATGACTTTCAAATAGTCGCGGGAACGCAAACGAATATCGTCCAATGTGACCTTGGACAAAGAACGAACCGAGAAATCCTGGATCGTGAAACTGGCGAGCAAGGTGCCGGCCACACAGGCATCGCGCATGTCCGCCGTCGACGGAACCCTGTCGAGACGAGCCAGATGCCCGAAGAACCCTCCGGCAAAGGTATCACCCGCGCCCGTCGGATCGATCACTTCCGGAATCGGCATCGCCGGCAGGATGTGGAATCCTTCGTCTTTCGTATAAAGGGCGAATCCGTATTCCCCGCGTTTGATCACGACCGCGCGAGGGCCCATTTCGGTGATCTTCGGAGCCGCCGAGATGGCATTTGCCGCACCTGTCAGCATTTGCGCCTCTTTTTCGTTGATGAGCACGACATCCACCTGGGAGAGGATCTTCAGCAGAGCCTCTTTCTTCGAAGAGATCCAGAAGTTCATCGTGTCCATGCCGACGAACTTGGGTTTCTTCACCTGTTCCAAAACCTGAAGCTGAAGTTCGGGCGCGATGTTCGCGAGGAACACGAAATTCGAATCGCGGAATTTTTCCGGAAGCTTCGGATTGAAGCTTTCGAAAACGTTGAGCTCGGTCGTCAGGGTGATGGCTTCGTTGAGATCGCCCTCGTATTTCCCTTTCCAGAAGAAAGTTTTCCCCGCGACCCGCTCGAGTCCCGACAGATCCACATTGCGGGCCTTCAACAGACCTTCGTCTTCCGCCGCATAGTCCTCACCGACGACGCCCACGACCCGCACGCCCGCGAACAGGCTCGCCGCCAAAGAAAAGTAATTCGCCGATCCTCCGAGGGCACGGTCGACCTTGCCCGCCGGAGTTTCGACACCATCATACGCGAGGCTGCCCACCACTAGAATTTCGGACACGCTTTCCCCCTAGAATCGAATTGGAAATATCCATGGTTTGATTTTCACGCAATTTCGCGTCGGTCAACTGACCGCAGGCCGCGAAGATGTCCCGGCCCATCGTGCGACGGAGCAGGACGTGAGCGCCGAGGTTCATCAGTTCGCGGTGGAAGGCTTCCACCTGGGCGTCGTCGGGACGCTCGAAACCGGAACCCGGGTGCTCGTTGAACGGGATGATGTTGATCTTGCACGGCACGCTCCGGGTGAGTTTCACCAACTCGCGGGCCTGCTCCAGACCGTCCGTCACGCCCTTCAACAAGACGTATTCGAAAGTGACCTTATCGCCCGTTTCACGGCAGTAAGACCGGCAGGCTTCAAAGAGCTTTTCGATATTCCACTTTTTGTTGATCGGCATGACATGGTCACGAATTTCATCATTGGACGCGTTCAGGGAAACCGCCAAACGAACGCCGGCCGCCCCGATACGCCACATTTCAGGAACGATTCCCGAAGTCGAGACCGTGATTTTCTTACGGCTCAGGTTCATGCCCCAGTCGTTCGTCAGAACCTGAATCGACTTGAAAACCGCCTCGCAGTTATCCAGCGGCTCGCCCATTCCCATGAAAACGATATTGCTGATGCGCTGACCTTCTTTCAGACGATCGCTCGCCTGCATGAACTGGCCGACGATTTCTTCGGCCGTCAGGCGGCGCTTCAATTTTTGCTTTCCCGTGAAGCAGAACTTGCAGGCCATGTTGCAACCGACTTCAGAAGAGATGCACAAGGTCAGTCGGTCATCCGAAGGGATCAAAACCGCCTCGACGCTCAGATTGTTCCCCATATCAAAAAGGAACTTCTGAGTGCCATCCACCGAGATCAGATGCTGGATCACCGGCGGCAGATCAAAGGTCAAAAATTTCGGAAGCTCTTCGCGGAACGACTTGGACAGGTTCGTCATCTGATTCACGTCCGTCACACGTTGCTCATACACCCATTTGTAAACCTGCTGCGAGCGGAACTGCTCTTTGCCGAGGGATTTGAAATACGCTTTCAGATCCTCAAGGGTCAGGGAATAAAAATTAACAGGTGTCTTTTCCGCGGAGACCGCGGACGCGGCTTCTTGCATGGATCCTCCCGTCATGTGGAAGACGTTGGCGGCTTGTCACAGCCGACCCCGAAGGGTTGTTCAGTGCGTATCGGAGAAGAGGGTGTAACACAGATTCCGAGACCCTCACAAGAGAGGGGAATGCTTTCCTGATAACCATGTAGATTTTCGTTTTCGGGCTCACTCACGAGTGGAGTATAAAATCCAGTATGTGACATTTCATGTAACATACTGGACCAACTGACCGAAATTTCTTGTAAGGAACCAACAAAACAATCCAGTATGTTACATGAAATGTCACATTCCAGCCCATTCTTGGTGATCCATGGATGCTTTACTTAAAAACCTTAAACGACTTCAGCCAGAGGTGGACTATCAAGCCCTCATGGCCGAAATGAAGCACCTTTCTCATCCCCGGCGAAAGCTCAAAGAGCTCCAAAACAAAGGCTACCTGACTCGAGTCAAAAAAGGATTCTATGTTTTTTCGAACGATTTTATCGGACGCCCCTATTCCCCAGAGATCGTGGCAAACCTGATCTATGGGCCGTCGTACCTGTCCCTGGAATATGCTTTGTCCTTCTACGGGCTCATTCCAGAACGAGTCAGCGTTTATACGAGCGTGACCAGCCAGAAGAACAAAAAATTCCAGACCCCGATCGGCGCATTCTCGTATTCCCATTTGCACTCCGATCTGTATCCGTACGGGGTCGGTTTCAAGTACCAATTCTCCAAAGAAAATGGGCGCCCTTTCCTGATCGCCAGCCCGGAAAAGGCAGTCCTCGATCTTTTTACTTTACGAATGAAAAGCTCGGCAAAGCCCTCAATGGGTGACCTTCGGGTCGCGCTGGAAGACGATTGGCGGATCGACGTCAAGTCTCTGCGGCAAATGGTCCGCGGAGACCTCCTGGAAAATATGAAACCCGCCTATCGCAACCGCCCCTGGTGCAAGCTCCTGATCGACTTTCTTTTGGAGGATCAATGAATCCCGCCGTCACGGAAATGCTTTCAAGGTATGAAATCACAACGACAGGCGAGGCTGAAAACGCCCTGAAAGAGATCATTCAAGAAATCGCTTTATTGGGCCTCCATCGGGCGAAGTTCTTTGAAAAAGCGGCCTTTTACGGCGGAACTGCCCTGAGAGTCCTTTACCGCCTGCCTCGTTATTCTGAAGACCTCGACTTCACCCTGTTCGCTCCAAATCAAAAGTTTTCGCTGACACCTTATCTTTCAGCCGTCGAGAAAGAGCTCGCGGCCTACGGGTTTCAAACCACAATCGGTATCGTCGACAAAAAAATAAAGACCGAAATCGAGTCGGCTTTCATCAAAGCCAACACGCGAATTCATCTTCTAGAAATTGAAGCTTTGAAAAAGTATGGACCCACCAATCACAAGGACTCCAAACTGCAGATCAAATTCGAGGTCGATACGGATCCCGCAATCTCATTTCAATCGGAAACACAGTACCTGCTCTCCCCCATCAGTTTTCCCATCATCAGTTTGAAAAAGCCCGACCTCTTTGCCGGAAAGCTTCATGCCCTTCTCTACCGAAGTTGGAAAAATCGGGTGAAAGGCCGGGATTTCTACGACTACGTCTGGTATTTAAAAAACTCCGTCCCCGTTCGCCTTGAATACCTCAGAGACAAAGCGATCCAAAGCGGACATGCCAAGCCGACGGATCTAAAAGATTTGAAGCAGCTCAAAGAAGCCCTGTCCCGGCGATTCAAGACCGTCGACTTTGAGAACGCTAAACGAGACGTTGCCTCTTTTGTCAAAAATCAGTCTGAGCTCGAGGCCTGGAGCCTCGACTTCTTTCTGAAAATCACAGAAATGCTCGGTGTTGTTTAGGACTCCCCTCTTGATTCACGATCCCTTCAACGGATCAAGACAGCCTCTTCACACACAAACTCAAACTTTTGGGTTAGATTGGGTTCAAGGCAAAGACGGAATTCGGGTCTGGTACTTGAATCCAGTAGTTCTTTGCCGGAACGGCGTCGGGTCAAACCGATGCCGTTCGCATTTTAAATGCGGGATGTTTTTTCGTCGCTTTATCTCTACTCTTGATACACGCCGACGGGGAACGCCGAGTTGGCGATTCCATTGTTTCCGAGCTGACCGTTGGCGCCGTACCCCCAACAGCCAATGTATCCGTCCGTTGAAATCCCGCAAAAGTGGCTTAGCCCGTCATAGCTTCCTGTCGAAACGGCCAAAGAGCTTGCCGTGAAGGATCCCGCGCCGCCGCCGATCGGAAGGACCGTCACGAAGGGGTACGAGCTCGCCGTGCCGCCATTTCCCAGTTCGCCACGGCCTCCCCACCCCGCACACTGTACGGTTCCCCCACTCAGCATGCAGCTGGTGTAAGGACTCATCAGCAGCTGAAACGGGGCGCTCTTGGCGCCGACAGAGGTCGCGACCGTCGGCACATTTTTGGCCGTTTGATCCCCATCGATCATCAGATTCCCGTAAGCATTGTAACCCCAACAATACGCTTTGTAGGTGGATGCCGCCGTCCGCCCGACGGCACAAAAAGAGTTCCGCCAGTTTTTATAGTCGCCACCACCCACTACGGAGACGATCTGGTCGACGCCGTCCGCAGTCATCGCCGTCATCGAGATCGACTTCGCTTGCTGAACATATCCACCGGTCGTGCCGTCACCCATTTCGCCGCTGCCGTTATATCCCCAACAATAAATCCGAGGAGAGCCGATCGCGTCATTATACGCGCAAGCCGCGCTTCCCGTGGCACCCGCCAATCGGTTCATTCCGCTCAACTGCGTTCCGGTCGACTGATCCAAGGTCGGAGTCGGAACCGCACTCGCGGTGGTCGTTCCATTTCCCAGGCCATAATAGTTATTTGCTCCCCAGCACCAAACGCGGTCACTGACATCGATGGCACAGAAGGCCAGGTAGGTATGGGTGAGTTCTTTCACCGCACCCAAATTCGAGACTGGAGTCGCGATATTCTTACTGAGATAGGCTCCGTTTCCAATCTGACCTTGGGGGCCGTAACCCCAACAGTAAACACGGTCATCCGAGGCTTGAATGGCACAAGTGGTGTCCACCCCAACAATTAACCTTTTCGACTTGAGGTAAGTTCCGTCGGACTTACGGACTTTGACCGGAGTTCGCGATTCGACATTGGCCGCGTTCCCCAGTTCGCCGTAATTACCGTATCCCCAACATTGAGTCAGATTGTCCGATCGGATGGCGCACGTCACAAGGTATCCCACGCTGACTTGAAGATAAGTCTGATTCACTTCCCCCGCGTTCACGGCGACACAGATTTTCGTGCCCATCGCATCCCATCCGCGCAAATACTGGCCGACAGGACACAGATGATCGCTCAAAACGACGGCCTTCCCTTGGGTCCGTCCATCCGGGAATTTCACGCCGCCGGCGGTGGTTTCGATCGTTCCCCCAACGGTCAACGGAGATCCCGGAGAGGCCGTGCCCACGCCGACATTGCCACCGGCATAGTTGATCC
>ENA-UOUJ01001948-UOUJ01001948.1-activated-sludge-metagenome-genome-assembly--contig:-NODE-1948-length-9955-cov-3.551717_pt1 | contig 9955 bp, 12 predicted proteins | sample MGYA00249839_ERZ747224 | MGnify/ENA primary metagenome ERZ747224 (study PRJEB28782, sample SAMN03220277) | activated sludge metagenome | biome: wastewater; feature: sewage sludge; material... | reverse complement strand
AAGGCGTTTGAGAATTCGCCGTCGGGGTATTCGTTGTCGCGTCGCCGAATGACATGCGCCCACAGAGCCAGCCGCTCATCGGCGATGTTGCGGTAAAGTGTGTTGAGGTCCCGGTGCAGCGCATTGATGTCAAGGGTGTCGGCCGTCTCGAACGACACGCCTTCAAGCGCGATGACCACAATCAGGCCACGGGAGTCGAGCGCGATCACCCGTTCGTCAACGTGGCGGACGTACGGGATGAAGGTCTCGGGTTCGAGCTCACGGCTCCTGACGGTCGCGGTACTAGGCAAAGCCGAGATCCCTTTCGTCATAGCGCCGAACGAGCTTCATTGGGGTGAGGCTCGATCCGCCCCAGAACCCGCTGTTGCGCGTTCTTCCCCGCGTCTCGATCCAGCCGAGCAGCACGCGGAACATATTGTGGTCGTGCTTGACGATGGCCTTGAAGATGACGTGGAACACCAGGCCCACAAGGGCATAGGCCACGGATCCCGCGACGATGAAGAGGATCGTCGTGAAGATCATATTGATCCCCATCGCCTCCATCGTCACGCCGCCGATCATCGCAGGCCTTGTGCAGGCTAGAAACAGCGTGTCTTCCTCAAGGACAATCCGCTCGGCCACGCGTTAGCCTCCTGAGATCACGTTGACGATCTCGGTCGCGCCGAAGATGATTCCGATGCCGAGGACGACAAACGCCGCCTTGCGCAGGTCGAGGTAGCCGAACATCCATGCGATGCCGACGATGATCACGGCGATGATCGCCAGCAGTCTCGCGACATTGCCGGTCAGCATGTTGACGATGTTCTGCAGCACACTTTCGATGCCGCCCGCCTGGGCGAAGCTCGGCTCGACCAAGGTCAGGGAAAATACCGCGGCCATCGTTGCGGTCGCCGCGAACGGCCTTATGCGAGCCGATAGGTTCATGGGCTCATCACTCCTTTTGCTCGTTGGAAAAGACGAGGGCGGAGGATTGCCGCCCCGCGTTGTAGACATCCCATCGTGGCACTGAAGCCTGCGACCGCTGCTGGCTCTTCTCGGTCGGGCCGCTGTCGACGGTGGCGGCAGATGACCCCCCTGCCCTTTCGCGCGCCGGCAACGCCTGGGCCTCAACAATCTCAATGCTGTTGAGTTGGCTGGACAGTCGCTCGCGCTCGGCCAGCACTTGTTTGTCGTAGCTCACCATTTCGCCGACGGAGGCGTCGCCATTACCGAAATAGCTTCGCAGCATGACGGCCTCGGCCTGAGCCGTCGTCGCGCCGCCTTGGAGAGCTATTTGGTAGTACCCCTCAAGCAGCGCCGCGCTGGCCTTGATATTCAGGCAGAAGTCGAATGTGTCGCTGACGGATAGGCCCAGCCGACCGAGATTGCCGGAATTGATCCCACCAAGTCCAAGGTCGATATCGTGGCCCTCGGCGATCAGGGTCGTCGCGGACTCGATTGCCTCGGCTCTTGTTTTGGGTTGCTCGGCGAGCGGACGATCTGTGTTGATGCGGATGGCAAAGGGCTGGAATCCGCTCTCTACGCTCACGACAGCGGCGATTGTTTCCGTGGCGACCTGCGGAGCGCAGTTTTGTGCGAGATCGAGAAAGGCCACCGGCATGGGCTAGAACCACACGCGCTGGCGGCTGGCACCATCGATGGTAACGTCGACATATCTAGGCTGTTCGCGCACGTGCGGACGTTGGGTGACCAGTGCCTTGCACACCCGCTTGCCGTCTTCGAAATGCCAGGAACCCGTGGCTCCTCCGTTGTCACGATGGCTGCACATGGCGCTGCTAACGACCTTGGGTTTGGTGGAGGCGCAGCCGACTTCATTCCGGCGATCTCCCGACCGCGTGACGAGCCGGAACCCGGCATCGCAATAGTACGGCTCATAACGGGGCTTCGTCGCCGTGAAGCCAACGCCGCTGCAAATCGGGAACGATCGACCTTTCGCCAGATGCGACCACAACCGCTCAATTGGCGGGCGGCACTCGGCGTACTGCGTTGCGCCACCGGGATTTGAAAGGCATAGGAGAACCTGGCAACCCCAGTCATCTGCCCGCGCAATAGAGGACGAAAAGGTGTACGATGGAACGCAGAGTAAAATGGCAGAAAGTGCCCGAATGACCGCATTTTTCATGCCGATACCCCGCCTGTCTCTCCACTGGCTAGCCATCTATGCGGCTTCACCACCTTGTCATACTGCACGATAACGAATAGATAAGAAGATGCCAAGCCCATTAAACCAACGCTGGCACAACACGGCTTTCGCGACCTTGGCCACGCACGAGATCATGTCAAAGCCCCTGCCCGGCGAGACGCCCAATTTGCGTTTGCGTCAGCTAGGCATGATAAATCTTCTCTACACCCTGCAAAAAGCGGACACGGCGCTGACGATCACCAACGTTACGGAAGTCACTGGAATGACGAGGAAAGCTGCCCAGGAAGCGATAGACCCGCTGGTTGTGCGCGGCCTCCTTAAAGAGTCCTGGGGTCGCACGTCGATCGGTCGTGGCAAGGCCCGCCAATACGAGATCGCGCCGGAAATCTTCGAGAAGCTTCAGGGCGTTTACGGCGCCTGACGGAGCGGCTCGCTTCCGGGATTGTCCAAAAAATCCTTCCATTACATGGCAAAAACGCACAGTATTGCTTGCGCTCAAGAGCGCAAGCATACTTCGCGATGCGGCTCACCTGCTCTCACGGGCAGACTGATTCGTTTCGCGTAGACAAACCGTGTGATGGAGAAGCTATACGGCAAAAACGGAACGGCCCTGGAAGTTGGCGCTTCCAAGGCCGGTTCACCGAAGATCGGAATTCTTTGATGGGGCTCTTTGGCGAGAACCGCAACCTCTAACGGGTCGGATAGTCTCAAAAGCCCAAATTTCTGTCAAGGCAAAACGCCGACTTCGGCGAATGATCCTGCTTGCCGTTTTCGGAGGAAATCGGAATGAGCACTACAGAAGGATTTGCATCGGCCGACCGGGTGAAACCAGTTGCCGGTGTTCGTCGGGTCACGCCTGCCGGTCTGGCCGCGCATCGAGCAGCTCGCGATTATGCTGGGGACCGGACACTAGCCGTAAAGCGGATTGAAGCATTGCAGCTGGCCAAGCGCGCAGCCGCCGCGTTGGGGCTGAAGGCGGCAAAGATTGCGATGATTGACAAACTCTTCGGCTATTCGCCCGCGACCGACTGGAACAACAAGGACGCCAGCCCGATCGTCTGGCCCTCCAACGAGACCCTCGCCCGACAACTCGGTTTATCCATTTCTACTGCCCGATACCATTTGCGCGGGCTGGCGGCGGCAGGACTTATCGCGCATGCATCCCACCCCACCTACCAGCGTCGCGGTGTTCGGGATAAGCATGGCAATATCGTAGAGGCGTTCGGCATCGACCTGTCGCCGATCATCATGCGTTACGACGAGCTTCTCGAGATCGCTCTTGCTTACGAGCGGGAAGGACGCGAGCGAAGAGCGCTCTCGTACAAGCGTACGCAGATCCGCAGGGAGATTGAGGCTGTCCTGATGGCGGCGCGACGCGATGGGCTTCCGGGCAATTGGCAACACTTTCACGCGCGACTGGATAGGTTGCGGGAAGCTGTACCGAGTGACCTGGAGCAATTCCGCGCGTTAATCGAAACGTTAACCGTTCTCCGTGAAGACGTTGAAGACTCCTACCGAAGCGCATCGCAACGCTCAAATTTAGACACCGCGGTGGCGAGTTTTCGTCAGGTACAAACTACAGCGGATCTACCATCTGTTGAAGAATGTAGAGCGTCACCCCCTGCCGAGACAGACAGGCTTGTTACTGACGCCCCACCCCGCCCCATCCTGCCGACTTCCGAAAGAAAAGTGGCGGAGGCACCATCCGCCGCTCGAACTGATCGGAGATTGGTGTTGAGCCCGGCCGACGACATCGGCAACGTATCGCTCGGACTGGTTCGATCCGCCTGCCCTGTGCTTCAGAAACATATTCCCGAAGTCTTCGACAGCTGGGCAGCGCTACGTTCTTCGGGCCGCCGGCTTTGCGCCGTGGCCGCAATCAGCACGCAGGTATGGACCGAAGCGGAAAGCTACCTGGGGCCGGACGCGGCGATCGCCGCGCTTGCCGTCACTGTGCAGCGGGTAGACGATGGTCAAGTTGTAAACCCCGGCGCGTACCTTCGAACACTCATTCAGCGCGGCAGAAACGGGCAGTTGCGGATTAGTCGGTCCTTGTTTGCGCTCGCCGGCGCCAAGGACGACAGCGTCCCGAAGCAATCCTCGCTCCCTATGGCTCCGTATCGCGGCTTTCCTTTGGATCGCATCAGCTGGTCTGGCTGGGCGAACTTGGTGCGCGAGCATGCGCCCAAACCGACGCCTGATGTCGAGACCGTAGCGGATGCCTTCAGGTCTTGGTGCCGCAAGGGGAATATCGATCTCGCCCAACCGAGCATCGAGAAGGCATTTATTGGATTCTGCAAGAAATGGCGGAGTCGATGATATGCGGGTGGGGATCAGTCGTTTGGAGAGGCGCGACCTCGAACTGTGCCGGATGATCTGTACCGTGGTTTTGGCACTGGGCTTCTTCAACGCCGAGAACGAGGGCGTTGCGCAGGGTCTGCCTGATACGGTCACCGGAAAGGGGCAGGTGTACGACGGGGTCACATTCGATTTGATGCAGGATGGCGGGCGGTATCGCACGACAACCCGGATCCGCCTGGAGGCGGTCGACGCCTGCGAACTTCGGCGGAAGGCTCGACTTGGAGATGTGGATTGGCCATGCGGCCAGTGGCAATCGGGTGGCGCGCATCTCGCACGTTGCTCAAGGAGGTCGAGTGCCGGCCGACGCGTGTGCTCTCAGGAGGAGGGTATCGGGCGCAATGCTACGTCGATGGAGCGGACATGGCTGCGGGTCTCGGGCAGGGGGTGTATGCCCTGGCTGTGCCAGAGCACGAGGACCCGTCGCTCGGCTATGCTAAGATCGAGGCGAAGGCGAAGGCTGCGAGCGCAGGACTCTGGTCGAGTGAATTCATGAAGCCTGCCGAGTAGCGCCGCGCCAAGGGCACGTATAATCCTTTTGCACCACAACGACGGTGATTCAGTCCTCCATGAGGACCGTATTGCACCCGGGTTACGCGATGTCGGCGCGCACCTGTCGCCAAAGGGCCTAGATAGCAGTTAGCCGCGGCTAACTTCTCTCAGGAATGCGGTTACCCGCGGTCGTTAAAGTCTTGTTAACCCTTATTTTGTTGCAGAACAGAAAGAATCGGGCATAGTTCGCTCACCTGCGGAGTTTTTCGCAATCTCGTAAAATATCCGCAACTGCCGCAGGAATGGAAGAACCTTATGGAGACCACTGCTAAAGCGCCAGCGTCAGCCAACGTGACCGATGAACTCAAAACCCTCATTCAGCGTCACTCTGCGGCTCTATCCTCCGAGTTGCAAGCGCACCACGCCAACACATTTCAGCCAGACTCGGAAAAAGGTATCCGCAATTTTTCGCCGGCCGAGACCGCAAAGCTGATCGGAATCACGGAGGGTTACCTCCGACAGGTCGCTAGCGAAATGCCGGACGTTAGTAACATCTCGGCGGGAGGGCGCCGTACATATTCGGTTGACGCGATCCATGAGATTCGGAAGTCGCTGGACAGCGGGGCGCGAGGAAGTAAGCGGTATTTGCCTTGGCGCTCCGGGTCTGAGCAGCTCCAGGTCATCACAGTCATGAACTTCAAGGGGGGATCGGGAAAGACGACGACGACGGCCCACCTCGCTCAGTATCTTGCACTTCGCGGCTACCGCGTCCTAGCTATCGACCTGGACCCGCAAGCCAGCCTCTCCGCGCTGTTCGGACACCAGCCCGAACTTGATGTCGGACCCAACGAAACGCTGTACGGAGCGATTCGGTACGACGAGAGTCGCCCGATCGCCGAGATTGTCAGAGCAACCTACATCCCAGATCTCCATCTGGTGCCAGGCAACCTCGAGCTGATGGAGTTTGAGCACGATACGCCAAGGGCCCTAATGACTCGAGCGCCGGGCGATACTCTGTTCTTTGCGCGCATTGGACAGGCGCTTTCTCAAGTCCAAAAGCTGTACGATGTCGTGGTAATCGATTGTCCGCCGCAACTAGGTTTTTTGACGATGTCGGCGCTTACCGCCGCAACGTCGGTTCTGATCACCATTCATCCGCAGATGCTGGATGTAATGTCGATGAGCCAGTTCCTGGCGATGACGGGAGATCTGCTTGAAGAAATCAGTAGGGCAGGGGCGTCGTCGCAATATCTCTGGATGAAGTACCTGGTGACTCGCTTTGAGCCGAGCGATGGCCCGCAAAACCAGATGGTCGCCTTTTTGCGTTCGATTTTTGGTGATCACGTCCTCAACCACCCGATGCTCAAGAGCACCGCGATTTCGGACGCCGGTCTCACCAACCAAACCATTTTCGAGGTAGAGAGAAGTCAGTTTACGCGGTCGACCTACGACAGAGCGTTGGAGTCTGTTGAGAGTGTCAACGCTGAGATTGAGGCGCTGATCAAAAAAGCATGGGGTAGAACCGCATGAGTCGGAAGCAGATCTTTGGTAACCTGTCGCAAAAGCCGACGGATCAAAGCCACAATACCACGTCTGCAGTCTCGCAGGAAGACCAGGGTCCACGCCGGCCGTCACGGCTGCGACCTCTTCTTGGTTCGCCTGATTTGACCGATCCGAGTGACGCCACACCAGTTGGTGCCCTTGGTCAGTCGCTCGGTGAACTCAGTGAGCGTTCGAAACGAGCGGACGAAATTGAGAAGAAGCTCCTGTCGGGGCTGATCATAGTTGAACTCGACACAGCCGACGTAGAGCCTTCGTTTATCCCAGATCGAATGTTGTCCGATGATGAAGCTTTTCGCGGTTTTGTGGACTCGATCCGGAATGAGGGGCAGCAGGTTCCAATCTTGGTTCGACCCCACCCCGACGATACTGCGAAATATCAAGTGGCATTTGGACATCGCCGGCTGCGCGCTGCGATCGCGCTGGAGCGGCCGGTAAGGGCCGTTGTTAGGCCAATGAGCGACCAAGAACTGGTCATTGCTCAAGGGCAGGAGAACAACGAGCGGCAGGACCTCTCCTACATCGAGAAAGTTCGCTTCGCACAACGCCTCGAGAAGCAGTTTCCGCGTGACGTGATTATGTCAGCCTTGGCGATCTATAAGAGTGATCTTTCAAACATGCTGGCTGTCGCGACGAAGATTCCCGAGGACTTGATCGATGCCATCGGCCCCGCACACGGCGTAGGTCGCCGCAATTGGATGGCATTGGCAGACATGCTGGCGTCAGACAAACAGCGCGCGAAGCAAGCGTTGAACACTGCCAATCGTCCTGGGTTTGAGCTGCTTAAGTCGAAGGAGCGCTTCGAGGCGGTCGCGAAAGCTCTCAAGGACGGTGCGCTCGCTCCGAAGGACGAGGTGCCTGTCACTCACCAGGGCAACGAAGTTGGCAGAATTTTTCAGACGAGGCAGAAGGTGACGCTCAGCATCGATCGGAAGGCGTCCCCCGAGTTTGCCGAGTTCGTCTTGAACGAGGTCCCCCGACTCTATGCGGAATACCGCAAGAGCGTCGGATAGTGGCGAACTGAACACGAAACAGGAGATCGAAACGAAGCAAAAGAAAAAGGCCCCCAAAACATCGTTCGGAAGCCCTTCTCCAAGTTAGCACCCAGAGAATCGCACTTCCGCGAATCGCAGTCAAGAGTCCGCGACGGAAAACGTCGTTTCGGTGAGCCAATTTCTTTTGCCTAGCGATAGGTGAAAGACAATGCAAACGCATATCTCAACGACGCCTTTTGGGCGGCGAGCGCTAACGCTTGGCCAAATTGCAAGCCAGGCGACAGCCAAGGCGATGCCCAAGGAGGCCGTCGCTAACAAATGGCAGGTCTTCCAGCACATCCGTGAAGCACGTGAGCTGCTCGGCGCGACGGATCGCTCACTGGCGATCCTCAACGCGTTGCTGTCGTTCCACCGGGAAACTGAGCTGTCGGCCGAGGGGGAACTCATCGTCTGGCCGTCGAACGAACAGCTCATGGCCAGGGCCAATGGCATCTCGCCGGCGACGCTACGGCGTCATCTGGCGGTTCTGGTCGAATGCGGATTGATCATCCGGCGCGATAGCCCGAACGGTAAGCGCTTCGCGCGTCGGAGCAGGGAAGGGGAGATCGAGCAGGCCTACGGCTTTGACTTGTCGCCGATCGTCGCCCGCGCCGAGGAGCTCAGGGACTTGGCGGAGGCGGTGCAAGCCGAGAAGAAGGCATTCCGTGTCGCCAGGGAGCGCTTGACGCTGCTACGCCGTGACATCGTCAAGATGATTGACGCCGGTATCGAGGAAGGGGTGCCAGGCAACTGGGGGAGGGTACTTCAGACTTATCAAGCGGTTATCTCCAAGCTTCCTCGCACCGCTGCGAGGCAGACGATCGAGGATATCTGCATCGAGCTTCATGATTTGCACGCGGAAATCCGTGACGTATTGGAATCTTTCACAAAAACACAGAATCCGAACGCCAATGGGTCTCATTCTGAGCGCCACATACAGAATTCAAATCCAGACTCCATATTTGAATTTGAACAGGGCTCCCGAGAAAAGAACGAAGCGAGCGGCAGCGCTGCCGCAACCGACAACGTACGGAGCTTGCCGAAACGGGATCTGCCATTGAGCATCGTGCTGGATGCCTGCCCGAACTTGCGGGACACAGCCCAGTCGGGCGAAATCCGCCACTGGCGCGATTTTCTGGCGGCTGCGGAACTGGTCCGAACGATGCTCGGCATCAGCCCGAGCGCCTGGCAGGAGGCCCGCGAGGTCATGGGTGAGGTGCAGGCCGCGATCGCGTTGGCAGCGATCTATCAGCGCGCCGAGCAGATCAACAGCGCCGGCGGCTATCTGCGCAGCCTGACCGACAGGGCGCGGGAAGGAAAATTCTCGACCTGGCCAATGGTCATGGCCCTGCTGCGCGCCAAACTGGACGAGGGGAAGCAACGCCAAACATCGGAAAATGCGACATCTGAGGTCGAGCCACGGCTCGAAGTGTCGGAGTCGCTCCTGAAAAGCCTGCGGAAGTCGAACCGGCGACCATGACGCCGGCCGGCCGATCTTCGCGAGAAGCCCTTGGCGTCTTCGTCGTTGGTATCGGGACACCTCGCATACAGGATGATGAAGGCCTGTATGTCGACCAGCCGGGAGTCAATGCATTGGTGCGCTCCGCCACTTTGACCGTATTGCTCAGACCGGCGCTGCCATCAGGTCGACGCCGAGCGGCTCGAAATGCCGCAGGTTCAGTGTCACCACCGTCAAATCATGGGCCTTCGCGGTTCCCGCGATGAGGGCATCGGCCATGCCAGGACTGTGGCCCGCAGCGATTGCTTCGGCTTCGAGCTTACCGGACAATGCTGAAACTGCCGCATCTATCGGCAGGATCCGGTCCTCGTATGTCGAGAACAGGCCGTCCATCCAGCGCCGAAGATCGCTTGCCTTGGCGGTGGCGCCCTTCCGCTCGAGTAGCATGATCCCACGCTCGATCTCGTGGACGGTGACAACCGACAGGAAAAACTCGGTTGCCTCGTTGGCCTTATCCAGCCAGGCGACCAGCCCCGCCGCGGTCCCGGCGCGCGAAGGCGACAGCAGCGAGACCACATTGGTGTCGAGGAGATATGCTGTCAAAGATCGACATCCCGCGACGGCGAGGTGTTGCGCTCAAACTCTCCGCCAGGGAAAGTCTTCAGGTAGGATACGAAGCTGGAACGACGGGGTTTCAGTGCCCGCTGTGCAATCTCCGCCGCCTGCAAGGGGACCAGAGCAGCTACAGGCTTTCCATGGCGGGTGATCGTCACGAATTCGCCCTTGATGGCGTCGTCGACATAGCTGGAAAGACCGGCTTTCGCATCCTTTAGGCTGACAGTGGACATCGGCACCTCCGCAAAGTGGTCATATGTGACTATATATGCGCCTGGGCGCTTCGGTCAAGGT
>ENA-UOUJ01001947-UOUJ01001947.1-activated-sludge-metagenome-genome-assembly--contig:-NODE-1947-length-9955-cov-3.850101_pt1 | contig 9955 bp, 9 predicted proteins | sample MGYA00249839_ERZ747224 | MGnify/ENA primary metagenome ERZ747224 (study PRJEB28782, sample SAMN03220277) | activated sludge metagenome | biome: wastewater; feature: sewage sludge; material... | reverse complement strand
GAAGGCAAACATTCCCGCCAGCGCCAGCATGGCGCGGCCACTCATGCCGGGCAGGTCCGGCCACAGTTGGCGGGCCAGCCGGCCCGTCAGCACCAGGGCCAGAGCCGCATATCCCGGCCCGACCAGGCGAGCAGCGGTCTCGGATACCCCCGTCAGCGACCAGACAAGGCTGATCGTCCAGAACAGCAGGGGCGGCTTGTGGGTGTAGGGCTCGAAGTTCTTTGTCGGCACCAGCCAGTCGCCGCGCGTCCACATCTCCCAAGCGACGGCCAAATAACGGGTTTCGTCGATCGGCAGGGCAGGGCGCAGCAGCACGCCGGCCACGGCAACGGCGGCAAGGCCCAGGAGGGCACAGGCCCCCGCGGAGGCAATCCAGCCCCGCCAGCCCTCGCCTGCCCGAGCGGGCGCCGAGCCGGCTCGGATGTCCGTGGCCTTGGTCATGCGGAGGCCTCGCGGGTATTGGCCCGGATCAGGGCCAGGTTGCGGGCATAGACGATCAGGCCGGTCACCTGGCCCAGGATGAAGACTGGGTCTTGCCGCCAGACCGCATAGCTCAGCAACGTCACGCCGCCTGCCAGGCTGAACCACCAGAAGGTCACGGGGATCACGCTTTCCCGCCGCTGCTCCGAAACGATCCACTGCACAAGGAAGCGCGAGGTGAAAAGCAGCTGGCCCAGAAGCCCGATGCCAATCCAGATAGGCCTGTCCGTCATGTCGCCCGCGTCCCCGATCCAAACCGTGCAAAGCGCCCATGGGGAGGAAATCTTACAGGTTGCTGACGACTGGCCTCGAAGACAGGAAAAAAACCCGGGAACAGGATACGGGTCCTGGTGGTCGAGGAGGAGGTGGACCTGGCGCGGGCGGTGATGGATCACCTGCTCGCAGACGCCCATGTTGTCGCTCACGCCGCGACCATGGACAAGGCGCTGGCGGCGATACGCGCCACCATGTGTGCATGCGGGCTCCTCTGGGCCTGCAGTTGCCCAACAGCGAGGCGCTGAACCGGGACATGAGGGCTGGCGGAGGCGGAGGTCATCTCGGCCGTCACGCGCTCGCGCCTCCACGGGGCGATGACGGAGCCGGTCCGCTGCAGGAAATCGAACAGCAGACCGGCTTTCGCCACTATCAGATCTGCTCAAGCAAGCGGGCCGGCGGATTTCCAGCTGTCACGTAGTCCGCCCGGTCCCGCATGAGGATCCTTCGCTCGGTGAGAAGGTCCTCCCGAAGATAGGCCTCTTCGAGCGGCGGCAGACGGTGCGCAAGCGCAAACTCGATGGCGTCGTGCGCATGGTGGCGCTGCGCCCGCGTCCAGCCCTTGAAGCTCGACCGGAACCCATGTCCGGTGATCGGAGGGATCGAAACCCTTCACCAGCTTCAGGGCCGTGTTCTCGCAGATGACGCCGGATCGGTTCCGGGGCTTGCCGAACACAAAGGCGGGATCCCGGGTCAGCAGCAGGGCGTTCTCCCAGACGATCTCCGCCTGTGGACTCAGGGGCACACGATGCTCGCGCCCTCGTTTCATCAACTCGGCCGGCGTGGTCCATGTTGACGCCCTGGCGTTCCGGAACCCCGGGCAGGCGAAGCGGACCTCGCCGGTGCGCCTGGCGCTCAGCACCAGCAGCATGACGAACTGTCGCGTCTGCTCGTCGCAGGGAGCCTCCTGCAGCCAGGCCCAGAACTCCGGGACCTGTTCCCAGACCAGCGCGCCGAAGTGCCTGGTCCGGCGCCGCACATGGCCATAGGCGACCCTGGGGTCGAAATCGGCAGGGCTGATCCCGACATCATGCTCGAGCTTGGCGACCTCGAAGACCTCGCGGATGCGGCCGAGCGTCCGCCGAGCCGTCTCGTTCGTGCTGTGCCAGATCGGACGGAGCGCCTCCCCCACCTCGAGCCGCGCAATCTCACTGATGGGGCGGCTGCCCAGCGTCGGGAAGGCATAGGCCACCATCGTGTTCCAGTTCTGGTCGATGTGCTTGCCGTTCTTCAATCCTGCCCGCTTGCGCTCGAACCAGACCTCCGCAACCTCGCGGAAGGTGACGGTCGTCTTCTCGGGGTTCGGGGATGCAGGGTTCACACCGGCATGATGTTCCGACCGGATCGCCGCGCGGATCCGCTCGGCAGACCATCCGCGGGGCGACTGCATCCGCACCCATCCCGCGAGATCGCGGGCGTCCTTCAGGCCAAGATCCGGAAAATCGCCAGAGCGGGCGAGGGCCAAGGGGCAGCTGAGCGGATGGCTGTTATGTGGTCGCTCCTAGTGTCGGCTCCTGTCGAAGCCCCTGTGTCTGGGCGCACGGCCCTTGGCACTGTGGCAGGCGCGTGGGAGGGCTTCGCCATGCGGGATCGCAGTACGGCGGCGATGACGGCGCCCTGTGATCCGAACCAGACCCCGCGCTTTTCTCCGAGATGCCAGAGATCGCCGTTGGCTGATTGGAGCAGGCCCACGCCCGAGGCCGCGGCGGATACAGGGCTGGCCAGCGCCTGCGCTGTCCCTGACTCACCGAATTGTTCCGCCCGTGCCGCTGCGGCTTGATCGTGAGCGGCGCACTGCATGACGAACACGAGGGCAGCTGCGCCGCAGGATGGGAGGGCGGAATGTCCGAGGCGCCTTCCCCAACTTCTGCATGGAGAGAATCGGCCAGTTCCGCTATCCTTTCTGCACGGTGGCAAGTGTTTTGCTGTGGATGGCTGCCGATGCGTTGGCTGCTTGGGCTTGTCCTTTCGGTGTTGCTCTTCGCGCAGGGCGCCCGCGCGCAGGACGATCTCTACGACCGGCCGGTTCTGGCGCTGGAAACCGGGCGGCACCTGGCCCCGATCAGGAGCGCGGACGTGGATGCGGCCGGGCGGACTGCGGTCACCGGATCACCCGACAGGACGGTACGGGTGTGGTCGCTGGCGGACGGGCGGCTCGAGCGGACGATCCGGATGCCGGTCGGACCCGGAGACATCGGCAAGGTCTATGCGGTGGCGATCTCACCCGATGGCGGCACCATCGCGGCAGGCGGGTGGATGCGCGCAACCGAAAGCGACCCCCAGGACCAGATCTACCTTTTCGACCGGACGAGCGGCAGGATGACCGGGCGGCTCGGTGAGTTACCCGACGGGGCTAACCATATCGCCTTCTCGCCGGACGGCAGGCGCCTGGCGGCGGTGCTTGGTTATGGGGGCCTGCGGGTCTACGACCGGGGTGATGACGGCGCGTGGCATCCGGCCTGGCAGGATGCGGACTATGGCGATACCAGCTATGGCCTGGCCTTCGGGCCGGAGGGGCGGATCGCGACCACCAGCTATGACGGCAAGCTGCGCCTCTACGCTGCCGGCGGCAGGCTGCTGAGCACGGTCGCGACCGACCTCCCGAAGCCCATTGACCTCGCCTTCAACCCGGTGGACGGACGGCTGGTGGTGGGATTCGCCGGAAGTCCGGCGCTGCGGCTGCATGACGGCGCGACCCTGGCAATGCTGCCGGCACCCGACACTGCGGGCATCGACACCGGCGACCTGGGCAAGGTCGCCTGGTCGTCGGATGGGGCCACGCTCTATGCCGCGGGACATTATCAGAACGAGGATGGAGTACCGGTCCTGGCCTGGTCCAGGGATGGTGGCGGACCGCATCAGGTGCTGGCGGCGGACATCAGCACGGTGATGAGCCTTGCGCCGTTGCCGGATGGCGCGCTCTTCGTCGTGGCCGCAGACCCCTGGCTCGGGGTGATCGGCGCCGATGGCGCGGCGCGCTGGAGCCTTGCGCCGGCGACGATTAATCCGCGCGGACAGCGGTCCAATCTCGCAGTTTCCGACGACGGCATGGCGGTCGAGTTCGGACTGCGGGAATGGGGCGACAACGACCGCCGCCGCTTTGACCATGCTGCGTTGAAGCTTCTGCCGCCGGCGCAGGACAATCGGCTCCGCCCGCCCCGGCAGGAGGGTCTCGACATCGCCGACTGGATGGACAGCCTCACTCCGACCCTCGCCGGCACGCCGCTGCCGCTTGATCCTCATGAGCCATCCCGCAGCCTGGCGATCCATCCCGATGGCGGCCGCTTCGTGCTGGGGGCGGAGTGGTCGCTCCGCGCCTTCGATGCGGCGGGCGCCGAGCTCTGGCGCCGCGACGTTCCGGGGCCTGCCTGGGCGGTCAACATCAGCGGCGACGGCCGCTTCGTCGTGGCCGCCTATGGCGACGGCACGATCCGCTGGCACCGGATGGAGGACGGGGTCGAGCTTCTCGCCCTCTTCCCCTTTGCCGATGGCGAGGACTGGATGGTCTGGGAGCCCGAGGGCCGCTATGCCTCCACCCTCGGCGCCCGCAAGGCGCTGCGCTGGGTCGTCAACCGCGGCTGGGACACCGCGCCGGACGAACTCGGCGCGGACCGTATCCGCGATTCCTTCGTGCCCGATGTGATCCGCCGCGTCCTGCCTCTCGGCGGCACGATGGAGGCGGTCCATGCCGCCGACCAGGCGCGGCGCCTCGCGGACATCCGCAAGCTCACCGGCGGTCCGGTTCCGGGGGCGCAGCTGCACGTCCTGGCCGTCGGCATCTCCGACTACGGCGCGCAGGCGACACGGCTGAAGCTCGACTGGGCCGACGACGACGCCGCCAATATCGCCACCGCCCTCGCCGGGCAGAGCGACTGGCCCTGGCGCCGCGGTCTTCAGGTCGCGCTTCGCAACGAAGAGGCGACAGACGTGGCAATCCTCGATCAGCTGGACGCCATCCGGCGCAGAATGGCGCTGGCGCCCGAGGGCAACGACATCGCGGTGATCGTTTTCTCCGGCCATGGCGTGGTGGTGGGTGAAGGCCCGACCGAGGAGTTTTACCTGCTGCCGCACGGCGCCGATGTGGCGACCCCCGCCCGCATCCGCCGCAGCGGCCTTTCCGGCGCCGATCTGCAGGCCCAGATCGCGGCGCTGGCGGGGGTCGGCCGCGTCCTGCTGCTGCTCGACGCCTGCAGCTCGGGCGCAACGAGCGGCGACGGATCGCGGCTCGGCGCGCCGACGGGGGTTCTGCAGTCGCTGGCGCGGCGCAACGTCACCGTCCTCGCCTCGTCCGACGCCACCGAGATCTCGCGCGAAGACCCCGAATGGGGGAACGGCGCCTTCACCGAGGTGGTGCTCGAGGCGCTCGGCCCCCAGGGCGACGGTGACGGCAACGGCATGGTCAGCGTCGCCGAGCTTGCCGACTACGTCAGCCGCCGTCTGCCCGACCTCACCCGGGGCGCCCAGACCCCCAGCATCGAGACCCGCTTCCAGGGCGACCTCTTCGCAAGCGGGATGTGAAGGACTTCCCATGCACCGTTTCCTCGTGCACCTGCTTGTCGTCCTGGCCCTTCTCCCCCTCTCGGCGTCAGCGCAGGAAGCCGGCGAGCCGCCGATGTCCTGGCCCGATGCAGCAGAACTGCTGACCCGGGAACGCTTGTCCGCGGAAGCGTGCACCCGCGTCATCAAGCGGTTCACACCGGACGGTGACAGGGCCACGCTTGCCACGCGCGAACGCGACTATGAGGCGGCACGGGGCCTGATGAACGGGCTGATCGCCAACCTGCAAGTCGCGCTGGTGGACGATCAGGAACAGCTCGCGCTGGCGAGCGTTGAGACGAGAATCGAGGAGGCAACGGCCGCCCGCCGTGCCTATTGCGCGACCGCCGAAGCCCTCCTGCCGCCCGCCCCGGACGGAGGCAAGGGATTGATCGGAGACATCGTCGCCGGGACCATCGGCGAATTGATCAAGGCCGCGGTGACGCTGTGGCGCGGCAGCAGGGACGACGACCGCCTGCGCCGGAACAGCATCAAGGATGCGCTTGAGGATACGAAATGGCCGGCCTTCGCCACCATCGAGCCCTGATCCTTGTGGCAATCCCGTTCTGGGTGCCATTCGCCTTCGCGCAGGTGCCCAAGGGCGTCTTCTGAATATTGTCGCAGCCGCGGTTGCTCCTCGTGGACCGACCAATCAATCGTCAGAGGGACCGGGAGGGGGCAGGGGTGTGGCGCAATACAAGAATAGCGCAAAGTCAAATATTTCTCTGCGAGAAATGGCGAAGAGGGTGGCGTCAGGATCATGACTTCAGGATCCCTCATCCTGCCTCACGAACGGCAATCAAGCAGCTGTAATAAATAATATTTATCCGCCATAAACCCTTACCGGGCCTCCCCGGATTCAGACCGGTTCAGTGCCGTTCGCTACCTTTGCCGTGTCCGGATAGCGCATGACGGAGACCAGAATGGCACTGACCGTGAAACAGATCGCAGCCGCCAAGCACGGCATCCAGAAGGAACGCATGAGCGACGGCCCCGGCCTCTACCTGCGCCTGTGAGTTGCTCCCCCATCCTTGGAGAGGTTTCCGGCTGATTGAAGCCATTGCCTGCCCCTGCCGATCGGTTTCGAGGCTGTTCCCATGGACCACGGCAGGCGGGTGCCGACACGGTGCCCTTGCCCCTTGCCCCTTGCCCCTTGCGGCTTCCAGCTCCGCGCGAGCCCTGAAGCCCGCGTCATGGCTGCCTCGCGCTTCTTCACGTTCCGATCTCCTCGTTCATGGAGATCGGCAGAGGTCAGGCCAGGGCTTCCGTCACTGGCCGTCTGGCGGGGAGTGACTCAGGGTGGTTCGAACTTTCTCCTGTTAGGCGCACCACGATTCCCTTCGTTCAAATCTTGTGACATTGAGTGCGCCTGCCGATCCGGCTTTGCATCCGGGACAGGTCGATCCGTTGCACTCACGACGGACGGGATGATGTGGTTCCGGGCCCAGGGCCGCCGGCCTCACTGGCGCGGGCGCTCAGGCCGCCACCCTTCTGGCGGCGCCTTGACAGTTCCAGCTTGGCCTCGGCGTCGCGGATGCCGCGGGTGGCGCGACGCAGATAGGCCAGATGTTCATGCGCAGCCTGCGCGGCGGCCTCGGGGTCGCGGGCCAGGATTGCGGCGGCAATGGCACGATGCTGGCCGCACAGCAGTTCGCGAATGGACGGGATGGTGAACATGCGCGCACGGTTCTGCATCACGTCCCGCCGCAGAGTGGCCGACAGAGCCCGCATGATCTGCAGCAGGACGACATTGTGGCTGGCCTCATAGATCGCCAGATGCAGGGCGGCGTCGGCCTCGGCCTCTTCCATCGGATCATCGGCGGCATGGGCATGTTCGATGCGGGTCAGGCAGGCGCCGAGGCGAGCCAGATCGACTTCGGTCGCGCGCTCTGCCGCCAGACGGGCGGCCGATCTTTCGACGATGTCGCGGAATTCCAGATAATCGTCGGCCAGTTCGGCATGTTCGGCCAGCAGCGCGATCAGCGGGTCGGCAAGTCCCGCCCCCAATGGCGCGACCCGGACGCCCCGGCCATGCGCCCCGGCCAGAAGGCCCTTGCGTTCCAGAATCTTCAACGCATCGCGCAGGGTCGGGCGCGACACGTCCAGCCGCGCGGCCAGTTCGCGTTCGGGCAGAAGCGGCTCGTCGGGATGCAGCGAGCCTTCCAGGATCAGCTTCTCGATATGGCGGGCAACGGCATCGGCTGCACGTTCGGGTTTGACGGACATGGCCCCTCGCAACTGGCCGCTCGGGCCATGCAGTTAATATTTGCATTCATGGTAAATTAATTTTACCAAATGACAACCGACCGCCCGCAGCCCTGTCAGGAGAGCCGGACATGTCCACCATCGCGATGCCGCCGCCGGATCAGGACATCCTGGCCCGCGCCCCCCGGATCGTCGCCGCCCTGAAATCCGCGCTGCCGGGTGACGCGGTGATCCACGATCCGCAGGAAACCCGCGCCTATGAATGCGACGCGCTGACGGCCTATCGCTGCCCGCCCCTGGCCGTGGTGCTGCCCCGCACGACCGAGGAGGTGGCGGCGGCCATGCGCGTCTGCGCCGAGATGGGCGTGCCGGTGGTGCCTCGGGGCGCGGGGACCTCGCTGGCCGGGGGCGCGCTGCCCACCTCCGACAGCGTGGTCATCGGCACCATGCGCCTGCGCGAGATCCTGGAGATCGACCTGGATAACCGCTTCGTCCGCGTCCAGTCCGGGGTGACGAACCTGTCCATCAGCGCCGAGCTGGAACCCGAGGGGTTCTTCTATGCGCCCGATCCCTCGTCGCAGCTTGCCTGCACCATCGCGGGCAACATCGGGATGAATTCGGGCGGCGCGCATTGCCTGAAATACGGGGTCACGACCAACAACCTGCTGGGCGCGCGGGTGGTGCTGACCAGCGGCGAGATCGTCGATCTGGGCGGTCCGCAGCCGGGGCCGGCGGGGCTGGACCTGCTGGGGGTGATCTGCGGGTCCGAAGGCCAGCTTGGCATCGTGACCGAGGCGACCCTGCGCATCCTGCCGCGCCCCGAAGGCGCGCGTCCCGTCCTGATCGGGTTCGACAATGCCGAGGTGGCGGGGGAATGCGTGGCGCGGATCATCCGTTCGGGCGTGCTGCCGGCGGCGATCGAATACATGGACGATGTCTGCCTGCGGGCGGTCGAGGCCTTTGCCCACGCAGGTTACCCCGATTGCGCCGCCGTCCTGATCGTCGAGGTCGAGGGCTCCGAGGCCGAGATCGCCGACCAGGTCGCCCGCATCCGCGAGATTGCCGGTGCCCTGAACCCGGTCGAGTTCCGCGAGAGCCGCAATGCCGACGAATCGCTGGCCATCTGGAAGGGCCGCAAATCCGCCTTTGGCGCGATGGGGCGGCTGGGCGATTATCTTTGCCTGGACGGCACGGTGCCGGTCTCGCAACTGCCCCGGACGCTGGCCGGCATCCGCGAGTTGTCGGAAAAGCACGGGCTTGAGGTCGCGAATGTCTTTCACGCGGGCGACGGCAACATGCATCCGCTGATCCTGTTCAACGCCAACGTGCCCGGAGAGCTGGAGCGCGCCGAGGCCTGCGGCGCCGACATCCTGCGGCTGTGCGTGTCCGTGGGCGGCTGCCTGACCGGCGAACATGGCGTCGGCATCGAAAAGCGCGACCTGATGACCAGCCAGTATTCCCCCGACGACCTGGCGATCCAGATGGAGGTGAAGGATGTCTTCGACCCCGCATGGCTGCTGAACCCGGCCAAGGTCTTTCCGCTGGAGGCAAGCCAGCCCCATCGCGAGGGGGCGCGCCGATGACCGGCCTGACCATCGCGCCTGCCGATGAGGCCGAACTGGCCGCCTGTCTGGCTGAACGGTCCGCGCAGGCGCAATCCCTGCGCATCGCGGGCGGGGGCACGCGGGTCGAAACCGATGCCGTGCAGGCCGAGGCGCGGCTGACGACCGCGGCCATCGCCGGCGTCGTCACCTATGAGCCCAGCGAGATGGTGCTGATCGCCCGCGCAGGCACGCCGCTGTCGGAAATCGAGCCCATGCTGGCCGAGGCCGGGCAGGCCCTGGCCTTCGAGCCGCCGGACATGCGGCGCGTTCTCGGGCACGCGGGCGAACCCACGGTAGGGGGCATGGTGGCGGCGAATGCCGCAGGCCCGCGGCGCGTCCACGCGGGGGCCTGCCGCGACCATCTGCTGGGGGTGCGCTTCGTGGACGGGCAGGGGCGCATCATCCGCAACGGGGGGCGGGTGATGAAGAACGTCACCGGCCTCGACCTGGGCAAGCTTCTGTGCGGGGCGCATGGCACGCTGGGCGTGTTGACCGAAGTCGCGCTGAAGACGCTGCCTGCCGCACCCGTGCAGGCGACGCTGGCCTTTCACGGCGTCGATGCGGATGGCGGCTTGCGGATCTTCATCGCCGCCCTGGCGACCCCCTTCGAGATTTCGGGCGCGGCGTTCCATGCCGGCACCGCCTGGCTGCGGGTCGAGGGTCTGCCGCCGCAACTCGATTACCGCTGCGAACGGCTGCGGATGCTGCTGCGGGACCGCGAGATCGAGACGATCCCGCTTGATGCCAGCCGCGCCCTGTGGCGGGGCCTGCGCGATCTGGAACATCTCACCGACGGCGGCCCCTTGTGGCGCATCCTGCTGAAGCCGACAGACGCCCCGCCGGTCTGCCGCGCGCTG
>ENA-UOUJ01001946-UOUJ01001946.1-activated-sludge-metagenome-genome-assembly--contig:-NODE-1946-length-9955-cov-4.154646_pt1 | contig 9955 bp, 12 predicted proteins | sample MGYA00249839_ERZ747224 | MGnify/ENA primary metagenome ERZ747224 (study PRJEB28782, sample SAMN03220277) | activated sludge metagenome | biome: wastewater; feature: sewage sludge; material... | reverse complement strand
GGTCGCTCGGCTGCAGGATCGCCAGCGCCGGCTGACCGGGGCGCTGGTCGCGCTCCGCAAGCCGACGCTTGCCGCGCTTCCGGGGCCGGCCGCCGGTGCCGGGCTGTCGATCGCGCTGGCCTGCGACCTCCGCATCGCCGCCGAATCGGCGTTCGTCACGACCGGCTACGCGAAGATCGGCCTGAGCGGCGATTACGGGATCAACTGGCTGCTGAGCCGGCTCGTCGGTACCGGCCGCGCCCGCGAGATGATGCTGCTGTCCGCGCGCGTCGATGCGCGGCGCTGCGAACTGCTGGGGCTGGTGAACCGCGTCGTGCCCGACGAGCGGCTGCACGACGAGGCCTTCGCGCTCGCACGCGAACTGGCGCAGGGCCCGACGGCCGTCTTCGGCCTGATCAAGGACAACCTCGACGATGCGCTGAAGCTGAACTTCGGCGACGCGCTGGACCGGGAGGCCGAGCGCCTGGTGGCCTCCGCCGGAACCGAGGACCACGCCGAAGCCGTGCGGGCTTTCGTCGAAAGGCGCAAGCCGTCGGCGGGTTGATCGCCAGGCGGCCGACTGCCGGTTCGTCGGCCCGGAATCGAATCGACGGCCTGAGATCTCCGTGCGGCGCGCATGCGCCGCGTCCACATCAACTCCAGACCAGAGAACGCAGAAGGAAGGCAGTCAATGAAGACACGAATCACCGAACTTTTCGGCATCGAGCACCCGATCATCCAGGGCGGCATGCATTTCGTCGGATTCGCCGAGCTCGCGGCCGCGGTATCGAATGCCGGCGGCCTGGGCATCGTCACCGCGCTGACGCAACCCACGGCACAAGCGCTGGCCGATGAAATCGCGCGCTGCCGGTCGATGACCGACAAGCCCTTCGGCGTCAATCTCACCTTTCTGCCGGCGCGCAATCCACCCGACTACCCGGGCTACATCCGCGCGATCATCGATGGCGGCGTCAGGATCGTCGAGACCGCCGGCAACAATCCGCAGCAGTGGATCGGGCATCTGCACGAGGCCGGCATCAAGGTCATCCACAAGTGCACGTCGGTGCGGCATGCGCTGAAGGCCCAGAGCATCGGTTGCGATGCGATCAGCGTCGACGGCTTCGAATGCGGCGGCCATCCCGGCGAGGACGACGTGCCGAACTTCATCCTGTTGCCGCGCGCCGCCGACGAGCTGAAGATTCCGTTCGTCGCCTCCGGCGGCATGGCCGACGGCCGCAGCCTGGTCGCCGCGCTGGCGCTGGGTGCCGAAGGCATGAACATGGGCACGCGCTTCATCGCAACGCAGGAGGCGCCGGTCCACGAGAACGTCAAGCGCGCGATCGTCGAGGCGACCGAACTCGACACGCGGCTGGTCATGCGCCCGCTGCGCAACACGGAACGGGTGCTCGACAACGCCGGCGTGCGGCGACTGCTCGAGAAGGAGCAGCGGCTCGGCGCCGACATCACGTTCGCCGACATCGTCGACGAGGTCGGCGGCGTCTATCCGCGCGTGATGAAGGACGGAGACATGGATGCCGGCGCCTGGTCCTGCGGCATGGTCGCCGGGCTGATCGATGACGTGCCGACCGTCAAGGCGCTGATCGACCGGATCATGCAGGAAGCCGAGACGATCATCGCGAAGCGTCTGTCGGGCCTGCTGACCCGGTAGCGGTCGACAAGCGTCGGGCCTGCCGGTCCGACGGTCTTCCGAACGAGCGACATCCGACGTCGAAGGGAATACCGAGATGAACATACGAGGAAGCGTGGCTTTCGTGACCGGCGCCAATCGCGGACTGGGTCTCGCGATCGCGCAAGCACTGCTCGACGCCGGGGCCCGCAAGGTCTACGCCGGCGCAAGGAATCCGGAACAGATCGAGCTGCCGGGCGTCGTGCCGATCCGGCTCGACGTGACCGACGCCGGGCAAGTGGCCGCGGCGGCGGCGCAGTGCCAGGACACGCAACTGCTGGTCAACAACGCCGGGATCGGCGGATCGATGGGCTTCCTGTCCGGGGAAACGATCGAGACGGCCCGCAGGATCTTCGAGACGAACTACTACGGCCTCATCCGCATGAGCCAGGCCTTCGCTCCGGTGCTCGCCGCGAACGGCGGCGGCGCTGTCGCGAACATCCTGTCGGTGGCGGCGTGGACCGCCACCGATCGCATCGGCGTCTATGCCTCGTCGAAGGCCGCCGCGTGGAGTTTCACGAACGTCCTGCGCACGCAGCTTCGGGCCCAGCAGACCCTGGTCGTCGGCCTGCACGCCGGTTTCATCGATACCGGTCTCGCGCGCCAGGTCGAAGCGCACAAGTCGCAGCCCGATGACGTGGCGCGCCAGTTGCTCGAGGCGATCGAGGCCGGGCGCGAGGAAGTGCTGGCCGACCGGAAGTCGCGGCTGGTCAAGCAGGGGCTGTCGGCCGAGCCGGGCGTCTATCTCGCGCCGTTTCCGGACTGAGCGGTTCAGCCCCGGCGGCTGAACATCTCGAGTTTCAGCGTCGATTCCTTGCCGAGCCACGACGCATGGGCCGTGTGATCTTCGAGATCGTCGCCGGTCACGCCGTGGACCAGAATGTCGAGCCCGTTGCGGTTCTCGTGGAGCCAGGCAATGACGCCGTCGAACTGCGTGCTGTCGAAGGCGAGCTGGCAACTCCAGTGCGGGTGCGGTCCGACCGGGCGCTCGTGCATGCGCCCGACCCGGATCCCGAAGCGTTCGCCGGCGAGCCGGCACAACGCGCGCGCTTGCGCCACCGTCTCGGCATCGAAATAGACGTGTGCGTGATATTGCGCGAACAGGTTCTCGGGGCGGCGAGGCATGGTCGAAGCTTATCCGGGATCGGCTCTCGCTGGGGTCACCAGCAGACTGGAGCATCGCGTTTCGTGGAGTGAGTCTTCGATGAACGAATCTGAAGAAGTGCTGGCGCGCATCCGCGCGATCAATGCAAGCGCCGCGTTCAATCGCTGGTGCGGTATCGAGGTCGTCGCCGCGGAGCCGGGCGCCGTCACGATCGCGATGCCGTGGCGGCCCGACGTGGGGCAGTATGCCGGCTATCTGCACGCGGGCTTGCTCGGGGCGCTGATCGACACCTCATGCGGCTTCGCGGCGGCAACGCTGGCCGGCCGCGTGCTGGCCTCCCACTACTCGGTGAACTGCCTGCGTCCGGCCGTCGGCGAACGCTTCATCGCGCGGGCCCGCGTGGTCAAGCCCGGTCGCACGCAGATCTTCACTGCCAGCGAGTTGTATGCGCAGGCCGACGGCGCGGAGAAACTGGTGGCGACGGGAGAGACGCTGCTCGTCGTTGCGCCGCAGCCGGGCGGGTGAGCGCCACTTGCTTCGAGGCCAACGTATAGCCTCGGCGTAAACTTTGGGCATCTGCCTCGCTGGAGCAACCCCATGTCTGCCTTGCTCGACGAACTCTCCATGAAGGCCCAACAGCTCACCATCGAGGAGCGGGCGCAGTTGGCGCAGGAGTTGTTCGAGTCGGTCGAGCGCGACGCTGATCCGGACGTTCAGGCTGCGTGGGAAGCCGAGATCGCGGAGCGCATCGTGAGGTACGAGCGGGGTGAAGCGAAGCTCATTCCTGCGGAAGAGGTCTTTGAAGCAGCGCGCCGCCTCACGCGGTGAAACCGGTTCGCTTCCTCGAGGAGCGCAGGATGAGCTCCTCGAGCAGGTTTCACACTACGAGGAGCAGCAGAAGGGCCTCGGCGATCGGTTTCGGGAGTCTGTCGAGGCAGCAATCGCTCTTGCGTCTGCGCATCCGAAGCTTGGGTGGCGCAGCCGAAGGTGACGATGACCTGTCATTCCAGCAGACCGCTTCCGGCGGCCGCTGGGTTCCGCCGGGGATGGCACGTTACTTCATAGGTGAAAGTCCTACCTCTTGAGCAGAGCCAAGCTGCAGGCGCGAATTGCTGCTCGCCCGCTTACCGCGAGCCGGGCTCCCGTGGGCTGTCGAGCGGAAAGATCAACAGGCTTCCGGAAGCCGTCGCGACCGATCGGCCGGTCTTGTCCCGCACCTCGCCTTCGGCGAAGCTCACCCGGCGACCTTCCTTGGTGACGCGGCCCATGCAGGTCAACGGTCCGCTGTCCGCGGTGACCGGTCTCAAATAGTTGATCTTGATCTCGATCGACGTGTAGCCGGTGCCGGCAGGCAGCGTCGTATGTGCGGCGCAACCGAGCGCCGAGTCGAGCAGCGTACAGACGAGTCCCCCGTGCACGGCGCCCAGCGGGTTGAAATGCGACTCGTCGGGATGACAGCGGAAGGTCACCGAGCCGCGCTCGACCTCGACGAGTTCCATCCGGATATGGCCGGCCATCGGCGCGGCCGGCACTTCGCCGGCGGCCATCATCCGCAGGTAGTCGATGCCGTCCGTGCGGGGCAGCAACGCCAGTCCTTGCTGCGGGTCGCGCCAGCGAACGACGGTTTCGCGCTCGGCCATCTCAATTCCTCGCGTGCAGGCCGGCAGGACCCGATGCGGCAGGCGTCGCCGGAAGCGGAACGTTCTGCAGCCGCAGCTGGCCGCGGGCGAGCACCTTGTTCGTTGCGTCGTCGGTGATGACGACCTGCCACAGTTGCTGCGTGCGCCCCTGGTGCAGCGCTTCGGCATCGACCGACGCGCGTCCGCCGGTGCTCGGCCGCAGAAAGTCGGTGGCGTTGTGCACGCCCACCGCGAACTCGCCGCGCCCGACGACCGCGTGGCTGGCGCCGATGCTCGCGGCGCTTTCGACGATCGTGGCGTACACGCCGCCATGGACCACGCCCCACGGCGTGAAGTGATGCTCGCCGAGCGCGACGTGCCCGCGCAGGCGGGCGTTCGTGACCTCCTCGACGACGAGACCGGCAGCCGCCACGAAGCGGCTGGCGGCTTCCAGCGAGACATCGGGAATACGGTCGGCGCTTGCCGTTCCGGTGGAATTCGACATCGGTTGATCGCGCAATGTCCACACGACAATCACCACACAACGATCGCACCGGCATCGGTGCAGCAACTCGAAGCTGCGTTAGCCCAAACACATGGCGACGCGGCACGACCGGCAACTCCACATGAGGATCATCGAAATGACTCGAACCCTGTTTTCTCCTCTCGAGCTCGGCGCACTGACGCTGTCGCATCGCCTGGTGATGGCGCCGCTCACCCGGATGCGCGCGGCCCAGCCAGGCAACGTGCCGCACGCGCTCAACGTGGAGTACTACCGTCAGCGCGCCTCGCGCGGCGGACTGATCATCACCGAGGGTGCGCAGATCTCTCCGACCGGCCAGGGCATGCCCGCCACGCCGGGCATCCACAGCGAGGCGCAGATCGAGGGCTGGAAGGCCGTCACGCAAGCCGTGCACGACAAGGGCGGACTGATCTTCCAACAGTTGTGGCACGTCGGCCGCATCTCCCATTCGTCGCTTCTGGGCGGCGAACGCCCGGTGGCGCCTTCGGCCATCGCAGCCCCCGGCAACACGTTTACGGCGAACTTCGATCGGGCGCCGTTCGAGACGCCACGGGCGCTGGAAAGGGCAGAGATCGCCGCGGTGATCGCCGACTACGCCCAGGCGGCGCGCAACGCGCGGCAGGCCGGTTTCGACGGCGTGGAGATCCATGCAGCCAACGGGTACCTGCTGGAGCAATTCCTGCCAAGCCGCAGCAACCAGCGCGCCGATGACTACGGTGGTTCGATCGAGAACCGCGGCCGCATCGTGCTCGAGGTCGCCGAGGCGGTGTCGGCCGTGTTCGGTGCCGATCGCGTCGGTATTCGCCTCTCGCCCTTCGGTGTGGCCAACGGCAGCGGCGAGGACGAACCCCTGCCGCTGTACACCCACTTGATAGGGCGCCTCGCTCGCCTGGACCTGGCCTATCTGCACCTGATCGAGCCGCGTGCCAGCGGTGCGGGCGGAGCAGAAGTCGATCATCAGAACGTGCCCTTTGCATCGGAGCTGTTCCGAGCGCACTGGCCGAATGTCCTGATCGCGGCGGGAAACTACAGGCCCGAGACGGCAGCGGTCGCCATCGAGGCAGGCCGAGCCGACGCCATCGCGTTCGGACGTCTGTTCATCGCCAACCCCGACCTCCCCGATCGCGCACGCCGCGGCTCCGCCCTGAACTCCTACGAACGCGCGACCTTCTACGGCGGCGGAGCCGAAGGCTACGTCGACTATCCGGCGCTCGAGGTGTCCAGTCTATGAGCGGAAAACAGCCGGCGTCAGGCACCGAGTAGCGGAAACAGCTGCCGGAACGATGCCGCTGCTGCGACGCCAGCTGCAATCGCTGGCAGCGGCTTCTTCAGCAGCAGCATGGTGGCGGCCGTGACCAGCAAAGCCGATCGGGCACCGTGATCGCCATCCACGGCCAGCGGGGCCAGAAGCGCCACCAGCACCGAGCCGGACATGGCGCTGATGAACTGTTGAACCCTGTGCCCGATCGGAACGAACGACATGATGAAAATCCCGCCCCAGCGGGTTACCAGGGTCACGACCGCCATGGCCAGAACGATGACCAGCGTGCCGATAGCCGATGTTTCGATGCTCATGGCCTTTTCTCCATCCAGAACGCGCCCAGGACACCGCCTGCCAGTGCAGCCACGACGACATGGCTGTTGTCCGGCAGATACCGCCAGGCCATCAGTGACGAGCCAGCCGCCACTACCCATATGACCAAGGTGCGCAGGCTCTTCTGTCCGCAGAGCACCATGGCCAACAGGAAGCAGCCCATCACCATGTCCAGGCCCAGGCTCACCGGGTCCTCGATGGCGTTGCCGAAATAAAGGCCCAGCCAGGAGCCCAGCATCCAGGACGACCAGAGGGCAATGCCGCCCCCCAGCAACAGCCCCATTGCCGATTCGGCCCGCTCGAATGCCTGCATGGATATCGCCCAGTTGGCATCGGAGACGAAGCCGGTCCTTGACTAGCTAATGAATGCTTAAAGAACATATAAGGGTGGCTAATCCATCCGCATGAGAAACTCCGTTCATGGTCAGACGCAACCTCAACGATCTCCTGTACTTCGTCGCCGTTGCGCGGGAAGGCAGCTTCACCCGCGCGGCGGCGCTGCTGGGCCTCACGCAGTCGGCGCTCAGTCAGGCCATCAGCGGGCTGGAGACCCGGCTACAGATCCGACTGCTTACGCGCACCACGCGCAGCGTCTCGCCCACCGTTGCGGGCGAGCGTCTGCTGGAGGCGATCGGTCACCGCTTCGACGAGATCGCCGCGGAGCTGGAAGGATTGACGGAGATGCGCGACAAGCCCGCGGGAACCGTCCGGATCACCTGCGGAGACCATGTGCTGCGAACGACGCTGCTGCCCAGGCTCACGCCGCTGCTGCTCGAGTATCCCGACATCAGGATCGAGTTCGACGTGAACTACGGCTTTCGCGACATCGTGGCGGACCGCTTCGATGCCGGAGTGCGGCTGGGCGACACGATCGACAAGGACATGATTGCGCTGCCGATCGGGCCGCGGCTGCGCATGGCGGTGGCCGCTTCGCCGGTGTACTTCGCAGCGCATCCGAAGCCGAAGAGCCCGCAGGACCTGACGAAGCACAACTGCATCAACATGCGCATGCAGGCCGGCGGCGGACTCTTCGTCTGGGATTTCCAGAAGCGCGGCCGCCGGTCGAACGTGCGCGTCAATGGCCAGCTCACGTTCAACACTTCGCCGAACATCGTCGATGCGGCGCTGGCGGGGCTGGGCGTCGCATGGCTGCCGGAAGAGGAGTTCGTTCCACACATCGACGAAGGCAGGCTCGTCCGGGTGATGGAGGATTGGTGCCCCCCGTTCGCCGGGTACTTTCTGTACTACCCGAGCCGGCGGCAACCTTCGCCGGCCTTTTCGCTGGTTGTCGACGCGCTTCGCGCTACGCGTGCCGACGGCGGCAGTCGCCGATAGTGTTCACCGCACCGCAGTGAGGCTACCTTGCTTCGTTGGTTCGAAGGTCTCGTCGATCCCTTTCCGCCCGAGGAAGTGCCCCGGCCGCCCAAGGGCCTGTTCTCCTTCCTCTGGGCATGCACGCGCGGCTCGCGGCGCCACGTTGCCGCGCTGGCCCTACTCAGCGCCGCCGTGTCCGTCTACGAAGCCTGGCTGTTCGCGTTCCTCGGGCAGGTGGTGGATTTGCTCGCGACCTGGCAGGCCGGCGCGCCCGCCTCGGCGCACGAGCGCCGGGTGCTGTGGAGCATCACGATCGTGCTGGTGGCCAGCGTCGGCCTGGTGACGCTGCGCACGATGGTGCAGCACCAGGGGCTGGCCATCAATCTGCCGCTGCGGCTGCGCTGGGATTTCCATCGGCTGATGCTGCGCCAGAGCCTGTCCTTCTTTTCCGACGAGTTTGCCGGCCGTGTCACGACGAAGGTCATGCAGACGGCGCTGGCCGTGCGCGAAGTGCTGATGACCTTCTGCGAGATCGTGCTGGGCCTCGGCGTCTACTTCGTCACGATCCTCGCGCTGGCGGCCGGCTTCGATCTGCGTCTGATGCTGCCCTTCGTCGGCTGGATTACGCTTTTCGGTCTGGCCATGCTGTATTTCGTACCGCGCCTGGGCAAGGTCGGGCAGGAACAGGCACACGCCCGTTCGTCGATGACCGGCCGGGTCACCGACGCCTATACCAACATCACTACGGTCAAGCTGTTTTCGCACACCAGGCGCGAGGCCCAGTTCGCGCGCGCGGCGATGGAGGATTTCAAGGAAACCGGCTATCGCCAGATGCGGCTGGTCAGCCGGTTCGAGATCGTCAACCAGGCGCTGGTATCGTTGCTGATCTTCGCTTCGGGCGGCTATGCGCTGTGGCTGTGGCACGGTGGCGAGATCGGAACCGGCGCGGTGGCCGCGGTCACGGCGATGGCCCTGCGCGTCAACGGCCTGTCGCACTGGATCATGTGGGAGATGACCTCCCTGTTCGAGAACATCGGCACGGTGCAGGACGGAATCGCCACGCTCACGCGACCCGTCGCGGTCCAGGACGCTCCCGACGCGGCTGCGCTGCAAGTCACGCGCGGCGAAGTGGCGTTCGACGAGGTCTCGTTCAACTACGGCGGCGAGCGCCAGGTGCTGGACGGCCTGAGCCTGACGGTGCGGCCCGGCGAGAAGATCGGCCTGGTCGGTCGATCGGGCGCGGGCAAGTCGACGCTGATCAACCTGCTGCTGCGCTTTCATGACCTGGACAGCGGCCGGATACGCATCGACGGACAGGACATCTCGAGGGTCACGCAGGAAAGCCTGCGCGGTGCGATCGGCATGGTCACGCAGGATACGTCGCTGCTGCACCGCTCGATCCGCGACAACATCGCCTACAGCAGGCCCGACGCCAGCGATGTCGAGATCCGCGCCGCCGCCGTCCGTGCGCAGGCCGACGAGTTCATCCGGCAACTGAGCGACCCGAAGGGCCGCAGCGGCTACGACACGCTGGTAGGCGAGCGCGGTGTCAAGCTGTCGGGCGGCCAGCGCCAGCGCGTCGCGATCGCTCGCGTCATGCTGAAGAACGCGCCCATCCTGCTGCTCGACGAAGCCACGAGCGCGCTGGATTCCGAGGTGGAGGTGGCCATACAGGAAAGCCTGAACGAGATGATGGCCGGCAAGACGGTGATCGCCATCGCGCATCGACTGTCCACCATCGCCGCGATGGATCGCCTGATCGTCATGGAGCACGGCCGGATCGTCGAGCAGGGCACCCACGCCGAATTGCTGGCGAGGAACGGCATCTATGCCCGTCTGTGGCGCCATCAGAGCGGGGGCTTTCTGGGCGAGGAGCGGGGGGAGGAGGACTTCGGTTCGGTCGCTGCGTAGCTGGCGAGTGCGCGGGCCACTTGCGCGACAATGGCACGATGACTACCGAACACCAGAACCGATTCGACACCGCGCAGGCAACGCAAAGGGCCGACACCGGCCATGAGTGCGCCGGCGGCGATCATGTCTTCGATTCGGCGACCCGGCTCGTCGCCGAAGCACCCGGCGCCTACGTCGGCGAAACGAGCCCTGCCTACGCCAACATGGTCGGCCCCTACGGGGG
>ENA-UOUJ01001944-UOUJ01001944.1-activated-sludge-metagenome-genome-assembly--contig:-NODE-1944-length-9978-cov-4.962914_pt1 | contig 9978 bp, 7 predicted proteins | sample MGYA00249839_ERZ747224 | MGnify/ENA primary metagenome ERZ747224 (study PRJEB28782, sample SAMN03220277) | activated sludge metagenome | biome: wastewater; feature: sewage sludge; material... | reverse complement strand
AAGCCCAGCCATTTAACAGTAGCTCCCGTACTGATGATGATTGAATCAGCAGCAATCCACTTTTCTTCATCAATCTGCACTTTATACGGTTGAGAAGAAAAATCTACAGCAGTTGCAATACCAAACCGCACATCCGCTCCCATACGTACCGCTTGTTTCTCAAAATGCGTCATCAATTCAGGCCCTTGTATTCCATCAGGAAAACCGGGGTAATTCTCTACATCTGTTGTAATGGTTAATTGTCCGCCCGGCTGTATGCCCTGATACAGCAACGGTTTTAAATTGGCACGCGAGGCGTAAATAGCGGCGGTATAGCCTGCTGGCCCGGAACCTATAATTAAGCAAGATACTTTTTCGGAAATTTCAACTGACATGTAATTTTTTTTTCTGTTTAATCTGCAATCATCGTGTAATACAGTGAGGCATATCCGCAAAACGCGCCCAATCCACCATTGCTGATGTTATTGATGACCACATTCGGTTGAGAAAAAGGGTTTCCTATGCTGGTATAGGCAAACTCCCATGTTTCCCAGAAATTGAATGTTCCCCGGTCGATATTGGCAAATTTAAGTGTAACCGTGTCCCCTTTTACAAAAAAGTTATCATCATCTTCCGGTGGGTTATTGCGATTGATCCCGGGTGGTAAAATAACGGTGTAGGTTGTTCCATCCAACACCTGATCATCCCACACAGAAGATTCACCGGGATAAAAAGGCTCATTGTTCTTTTGAGTGAAATACCGAATGCGGTTGCCCAGTCCCGGAGGGTCAGTAACACGAATTTTGAAAATCCTTTTCAGCGTATCCGGGTTTTGCGGGGCAGGTTCAAACCATATTGAATCCGGTGCTACCGCCGGAACCGGAATACTGGTTGTTGACGTATACTCTTTACCGTTAGTTACAATCCTCAACTGATAAATCGTATTAAAGGCCCCTTCAAATGCAGTGGACAGATCCGCGGAGTCAATACTGTAATAGTATGCCTGGTAACCGGCATTTAACGGTACGGCATATTCTTTCAGGCGGTGCGTAGAGGTTCCGTTGGAAATATAGACTTCCGCATCCCGCACAAAACTTGCTGCGAGGGAATCGATACTGATTTCACCAAAATATCCAAGGCTCTTCGACAGGATTACCACCGGAGGTTCATCGTTTTCAATGCGGGCATCTACCACCAGCGTGGGTTCGGATGCATCCAGATTGAAATCAATATCTTTTTCGCAGGAAGTAAGTGCAAGTGCTGTAATACTGCTGATTGCAATCAGTTTTCTGTACAAGGGTAAGATGTATTTTTTCACGGTAGCAAAATTACAACTCTGGGAATTGTTTCAGGTTAAACAAAAATAAAAAAACCGGACCTTTTGAAAGATCCGGCTTATTTCAGATACGGTATTGTTTACCCCAGATATGCTTTTAATGCACCACTGTAACGGGCTTTTTGTAACCTTTTTATAGCGCGCTCCTTGATTTGTCGGATACGCTCTTTCGTCAGGTCGTACTTCTGGCCAATTTGTTCAATGGTCACCCCATTTTCACCATCCAGTCCGAAATAGGCATTCACAATTTCAGCTTCGCGAGGGCTGAGCGATTTAAGTACGCGGCGTATTTCGTTTTTCAGTGAATCATGCATAACGTCCTCATCGGTTTCATCACCGCCCTTCAGCAAATCACCCATGGCTACATCTTCTGCTTCGTGTACCGGTGCATCCAGGGAAGTATGTCGAGTATTACTTTGAAGGATGTTGTTGATTTCAGTGACACTCATTTCAAGCAGTTCAGCCAACTCTTCTGTAGAAGGTTCTCTTTCATGCTCCTGCTCGAAGGCCATGTACGCTTTATTGGCTTTATTGTAGGTACCAATCTTATTTTGAGGCAAACGCACTAATCTACCCTGCTCAGCCAAAGCCTGCAAAATAGACTGGCGAATCCACCAAACAGCATAAGAAATGAATTTAAACCCTTTGGTTTCATCGAAGCGCTGGGCAGCTTTTATCAAACCCAGATTCCCTTCGTTGATTAGGTCGCTCAACGACAAACCCTGATGTTGGTATTGTTTGGCCACAGAAACCACAAACCTCAGGTTGGCTTGTACCAGTTTATCCAATGCGCGTTGGTCGCCCATTTTGATTTTCTGAGCTAAAATGGTCTCCTCTTCCGGAGTGATCATGGAAATCTTAGAAATTTCCTGCAGGTATTTCTCAACGGCCTGAGAATCCCTGTTGGTGATCTGGGTTGCGATTTTTAATTGCCTCATGATAGGTTTGATTCAAGTATGACTTTTAGACAGTACGGTTGACGGATTCGTTGCACGGGATAGAGGAAACTACTAAACAAGTAGGCAAATTTAAAACTCAATTCCCGCATTTCATAATTTATGAGAAGCAAAAACGGATTTTTATTTGTATTGTAGTATAACTTCTACCCCGATAATTACACCGGTTCCATACAATAGTATGCGTCAATTACCTTGCCAATGCGTATATAAATGCTTGTTACCGTACATTTGTCAGTATGATAGACCTCCGTTCAGATACGTTTACGCGTCCCGGTAAGGGAATGTTAAATGCTATGTTAAATGCAACAGTAGGTGATGATGTATTTGGGGAAGATCCATCGGTGAACGCATTGGAAGAACGTGTAGCCTCTTTATTTGGAATGGAAGCCGCGGTGTTTTGTCCGAGTGGTACCCAAACCAATCAGATTGCCATTAAATGCCATACGAGGCCGGCCGATGAAGTGATTTGCGACCACACCAGTCATGTGTATATTTATGAAGGTGGAGGGATTGCATTTAACAGTGGTTGTCAGGTGCGCCCCATACACGGGGAACGAGGTAAAATTTCAGCGGATCAGGTACTGGAATTTATTAATGCCGATGACATTCACAAACCGGTAAGCCGATTAGTATGTATTGAGAACACCTCAAACCGGGGAGGCGGCAGTTGTTATAGTGTTGAACAAATGCAGGGCATTCGGGCTGTCTGTGACACCCATCAGATGGCTTTGCACCTGGATGGAGCCAGAATCTGGAATGCAATGACTGCCGGAAGTGGAACACCTCAATGGTATGGCCGAACATTTCACAGCATATCGGTTTGTTTAAGTAAAGGCCTCGGTGCTCCGGTGGGCAGTTTGCTACTAGGGGCAAAATCTTTCATTCAACAAGCCAGGCGTTACCGTAAAGTGATGGGTGGAGGAATGAGGCAGGCAGGATATATGGCAGCCGCCGGATTATATGCGTTGGAAAACAATATCGACCGCCTGGCAGAAGATCATGCCCATGCTCATTGGATTGCCGAAGCATTGATGGAACAATCTTTCATTGGGAGGATTTTGCCAGTAGAAACCAACATCCTCATTTTTGAAATACTCCCACCCTATACTCCTGCAAAGTTTGTGGAACATATGCAAGCACATCAAATTCTCTGTTTAGCCATCTCACCGAATCAGGTTCGTATGGTTACCCACCTCGATGTTTCTCAACCCATGGTTGAAAAAGTGGTGGAGCTGATAAGAAAAATGTAACGCAATTAAAGTTTAGATATTGTTTATAAATAATTATAAATCAGCAATTAATTAATTAGAAATGCTAAAGAAAGTCAATCCGGTTACCACCCAACAATGGCCAAATCTGGAAACAATGGCTGTAGCTGCAAAGCGTAGATCGGTAAAAAGTCTATTCGACCGGAATCTCCAACGATTTGAGGAATATACACTGCAACTTGGTGACATCCTGTTTGATTTTTCTAAAAATAACCTGAATGAAGCTGAACTGGCGGAACTCTGTCAACTGGCAAGCGCATGTGGTGTGGAGGAGGCCGTGGAAGCAATGTTTGCCGGTGAACGGATCAACGAAACGGAAAACCGTTCGGTGTTACATACTGCATTAAGGAAATTCGATGGTCAGCCCCTGTGGGTTGAGGGGAAAGATATTATGGAAGATGTAATACGCGTGCGACAACAGATGAAAGCATTTTGTAATGCCGTACATACTCAACAGCATCTTGGGTTTACGGGTAAGCCTATCCGTTATATCGTAAATATTGGAATTGGAGGTTCTGATCTGGGGCCGGTGATGGTAACGGAAGCACTCAGGCCTTATCATATTGAAGGTATCCGTACTTTTTTTGTGAGCAATGTGGATGGTACACACATTACGGAAACACTGAAGCAGGTTACGGCAGATGAAACTCTGTTTCTGATTGCCAGTAAAACTTTCACCACTCAGGAAACGATGGCCAATGCTCATACAGCCCGTGATTGGTTTTTACGAAGTGGCGGAAGCACAGAAGATATTGCGAAGCATTTTGTGGCGTTGAGTACCAATGCGCCTGCAGTAGATGCATTTGGAATTGCGCCGGACAATCGTTTTGAATTCTGGGACTGGGTGGGAGGAAGATATAGTTTATGGAGTGCTATCGGGTTGTCGATTGCGTTAACCATTGGTTACAACCGATTTGAGGAGCTATTGAAAGGTGCTGAACAAACAGATATTCATTTTAAGCAAACACCTTTTAAAAAAAATATACCGGTCATCATGGCCCTCGTGGGCATTTGGTACCGAAATTTTATGGGGGTGCATTCTGAAGCCATACTTCCATATGATCAATACCTGCATCGCTTTGCGGCATATTTTCAGCAAGGCAATATGGAAAGCAATGGCAAATCAACAGACCGTAACGGGGAGCGTATCCACTACCCTACCGGACCGGTAGTATGGGGCGAACCCGGCACCAACGGGCAGCACGCTTTTTATCAGTTGATACATCAGGGAACCGATGTGGTGCATTGTGATTTTATAGCACCGGCCATCAGCCATAATCCTTCGGGTAACCATCACCGATTGTTGCTGAGCAATTTTTTTGCGCAAACCGAAGCCCTTATGCTGGGGAGTGCAAATGAGAATCCGCATAAGGTGTTTACTGGAAACCGGCCCACCAATTCCTTCCTCATAAAGCAAATCACCCCTTTCAATTTGGGAAGCCTGATTGCATTGTATGAGCATAAAATTTTTGTTCAGGGTATAGTTTGGAATATTTACAGTTTTGATCAGTTTGGTGTAGAGTTAGGAAAGGTATTGGCCAACCGCATCTTACCCGAACTGGAAACGAAGGTATTAGTTCATTCGCATGATGCCTCCACCAACGGTTTGATTAATGCGTGGAAAAAAATGTGTAAAGAAATGTGATTCCTGGCTATAATCAGTTGGCATACTTACATTCCTATCATTCCTATTGCAAGGCGTTTGGAAAAGGGGCGACTATTTTCAGGCAATGCCTGGGCTAACCCACCGATTCGTCATACCGCTAAATTCGGGTACAATTCAGGATTCAATGATTCAGAAAACAAATTACCACTTATCCACTTCTTCGTGAGTGTCTGAACTGTTTGTTGAGGAGTCTTCTGGTGCGGATGCTGAAGGTGTTTCTGTTTTTTCTTCAGAAACAACCGGAGAAGTTGTTGCTGGTGTTTCGTGTACAGATTCTTCTCCTTCATAAGGAGTATCATGATTAAATGCATCAAAATCGAAATCAGGCATCAAATCTGTCTTTACAAAATCTACAGCTTCATTCAACCCCTTAATGAATTTGTTGAAATCTTCTTTGTAGAGGAATATTTTGTGACGATCATATCCGTCAGAATCAAAACGTTTCCGGCTTTCAGTAATGGTGAGGTAGTAATCGTTTCCACGGGTTTCTCTCACATCAAAGAAATACGTTCTGCGCTTACCGGCTTTAATTTGTCGTTGTTTTCGTACGCCACCTGAATAGTTTTTTTGGTCAGTTTGAAGTGATAGCAAAGATAAATTTGTTTTCGAAATCACAAAATTTTGTCAAATTTCTTTTGGATATTATCCGGAGATGCCGGTTAGTTGTTGCCGGTGATACATTTCGGCATATAAACCTCGGGCATTCAGCAGTTCGGAGTGCGAACCCGTTTCGGCAATCCTTCCTTCATGCATAACAATAATTGTATCAAATTCCATTAATGAAAACAACCGGTGGGTTATAATAATAGCGGTTTTATTCTGTAGGAATGATTCCAGTGCCCCCGTAATCTTTTGTTCTGTTTCAGCATCTACTGCGCTTAAGCAATCATCAAGAATCAGGATGGAAGGGTTTTTCACCAGTGCGCGCGCAATGGAAATCCTTTGTTTTTGTCCTCCACTTAAGGTAATACCCCGTTCTCCCACACTGGTGTCGTACCCTGCCGGGAAACGCATAATCTCTTCATGTACGCCTGCGGCTTTTGCAGCGCGAATGATATCTTCTTGATGTACATCCTGTTCGGCGAAAGCAATGTTATTCCGGATGGTATCACTGAACAGAAAAATATCCTGTGGTACATAACTAATCGACTTTCGCAAAGCTTTACGATGAATTTTATCGATAGGGATTCCGTCCAGCTCTATGCTTCCACTATCGGGTTCGTATATACGCAAAAGCAATTGAGCCAAGGTAGATTTTCCGGAACCGGTTCTTCCAACAATGGCAATTTTATTTCCGGGCCTTATGTGAATGTTTAAATCTTTTATGGCATGAATGCCGGTATTAGGATATGTAAATTGTACCTCTTTTAAAAGGATATCGCCCTGGGGGATGATGTGCTTTGCATCCGGTGCATCTTGTATGGCTGGTGTTGTATTCAGGAATTCATTGATCCGTTTTTGAGAGGCTGCAGCACGTTGCGTCATGCTGGCCGTCCACCCAATGGCACTCACAGGAAACGTAAGCATCTGAATATACAATACAAATTCTGCCACCTTACCCACACTGGCACCGGGCACACCATTCACTACATCCATACTTCCTGCCATAATGGTTAACAGTGTGCTCACGCCTACCAATACACCAATGCTTGGAAAATATACAGATTCCGTTTTGGCCAGGCTCAATGCATTGTTTTTGTACTCTTCACTGTTATTAGTGAAAAAAGAAAGCATGGATTTTTCCTGTACAAAAGATTTAATCACACGTATTCCAGAATACGATTCCTGTGCATTGGTAGTGAGATTGCTTAAAAGCGATTGGATTTTTTCACTTTTTCTATGGATAATGGTGTTTACATAATAGATAGCAATGGCTAAAAAAGGGAAAGGTACGAGGGCATAAAATGTGAGCCTGGGATCAGACCGGTACATGAAGAAAATACTAAACCCGATTACAGCAGCAAGGTTGATGAAGTACATGATGGCCGGACCGGTATACATCCTTACCCTACTCACGTCTTCGGATATACGATTCATCAAATCTCCGGTGTGGTTGGCTTTATAGAATCCTGCATCCAGTTTCTGATAATGATTGAAAATTTCATTTTTTTGATCGTATTCAATAAGCCGGCTCATCACAATAATTGTCTGGCGCATCAGGAACATGAATATACCACTCAATACGGCGAGCAGTAACAAGAGTACGCCGGAAAACAGAATCTTATCCTGAAATGATAATTCAGAAAAATAATGAATGGTTTTACGGACGAGGATGTCGTATCCGGCATAAACATCCGAATGTATTTCAGAGTTTCCGGGTTTTAATGCCTGCACCACGGTATCCACCACATAGCCGGTTAATTGAGGAGATAAAATCCGAAAGTAATTGGTCAATATCACAAATACAGCACCCAACACAAACCGCCATCTGTACCTCCAAAAGAATGAATTAAGGGCGGATAAGTGTTTCATTGTTGCAAAAGTAATGAATACATGGCTTTGGGGTGACTAGATATAAAACATGGGTATTACGCATTAGAATACTCTGTGCATTAATAACTTGTTTTTCAAATCAACTGAATTGTGGTGAAACACTCTCGAAAATCACCGAACTTCGCTGTATGAAAAATTTGAGCTTCATCATGCTGCTGGGCTTTTGGGTGATGTCTTGCAGTACATCTAAATATACATCTGCCGAAACATCAGTTCAGGTATCTTTTGTACAAATCAATGACGTGTACGAGATTGATGCGTTGGAAGGTGGTACATCAGGGGGCATGGCACGGGCGGCAACGTTAAAAAATCAGGTGCTGGCCGAAAATCCGAATACGCTCCTGATTATGGCCGGTGATTTTTTAAGTCCTTCAGTTTACAACAGCTTAAAAGTAGATGGCACACCGGTTCGGGGCAAACAGATGGTGGAAGCTATGAATGCTGCCGGGATGGATATTGCCGTATTTGGAAATCATGAGTTTGATATCCGGGAATCAGAGCTGAAAGACCGAATCAATGAATCTACCTTTGAGTGGATATCGGGTAATACTTTTAATAACATATCCAATGTAGTCACTCCCTTTTCAAAAGTAATTAACGGTAAGGCTTATCCGTTTCCTAAATATCTTATACGCACATTTAAAAATGACCAAGGCCATTCAATAAAGTTAGGTTTCATCAGTGTTTGTCTTCCATTCAATAAATCATCGTATGTAGTATACACCGATCCTTTATCTACCGCTGAGATGCTCTATCATCAAATCAAGGATTCGTGTGATGCCGTTGTGGCCATTACCCATCAGGCCATGGAAGATGATATTGAATTGGCCAAAAGGTTACCTGAACTGGCGTTGATTATGGGCGGACATGAGCACGACATGCGTTTACAGCGTGTAGGAAAAGTTTGGATAACAAAAGCGCATGCCAATTCAAAATCTGCATTTATTAACCGACTACGTATAGTTAGGAAACAAACACAGACTAAAGAAGTTGAAGTAACGCCTGAATTGAAGTATCTGGATACCAGCGTCGTGAAGCATACTTCCACACAGGAAGTGGTGCAAAAGTGGAGCGCAAAGGCGGCTAAAAATTTTGCTTCTTTGGGTTTTGATGCACAGCGAGTCATCCTTGAAAAAGGAGAAGAATTGGAAGGGCGCGAATCGTATGTAAGAAGTACTACCACCAATTTAACCAAACTGGTGATACGTTCGATGGAGTATGCAGCACCACAGGCAGATGTGGCCATCGTGAATTCAGGATCTATTCGTGTGGATGATGTATTGAAAATGCCATTGACTGAATATGATATCATTCGAACCCTGCCATATGGAGGTGCCATCACTGAAGTGGAGATGAAAGGTAGTTTGTTGCGCCAGGTGTTGGATATTGGAGTGCAGAATCGTGGAATTGGCGGATTTTTGCAATATTCCGAATCTTTAAAAAATTTGGATGGGCAATGGACGATAAGTGAAGTTTTAATTCAGGATACGTCTTCGTACAGGGTTGCATTAACTGAGTTTCTATTGACTGGCGGGGAAGCCAATCTGGGCTTTTTAAAGCCTAATCACCCGGGTATTACTGAAGTATATCCGCTTTCCAATAGCCAATTTGACCCCAGGTCGGATATCCGGTTAGCGATTATCCGTTATATTTCCAAGGAGAAATAGCCACTCCTCGTTTTTCTACGAAAAAACTTGGCTTTTACCCATGTATGTAAACTAAATAGCTAGCATACAAACGCTCAATACTTACTCAATTGAAGTAGACATATAAATGGTTGGTGGCCGGACTTAAGTCCGGCCGTTCAGTTTCTCAGGTCTGTAAGCTATAACAAACCCTGTAAGTGAAATGCCGGTACCGATGGAAGGAGTTAATATTTTCTGGCCGGACTTAAGTCCGGCGGTAACATTTCCCAAGATTGGGAATGATTTAAAGCATTGTTTATGAATTATTTGTACAGATGAGATAGATTAAACTCTCAGTGGCCGGACTTAAGTCCGGCCCAGAAAGTACTAACCACCCACCAAATAGCAAATTCTCTGTTTATATTCTGGCCGGACTTAAACCCGGTCGCAAATTTTTCATTGGTTTAAAATAAATCAAAACATTGTATATGAAACACTTGTGTGGGAAAAACGGCTGAATGCCCAGTGGCCGGACTTAAGTCCGGCCCAGAAAGTACATTAACCACCCACCAAATAGCAAATACTCTGTTTATATTCTGGCCGGACTTAAACCCGGCCGCAAATTTTTCATTGGTTTAAAATAAATCAAAAC
>ENA-UOUJ01001943-UOUJ01001943.1-activated-sludge-metagenome-genome-assembly--contig:-NODE-1943-length-9981-cov-4.287326_pt1 | contig 9981 bp, 7 predicted proteins | sample MGYA00249839_ERZ747224 | MGnify/ENA primary metagenome ERZ747224 (study PRJEB28782, sample SAMN03220277) | activated sludge metagenome | biome: wastewater; feature: sewage sludge; material... | reverse complement strand
CCGGGATAGGTGCCGCCATAAGCGTGCCCCCCGATCTGGCGATAGACCACGCAGTGGTTCATGCAGGCGCCGCAGCGGATGCAGCGCAGCATCTCGCGGAATTCGTCCGCCAGCATCCGCGTGCGGCCGTTGTCCACCAGGACGATGTGCATCTCCTCGGGGCCGTCGGCGTCGCCGGGGCGCTTCGGCCCGCAGTGAAAGGTGGTGTACTGGGTCATCTCGCCGCCGGTGGCCGACCGCACCAGCAGCCGCAGCAGCGCGAAGGCATGGGCGGTCGAGGGCACCAGCTTCTCGATCCCCGCCGTCACGATGTGGATGCGGGGCGGCGTGGTGGTCAGCTCGGCATTGCCCTCGTTGGTGACGGTGCAGGTGGCGCCCGTGTCCGCGACCAGGAAGTTCGCGCCCGAGATGCCGATATCGGCGCTGAGGAACTTGGCGCGCAACTCGCGCCGCGCGCTCTGCACCATGGTCGCGGGGTCGTCGGCGGCGGGCGGCGGGTGGTGGCCGGCCTTGAACAGCAGGGCGACCTGTTCGCGGGTGCGGTGCATGGCGGGCCAGACGATGTGCGAGGGCCGTTCGCCCGCAAGCTGGATGATGTGTTCGGCCAGGTCCGTCTCGACACGCTCGATTCCGGCATCGGCCAGCGCGTGGGGCAGGCCGATCTCCTCGCCCAGCATGGATTTCGCACGGGTGACGAGCCTGGCATCCGCGTCAAGGCAGATGCGGGTGACGATGGCGCGGGCCTCGGCATCGTCGGCGGCCCAGTGGACCTTGGCCCCCGCTGCAATGGCATTCCTTTCGAACATCTCAAGATAGTGGTCGAGATGCTGGATGACGTGATCCTTGATGGCCTTGCCCCGCGCGCGGGCAGCCTCGAATTCGGGAAAGGCGGCAAGCGCCAGCGCCCGCTTGCGTTCGGCATTGCCGGTCGTCCGGTCGATGGCGATCTTCAGGGCAGCGTCGCCCACGGCGGCGGCGGCGCGGATCTTGAAGGACGGCTGCGAGGCATCCATGCTCAGGCCTCCTCTCCGATGGCAGGACCGTTGGCGCGGCCCGCCAGAACCTCGATGGTGTGAAAGCACCGGGTCCTGGCGCCGCGCCGGTGCAGCTTGCCCGCCATGTTCATCAGGCAACCCAGATCGCCCGCCAGCAGCAGGTCGGCCCCCGTCCGCTCGATCGCCTCGGCCTTTTCGGTCACGATGGCATTCGAGATGGACGAATATTTCACGCAGAAGGTGCCGCCGAAGCCGCAGCAGACGTCGTTGCCCTCAAGACCCCGCATCTCGAGCCCCTCGACATGGGAGAGGAGCGCGCGGGGCTGCGCCGCGATGCCCAGTTCGCGCAGTCCCGCGCAGCTGTCGTGATAGGTGGCCGTCGCGTCCAGCCTGCGGCCCTGCGGCCGGTAGCCCATGACATCCACCAGGAAGCTGGTGATCTCGTGGGTCCTGGCGGCGAAGGCGCTTGCGCGGGCGGCCCATTCCGGGTCGCCCGCCAGCAGTTCCGGATAGGCATGCACCATCGTCCCGGCGCAGGAGCCCGAGGGCAGCACGACATGGTCGCAGCCCTCGAAGGCGGCGATGGTCTGGCGCGCCAGATGCGCGGCATCCTTGTCGTCGCCGCTGTTCAGCGCCGGCTGGCCGCAGCAGGTCTGACCCTGCGGCACCTCCACCCGGCAGCCTGCTTCTTCCAGCAACTGGATGGCCGCGAAGCCGATTCCCGGCCGGATCGCATCGACAAGGCAGGTCACGAAGAGACCGACGCGAGGATTGGGCTTTGCGGACATGGTGACCTCAGTTCCTGACGGTGGCCGGAAGACGGGCGCGGTTCCGGGACATGGCGAACAGCACGGCCGCAGCCCAGATCATGGCGGCGATCCACCACATGTTGAACCCCCCGGCGAGCAGCGCAAAGCCGATCAGCCCGCCTTGAATGATGTAGTAGAACATCGGGATCAGGGTCATGCGGATGATCTCGCCCTCGCGGTCCACCAGCCCCACCGTCGCCGAGGCCGCGACGACGTTGTGCACGCAGATCATGTTGCCCGCCGCGCCCCCGATGGCCTGCAACGCCACCACGGTGCCCGCGCCCGCCGCGCCCAGTCCGATCTGTTCGGCGGTCGAGAACTGGAACAGCGAGAACATCATGTTGCTGATCGTGTTCGACCCGGCCACGAAGGCACCCATCGACCCGATCAGCGGCGCGAACATCGGCCAGGCGTCGCCCACCGCCGCCGAGACGCCCTCGGCCAGGACGATCGGCATGCTGGCCAGCGTGTCGGAGGCCGAGTTGATGAACACCTGCACCATCGGCACCGCCAGAAGCAGCGCGGGTGCGGCCGAGATCATGGTCGAGCCCGACGACTTCAGGGCCTTGGCATAATCCCTCCCGCGCATCCCGTGCAGGAAGAAGGTGAAGATCGATACCAGGATCAGCACCGTTCCCGGAAGGTACAGCACCTGCACCCGCGCGTTGATGCCCGAGCTGAACATGTTATCCAGCGCAATCGTCACCTCGGGCGAATTCAGCCACGCCTTGACCGGCCCGACGGCGCGGGTGAGGACCAGCAGCAGCACCACCAGGGCATAGGGCGCCCAGGCCTTCATCAAGGGCATGAGCGGCCGTCCGGCATGGTGATCCTCAAGATCGTCCAGCTTGCCGACCCAGGCCTCGTCCCACTGCTGGCGCGGCGGAAAATCGAACACCTCCTTGGGGATGAACAGCCCGCGCCGCGCCACGGGAACGACGATCAGCAGGCCGATGATGCCACCCAGAAGGGACGGGAACTCGGGCCCCAGCACCCGCGCAATGATGTAGTAGGGGATGGTGAAGGCAAGGCCCGCGAACAGCGCGAATTTCCAGACGCGAAAGCCTTCGATGAACGACCGGTTGGCGCCGAAGAACCGCGTCAGCATGCCGACGAGGATCAGCGGGATCAGGAAGCCGATCAGGCCGTGGATGGTGGCGACCTTGACGGCGATCTCCAGCAGATAGTCGGTGTACGCCATGGGCGCGATGGTCGTTTCCACGATCTGCTGCCCCGACAGGCCGGTGTTGACGCCGACCAGGATGGGGGTGCCGACCGCGCCGAAGGACACCGGCGTGCTCTGGATGATCAGCGTCACCAGGACGGCGGCCATGGCCGGAAAGCCGATTGCGACCAGCAGCGGCGCGGCGATGGCTGCGGGGGTGCCGAAGCCGGAGGCGCCCTCGATCAGCGATCCGAACAGCCACGCGATGATGATGGCCTGCACGCGGCGGTCCGGGGATATGCGGGTGAACCCGCTGCGGATCGAACGGATGCCGCCGCTCTCCTCAAGCGTGTAAAGCATCAGGATCGCGCCGAAGATGATGTAGAGCAGGCTGATGGCGGTGATGACGCCGTTGGCCGTGGCGCCCAGCACCTTGTTCAGTTCGGTGCCCCAGACCAGCAGGGCCGTTGCCGCCGTGACCAGATAGGCCACGAACATCGAAAACTTGGCCGAACGCTCCAGAACCACCAGCAGCAGAAACACTGTGGCGATTGGCAGCAGGGCCAATGTGAAAATCATGAGTCCGCCCATTTTTCCTCCTCGATTGTGCAGGGCCGTGACGCCACTGCTTCCTCTGTCCGACCGGCCCCGAAAGTCCCGCCCGCCGACGGCAGGCAAGGCATCCGATGCCGATCACGTTCTTTGATCGGACGCCCGCTCGGCAGACTGCCGAGCGCCGGGTCCGGCTTTCCCGGCTTCGCCGCGGCGCTATCCGCCGGCATGCGGTTCCTTCGGCTCATGGCCGCTTCTCTGGCTGCATCAGGTCGGTGATGGTGCCCTCGAACATCCCGGCGGCAGCGTTCACCGTCCCGCTCGGCGTCGGATTCGGGTGAACGGCGGCGTGGCCCGGATCGACCGCATCCGCCCCCATGATCGCAGCCCCGATCACCCGGTCGTCCGCCTCGTCGAAGGTCACGTCGAAGGTCACCTTGATGATTCCCTCGGACCGGTCCAGCGGCAGCGTCCGGCCCGAGCCGGCACGGGGGAACGTCTCCTTGCCGATCCTGCGGCCTTCGGCCCTGGCGCCGACTTCCTTTGTGACCTGCCCCATTTCGGAGCCGGCTTGGACGACCGAGCGGGCGTCGGAATGGTGGTTGCGGCCCGCAGCCCAGACCAGATCGCCGGCCCGCCGCAAGCCGAACATCGAGCGACAGGCGAAGGACGGGATCATCGTCACGCTCCTCCGGGCACAGGTATCATGAGCCGCGACCGGCCATTTGCAGGTCCTGATCCCCGTTCCGCCCGTGAAGACGCGCACCTCGTCGTCTGGTTCGCGGCGAGTTTGCAGACCGTGTCTTCCAGCGGCCTGGACATGACCGCGCAAGCCTCCGGTCGCCACTGTAACCTTTGCCATAGTCCCCTTCCCCGGTCCTGCAGGACGATATTGTCAGGTTTCCGACCATTGATCCGCAATAAAGTTGCGCGCCCCATGGCGCCGGACGAGAAAGCTTTCGGCGGAGGCGAGATGCGCGGGAGATCGTCGGCCTTCCGGAAATCGGCCCCGGTGCCGACCCGGCGCCGTATTTCCTGATCCGCTCGGCGAGGGACGAGTTGCCAGGCTGGCATATGCGATGCCTCGACAGGCCGAAGTCGAGGGATGCACGCTCTGCGGCAGGCACGGGTTCGGCGGCAGGCCTGGCGAAGCCAAAGCGGGGACGGCCGCTCGGCTCAGGCGTCGCTCGGGCCGCTTGGCCGGAATCCACGAATGAGCCCGGCATGTCATCGGCAAGACCAGCATGCCGGCTGTGATCCTTGTGGGTCTTTGTTCCAGAGACGGTGCCACGAGTCCCCTCCCCCGAGCCGATAACGGCTGCGATCCGGCCTGGCTGCGCCACGCTCTGACGAAGCTGAGAGGTGAATAATTTTTACCAGTGTGTCCTGTCAAACGTTTTGTTGACCTCTTGGGCGGCTGTGTGGCGCATCCGGCATGCGGCGCAGACAGGAGCCTGCAGAGATGACAGAGGCTATTCCTGTAAATATCTGTTTGAACACAGCACTGTTAATGCGGGCTGCAGGCGCTTGAAAGCAGGCCGCAGGAGGTGAATATTGTTGACAAGCATACGCCCATACGGATGAGGAGCCCCGCCTCCGATGATCGCTACGGATGTCTTTGAGCCGATCGACCACGAATCGGTTGTCGCGGCTGTGGTCAGCAAGATCGAGACGATGATCGTCGACGGTGTCCTGAAGGACGGCGCCCGGCTGCCGTCCGAGCGTGAGCTGGCCGAGGCGCTTGGCGTATCCCGGCCCAAGTTGCGCGAAGCCTTTCAGGTCCTCGAGACCAGGAATCTCGTCAGCGTGCGCCATGGGGATGGCACGTTCATTGCCGAACTCACCGGCCGGGCCATGTCGCCGGCGATGCTCGCCCTCTATGCCCGGCACGGCGAAGCCTTTTACGACTATCTGGAATACCGGCGCGAGCAGGAGGCATTCGCGGCCCGCCTGGCTGCGCAGCGCGCGACGAATGCCGACAAGGAGCGCCTTGCGAGCATAAGGGACGAACTGCAACGGTCATGGGCCGACGACGATCCCGAGGCCGCGCGCGAGGCCGACTTCCGGCTTCATGGCGCCGTTGTCGATGCCAGCCACAACACGACGCTGATCCACATGATGGCTTCCGTTTACGACCTGACCCGGCGAGGCATCTTCTACAACCGCGACCTGCTGCTGACGATCGACGGAAGCGGCCGGAAACTTCTGGACCAGCATCTCGAGATCATCGATGCCATTCTCGCAGGCGATCCCGTCCGGGCCGAGAAGGCAGCCCGCGACCATCTGGATTTCGTCGAGGAATCGATCCGCCTGGGCCAGGAGATTCAGCGGCGCGAGCGGCGTGCCCGGATGCGCCTGAAATCGGTTGCCTGACGCCATGTTCCAGCCTGTCCGGCAAGGTTTTCCGTGATGTTGTCCGTGGCCCGCCAGCCCTGCCCGGCTGGGCGTCATCATGCAGGCCCAGCCCAGGGCTTCCCGCAGAGGCGCGACGAACTGGCCAAATGGTTGCTGATGAGGGAACCGCGGATCCGCAGGAACAGAGACAAAGCAGAACGATTCTCATCGAAGAGGATGGAGTGGATGTTCCGCCCCTGCCCTGCTGCCCGCCTCGGATCCGGTCCTGAATCCCCGGGCTTGGGAAACGGGGGAACGGACAGAGATGGCCTGCGGAACCCATGGAGCAGTGAAAACAATCCCCAGATCAGGATTCATTGATTTCAGGTTATCAGAGCAGGTGAGGAATTGCGAAAAGGGAGCCGTGCTGCCCACAGCGGCCACGAATTCTACGGGACCGAGAACCACCTTTACGAAATCCACCTTGATCTCAAGGGCATCAAAGACCGGAAAGCGGAGGTTCGCCCGGCGCGGCTGTCCGCCCGGCTGCGGCAGGCAGGCTTGAATCTGGCGCTGCCCATCGCTCCGAGACAAGGAAGCAGCCGGACAGAGCGGTTGCCCATCTTCGAACTGGAGCCGGGCCGCGCCTGGCCTCCGCCGCGACCGGGGTCCTGGCGTCAGGCCCCGCCAGGCCGACGGATCCCGCGAGGTTCGGAAAGCCGGTACATCCGGCACCGGGGAGGATCAACAAACAGTCCGGGGGGACTGTTTGCCCGACGAAGACAGCCAGCACGCTTGCGGCGATCGGTCCGAGGCTGGGCGTGGAGCGGTTGGGGCGGCGGAACGCCCGGTCTCGGCGTTTTGGAGGAACGTCGAGATGACCAGGGACCAGAAGATCATCCGCGCCAAGGTCGACTTGCTTGCACTGGCCAAACAGCCAGACAACATGAGCCATGAGCCATGAGTCATTCCCTGCCCGAGGGCCAGTGACGGAAGCCCTGGCCTGACCTCTGCCGATCTCCATGAACGAGGAGATCGGAACGTGAAGAAGCGCGAGGCAGCCATGACGCGGGCTTCAGGGCTCGCGTGGGGCTGGAAGCCGCAAGGGGCGAGGGCACCGTGTGGGCACCCGCCTGCCGTGGCCCATGAGAACAGCCTCGAAACCGATCGGCAGGGGCAGGCAACGGCTTCAATCAGCCGGAAACCTCTCCAAGAATGGGGGAGCAACTCATTGCGCGAGCGCTGGATCGCCGCATGTGGTGACACGGAGGCTTATGAGGGGCGTCGTGTGCAGCCGGCAGACAACGGCTTTGTCCCTGCGGACCGACTGACGCCCGAGTTTCCCGCTTTGCGCCGTCCCCTTGCGGGCCAAAGCCGACAAGGCAGTCAGCCAGATCGCCTGTGCCCGCGCCGGCATCATCAGTCCGGAAATGGAATTCGTCGCCATCCGCGAGAACCTCGGCCGCGTCGCCATCCGCCAGAGGATGGTGCGCGATGGCGAAAGCTTCGGTGCGGCCATCCCCGACTTCGTCACTCCAGAATTTGTCCGCGATGAAGCGGCCCGCCGCCGTGCGGTCATTCCCGCCAACATCAACCATCCCGACTTGGAGCCGATGGCCATCGGGCGGAACTTCCTTGTGAAGATCAACGCCAATATCGGCAACTCGGCCGTCACTTCCTCAATGGCGGAAGAGGTTGACAAGAGGGTCCCGGCGATCCGCTGGGGCGTGGACACGGAGAGCCGCCCCAGCATGGTGCGGGCTCTTCGTGACTGGGCTGGGCAAATAAGATCGTCACGAGATGGCGGGCCGGGCAATGATGTCGGAGATGCGTTGACATGCGATCCCGTGGAGGTCTTGCTGTTCTGATGGTCCCGATTGTCCATTGGCCTGGAGAGGATGTCATGATGTCAGAGCCGACCGGCCCCGAGCAGATTTCGCGCGCCCCTTCTGCATCCGAATGCGACACGGCTTCCGATCGGCAGGTTTCGCCCGCGCGCCGGGCGTTTCTCAGGACAAGCGCACTGTCGGCCCTGGGGGCGATGATCGGCATGACTATCCCGTTCGAGCGCAACCTGCCGGCAGGCCTGATCCCCGTGGCGCTGGCGCAGGATTCGGGTGAGGAACTGATGACGGGAAAGCAAGGGCTGACGCTGTTGAGCGACCGGCCCCTGAACGCCGAGACGCCCGCGCATCTGCTGGACGACGATGTGACCCCCTATGAGCGGATGTTCGTCCGCATGAACGGGCTGGTGCCGCAGACGGCAATGGACCAGGACGCCGAGGGCTGGAAGCTGGGGATCGACGGCGAGGTGGAAAGGCCGCTCGAACTGACGATCGACGACCTGAAGTCGCAGTTCGAAACGGTCACGAAGCGGCTGGTAATCGAATGCGGTGGCAACGGCCGTGCCTATTTCCACCCCGGCACTTCGGGCAACCAGTGGACCACCGGCGCGGTTGGCTGTCCCGAATGGACGGGCGTGCGCCTGAGGGACGTGCTGAACGCCGCTGGCGTCAAGCCGAGCGCCGTTTACACCGGCCACTACGGCAACGACGTCCACCTGTCGGGCGACGTCGAAAAAGAGGTGATTTCGCGCGGCGTCCCGATCGAGAAGGCGCTGGAAGAGGACGGCATCATCGCCTGGGCCATGAACGGCCAGCCCGTCCCCGTGCTGCACGGCTTTCCCCTGCGGCTGGTGATCCCCGGCTATCCCGGCTCGGTCTCGCAGAAATACCTGACCCGGATCTGGGTCCGCGATCAGGTCCACGACGGCGCCAAGATGACGGGCGATTCCTACCGCCTGCCGGCCTATCCTGTGGCGCCGGGGACCGAGGTGCCGGAAGCGGACATGGAGATCCTGACCGTAATGCCGGTGAAATCCCTTATCACCTTTCCGCAGACCGGGGTTTCGGTCGCGGTGGGCCAGTCGGCCGAGGTGCGCGGCCACGCCTGGGCGGGCAAGGGCGACGTCAAGGCCGTCCATGTCTCGACCGATTTCGGTCAGACCTGGGCCGAGGCCGAGCTGGACCCACCTGCAAACCGCTTTGCCTGGCAGCGCTGGCGCGCAAACCTCACCCTGCCCGAAAAGGGCTATTACGAGGTCTGGGCGCGGGCGACCGATATGAACGGCGTCAGCCAGCCGCCCGTGTCTCCGGGCTGGAACCCGCGTGGCTATGCCAACAACATCCAGCACCGCATTGCACTGATTGCGGCCTGACCCTTCGACGGCCCCTGCAGCAAGCGCCGACGCGGCCCACGTCCTTCATTTCGCGGATGATCCATGCAACCCTTGACGACGATTGCCGGTGGATTTTGCGCCGCGGCCCTGTTGGCGACCGCTGCGGCCGCGGCCCAGCCGATCCATGACCCCATGGCCGCCCTGCAGACCGCCGCGCCGCTTGACGCGCTGCACTCGATCCCTCCCCCGTCCAGCGAGAAGGCGACCGCGCCCGCGGTGCCCGACCCGATGGCCGCAGCAGGTGAATCCCAGGCTGGCACTGCGATGCAGCAGACGGCCGCCGTGCAGGGCGCCCCGAATCCGGAACTGGGCAACCTGCCTGACGGTCCCGGCGCCGAGGAGACGTTCTATCAGTGCGTCGCCTGCCACTCGACCGCCATCATCCGCCAGCAGCGGGTGACCGACGCCCGCTGGGACTATCTATGGAACTGGATGGTCGAGGCGCAGGGCATGGTCGAGCCGGATGACAAGACCAAGGACGTGATCCTGGGGTATCTCAAACAGCATTTCTCGTCAGGGCGCTGAACAGAAACCGCTTGCAGGCGGTGCATCCGAACCGTCAAACTGGGTTACAGGCCCTGTTCTTCCAGGCGTCAAGATCAAGCGTCTGCCGGAACAGGCAGAGCGAGCACTCTCTCGAAAACATCGGAGGCGGGCAAGATAATCGCACCTGTGATCCTGTCGGTCGGGCCAAGGCGATGATTGATCTGGGCCACGTCTGTGGACAGCGCTCGCCGCAGATCTGGTCCCTTGGCGCAAAGATCGCCCACACTAAGATCGCCCGACGAAACCGGCTCTCGTGGGTTGAGGGGCCATGAGCAAGCCCCTTGTACCGGATGATCTGTGGGCGGCGCTTGCGCCGCTGCTGCCGGTCGGACCGGCCAAGTC
>ENA-UOUJ01001942-UOUJ01001942.1-activated-sludge-metagenome-genome-assembly--contig:-NODE-1942-length-9989-cov-3.635494_pt1 | contig 9989 bp, 13 predicted proteins | sample MGYA00249839_ERZ747224 | MGnify/ENA primary metagenome ERZ747224 (study PRJEB28782, sample SAMN03220277) | activated sludge metagenome | biome: wastewater; feature: sewage sludge; material... | reverse complement strand
CTTACTGCACCGGGGCAGGCTTTGGCGAAGGGGACCAAGCGCAAGTTCGCGCTGGAGGAACGCTTCCTTCCGCAAGTGGTGAAGACGCCTTATCACTACCCGGCGGGAACGATCGTCGTTGTTCCGCGTGAGAAATATCTGTACCTGGTCGAAGAGGCCGGGTTCGCTCGTCGCTACGGGATCGGCGTCGGCAAGGCCGGCCTGGCCTTTTCGGGATCGGCGATCATCGGCCGCAAGGCGAAATGGCCACCTTGGCGACCCACCTCCAATATGATCCGCCGCGATCCCAAGAAATATGCCCGCTATGCGGATGGCGTGCCCGGAGGGCCGAACAATCCGTTGGGGTCGCGCGCCCTCTACCTCTATCGCAACGGCCGGGACACGCTTTATCGTATCCACGGCACGACGGAACCATGGACCATCGGCAAGGCCGTCTCGAATGGTTGCATCCGTATGGTCAACGAGCATGTGGAGGACCTTTACGAACGTGTACCGTCCGGATCACAAGTCGTCGTTGTATCTTGATGCGTGATCTTGTCCTTGTCATCGGGGGCGGACAGGCTGGCCTCGCCGCAGGATACCATCTGAAGAAAGCCGGCGTACCGTTCGAAATTGTCGATGGCCATCCGCGTGTTGGTGATAGCTGGCGGACACGTTATGATTCGCTCTCGCTTTTCACACCGCGCCAGTTCAGCGCATTGCCAGGACTGGACCTGCCCGGCAACCGGGACCTTTATGCGACCCGAGATGAGTTCGCCGACTATCTCGAAACATACGCTGCGCGGTTTCAACTGCCAGTCCTGCTTGGCCGGCGCGTGACTCGCCTTGTGAACGCCAGCGACGGCGGTTTCGGCGCTGTGCTGGACGACGGCTCAAGGATCATGGCCAGCGAGGTGATCGTGGCCACTGGAGCGTTTCAGTTGGCGCTTGTTCCCAAGCTTGCGGTCCGGTTCGGGCACGAGGTCCTCCAGCTAACCACCGAAACCTATCGTAACCCCCGACAATTGCCCGACGGGCAGGTTCTGGTCGTCGGGGACGGTGCAAGCGGACGGGATATCGCCGTAGAACTGCGACAGCTTCAGCCGGTCATTCTGGCGACGGGCAAGCCGCGCAAACTTTTTCCCGAACGTTTGCTCGGGAAATCCATCTGGTGGTGGCTCAATCTGCTTGGCGTTTTGAGGGCTCCTGGAGGCTCGCGGATCGGCAGGAAGCTTAGAGAAGCGGACGCTTTTCCGAACAGGGACATAAGCATAGACAGTCTGACGCGACGGGGTATTCGGGTCGTGTCACGCCTTGCCGAAGCATCCGGCACAGAGGCCCGGTTTGCAGATGGAACGTCGGCAATCATCCGAACGGTCATCTGGGCCGTTGGCTATCGGGACGATAGTTTCTGGCTTGACATCGAGGGAGCGAAAGGTGCCGACGGAACGTTCCTGCACGAAGCCGGGGTTTCACCCGCAAAAGGCATCTACTTTGTCGGCAGGCCGTGGCAACGCAACCGCGCATCGGCATTGATCATGGGTGCCGGAGACGATGCCGAGATCATTATTCAGCGATTGTTGTCTGACCGGGCGAAGCCGTAGCCTGCAAGATGCTCACTTTTGACGGGCGACCTCGATCGCGTCCGCAAGAGGCTTCTTTCCGACAGCCCCCTGGATTATCTGGTTTCCTGCAATGAACGAGGGCGTGCCTGTAAGGCCAAGTCGCTGCGCCAGTGCGAGGTTTGTCGAGATGATCGCCTCGATCGCCGGGGTAGCCATCTCTTCTGAAATTCGCTTCCGGTCGAGCCCCATTTCCTCGGCCAGGTCCAGGGCGCGGCCAGCGTTAATTTGTCCTTGCATGTCCATCAATCTGACATGGAAATCGCGGGCTTCCGCATTGCCGTCCAGGCGCTTTACGGCAAGAGCCACTTTCGCGGCCTCGACCGAACCCGGTCCAAGAATGGGGAAATCCTTCAAGACGATCCGCAGCTTGGAATCTTCCGCCACAAGTGCCTTCACGTCAGGCGTCGCGCGTTTGCAGTAGCCGCAATTGAAGTCGAAGAATTCGACCAGCGTGACATCCCCGTCTGGATTTCCCAGGATCACATCGTCGCCGGAGCGGAGCAACGCATCTGCCTCAGCCAATATCGCTTGGGACCTGGCCTGGGCCTGAGTTGCCTGAGTTCGTGTTTCAAGTTCCGTTAGCGCTTCCTCGATGATCTCGGGATTCTGCAAGATGTATTCGCGGACGATCTTCTCGACTTCAGCGCGATCGACCGACTGAGCGAACGCTGGCGAGGAAGCGACCAACATGGCGAAGGTGTAGAAACCCAGCCGTCCGATGCGCGCAGCCTTCATCATCCCGCTCCTTGGGTGCTAGTCGAACAACCGACTGAGAAACGACCCATGCCGTCGACCGTGACCGTGGTGCCCGCCGTGGCGATCATGATCGCCGTAGTTCCGACGATCGTCGTCGCGGCAATCGCCGGATGTGTCGCGGGGGGAGGCTTGCGCGCGTCCGCGGGGCTGCAGCTGACCGTACTGATTGTCCTCGGCCATATTACGCTCGATGATTTTGTCCAGTTCGCCCCGATCAAGCCACACGCCTCTGCATTTCGGGCAATAGTCGATCTCGATGCCTTGACGCTCGCTCATAACGAGATCGCTCCTGCAAAGCGGGCAAAGGAGCCCGTGGCCTCTCTCGCCTGGTCCTTGGGACGTTCCTAGCATTTCTGGCCTCCTAGCAACCAACTTTTATGGGTACGCAAACTGCGTCTGCTTGACCAAGGTAGGACCTCCAGCAGGTTGAGGTTCAAGTGTGCAAATGTCGCAATATGCGGTCTGAAAGCGACGGCGCCGCAACGTTGTAACACTTTGCAGGCTCCAATCCTGATGCAGGCCCTTTATATTGCGAGATGTGTTCGATCAGGATCATCGTGCCAAGCCGCAAAGAACAAGACCTGCTACCAGTTCGGCCACTTTCCCGAGCCGGTTGCCAATCAGCCTTCCGACAAGCATCCCGCCGGAGGACATCACGAAGGTCGCGAGCCCGATCGCTGTCGCGTCGATGCTGGTTCCGGCTGCCGTCGCGATGAGGGCGGCGAGCGATCTTCCCTTTGGCGCGGTGGCGGCGGAACCCTGGAACGCCGCGTAGAGCATATGGATTCCCACGCCTAAAAGGAGGACGAAGGCGATCCAATGATCGATCGTTTTCACATAGCGGCTGGCGGCCACGCCGGCGATCCAGCCGATGGCAGGCGTAAGCGCCTCGACGATGCCTCAGATCAAGCCCGTTCACAACGCTTCGCTGACAGGCGGCTTGCCGATGGCAGCTCCCCGCCCGACCGAGTCCGCAAAGGCGTCGACAGACATGCTCACGGCGAGCACGGCAATGGTGAATGGCAACATTGAAAAGCGACTCCGACGGAACCGGGCGTAAAACCCCGCTCGTCCGCATAGGAGCAGGTGGCGCCACGGTCTTGTCGGGCCATTGAACCGGCTGACCGCGCCATGCGCATGTGCGCAAGCTTGTTGACGCGGTCCCGCGCGAACGCGGTGACTACTCCCCGATTGGTTGGGAGATAAGAGTGGGTCTTCGAAAAGTCAAATTAATTCAGATAGATGAGCACCTGATACTCATTTTCATCTGGCGCTCGCTCCCATCGGAGACGGTGGCAACAGGCGACAACGTGTAGGTTGCGTCGCCTATAACGGGAGCCGCCAGCCGGAAATCACAGCCGCTTGGCGCAGCTCTTCAATCACCTCAATTCCGACGATGGCGACGAGAAACCAGGAAACATCCGTCAGTGATCGTACAAATGCATGAGAATGAACAAGGACCGTGTCCTCGCTCTCAGGCAAATCAAGGCGAGGAAAGAAGCGAGGAACTTTGGCCATGTACAATAGATAGCCAGCTCCAAAGAGACCAATAAGTCTCTTTTCCTCTTTTACAATAACCGGTCTGTAGTATAAAAGAAATACGCCCGTGCTTACAATCATCAGAACAATATTCTGCGCAGCAAGACATACCCCAACCAGACCGAGAAAGGAGAAAAAGTAGAGTGGATTTCGGCTGAGGGAATATGGTCCGCTTTGGCAGAGATCCAAATCCTTCCGGCCACCAATATATAAGGTGCACCACAGCCTTCCAAGGACGGCAGCAAAGACAAGAAAGAACCCGAGAAACTCGACAAAGCTATAGGCTAGCGTTTCAAACCCTTCGGGTTGGGTTGCTATGAGTATGGCGAGCCACGCCGGAGCCAGCAGCCAGGTTACAAATGTTCTTTTTCGCTCGATTGGTGATTTGGCATGCATCGACTGTAACACTCGTTTAACTCCACCCACCGCCAAAAGTGCGGTAGAAAATATGCGAGCCGATTTGGGTCATGCGCTCCATGGAACGAGCCCAGCTTGGATTGACATAAGTCGCATTGTAGTGGGTTGATGATGCCACCTCGGGCAAGAAGATCTTCCCGCCAGTCACCGCCATGGCCACATCCTTGGCGAGGCGATAGGCCCGCCTGTCGGCGATGACATCCGGAATGCCGTCGCAGGCAAAAGAAAACTGGCATTTGTTGATCCAGCTGTCATTTTGGTAGACGACGTCGCAGACACTTGCCGGATATGCAGGGTTGCGGACCCGATTGAGGATCACTTGCGTGACCGCGGCCTGGCCCCTCACCTCTTCGCCCCGCGCCTCAAAATAGATGGCTGTGGCAAGACATTTTTGTTCGGCGGATGAAAAGACCGACGGCGGTAGAGGTTGCTTCATCCATTCGTGGTCACCCTCCGCGGTGGGCGGCACGAAGCGACCCACTTCCCCATCAGTGCCGAGCAGTGCGTCGAAGGCATTTGTGGATGCGTGGAATTCGTCTGTTGGGGCGTAGGCAGTGGCCAGGATGTCGGCGCCGTCGTTGTTGACCAGATTGGCAAGAATCGGTGGTACACCGACAAGACGGTCGTCCGTGGGGTTATGAAAAGCAGATCGGCCCGTCAGCATTTCTGGATCAGGTTGTGTTTCAAATCCTCTGAGCAGATAGGAAACATCGGTCTCCGATGAGAACAATCGAGAGGCTAACCCCTGTTGGTCTATCGGCGTGTCCAAGCTTTTCCGGGAAGCCCCGCGGATGAGTCTTGGCCTTTTAGCCTCTTCAACTACACGCTGAAACGTCGGAAATACCTCACGTTCGTTGCGCAGACTGACGTGTTTATCCCCACGTGCATGATCGAAGTTGCCTACTTGGTCCAAAAAGGCGGGAGCAGGCAGCCGGAGTTCCTGCAGATGGGAGCAGTCGTCAGCTCGCTCGACAGTCGTCGCCCAGCGCTCCAGTGTGGGGCCGATCGCTATTGCGGATTTCGTACCTTGGATTCCGGTAGGCGAGGCAAAGCCGAACACGAACCAGCTTGCGCAGAGAACCGCCAGTGCTCGTCGATGGCCGCTCGATGATCGTCGCCTCGAAGCGACCTTCGACTTGGTCTGCAATACTTCATTCTCCGGATGCCCCACGCATAAGGAGAATCGATTGTTAACCTTGATGGAATGTTAACGCCACCGTGAAGTGCGCGTCGCAATGTCACGGTGGGTATGGTTTCGCTCCCATTGAACCTAATGTCCCTTGAGCATTTAGTTCGGTGGCCAACAGCTCAGGAATTCGGATCGCAATCAGGAAATGGAAGGACGACAAGGGTGGCGATTGATGTTTTCAGCCGTCGGGCTCCTAACGGCGATCGTGGCCGGAGCCATCTCTTTTGTCTCCCGGTGTGTCGGCGGCATCCTTCTGCGATACGTAGAGGCAAATCTCCTCGGCGGGGCGTTGCTTATTTGCTTCGGCCTCGTGATGGCAGGTCTGATCGCGGTACCGGTGCTTCTCCGGGATTTCAGGCTGCTCGACCGCGGACCATGTCAGGGCCGGCTCGCGCTTATACCCTTGGACTTCCGTTCGCTTTCGGCTGGACGCCCCCATAGGTCCGGTCCTTGGTTCAATCCTTAAATGCTGTCGGGGCTCCCATCAGGAATGGTCTCCGAAGGGAAGAGCGTTGTCGTGTCGGAGTTGAAGCGTTCGCGCCTGATCTTTGTTGATGTGGTTCGCGGACTGGCGATCGCCGGAGTCGTCATTTTCCATCTGGTCTGGGATCTCGATTTCACCGGGCTTCTTCCTACCGGGCTATCAAGACATCCGTTGTGGCTGCTCTTCGGCCGCACCCTGGCGGGAACGTTCATGGTGCTGGTTGGCGTCAGCCTCGTGCTCGCCCATCGAAATCAGGTCCGGTGGGGGCCCTTTGCGAAGCGGCTTGCCGTCATAGCAGCGGCCGCTCTGGCGATCTCGATCGTCACAAGATTCGTTTTTCCGCAAAGCTTCATCTATTTCGGCATACTCCACGCGATCGGAGCGGCCAGCCTGATCGGCGTCCTGTTCCTTCCGCTTCCGATGAAGTTGACGCTCGGCGTCGGCATTGCAATGGTTGGTTTCTCCTACGCTTACAGCAACCCGATGTTCGACACGCGCTGGCTCGCCTGGATGGGATTTGCCCAGCAGCCGCCGGTCAGTAACGATTTCGTGCCTATCTTCCCTTGGGTCGGACTCACCCTAATAGGTGTCTCGCTGACCAAGCTAGCGGTCGGACGGTCAGCCGATGAGTGGCTCAGAACTCGAGAGCCGTCGGGAAAAGGCGCTCGGTCACTCGCCTGGTTGGGCCGTCACAGTCTTGCGATCTACTTAATTCACCAGCCTGCGCTGCTCGCCATCATTCTGCCGCTTGCGGCGTTGCTGAGGTAAGCGGCCGAACCGCATTCTTGTTCAGCATACTTAATCGAGATTGACCCCGACGCCTTGCACCTCGAGCTGCTGGAGGTGGCATATTGTGTGCCGCTTATTCCCGTTGACCCGGAAGGTCCATAAAATGGCACGATATCAGTTCCAACCAGCAAACTTTGGGCTGGCTTTCCTCGTCATCTTGTCCGTTGTTTCCTTCGATCTCCTCGCGAAAATGATCATCGTCGATCTTGTAATGCAGCCGCCGCGTTTGATTTCTTTAACCAGCTTCCTCAATCTCACCCTTGGCTTTAATTCGGGAGTCGCGTTCGGGCTGTTCTCGGGATTCTTTACCGAATACCCGGCGTTGCTGATGGGGGCAAGCATGGGGATTGCCTTTCTGCTTCTAGCATGGGCGTCCGGGACAAAAAGTTTGATGAAGGCCACCGCCCTGGGTCTCGTTTCCGGCGGTGCGTTCGCAAATATCTGGGACAGGATACAAACAGGCGCTGTCACGGATTTCATCGACTTTCATGTCGGAGAGTGGCACTGGCCGGCCTTCAATCTTGCCGATATCGCGATCGCGCTCGGCACTGCGGGATTGTTGATTGCCTATCTTCGCAAGCCTCGAAAAAACACCCCCACAGCGGCTAAGAGACCGTTGTAATGTTTGTGCGGAAATGTTCGATCAGGAGTGCTCCGTTTCCGCCAGACACAGAATATAAGAACCCTCGGGTGCTGGTACTCTCTCGCTGTTCGTCGGCGCATGTTTTGCGCCTGCCTCATCCATATCACAACGAAACCGAAGCCGCCACTTCCGTGGAACTGCACCTCTCATCACCGAGGCGCTCTATGGGACGGCAGCAGCATGTATTTTGCCCGTTGTCGCTGCGGGAAAGGTTGTGTGGCTGACTGCCCGAGTGCGCTGCTAACAGGGAAGTGTGTCGTGGTCGGCGATCCACATCCGGGACGGTCCGAGATAGAGGCGAACGTGGCCTTCTGGCCACGATAAACCACCGTCCGCGGCTTCGTCACGTCCGAGACGGCTCAGCCTGCTTTACAGGTAGGAAGCTTTCCAACAGGAGAAGCCCGGCGCCACAAACGATTCCGACGTCCGCCATGTTGAACGACGGCCAATGCCACTGGCCAATATAGAAGTCCAGGAAGTCCGTCACGCCGCCGTGACGCAGCCGATCGACAACGTTGCCGATAGCTCCGCCCGCGATGAGGCCGAGGGAGCTTGCGGTCAAGCGATTTTCGACGCGGCCCATCCAGACTACAAAGGCGAGAACCACACCTATCGCGATCGCCGCCAGAACCCAGGGCCGCGCTTCACCGAACAGACCGAAGCTCACGCCCGTGTTGTGCCCAAGGACGAGATTGAAGAACCCGGTTACTGGAATCACGCGTGGCGGGTTCATGACATAGTTCAGGATCCACCACTTCGTCGCCTGATCGACGGCGAACCAGAGGAGCGCGATGGGAAGTCCGAACCGTAGCATGCGGAAAAGTGTCCTCTCAAAAGATTCTCGGATCATTGATCGGCGCCGGGAAAGGCATCCCGATGATCATCCACGCCGTGGCATTGCCCAAGAAAATTGCCCTTCAACATTCAGTAGAACTTCCTGGATCAATGGCCGCCTTCCGGCTCGATTTCGACCTGCACAGTCAATGTTCCCGCTCGTCCGAATTCGAGGGTCAGCTCAAATGAATCGCCTTCCTTCAACTTCCGTTTCAGGCCTGTGAGCCAAAGATGCTGGCGCCATGGAGCCAAGGCGACTGGTTTGCCGGGCTCCAGTTCAACTGTATCCATCCAGCGCTCGGTTCCCTCCGTCGCCACGCGGATACGCACTTCTTCGGCGACCGGCGTTGTGGCACCTGTCAATTCGGATACCGTATCCCCCTGGTTCAAGATCGGTCCATAAACGGCAATGCTCTCGGTACTCTCAGGCAGAGCTGCCCCTATATGGCCGACGGCAATATCGCCGAGCTTGTAACTGTGTGCCGCCGCCACGCCCGGAGCCACAATCAAGGCGAGTGCTGCCAAAGCTAAGAAACGACGCTTCAAGCTCAACTGGTCATGCGTTTTCATGGAAGGATACGCCTTCATCGCCGAGGCGCATCATTGTCGAACCCCGCTGGGCCGTCGGTCTCCAGCGCAGCGTCGAGGGATTGTGATCCGGCTTTGAGATTACGGGCAGAGTCGACCTCCTCGGACGAAAGATCCTCCTGCTTGTAGAACGTGTAGGAGAGCGTGACTGCCCGAAAGCCCGACGTGTCCTTGTCCTTGAGCATCTGCTCATCAATGTAAAGGACGAGCGGCATGCGCGCGCTCTCGCCCGGCTCCAGTTTCTGGTTCGTGAAGCAGAAGCACTCGATTTTGAAAAAATAGGGGGCTGTCTGATACGGCGTTACGTTGAAAACGGCCCTGCCGACTACGGTCTCGGACGACAGGTTCTTTGCATAATAATAGGCCTGCACGGGCTCACCGAAGCGGGTCTTCACCTCGCGCTGTTCAGGTCGGAACTCCCAGGCAAGTCCGGAACCTACATTGGCGTCGAAGCGGACCGTCACGGTCTCGTTTGATGTGGATACTGGACCTGCGGCGGCATCGGTTCGCTGCACCGTCCCGCCGTAGCCTGTCAAATCACAGAATAGCCGATAGAGCGTTGGAGAGTAGGCGACGAGTCCCGTCATGAACGCCAATATCACGCTCAGGGCGGCCACGACGCGGATGTTTTTTGAAAGTCTTAGGTTCATCGCTCAGTCTCGCTCGCTGCTTCGGACTCTGGCCTCGCCCGCTGCTTCCATGGGCCAACTCGAAGCGGCCTCTAATTGCCTGGGGGAGATGTTTGCAGTCGGCGCGCCCGAGGAACGAACCCGCCAATTCTTTCGGAACTCACCATTGCGCTACTCCATCGGCGCGAAGAGAGATCTCGGTCGGATCGAGCTACCGACCACGCCAGCAGGCTAGCTCCAGTTATTTGACCGACTGTGCTACCTCTACCACCTATAGGATCAAGCATCTGGCGTGCTGCAGGTTGCCGCACGTGGCGGTGAGTCGCGGCCACGTGCGCCGGAGCGGCATCACCCGATGCGCGATAGGACAGGAAAATTCTCGAGCAGCCAGAATGCAAACGCTGAAAGGTACCCGGTGATCATGGCGACACCCATCAGGATCATGACAGTGCCGGCGAGAATCTGTAAAATCCTGCCGATCCGTCCGAACGTCTTGATGCGCGCTGTGAGCACGTTG
>ENA-UOUJ01001941-UOUJ01001941.1-activated-sludge-metagenome-genome-assembly--contig:-NODE-1941-length-9994-cov-5.163497_pt1 | contig 9994 bp, 6 predicted proteins | sample MGYA00249839_ERZ747224 | MGnify/ENA primary metagenome ERZ747224 (study PRJEB28782, sample SAMN03220277) | activated sludge metagenome | biome: wastewater; feature: sewage sludge; material... | reverse complement strand
ATATTAGGTTGTAAAACTTTATTGGGCAAATAAATTTTCAAAATTTCTCTGAATACGGTGTTAAAAGCACCTCCGGAAACTTCAATCCGGTAAATTCCACGGTTGTGTTTCAGCATATTGAGTGCCCAATGTGCAAAAGAGGCCGGATATTTTATCGCCACTCCTTGTGTGGCATCCAGCATATCCTGAGCCATACGCCCGAAATTCCATTCAGGCCTCAAAGCATGCAGGGACAACAGTACCGCAGCCATCATACTATTGCCGGATGCCTGGGCATTATCCATCATTTCTGTTGTTCTCCACACCGTATCCGCACAAAAATCAGCCGTATAGTAAAACAACCGGGATCCTGCATCGTAAAAATGCTTTATCACAAACTGCACCAGTTTACGTGCTTTTTCCAGGTACATTTCCTCGCCGGTGAGTTGAAACACATCCAGTGCAGCCTGCGCCAGGCTGGCATAATCATCCAAAAATCCTTCAATGGTTGCTTTTTGGGAATACGTATGCCATAACGCACCCTCCGGGGTTTCAAAAGTTTTTGCAAGCCATTGAAACAAACGGACCGCTTCCGTGGCATAGGCATCATACTGCAATGCAGCATACGCCTTGCAGTATGCGCTCACGAGCAAGGCATTCCAGCACAATAGTTGTTTGGTATCAGTAGCCGGAGGAATGCGTTTATTCCTTTCCGTTAGTAATGCGTTTAAAGACGTACTGTATTCCTCTAACAGGTTTTTTCCGGATGCATCTTTGTTTGCAAACGGGCTGTTGTTATAATGTAAGATATTCCTGCCTTCCCAATTTCCATTTTCTCGTACATTAAACGCGCGGCAGAAAGCCTCTGCATCTTCACCCAACACCTGTTTCACTTCATTATGTGTCCATACATAATATTTCCCTTCCTCGCCTTCAGAATCTGCATCCAGTGCTGCATAATATCCCTCACCTGCTGAAAGCATATTGCGTTGAAGGAAACAAATGGTGTGTTGAATACAGGATGCATACAGTGGTTTACCGGTGTACTGATATGCTTCTGACAGTGTAGTAATTAAATAGGCCTGATCGTACAGCATCTTTTCAAAATGCGGAACCAGCCAGTATTCATCGGTACTGTATCGGGCTATGCCACCCCCCGCCTGATCGTATATACCACCTGAAATCATCTGGTCGAGTGTATGGGTTGTGTGTTTCACCCATGCTGCATCGTTAAAAAAATATCCGGCAGCCATCAGGTATTGCATACAAAACCATTGAGGAAATTTTGGTGCGCGTCCGAACCCGCCATGTGTGGTATCAGCACGCAACATCAAATCGTCAGCCATTGCTTTAAATGGAACCGGTTCTGTACCGGGTGTATGGGTATGCAACCATTGGGTGTGGGCATCCTGCAAATGAAGGAAAAGCCGGTTGGCTTGTTCACTAATGGGGTTGGGTTCGGTACGCCACGCCCGATGAATCGATTGGAGTACTTCTAACCAGGAGGGCCTTCCATGCATTCGTTCAGGCGGGAAATAAGTGCCCCCATAAAACGGCTTCAAATCAGGTGTAAGAAAAACATTCAAAGGCCAGCCGCCTTGTCCGCTCATTGTTTGAACAGCCTCCATCAGGGTGTGGTCAATATCCGGGCGTTCCTCACGGTCAATCTTAATATTGGTAAAATGCTCGTTCATGAAGCGGGCCACCACCACATCTTCAAAACTTTCGCGTTCCATTACATGGCACCAGTGACAGGCAGCATATCCGATGCTTACCAGCACGGGCAGGTTACGGTCTTTTGCTAATTGTATTGTTTCCGGATTCCATGCATACCATTGTACCGGATTATGGGCATGTTGTAAGAGATACGGGCTGCTTTCGTGTTGAAGGGCATTGGCAAAACGTGACATTCCCGAAAATACTGAATCCCTATAAGGATTGAAGGTATTTTTCCAATGCACTGATCATGCTGGGGGTTTGAGGCATTGGTGCTTTTATTTCCAATACCAATCCGGCCTCTTCCGCAGCTTTTATGGTATTGGCACCGAAGGCGCCCAGTGTAGTACCATTCTGTTGGTATGCCGGGAAATTTTCGAGCAGGCTTTTCACACCTCCCGGTGTAAAAAAACATATGATATCATAATTACGTTCTATGACTTCGCGGATGTTGTTGCTGATGACATGATACAATACCGGTGTGGCATACTCGCACTGATTGTTTTTAAGCCAGTTGGTAATTTCACTATCGAACGATTCAGAACAAGGGTACAGGAATTTCTCGTTGTCTTTATGCTTGTTGATGACATCGAATAAACTCTTGTTGGTACCATCGGCACCATAAAATACTTTTCTTTTTCTGAACTGAATGAATTTCTGGAGATACAATGCAACCGCTTCGGTGATACAGAAATATTTTGTATCCTGCGAGATGTTGATTTTCACTTCATCGCATATGCGGAAAAAATGATCAATGGCATTTTTACTGGTGAAGATGACTGCCGTGTAGGCACTGATGTCTATCCTTTGTTTTCTGAAATCTTTTGAAGGAATGCCTTCCACAATGACAAACGGACAAAAATCAACCTGAACGTTGTAATTTTTGGCAAAGTCGAAGTATGGCGACTTATTGCCGTCAGGTGCCGGTTGGGTAATGAGGATTGATTTGATTTGCTTAGATGTTTTTTTCTTCAATTCCTTTACTTCAGATTTCGCCATACTCATTTATCCTGATAATGTTTGCAAAGTTACGCAAATTCAGGTAAATATTTCATTGCAGCTTTATATATTAAAAGCAGCGGCAGCATTTCAACTCCCACGAGGTACAAGAAAAAGTGGAACCGGCTAACTTGTAAACGCCTGTGCAGGTTTTCGTAAGACCGTAAAAAACGGAGCAGGAACATCACCACAATGACGATCACAGATATGGTAAATACGATATCCGATAACGGTGCTTTTGAGAAAGCCATCATCAGCAGAACGGGTAGTAAAACAACCCCAATAATTTTATTAACCAGAAACACAATGAAAATATACGTTTCGGATTCTTTACTTAAACCACTCACCCAACCTGCAAACCGGATGACGGCAAACTTAACAATGTACATTACTGCCACGGCTGCCACAATAACGGCCAGCAATACCGGGGCTATGCCCACTTGCTGTTGGATGTTGTGCAATATCAGCAGATAGAGATAAAAACCGGCTGTAAGCACAAACAATATATTAAACAATAAGGAGGGCAACTTTGCCTGTAATAACTGATCGGTAATTTGTCCTTGCCGCAGGGATGTATTGAAAAACACCCGGAACAGATTAGATAAATATTTTGGGAAAGCAACACGGCACAACGCAAAAAGTGTCAACAGAAAAAGGATGTAGTAAAAGTGAAAGTTCTGATCGGTTCGATGCTTGGGAATTTCCTTGAAGGCCGCCGGCGTTTGGGCAAAACGTATCAAATGATTATCCTCCAGTATTGCATGCAGAGGGTTTGAAGGTATCAAAACCGCAGCGTCTGTTTGTTGCTGTTGTACTATAGAGACTGTGTCCGGCACCGGAGGTTGCGGATACACCGTTACCGGTAAGGCAATCATCAAACAACCGAATAAAAAAATTGAAAAATATCGCATGGAATGGCTCAAAAATAATTGATATAACCGATATGCACTTTAGAAGCTTCGCGGAGGTTGAACGGCACATCACTTCGTTTTCCGGCAGCATAGCTCACATTCAGTAATCCCAATTTTGTTTCCAGCATAATACCCAATCCGCCACTGATGAACGTTTTGTTTAGTCTCGACACACTACTGTATGAATAGGCCATATCTGAAAACACAAAGAGGTAGGAATTCATACCCGACAAATACCTGAGTTCTGCCGTGCCGATTGCATACCGGTCAGAAAAAATACCTTCTTCATCAAAGCCCCTCAACGTTCTGAAACCACCGATACGATACTGGTCGTTCCGGAAAACCTGCGGACTGTAATACATTCCACCCTGGAGGCCGGTTTTCAGCACCACATTCTTCTTTACCGGGAAGTATTTAGCCGCCTTGAGTGTAACGTTGATCTGGTAACTTTTGGTAGAAATGGAATCGTACAGGCTGCCATAATCGAAATTGGGGTCTTCCAATTGTAACACATCCGGGTTGGGTTTCACTTTTTTAATACCAATCAGCGCACTGGCCTGCCATTCAAAACCTTTGGTAGGGTTCAGCCGGTAATCTGTTCCAAAGGATTCAAACTGCAAACCGGTATTCACTGCGCTCATATCAATGATATCGGGCAACCGCTTAGATGACTTTACCAGATTGGTATCAATTCCACCTGCCAACAAATTATTTCCCTGAAACTGGACTATAAACTTACCGGAACGAGTAGACGAAAATGCATATTGCAGTCCGAGTTGGGCATTCAACTGCAGAAAACTGGAATCTTTTTTGTACATATCGAACAACGCTTCTATGCCAAAAGATGAGCGCAGCATGTACGGAATATTAAAGCCCAGATTTAACCGAGGAGAATTGCGCTGGAGTTGCTGCCATTTGAGCATGATTGATTCACCACTGCGCAACATGTTTTTCAAATCAAGGTCTACGTCGCCCGTGAGTTGTAGTTTACCTGTTTGAACCGGATCGGGAACAAATCCCACAATAAAATTCACTTTACTGCTTTTACGGGGGTCAGCGTACAGATTGAGTACAGCCCCCGAGCCGGTCATACTGATATCAGAAGGTTGCAGGGATTTCAGAAAGGGCAACTCCATCATTTTCTTATCTACCTGTCGTAACCGATCACCATTATAAGCACTCCTGTTTTTTATACCCAGGTACTGTTGCAGGAAGTTGGAGCTTACTTTCCCCTTGCCTATGATACGAATGCTGTCAATTACGTACGGTACTGATTTATCTATTTTGAGTACTGCAGAAAACATTCCGGGTTGCAACTGTACGCTGTCAAAAGACAGGCTTGCAAAAGGATACCCGTTGTTTTCATAGTAATCAAGCAGTCTTTTTTTCAGTTTGTACACTTCAGCAAGATTCAGTGCCCTCCCGTCCCACTTTCTTTTATAAAAACCTGCTGCCTGCAAAGCCGCTTCATCCACATTTCCTTTATTCAATTTTTTAAGGGTGTACCAATCTCCGACAAAAAGATGCACGGTATAGCCGGTAGAATCTTTTTGCAAGCTGTCAACCGATGCCGTCACATATCCTGCAGCAGCAAACAATGCGGGAAGATCTTGTATATATTGATTGGCCGAAGAATCGGTATTGAACTGCTTTTGAATGGTAATGCCCTGCGGTTTAAAGGCACTATCTTTGTCGGTATATTTCACACTCAATACCGTTCCGCTCGTTATGACACCCTGCGCCGGAGCGTTTTTCAGGCAGCACAGTGCGCAGCAGAGAAACAGCATCAGGAGTCGGACAATGTGCATTCGGTAAAGAAGATGATAATTTGTAAAACTACAATTTGGCAGGCATTTATATTCATATCCCATTTTGCAGGAAGGCATGTCATTATTGCAACTTCCATTTTTCCACTTCTTTCAGTCAGCGGGATCGGGTATTAAACGCAATACGAAAGGAGATAGAAACCACCCCACCGAACTTTAACATCCACGAAACCATAGACACCATTTATTTTGGAGGAGGCACACCGAGTTTGTTGACAGAAGCAGAACTTTTAATGCTGATGGATGCGTTGAAGCGGTTTAAAATAAAAACGGATGCAGAGATTACACTGGAAGCTAATCCTGACGATATTCAGCCGCACCAGTTGGAGCTTTGGTTGCGTGCCGGCATCAACCGGTTGAGTGTCGGTATTCAAAGTTTTGACGAATCAGAACTAAAGTGGATGAACCGTTCACACACCGCAGCTCAATCACTGAATGCATTAAAAGAAATTGCAGCAGCAGGGTTTACGAATTACTCTGCTGATTTAATTTATGGTTCCCCTTTATCATCCCATGCATCATTAAAACACCACCTCGCTGTATTGTTGGATGCTGGTGTACCGCATCTTTCATGTTATGCCCTTACCGTAGAGCCTCAAACTGCGCTCGATTATAAAATTCAAGCTGCACAAAACAGCGCACCTGATCCGGATGTGCAATGGGAACATTTCAATATGATACGGGAAGTATTAGGCCATGCAGGATATGAGCATTACGAAATCAGCAATTTCGCACTTCCGGGTATGCGCAGTGTACACAACAGCAGCTACTGGAAAGGTGCACCTTACATGGGATACGGGCCTTCAGCGCACAGCTACAACGGTATCGATGTTCGCAACTGGAACGTGTCTAACAATATCGAATACACGAAATTAATGGAAGCAGGTCTTCCAGCCGGAAGTGGGGAAACGTTAACGCATAACCAACGAATGAACGAGCGTATTATGATATCGCTCCGAACCATGGAGGGTATTGATCTTATTGCTTTTGAACAAGCCTTTGGTGCAGCCGCTACCGATTTACTGATACAGCGTAGTGTGATCTATTGTACCCGTGGCGAACTGGTGCACGACCAAAACACCTTGCGCTTATCTGATTCTGGTAAATTTCTGGCGGATGGCATTGCTGCGGGTTTGTTTGTTTAAACCAACACAGATTCTATATGCTTAAAACCTTCTTCCGGAGATAAGCCTTCCCATAAAATACGGTACAAAGTTTCCGCGATGGGCATATCTGATTGAACGGATTGATTCAACAGATACATGCATTTACTGGCGTTATATCCTTCGGCCACCATGTGCATTTCCAGTTGTGCGGCTTTCACGGTATATCCCTGTCCAATCATGGTACCAAACGTGCGGTTTCGGCTGTGCAACGAATAACAGGTTACCAACAGATCGCCAAGGTACACTGATGCGGCGTAGTTTGTATGTTCAGTACTGTCGGGCGTGTTGCCATGAACAATATATCCCACTTCGGCATTGATGATACCGGCTTTACGAAGAAAATTCGCCATTTCATCACCACTGTTGGCAATTAGCACACTTCTGAAATTATCGCCATAATCCAGTCCGTGTGCCATACCTGCCCCTACTGCATAGATATTTTTCAACACTGCAGCATACTGTACTCCGTACACATCCCGGTTTACGATGGTATTCAGATAGTCTGTTTTAAACAGGGAGGCTACCTGTGCTGCTGTTTCTTCGCGTATACCCGAGAACGTTAGGTACGATAATTTTTGTGCGGCTACTTCTTCGGCATGGCACGGCCCCATCACCGTTACGTAATTTTCAAGTGAAAAATCAAAGGTTGATTTCAAAAAATCATTCAGTAGTTGATTGTTGCCGGGTAAAATTCCTTTAATGGCAGAAACAATGATTTTATTATCAAGGGCTTTGCGGTCGAGTGCGCCCAACACCCCTTCTGCAAAGGCGGATGGAATGGCCACCACAATAACCTCTGATTGTTCAATAACCTCCTGCATTTGAGTGGAGAGGTGGAGTTTGGACGTGTCAAAAGAAGCAGTGGGCAGGTAATTGGGGTTGTGCCCTTTGGCCATAATGGCTTCAATGGCACTGCGGCTTCGGTTCCACCAGTGAATGGCATGGTGGTTATCGGTTAATAATTTGGCCAGTGCAGTTCCCCAGCTTCCACTTCCTAAGATTCCTATTTGCATAGCTTATGCGTACATGAACTGCAAACTTAGCACAATTTAACGAAGCAGGATGTGTGGTGTAAAGCTGTTACACCTGTGATGTGTAAGTAAATGAAGGTGATAAGTGTTTTAAGTTAGTCCGAGTTTTTCAACCGCGAGTTGTGCGGCAATCTGACTCGCATCTTTTTTACTGAATCCTTTGGCTTGTGCAACCACTTCACCATCTACCGTGGCGCCAATGGTAAACAGTCTCCTGCCGTTTTCCATTTTTTCCTCCAGTGTAGCAAACTCCAGTTGTTTACCATTTTTATTGGCCCAACCGTACAATTTATTTTTAATGTTCAGTTCAATACTTTCGAGATCTTCCGTAAAAAGAAAAGGCAGTATCACTCTTTTTTCTACCCAACGAAATGTTTTATTATAGCCTAAATCAAGATATACGGCCCCAATGACAGCTTCGAGGGTGTTCCCAAAAATCTGAGAAATTTTGAGTGCGTTATCATGTTTATTGTACAGGGTGATTTTTTTTAATCCCATCTTCAGCGCAATTTCATTGAGCTTCTGACGGTTCACCATCTTGCTGCGCATTTCAGTGAGAAAGCCTTCTCCCTTGTATGGATATTTTTTAAAAAGATGGTGGGCAATCACCGCGCTCAAAACCGCATCACCCAAAAATTCAAGGCGTTCATTATTTTCGTCTGCCCCTTCCCGTACGGAACGATGGCTAAGGGCCGTGCGATACAGCGACAACTCCCCCGGAGTAAAACCCAACACATTATTCAGTTGCTTTCTGAAAGATTTCAGGTGGGTGTCTTCTTTAATAAAAATTCGTAAAAGGCGCTTCGGACTGATAACAATTAAATTTCTCCGAAATTAATACTTTTTTTCATGTATGAGATGATGAGTGCTTTCGGATGACCAGCGCTGCACACTTACACCGGTTTTATATTTTTTATCCGGCAGGGTTGTACTGATTTTTTCTGCTGTGCCCGGCGGAAAATATTTTTTCAATGGCACCTATACGCATGGCATGTAGCATGCGTTGAAGCGCAAACAACGTTTTAAACAGTTGACTCAAAAAGAATGTTGAAGAGGAAAACAGCATGGTAACCAATCAACCCAATCAGGCTTTGTATTTTTTGATAACAACCGATGCATTGTGTCCGCCAAAACCAAACGTATTGCTTAGGGCAGCATTTACGGTGCGGTGTTGTGCTTCGTTGAACGTGAAGTTGAGTTTAGGGTCGAGTTCGGGATCATCGGTGAAGTGGTTGATGGTTGGGGGAACCACATCTTTTGTAACAGCCATGATACATGCCAGGGCTTCGAGTGCTCCGGCAGCTCCAAGGCAGTGGCCGGTCATGCTTTTGGTAGAACTGATATTCAAATTGTAGGCATGTTCCCCAAACACACTCAGGATGGCTTTGGTTTCGGCGATATCGCCCAATGGAGTAGATGTTCCGTGTACGTTGATATAATCAATATCGGAGGGTTGCATACCCGCATCCTGCAATGCGGCGTGCATTACATTTTTGGCACCCAGGCCCTCCGGATGGGGTGCGGTAATATGATGTGCATCGGCAGTGGCACCTCCCCCGGCAATTTCGCAGTAAATTTTTGCACCGCGTGCCAAAGCGTGTTCGAGGCTTTCAAGAATGAGTACACCGGCACCTTCACCCATTACAAAACCATCACGGTCTTTATCGAAGGGGCGGCTGGCAGATTTTGGGTCATCGTTTCTTTCACTGAGCGCTTTCATGGCATTGAATCCGCCCACACCTGCCGCACTAATCACAGCTTCACTACCACCGGTAATTACGATATCCGCTTTATTCAGGCGGATGTTATCGAAAGCATCAATGATGGCATTGGTAGAGGAGGCACAGGCACTGACTACAGCAAAGTTGGGACCGCGAAAGCCATGTCGCATGGAGATTTGTCCGGCTGCAATGTCCAGAATCATCTTAGGGATGAAAAACGGATTGAAGCGTGGTGTCCCATCTCCTAAAGCAAAATTGGTTACTTCTTCCTGGAAAGTAATGAGTCCGCCGATGCCGCTGGCAAAAATGACACCTACACGGTCGGGGTTTACATTTTCTTTGGAAATACCGGCATCCTTTACTGCCTCATCGCTGGCTATGAGTGCAAACTGGCAGTAGCGGTCAATCTTTCGGGCTTCTTTACGGTCGAGGTAAGCTGTAGGGTCAAAATCTTTAACCTCACAGGCAAATTTTGTTTTGAATTTAGACACATCGAACTGTTGGATAAAGTCGCAGCCACTTTCTCCGCGAGACAATCCATCCCAATATTCCGGAACCGATTTACCCAATGGAGTGATTGCACCTAATCCAGTTACGACAACTCTTTTCAAAGCCATAATTTGCCTGTGATGATTAATAAGATAT
>ENA-UOUJ01001939-UOUJ01001939.1-activated-sludge-metagenome-genome-assembly--contig:-NODE-1939-length-10003-cov-3.741456_pt1 | contig 10003 bp, 5 predicted proteins | sample MGYA00249839_ERZ747224 | MGnify/ENA primary metagenome ERZ747224 (study PRJEB28782, sample SAMN03220277) | activated sludge metagenome | biome: wastewater; feature: sewage sludge; material... | reverse complement strand
AAGCAGTGTTCAACACTTTGTTTTGGTAAGAATAAACCACACGCACAGTTGTTATTGCACCAATACCGCCACCTTTAGGATTTACAATCAAATTTTCTCCGGCAGTTTGCCCTCCACTTCTATCAAACATGCTAAACTCGCAAGTGGCAGTTACAAAAAGTGGTAGCGTATTAAAGTTCGTTAGTTGCTGAATATCGTTTAAGTTAAAAACTCTTTCGTGTGCCCAGTTGGTTACGCTTCCGTGTCCAACCCAATTTAAAAGCAGCGTTCCTCTGTTCAACGAATTTAAAATAGCATCGTTTACTGCGGGATAGCGCGCTCCGGCAGGCGTGTTCACTCTTTGGTAGGCATCTAAGTAAATTTTATTTTGGTTGTAAATTGGGTCTGTAGTTGCCAAGTAATCTGCATAGCCGTTGCAATCGTATAAATGTGTGTTTCCGTCTTCATCATCTGCTACAAAAGTTATTCTGTTTCGCCAGTTGCCTAAGGTGTTTGTAGATTTGTAGTTAATGATTTTGGTTACTACACCATCTGCTTCATCTGCGCTGCCCACAGGCAATCTTCCAATAGCAACATCAATAAAATTATTGCTGCCTAAAATATTTCCTCCTTCGCCATCATCTAACAAGCCATAAAAATCATCGCTAACAAATGTCCATAATTCAGCAAAGGATTCATAGCTTTGGTAAGTAGGTATAAAATTTGTACTTGGCGAAATTCTGTTTTTCATATCAAAACTTCCATCGCCAAACAGCAATAAATAGCGCGGAATTTTATTAGAATCTCCGGCAGCATTATCGTAAAGCATTTTCATGAAATTGCGAATTGCTGTAGCATCTTGCTTGCCTGAACTAAATTCGTTGTAAATAGTTTGTGGCGTAGTAACAACAACCGAAATATTATTTTGCGTGCGATGAAAATCTGCCAAGCGATTTGCTGCATCAATAAAATCAGGATAAGTAACAATTACCATATCCGGTTGCCCGCAGTTGTGCAAATTTTGGTTGCTTGTTTCTTCTACAAATTCAGGCTCAGGAAATGCAGCGTCAGATTTAAAAGCAACAAACTCTTTTAGTGTTGAAGTTGCAACAGTAAAAGTGCCGTTGTTCAGTGTTTGTTTTCGGGCTTCGTAAGGATTGGTAACGTCCCACACTTGCGCACCATTTGCATTGCCAATTTCAAATTGAGAAATTGCAGAAGGTGCAATGCTTCCCACATTTCTAAAATTCATGCTGCTGCCCGTAAAAATTAAATTGCGCAAGCAGTTGGCTTCAATGTAATCAATATAAGCTTCACCGGTATTGTCTATGCTGCTGTAGCTGTAAGTGAGTTTAAAGTTATCGCTTGTGGGGCTAAATGTTTTTTGTATTGTTTGGCTATAAGCCACTGTGCCATAAAGCACAGCGCCAGAGCCGTTTATGCTATGGTTAAAGAGTGCGCTGCCTTGAGTGGAGCAGCTTATTTGTGTAGCGCCACTTGCGGTAGTTTGTGGTGTTCGTGCTGCTGCTACCGAAACTATATTTACAGGAGTAGAAGTTACAATATTTGGAAATGAAAAATCTACATTTACAGTAGTGCTAGTAGCGCTCATTTTATTGCCCAACCAAAGCCTGCCCGATTCCAATAAATTTTTTTCGTCTAATTCGTGGAAAGCAAAATCGTTGAAAGTATTTACAGTTTGATTTGCTACGCCCGTAAAGTTTTCATCAACTGCTTGCTTGCCGCTTCCTTTTTCAGTAGTAATAAAATAATAGTTTTTATCGGCATAAATATTTTTGCTGTGCACAAAAGGTTTTTGGTCGCCCGGATAGTTCCAAGCGTCAGCACTTTCTCCATAGAAAAGCACAAAATCATCGGTGTCGAATTTGCCGTTTCCGTTTTTATCAAAAATATAAATTGGAAGCTCTAAAAGGTCATCAGCTTTTGGCTCTTGCCCCGCAGTTTCGTTTAGTTGTGCATGATAATTTCCAAAAACACCAAAGGTTGAAAAACTAATATTGGAAGGCTCTATGCCTAATTTCGATTTCAAAAAACTGTAAGTGAGTTTAAACATCGAAGTTTTATCGGTAGAAATTCTAAACCATTTGCCGGAAGCTAAAACAGAATTTGCAGCATAGGCATTTGTTCCACGCTGTGCGCTTTTATTTGAGTGCAAAACGGCATCGGCAAGTTGAATATTAAACGAAACAAGTTTTTCAATTGCACCTGAACTTTCATTTTTTCTAAATGGAAATATTTTCACTATCGCAATATTTCTTAGCGCAGTTTTTCCGTTGTTTATTTCAATTTTGGGTTCAGTAGATATATCGCTCAACAAAAGTGCTGTTGCAGAATCTACAGCTTCGTATTTGGCATTGGTAATTGCTGCGCTTGCTTCGTTTTTTGTATAGAAGGAAGTGGTAAACGTTGGGAAAAAATTTTCGGTTTTGTTATGAATGGCATCAGTAAATTCAGGGCGAAGAAAATTACCTTCCGGTACTTCAACATTTTTTAAACTGCTGCTCCATTTTAATTCAAAGTGGTTTTCTTGCGCTTGAATAATGTTTATTACAAAACACAATGAAAATACCAAGGCAACGTTCTTTGGTAAATTTTTTATTTGGTTTAGAAAATAATTGGTTCGCATCATTACATTTGTCCGCTTTAATAAAATTCAATAACAAGACGAGGTTCAAACGATATTAGGTTTGCTTTATTGTGAAACAAATTTGCAGATATTATAAATTCTTTTTGGCAACAGCAGCAGTGTGAATGGTGTTTTTAGCAATAATTTTATTTGCCGTAACCATCAGGCTTCGCAAAAGCATTTGAGTACAACACGTTTTAAAGTGAACTTTATTGTATTACTTATTTTTTGTGCATTTACTTTTTCTGTTAAAGCGCAAGATGTGGTAATGAGCCAGTTTTATTCGGCACCGCTTTATCTAAATCCGGCTATGTCGGGCATTGCTTACGGACCGCGCTTTACGGTAAATTACCGCAATCAGTGGCCGTGAATGGGAAGTGGATTTAATGGCGGCTACACCACTTACATGGGTTCTTTTGATATGCACTTCAAACAGCCTACATAACGTTTTTAAACTGTTTTACTTTATTGTTTAATGGATATAGCCTGTTTTACATTCTTCTTAATATAAGTACATTTTTACTATTACTGTCTTCCGTATAATGGATTAAAAGGGTATCATTCTTTAGCGCATAACACAATGAATTATTTAATGCACTTTGGACCCTTTTTTCTGTTTTAAAAAGTTCTCTATATTCTGTTGAGGCAGCCTGTATAGAAAGGTTATTAGGCGAAGTAATGTTATAGCTCCCTTTAATACTGGCCATTGCTGTTCCTGAAATTACTCCGTTATTAAATAAGATATATCCGAGGACATGAGCAGAGTCGTTTTGGGTTATTCCATTTCCGTCAAAAGTATAAGCAAAATACTCAAAACCCCATTTTCCCTCAAACAATACTGTATCCGCAACGCCACGATTTAAAAGGTTGGAGCAAACAATTTGAGATGTAGATCCTGTTTTCTTGCAAGAACAGCTAAAACATAGCACGACAAGAATTATGATATTTAGAATACGCTCCATAGATTATTGATTATTCACTGGTAGAAATTTTCATTTAGGGCTTTGCTTACATCTTTCCTGTCAATTTCAACATGTATTCTATTGCCGCTCTTACAATTACAGGCATAACAAGTAATTGCACCTATACTTGCATCATGAACAATTTTAACTTTAAAAAACTTTACTTTTTGCTCTTTTAGATATTTTCCAATTGCTTTTATCTTTTCAGTTTCTCCAATATTTGCATTGCCCCAAGGGTCAGCACAAAATGTTTCATCATAATAAACCCATGTGGTGTCTGTTATTTTTTCGCAACTAATGAATGTTGTTACCCCAACAAGAGCAAATATTATCAGTATTTTTTTCATAGAAATTATTTTAATCCGTTTTGTAAAACCAAAATTTCTTTTTTCAGTTGTTCAATTTCTTTCATTTGCATTTAGTTCATGCGTTAAGGTGCTTGTGCCAACTTGTAGATTGGAAAAGAGTTTCATTAAAAATAAATTTTATTAGAGGCGAAAATTAAAAAATAATTATATATTTTTTTAATTTTTTTATTAAAAATGGGATGTGCTTATAGTTTTCAATCCTTTATCCATCTTATACTAAATTGATTTATAAATTAGTCTAATAATATATTGTATAATGCTCCCGATAGCTATCGGGATGATAGTCGTTTAGGACAATGTAATTGGACTATTACGAATGTCCAATCGGTATTACGTGTAAGCAGACTATAATTGCGCGGTATAAAACAACAAACGGTGGAATATCTTATTTAACCATTTAAGGAAATACGGGTATCATTGTGGCGCGAAACAAATACGATTTAATTTTAAATAACAGTTTTGAAAAGTCAAGGAAAAAAGAAGCAATGGACTTGGTTTATTGTTGAAAGAATAAAATTTTTAAAACATTGTTTTTTATTTGCAAAACAACAACAAGGCAAATTAAACGTTTTGCCGTTTGCCATGCAGTTTTTTCAAGGAAAATTAAAGTCAGTTTATAGGTATAATGCACTAATGCTTTTAAGCATTTGTTTTTTGACAAATGTTGCAGCACAAGATGTGGTAATGAGCCAGTTTTATTCGGCACCGCTTTATCTAAATCCGGCCATGTCGGGTATTGCTTACGGACCGCGCTTTACGGTAAATTACCGCAACCAGTGGCCGGGAATGGGAAGTGGGTTTAATGGCGGCTACACTACTTACATGGGCGCTTTCGATATGCATATTGATAAAATTCGTAGCGGCATAGGTTTGCTTGTGGTTGCAGACCAAATGATGAATAATATTTTTGGCAATTATTATGTTACACTTTCTTTTGCGCCACAAATAAAATTCAACCGAAATGTTGCCATGAAAATTGGTGCTTCGGGCACTTTTATTCACCGCAGGTTAAAGTGGAACGAATTGCAATTTTCTGATATGATAAATCCGTACTCCGGTTTTTTTGATGCCAACGGAAATCCCAATGCCACAGGCGAACCAACACCTTCGCGTTTATCGCTTAACAGAGGAGACCTTTCAGCCGGATTTGTAATCTTTACACGGAAACTTTATTTCGGCTTTGCCGTAAATAATTTTATTATGAACAAAGAAAACTTCTCCGATGCAGTGGAAGCGCGAACTCCCATGCGGTTTACTGCACACTTTGGAGGAAGCTTTCCGCTAAAAACAAAATACAGTTACAAACGCAATATTTATTTATCGCCAAACGTTTTAATTGCAAACCAAGGAAGAAATTTGCAAGTAAATGCAGGGCTTTTAGCCGGAATTGAAATGATATACTTTGGAGCGCAATTCCGCTATGTGATTAACAATCCGGAATCGTTTATTATGATAGTTGGCGTAAAAAAAGGAAAGTTCAGAGTTGGGTATAGTTACGACTTTCCGGTGAGCAAATTAGTGAACAAAACCGGAGGCGCACACGAGCTAACTTTCACTTTTAACATTGCCGGAGACGATAATTCTTTGGAAAATAAAAATAACCGAGGATATTTGGCATGTCCAACAATTTTGAATTTTTAAATAGAAAACATATTTTAGCAACCTTCAAAAAAAAGCAAACAGAAAAACAATGAGAAATAACCTCATCAAGGCTGCACTACTACTGGCTGTTCCAGCAGTTGCATACATGAGTTCTTGCAAGAAAGAAAAATCAGCTGTTACTGGCTGGAACTACAACGACTCCAAAAACGGAGGATTTGAAGTAGTAAAATACCAAGGGCAAGAAACAGGACCAAACTTAGTACTTATTGAAGGCGGTACTTTTGTGATGGGACAAACAGAAAATGATGTGATGTACGATTACAACAGCGTACCGCGCAGAATTAGCGTTTCTTCTTTCTACATGGACGAAACAGAAATTGCCAATGTTCATTACGGTGAATACATGTATTGGATGGATAGAGTTTTCACAAACGAATTTCCTGAAGTAGTTAGAAAATGTATTCCTGATACTTTGGTTTGGCGCGATGAATTAGCATACAACGAACCTTTTGTTGAATACTACTTGCGTCACCCGGCATATAATTTCTATCCGGTAGTTGGTGTAAACTGGAATCAAGCAAACGACTTTGCTTCTTGGAGAAGCGACCGTGTAAACGAGCGCATCTTAATCAATAAAGGAATTTTAGCTGAGAACCCAAGCCAAGTTGGTGCCGACCACTTCGATACCGAAGTTTATTTGGTAGGCCAATACGAAGGTTCACAAGGTAAAAAACCTAAGAAAGATTTGAATCCTAACGGAAACGGTACACGCCCTGTGAGAATGAGCGATGGTATCATGTTGCCTAAGTATCGTCTCCCAACAGAGGCTGAATGGGAATACTCTGCTTTAGCATTAATTGGAAACCAACCGGCTAAAGGCGAAGAGCGCATCAGCGACCGTAAAATTTACCCTTGGAACGGAACAAGCACTCGTTTTCCTAAACCAGGAGCTACACAAGGTGAATTTTTGGCAAACTTTAAACGCGGTCGTGGTGATAATATGGGTATTGCAGGAAGATTAAATGATAATGCAGATATTACTGCTCCTGTAAAATCTTATATACCAAACGATTTCGGTTTATACAACATGGGAGGAAACGTTAGCGAATGGGTATTAGACGTTTATCGTCCGATGACTTCTATTGATGCAAACGATTTCCGCTACTATCGTGGTAACGTGTTTAAGCACAAAGAACTTGACCCAGACGGACAACCGGTAAAAGATTCTTTGGGTGGACTTTCTTATGTAGAAGTTACTCAAGATGAAGCTGCAAACCGCAGAAACTACCGCAGAGGTGATGTTCGTAACTATATTGACGGTGATGAATCTTCAAGAAACGGTGATGAAAAAGATATGTATAAATTCGGTATCACTTCATTGCTTGATGATAACGCAAGAGTAATTAAAGGAGCAAGCTGGAACGACCGTGCTTACTTCCTTTCTCCTGGAACACGCAGATTTTTAGATGCAAACATTGGTAGCAGCGAAATTGGTTTCCGTTGCGCAATGGATAGAATTGGATCACCTGCCGGTAACAAAATGAAAGGTGGAAACACTATTAAATACAAACCAAAAGGCAAAAAGAAATAGTAAGAAAACTTACTTAATTATATTTGAAAGGCTACTCATTTTTGAGTAGCCTTTTTTGTAAAACACTTCATGTATGAAACAGTTGTTTTTAAGCGTAGCATTGCTTTTTTCAATTTATTCTTTTAGCCAATACCAAGGTGTACTTTGGAAAATTTCGGGCAATGGATTAAAGAAAGATTCGTATCTGCTCGGCACCATGCATTCTGCCGATAATCGGGCATTTAAGAATGTAGAAAAGATAAAAACCCTACTTGGGCAATGCGATGCCTATGCAATGGAAGTGGTTGCAGATGCAAGTAGTTTAGGTATGGGAACTATTATGAAATTGATGATGAAAGGCGATACCACACTTTCCATGCTATTTACAAAAGCCGAATACAAAACTTTAGATTCACTAATGCAGAAAAACACCGGCTTTCCACTCGTAATGTTAGAAAAAATGCAGCCAATAGTACTTTCTGTGTTGGTATCAAAAGCAGATATGGCAAGCGATAGCAGTGCGCCACTCGATTTTTATTTGCAAGATTGGGCTAAGGAAAATGGCAAAAAAATTATTGGTATAGAAACCGTACAAGAACAATTAGAAGCATTGCAAGCCTTATCCTATAGCGAGCAAGCACAGTTGGTAAAAGAAGAATTGGCACACCAAAATGGAACAGATATAATGGAGCAGTTATTCAGGTTTTATACAGGTGAGAATTTAGACAGCTTAGCAGCATTAAATAATAAGAATCCGATGCCTCCAAAATTAGAAAAAGCACTTGTAGGTGATAGAAATAAAAGAATGATAGAGCGCATCGCAGAAATTGTTCGCCAGCAACCAACTTTCTGTGCTGTTGGCGCATTGCATCTTCCTATGCAAAACGGTATTATTGAAGGCTTGCGCAAAATTGGTTTTGTAGTGGAAGCTGTGAAGTAACAATACTTTCAAGTGTATCTTTTTCTTTGAAGTGCTACCTAAACTTTAGCTGCATTATTTTCAATCAAACCAAAAACCTTTTTACCTTTCCGCTCTCGAGAAATGAAAAAACAATGGATTGCTGTTTTGTGGTGTTTTATGTTGAGCTTTGGGCAAGCAAATGCTCAGGTTGATAACGTTACTTTCGGACAAAATAGAGTTCAGTATAAAGACTTTACTTTTTCTTATTACGAAACCGACCACTACACCGTTTATTTTTACCAAGGTGGACAAGATGTAGCGAAGTATGTAATTAAGCAATCGGAAAATATTGCAGAAGATTTGCAGCGCTTACTCGATATGAAATTTAGAAGTAAGATTGATATTGTGGTTTACAATTCGATAAATGAGTTGAACCAAACAAATATCGGCATTTACGAACCAAAGCAGAATTCCGGTGGCACAACTCAGTTGCCAAGCAATAAAGCGTTTGTATATTTTGATGGCACACACGATGCTTTGGATTATCAACTTCGCAAGCGCTTGACAGAAATCTATATGAATAAATTACTTGCCGGAGCCACGGTGTTGGAGTTTATTCAAAATGCGGTTGCCATGAATATGCCGGATTGGTTTAAGCGCGGTTTTATCGAATACTATGCCGAGCCGTGGAATAGCAATGCAGAAGACCGTTTGCGCGATGGTATTATGAGCGGAAGATTTTCTAAGTTAAATAAGTTAGAGCCGGACGAAGCAATGTTTGTAGGCAAATCGGTGTGGCATTATGTTGAAGAAAGATATGGAAAGCAAGCCGTTGGAAATTTGCTGTATTTATCGCGCATTAACCGAAGTGTAGAAAATGGTTTTCAATTTGTGCTTGGGCAAGGTGTTGATGAAACACTAACCGATTGGTTCAATTATTATTTAGAAAGATACATTGCCGAAAGTGCAAAAACAATGAAGCGAAACAGCAGCTACATTGTGAACTACCACTACAAAAGAGGAATTGATTACTACCAGCCGCGCTTGAGCAACGATGGTAAAACCTTGCTCTATGCCAAAAACGACATGGGACGTTATCATGTGAAATTGTTAGATACCGAAACCAAAAAACATAAGGTTTTGGTGCGTGGCGGCTTTAGAACCAACACTATTTTTACTGATGACAAACAACCGCTAATTGCATGGGCTCCAGATGGAAAACAAGCAGCAATTGTGTTTGAAAAAAAGAAGAGAATCTATCTTGGAATTTGGGACAATGAAAAGAAAAAGTTAGAAGTAAAAAGCATAGAGAAATTTCAGAAAGTAGTACAGATAGCTTACGCAGGCGATTCTAAAAATTTAGTAATGAGCGCTGTGCAAGCAGGGCAAAGCGATATTTATCTTTACAAGATAGCTTCAACTACTACCACCAAACTCACAAACGATTATTTTGATGATTTATATCCAACTTACGCTGAACTAAGCAATGCGCGAGGAATTATTTTTAGCAGCAATCGCGGCAGTGCAGAACTTAAAGAAGAGCGCTACCAAAATCAGAGTTTTTTCAATCGCCAATTAGACCTTTATTTTATTTCATTAGATGATTTGGCAACCGTTCACCGCATCACGAACACGCCAATGGCAAACGAAATTTATCCGCAACAGTTTTCTGAAGATGAGTTTGCTTTTTTAAGTGATGCAAACGGAATTTACAATCGCTTTACCGGAATTTTAGAAGATGGTTTTAGCCATTGGCAAATAAAATATGCCACACAAAATAGAGAAACAGGAAGTGAAGATACTATTACACTTGGCGAAGGAGAAAATGAGTTTGAAGTAATTGATACTTCCATTTATGAAATAAAATCGAGCACAAAAGTTGCCGTGAATAAACTGCGCGGAATCACTTTGCAACAGAGCAATTATTTATACAACATTCGCGAACAGCAAATACTGCCACAAAAAAATTTGATG
>ENA-UOUJ01001937-UOUJ01001937.1-activated-sludge-metagenome-genome-assembly--contig:-NODE-1937-length-10022-cov-5.499448_pt1 | contig 10022 bp, 8 predicted proteins | sample MGYA00249839_ERZ747224 | MGnify/ENA primary metagenome ERZ747224 (study PRJEB28782, sample SAMN03220277) | activated sludge metagenome | biome: wastewater; feature: sewage sludge; material... | reverse complement strand
GGGCCGGTGCGTAGACCTTGTCGCCGGGCGCGTCGTAGCGCGCGGCATGGCGCGCGCGGCGTTCGAAACAGGTGTCGCGCCAGGCCTTGCGTGATGCCGCGTGGCGACCTTCCATCTGCGCCGCCAGCGGTGCCGCCAGGCGCGACAGGCTGGCCGCGAGGTTGCCCGGCACCGAGACATCGGCCGGGCGCAGCTTGCTGATCTCGCAGCCGTCGCCGTCCAGGTGCACCACGCGCGCGTTCGGCGCGAACTCGGCCAGCTTGCCGGTGGCACGGTCGTCGAAGCGGGCGCCGACCACGAACAGCAGGTCGCACTCCTGCACCGCCATGTTCGCCGCGCGGCTGCCGTGCATGCCGAGCATGCCGAGGCTGGACGGATGGTTCGCCGGCAGCGCGCCCAGGCCCTTGAGGGTGAGCACGGTCGGCAGGCCGGTCAGGTCGACGAATTCGCGGAAGGCCTCGACCGCGTCGCCCAGCACCACGCCGCCGCCGGCGTAGAGCACCGGCTTGTGGCACTGCGAGACCAGCGCCGCGGCTTCATGCAGGGCGGCGTCCGGCGGCGCCGGCACCGGCTCGACCGGCAGCGGCGAATGCACCGGCAGGTGCGCCGCGTCGGCCATCTGCACGTCCTTGGGCAGGTCGATCAGGACCGGCCCCGGGCGCCCGCTGCGGGCGATGCGGAAGGCTTCGGCGAACATCGCCGGCAGCTCGTCGACGCTGCGCGGTAGGAAGCTGTGCTTGACGATCGGCATGGTCATGCCGAACACGTCCAGTTCCTGGAACGCATCCGTGCCCATGAGGAAGGTGGGCACCTGGCCGGTGAGCACGACCATCGGCACCGAGTCGAACATCGCGTCGGCGATCCCGGTCACGAGGTTCGAAGCCCCCGGTCCCGACGTCGCCACGCACACGCCGACCCGACCGCTGGCGCGCGCGTAGCCGTTCGCGGCGAAGGCCGCGCCCTGCTCGTGTCGCACCAGCATGTGCTTGAGCGACGCGCCGTGCAGCGCGTCGTAGAAGGGCATGATCGTCCCGCCCGGGTAGCCGAACAGCGTGTCGACGCCTTCGGCCTCCAGGGCTTGCACCAGCCAGTGCGCACCATTCATCACGCGGCCTCTTTGTTGTCCTTCGGGGAGTTGTCCAGCCAGACCATCTTTGCGCGCAGCTGCTTGCCGACCACTTCGATCGGGTGCTCGAGGTCGGCCTGCTTGTACTTCCTGTAGTTCGGCAGACCGGCTTCGTATTCGGCCACCCAGTTCTTCGTGAACGTGCCGTCCTGGATGTCCTTCAGCACTTCGCGCATGCGCTCCTTGGTGCCGGCGTCGATCACGCGCGGGCCGGACACGTAGTCGCCGTACTGCGCGGTCTCGGAGACGAACTCGAGCATGCGGGTGATGCCGCCTTCGTAGAACAGGTCGACGATGAGCTTGAGCTCGTGCAGCACTTCGTAGTAGGCGATCTCCGGCTGGTAGCCGGCTTCCACCAGCACCTCGAAGCCGGCCTGCACCAGCGACGAGGCGCCGCCGCACAGCACCGCCTGCTCGCCGAACAGGTCGGTCTCGGTCTCTTCCTTGAAGGTGGTCGCGATCAGGTTGGCGCGGGCGCCGCCGAGGCCGCCGGCGTACGCGAGGGCGAGATCCTTCGCCTTGCCGCTGCGGTCCTGGTGGATGGCGTAGATGCAGGGCACGCCGCGGCCGATCTCGTACTCGCGGCGCACCAGCGCGCCCGGGCCCTTGGGCGCGACCAGCACCACGTCGAGGTCGTCGCGCGGCGTGATCATGCCGAAGTGCACGTTCAGGCCGTGCGCGAACAGCAAGCAGGCGCCTGGCTTCATGTTCGGCGCGATCGATTCCTCGTAGACCTTCTTCTGCACCATGTCGGGGGTGAGGACGGCGACGAGGTCGGCGGTCTTCACCGCCTCGGCCGGGGCCTTCACGGTGAAGCCGTCGGCCTTGGCCTTGGCCTCGGTCGGGCCGCCCGGACGCAGGCCGACGGTCACGTCGAAGCCGGAGTCACGCAGGTTCAGCGCATGCGCGCGGCCCTGGCTGCCGTAACCGACGATGGCGATGCTGGGCTTGGGGAGGGAAGACTGGGTCATGTCGGGCTCTCTGTGGAACGCTGTGTTGGGAAGGGTGTCGTGCGAAGGGCAACAAAAAACCCCGCCCTTGCGGTGCGGGGTTTTGCGATTTGGCGCTTTCTGCTTACGCGCCCGATCGTCCCGCACCTGTTGGCGAGGTAATGAGGACGAGTACGAGGACGGACGCCGCCTTCGCGTCGTGGACCGTCATCGTGGGCGTGTGGCAGTGCAACATTCCTGCAAACTAACCCCCGGTTTCGGGGCTTGTCAAGCGAAAGGGCTTGACAATCCGCTACGACTTTCGTTGCGGGTGAAATCATTGCAGCGGTAACGGCGGAAAGTCTCCAGAATCCACGCACTTGACGCATTGCGTTGATCCCCCGCACGACGTGTTCCATGCCTGACTACCGTTCGAAGACCTCCACCCATGGCCGCAACATGGCCGGCGCCCGCGCGCTGTGGCGCGCCACCGGCATGCAGGACGAGGACTTCCACAAGCCGATCGTCGCGATCGCCAATTCCTTCACCCAGTTCGTGCCCGGCCACGTCCACCTCAAGGACATGGGCCAGCTGGTGGCGCGCGAGATCGAGCGCGTCGGCGGGGTGGCCAAGGAGTTCAACACCATCGCGGTGGACGACGGCATCGCGATGGGCCATGACGGCATGCTGTACTCATTGCCCAGCCGCGAAATCATCGCCGACTCGGTCGAGTACATGGTCAACGCCCACTGCGCCGACGCGCTGGTGTGCATCTCCAACTGCGACAAGATCACCCCCGGCATGCTGATGGCCGCGCTGCGCCTCAACATCCCGACCGTGTTCGTCTCCGGCGGGCCGATGGAGGCGGGCAAGACCCGGCTCGCCGACCACAAGCTCGACCTGGTCGACGCGATGGTGATGGCCGCCGATCCGACCGCGTCCGACGAACAGGTCGCCGCGGTCGAACGCAGCGCCTGTCCGACCTGCGGCTCGTGCAGCGGCATGTTCACCGCCAACTCGATGAACTGCCTGACCGAGGCGCTGGGCCTGTCGCTGCCGGGCAACGGCACCACCCTGGCCACGCACGCCGACCGCGAGCAGCTGTTCCTGCGCGCCGGCCGCATCGCGGTCGAACTGTGCCATCGCTGGTACGGCGCCGAGGATCCGACGGCACTGCCGCGCGGCATCGCCAGCTTCGAAGCCTTCGAGAACGCGATGACGCTGGACATCGCGATGGGCGGCTCGACCAACACCATCCTGCACCTGCTCGCCGCCGCGCAGGAGGGCGAGGTGCCGTTCACCCTGCACGACATCGACCGGCTGTCGCGGCGCGTGCCGCAGCTGTGCAAGGTTGCACCGAACACGCAGAAGTACCACATCGAGGACGTGCACCGCGCCGGCGGCATCATGGCGATCCTCGGCGAACTCGCGCGCGGCGGCCTGCTGCATACCGGTGCCGCCACCGTGCATGCGAAGACCCTGGGCGAGGCGATCGCGAAATGGGATATCGCCACCGTCGACGACGAGGCGACCGCGACGTTCTACAAGGCCGGTCCGGCCGGCATCCCGACCCAGGTCGCCTTCAGCCAGGCCACGCGCTGGCCGACGCTCGACACCGACCGCAGCGAGGGCTGCATCCGCAGCGTCGAGCACGCCTATTCGCAGGAGGGCGGCCTGGCCGTGCTCCACGGTAACATCGCGCTCGATGGCTGCGTGGTGAAGACCGCCGGCGTCGACGAATCGATCCACGTCTTCGAGGGCAGCGCCCGCGTGTTCGAAAGCCAGGACGCGGCGGTGGCCGGCATCCTCGGCGACGAGGTCAAGGCCGGCGACATCGTCGTGATCCGCTACGAAGGCCCCAAGGGCGGCCCCGGCATGCAGGAGATGCTGTATCCGACCAGCTACCTGAAGTCGAAGGGCCTGGGCAAGCAGTGCGCCCTGCTGACCGACGGCCGCTTCTCCGGCGGCACCTCGGGTCTCTCCATCGGCCACGTCTCGCCGGAAGCGGCGGCCGGCGGCGCCATCGGCCTGGTCCGCGACGGCGACCGCATCCGCATCGACATTCCCGCGCGCACGATCGACCTGCGGGTGTCCGACGACGAACTGGCCGCGCGTCGCGCCGAACAGGATGCGCAAGGCTGGAAGCCCGCGCAGCCGCGCACGCGCAAGGTCAGCGCCGCATTGAAGGCCTATGCCCTGCTGGCGACAAGTGCGGACAAGGGGGCGGTGCGGAACCTCGCGATGCTGGACCCGTAGCCCGGGTGCGTTGTACTTGCCCGGGCGACGATGACTCAGGCTGTTCGCCTACTTTTTCTTGATGTCCTTGCTGGGCTTGAGCTTGGCTGAAGCCTGCTCGAATGCGGCCTCGTCCGAGGGCGCAAGGTTGGGGCGGCCGGCCAGGATGCCCATGGCGACGCCTCCGACCACGTAATAGGTTTCGCCGGGCTCCACCTCCAGGTTCAGCGCGTCCTTTGCTTCCGAACGCACGGTGTACTCGTGCTGTCCGGGCTCGGCAACATGGACGAAGTAGGTGCCGCTGTTCAACTGGCCCAGCTCCTCCTCGCCTTCACGCACCTTGTAGATGATGGCGGCACCGGCGAACTTCTTCTCGCGGAAGAACACCACATGGCCTTTGTCCTCCGGCGGACTTGCGATCCGGATCGCCGAACCGGAGGCTTCCCGTTCCTCTACCGGATCGACCTGTGCGGAGGTGTCCGCGGTCCCTGCGTCTTCCGTCGCCGGAGGCGTGTCGGCAGGTGCTGCGTCCTCGGCTGGAGGCGCGTCGGCAGGAGGTGCTTCCATCTCGGGAGACGTATCGGCAGGCGTGGCTTCCTCAGCGGTGGGCGTGTCGGCAGGTGATGCTTCCAATGCGGGAGACGCATCGGCAGGCGTGGTTTCCGTCGTGGCAGGCGCATCGGTGGGAGGCGTCGGCGCTTCGGCTGCGGCTTCGTGCGCGACGTGTTCGGCCTCGGATTGGCTGGTTTGCGTGTCCTGGGCCAGCACGCCGCACGGCAGTGCCAGTGCGAGGGTCAGGCAAATGCAAAGGGAATGGGTTTGGATCGACGGCATGGGCATTACTCCGGGTCGGGAACGATGGAATCGACGTGGGGAAACGGCGGTATGTCGTCGGTGCCGGAAAACTCAACGGCGTTGGACGTGCTGTCGCCGGAGGCGTCCGCTGGCTGCGGCAGCCGCACATCCTGCGCGATGCGCGCCGTGACGCGACTGCCCGCATCGACGATGAGTTTTCCGCCGCGGATGAACATCGCCAGCGGTGCGATGGGGGCGGCGACGGATACGGCGCCGGCGGCCAGCGCGATGGCGGCTTCCGACTGATCGCGTCCCCTCTCTCCGAATTTCAGCCCGCGCAAGGCGATGCGGTGACCATCGGCATCGAGGTGGCGTGCAGCGATGATCAGTTCCGCTGCTTTTCCGCCTGCTCGCGGCCGCTCGGCATGCACCACTTCGCCCTCTCCCGGAGTTCCGGCAGGCAAGTGCGTGACGCCGTCCAGCTCGACCGGCTCCGCCAGTGCGATCCGGAAGCGGTCGCCGCGCTTGAGCAGCGAGGCGTCGAGGGAATCCACGATCTCCAGCACGACCGTCGTGCCTGCCGTAAGCGTGCAGCAAGACTGTGCGGGCTCCGTGCCAAGTCCGGATTCGGGCCCGAGGCCATCGCTCATTTCGGGAGGTGTCGGCAGGGCGGTCGACACTACGTCCGTCGCCTGCGCATGCAGTGGCGAGACGGCGTGCAAAGCCGCCATCACCAATACCCATCGTCGCATCAGGGCCCCCCGTCCATGCTCCCCGCAGATACGTTATCGCAAACGAGGGAGTTCGTGGGCTAGCCTCGCCACGCCGGCAGCTTCTTCCCCACCGCCACATTCTTCAACGTCACATACGCAGGAATCCCGTCCCTGCCGTACGGCGGCGGTGCCTCGCCGCGGATCAGCGGTTCGAGGTAGGTGCGGGCCCGGTCGGTGATGCCGTAGCCGTCGCGGCGGATGAAGGTCTTCGGGAAGGTCTTCTCGCGGTTGGCGACCTTGTCCAGCGGCGCGCTGCCGATCCGCCAGCGGTAGGGTTTGTCGGAGACGCGCTCGATCACGGGCATGGTCGCGTTCCGCCCCATGAGCGCGAACCGCACCGCGGCCCTGCCCACGGCCAGCGCCTGTTCGAGGTCGGTTTTCGAGGCGAGGTGGCGGGCGGAGCGCTGCAGGTAGTCGGGCAGGGTCCAGTGGACCTTGAAGCCGAGCTGGTCCTTCACGCGCGCGGCCAGGTAGGAGGCGACGCCACCGAGCTGGCTGTGGCCGAAGGCGTCCTTGCCGCCGCCGGAGTCGGCGACGAAGCGGCCGTCGGCGGTCTGGATGCCCTCGCTGGCGACCACCACGCACCAGCCGACGCGGGCGACGACCTTCTGCACCTGCTTGAGGAAATCGGCTTCGTCGTAGGGGCGTTCGGGGAACAGGATCAGGTGCGGTGCATCGTCCGGCCCCTTGCCGGCGAGCCCGGCCGCCGCCGCCAGCCAGCCGGCGTGGCGGCCCATGGCCTCGTAGACGAAGACCTTGGTTGATGTGTCAGCCATCGCCGCCACGTCCAGCGCCGCCTCGCGCACCGACACCGCGGTGTACTTCGCGGCCGAGCCGAAGCCGGGGCAGCAGTCGGTGACGGCGAGGTCGTTGTCGATGGTCTTGGGCACGCCGATGCAGGTCAGCGGGTAGCCGAATCCGGCGGCCAGCTTCGAGACCTTGTGGGCGGTGTCGGCCGAATCGTTGCCGCCGTTGTAGAGGAACCAGCGCACGTCGTGCGCGCGGAACACCTCCAGCAGGCGCTCGTACTTGGCGCGGTCCTGCTCGATCGACTTGAGCTTGTAGCGGCACGAGCCGAACGCGCCGCCGGGCGTGTGCGCCAGGCCGCGGATGGCCGCCGCCGACTCCTTCGTGGTGTCCACCAGCTCCTCGCGCAGGGCGCCGAGGATGCCGTTGCGGGCCGCCAGCACCTTGACCCTGCGCGCGCGGGCCTCGGCGATCACCGCCGAGGCGGTGGCGTTGATGACGGCGGTGACGCCGCCGGACTGGGAATAGAGGAGGGTTCCGGAAGCCATATGCGCCTATGGAACAAGGGTGGCGGGGCCGCGCGATGGGTTAAGATTCTGGCGAATCAGCGGCACGGCCGAGTGTACAACCGGCGGTGGCCGCTCCGGATCCTGGCACGGGAGTCGTCGATGCGATTGGTACTGTTGGGGGCGCCCGGTTCGGGCAAGGGCACGCAGGCCGCGAGGCTCAAGGAGCACCTGCAGGTGCCGCACATTTCCACCGGGGACCTGCTGCGCGCCGAAGTGGCCGCCGGTTCGCCGCTCGGCCTGCAGGCCAAGGAAGTGATGGCGCGCGGCGACCTGGTCAGCGACGAGATCCTGCTCGGCATGCTCAAGGACCGCTTCTCCCGCGACGACACCAGGGCCGGCTTCATCCTCGATGGTTACCCGCGCAACCTTGCCCAGGCGGCGGCGCTGGACCAGCTGCTGACCGACCTCGGGCAGGCGTTCGACGCCGCGGTGCAGCTGACCGTCGACAACGAGCAGATCGTCGAGCGTCTCGCCGGCCGCGCCAAGGCCGAGGGCCGCGCCGACGACAATCCCGAATCGGTGCGCAAGCGCCTGCAGGTCTACGACGAACAGACCGCGCCGGTGATCGAGTTCTACCGCCAGCACGACCAGCTGACCGTGGTCGACGGCGTCGGTTCGCTGGACGAGGTGTTCGGCCGGATCGTTGCGGCGATCTCGCCGGACAAGCCGATCGGCTGAGGCCGTGCTGCTCCTGCTGGCGTAGGAGCGCCCCATGGGCGCGACCCGGGCGCACCGGTGCCGTCGAAGTCTGGTCGCGGGCATGGCCCGCTCCTACCAGAACGTGTAAGAGCGCCCCATGGGTGCGGCCGGACTGCTCAGTCCTGCGGATACCGGCTGAACTCCCGCGTGCTGCCGTCCTCGAGCACCAGCAGCACGGCGTAGGGATGCACGATGCCTTGCGGGTGCTCCATGCCCGGAGAGCCCAGCGGCATGCCGGGGACGGCCAGTCCCCTCGCGGCCGGGCGCTCGCGCAGCAGGCGGGCGACGTCCGCGGCCGGGACGTGGCCTTCGATGAAGTAGCCGCCGACCTTGGCGGTGTGGCAGGAGGCCAGCGCCATCGGCACGCCGGCCTCGGCCTTCACCGCGGCCATGTCCTCGCGATCATGCGCCTCGACGCGGAAGCCGGCTTCGTGGATGTGCTCGTTCCACAGGCCGCAGCAGCCGCAGGTCGGGTGCTTGTACACGGTCAGCAGCGGCGCGGCCGCTTCGGCCGGTGCGGTCGCGGCGATGGCGGCGGGGGCGGTGGCCGGCTCGGCGGCGCCGCAGGCACCGAGCAGCAGCGACAGCGCGGCGATGGCGGAGGGAAGGCGGAGCATGCGGGTGTCTCGAATACGGGCGACCCGGCCAGTCTAGCGGACCGGTGTGTGCCGGCCTTGACCGGGATCAGGACGCGCCGTTTCGCGGCATTGGGTAAAGTGCGCGCAGTCCCGCATCCCCCAGGTCGTCCGGCTTGAAACTCCACATCCTCGGCATCGCCGGCACCTTCATGGGCGGCATCGCCGCGCTCGCGCGCGAACTCGGCCATGAAGTCGAAGGCAGCGACCAGGCGGTGTATCCGCCGATGTCGACCCAGCTCGAACAGCTCGGCATCGCGCTGAAGCAGGGCTACCTGCCCGAACACATCTCGGACGACTGCGACACCGTTGTGGTCGGCAACGCGCTCTCGCGCGGCAATGCCGCGGTGGAGGCAGTGCTCGACAGCGGGCGTGCGTACACCTCGGGCGCGGAGTGGCTGCGCGACCACGTGCTGCCCGGGCGCGACGTGCTGGCGGTGGCCGGCACCCACGGCAAGACCACCACGACGACGATCCTGGCGTACCTGCTGCAGGCGGCGGGGCGCGAGCCGGGGTTCCTGATCGGCGGCGTGGCGGAGGATTTCGGGGTGTCGGCGAGGTTGGGTGGCTCGGGCCGAATCCCGACTCCCGATTCCCGAATCCCCTTCGTCGTCGAAGCCGACGAATACGACACCGCGTTCTTCGACAAGCGCAGCAAGTTCGTGCACTACCGGCCGCAGGTGGCGATCCTCAACAACCTCGAGTACGATCACGCCGACATCTTCCCGGACGTGGCCGCGATCCAGCGCCAGTTCCACCACCTGGTGCGTACGGTGCCGGGGCGCGGACGGATCATCGTCAACGGCCACGACCAGCGCCTGCGCGAGGTGCTGGAGATGGGCTGCTGGACGCCGGTGGAGCGCTTCGGCTTCGACGACGCCTTCGAATGGAGTGCGCGCAAGCTGCGCGAGGATGGCGGCACGTTCGCGGTGCTGCGCGGGGGTGAGCAGCTCGGCGTGGTCGAGTGGCCGCTGCTCGGCGACCACAACGTGCTCAACGGCCTCGCCGCGCTGGCGGCCTGCGCGGCGGTGGGCGTGGACGTGGCGACGGTGATTCCTGCGCTGGCCGGGTTCCGCAGCGTGAAGCGCCGGCTGGAAGTGCTGGGCGAGGCGCGCGGCGTCACCGTCTACGACGACTTCGCCCACCATCCGACCGCGATCGCGACTACGCTCGCCGGCCTGCGCGCGAAGGTCGGCGGGGCACGCATCGTGGTGGCGATGGAGCCGCGCAGCAATTCGATGCGGCTGGGCGCGCACGCCGAGGCATTGGCGCCGTCGCTCGATGGCGCCGACGCGGTGGTGTTCCTGGCGCGGCCCGAGCTGCCCTGGGACGCGGCGAGGGTGGTGTCCGCAGTGCGCGGCGAGGCGCGCGCGGTCGCCGACGCGGATGCCCTGCTTGCAGCGTTGCGCGAGATCGCGCGCGAAGGCGACCACGTCGTGTTCATGTCCAACGGCGGCTTCGACGGCGCGCCGCGGCGGTTCCTTGCCGCGCTGTGCGACACTCCCTTGTAGGAG
>ENA-UOUJ01001935-UOUJ01001935.1-activated-sludge-metagenome-genome-assembly--contig:-NODE-1935-length-10042-cov-3.837088_pt1 | contig 10042 bp, 8 predicted proteins | sample MGYA00249839_ERZ747224 | MGnify/ENA primary metagenome ERZ747224 (study PRJEB28782, sample SAMN03220277) | activated sludge metagenome | biome: wastewater; feature: sewage sludge; material... | reverse complement strand
CGGCCGGCGTTTTCCGGCACGCGGCGGCGCGCCGAACCCTGAGGCGGCGGCATCCCCGGCCCGCCGGGGCGCGGCTTGCCGGCAGGCAGCCGCAGGACGGGCATCTTTTATGTGGCGAAGCAACGCCGCCCATGTGCTGATGGAACCATGTCGCAGGACCTTTCGACCCGTGCCTTCCCTCTGCATCCGGGCCTGCAAGGCCGCCCCGTCCGGGGGGGCCGAGGGCGGCCTCTTCCCGGCCCAGGAACTGGCGCAGGCGCTGCGGACAGGGACTGCCTCCGATGCCGCGGTGCTGGATGTCGGCCTGCGCGGATGCGCCGCCCACAGGGACGCCATCTTCTGGCCGGCCGCGGCATCCCGTTTCCCTTCGCGGCCGGCCATGACCCGGCCCTGCTGTCTGCCGCCCCTCGGGCGCGGACGGTCGGCGGCAAGCCCTCCGTCATGACCGCGCTGCTGAAGATGCGGGCCTCGCTGTGCGCGGGACCGGCGGATGCCGGTGACGGCCGCAGGGCCGCAGATGACCGTGAGCCGCCCCGGCGGAAGAAAGGATCGCCATGAAACCCGCAACCGCCCCGCCGCCCGGCGAAAGCCGTTTTCCCCTGTCGGCGGGGCTTCTGCTGGGATTGGGGCTGGGCGGGTTCTTCGACGGGATCGTGCTGCACCAGATCCTGCAATGGCATCACATGCTGACCAGCGCAGGCTTTCCCGCCGACACGGTCCGCAACCTTGAAATCAACACGCTGGCCGACGGGCTTTTCCATGCCGCGGCCTATGTCTTCGTCGCCGCGGGCCTTGCGATCCTGTGGCGCCACGGGCGCAGGCGGCATCTTCGCTGGTCGGGACGGCTGCTGGCCGGATCGATGCTGATGGGCTTCGGCCTGTTCAATCTGGCCGAGGGTCTGGTGGACCATCATCTGCTGGGCATCCACCATGTCAACGAGACCGCCCCGCCCGAACAGTGGATCTGGTGGGACGCCGCTTTCCTGATCTGGGGGGCGGCGATGCTGGCAGGGGGCGGGTGGCTGTGGCGGCGCGGCAGGCTGCGCACGCCACAGGCCGAAAGGTAAGCCGCGCGGTCCCGGTTGCGGCGGGGCCCCGGCTCAGACCGCCCGCCGCAGCCCCGTGCCCGCCTGCAGGGGCAGGCGGGTCCGAACGGATGTGGCGCGCGTCCCGTCCAGCCTTTCGCGGATTTCCCGGTCCAGTTCGGGACCGAGATAGAGATAGTCCCAGCAATACTGCCCCGTCTGGAACAGTTCGGGCAATTTCGCGATCTGCACGGACCCCTGGGCAAAGGTGCAGATGCCTTCCTCGCGCAGTTCGGCCAGCATGCGGTTGGCATGGATCGGCGTCATGCCGCAGGATTCCGCCAGATCCGCCTGGGTCAGCGGCACCTCGTACCGGTCGATCGTGCAAAGCTCGCGGGAATAAAGCCGCAGCAGCGTCTCGCAGAAGAAATTGGCGATCCGGGCGCGTCCGACCAGCCGCCCCAGCCGGAAGATCCAGTAGCGGTGGATGGCCGCGTCGATCAGCGAGATGCGCCAGAGCTTTTCACAGATCAGGGGCGACCGGGTCAGCAACCCCTGCAGCCGCTCATGCGGCGTGCTGCGGACCTCGGCCGGGCCGATGGCGTCCAGATCGTGGTCCAGATAGCCCAGCGTGAAAGCCGGCAGGTCGATATAGTCGCCCGGCATCTGCAGCCCCAGCAACTGCCGCCGCCCGAAACGGTCGGCGCGATAGCGGCCCACGAAGCCGCTGGTCAGGTAAAGCATGTCGGTGCGGGCGCTGTCGCACCGCAGGATGCGTTGTCGCGCGGGGATGGTTGCGCAGGGGCCCTGCAGCGAGGACAGCAGATCGGCCTCGGCCGGGGTGAAAAGATCCGGCCAGGCCCGGTCGAGCGGCATTGCGGTCATGAACCCTCCTCGCTCACGGCAGCGCGTGTCCTTATTCATGTCGACGGGAAACAGTTATCAACGCATTCCTCCCCCATGCAGGTTCCGCCGCCCGGCGAAAGCCGGCACGGGACGAAAGGGGGGCCGCGCGGCTTCATCTGACAGCCGGCACGGCGTCCGCGGAGGCCAGATTGCGCATCGGCAGCATCAAGGCGATGCGGACCCCTTCGGGACCCAGTTCCCGGATCGCGGTCGCCTCAAGCTGATGGCGCAGCACCCCGTCCAGGACCCTGGTTCCGAAGCCATCGCGCATCCGCATCGCAGGAGCGCCGCGCTCGATCCAGTCCAGCCGGACCAGCGGGCCGTCCTGCGCCTCGTCGATCCGCCAGGCGACGCGCAGCTCGCCCCCTTCGGCCAGTCCCAGCGCGCCATGTTCGACCGAATTGGTGACCAGTTCGTGAAACAGCAGCGCCAGCACCTCGGCCGCGGCGGCGCCCACGATGACGGGCGGGCCTTCCAGCGACCAGGCATGGGGGCCATCGCTGGCGCGCTGGTCGTGAAGTTCCTCGGCGATCAGCTGGCGCAGGTCGAAACGGATGCCGGGCTGGTTCAGGACGGCCGACAGGATGCGGGCCACGGCATCGATGCGCCCTTCCAGATGCCAGACATAGCTGTCCAGGCTGGTGGCGCCATCGGCGGACCAACGGATGATCGAACGCAGCAGGGCATAGCTGTTGCTCATGTTATGCCTGCTCTCATGCGGACTGCCAATCCGTTCGGCCGTAGCGCCGCATTCGGTCTTGTCCATGCTCTCGTCCGGCAGTCTGGTCAGCAGATGCACCTTTCCCCCTGCGGCCCATATGCGGTCTTTCCCGGAAGGCGGCCTTCCGGTCAGTTCTCCGCGATCCTTCCGCATCGCGTCCAGTCCGACGGCCGTCCCCGGCCGGTCGGTTCCAGCCTTGGCCAGCACGAGGGAAGATTCAACTTTTACTTGTCCGATGGCCCTGCAATTTTTGTTGGAGGAACCATTGCATGCAGGCCGGTCCCGGACAGCCCGCCTGCCCTGTCCCAAGGCGAAAGCCTTCATGACCGTGCGAAAGGCGGAATATGGCGCCTCAGGCCCGAACCCCGGACCGGCGGTCGTGACCCGGCAGGCGGGCGGCCCGATGTCTGCGGCGCCGGGCAGGAAAAGGCCCCCTCCCTGCCCCCCGTCGGGCGGCAGCCCGCCTGCCGCGTCACTTGGCCGCGACCTGGGAAGGGGGCGATCCCTTCGGCGCGGGTTTCCGCCAGATCGGCCTTGCGGGCGCGGCCGGCGCACCCTTGCCGCGCCGGCCGCAACCGGACAGGAAGGGATGCGCAGACAGGCACCGGACCCCGTGAATTTTCTTGATCTTTGTTCGGGCTGCGGTCCAATTGCGCTGCGGCGTGGCCATCCGCCACGACCCGGCTGAATAATCGCCCGGTGCAAAACCGGCGCCCCGGTCCTGCGGGCCAGGGGACTTGAGGGAGGAATGAATGGTCAATCCGTGGAAATCCGGCGCGATCGCCGTCTGCGCCGTCCTGGCCGCGCAGACGGCCGCCGCCCGCGATCTGACGATCGCAGGCTGGGGCGGCAACTATCAGGACGCCCAGCGCGCCGCCTATTTCCAGCCCTTCGCGGATGCAAAGGGCGTCAAGTTCACCGAAGCAACCTATCTGGGCGGCCTGGCCGAGGTGAAGACCATGGCCGATACCGGCGACGCGACCTGGGATCTGGTCATCGTCGAGGGCGCCGACCTGCAGGTGGGCTGCGACGAGGGGCTGTTCGAGGAAATCGACTGGGACAGCATCCCCGCGAAAGACCAGCTCGTCCCCGAGGCGATCCAGCCCTGCGGCGCGGGCAATGTCGTGATCGGCACGGGGCTGGCCTACAATTCCGAAACCGTGGGCGAAAAGCCGCAGAACTGGCAGGATTTCTTCAATACCCAGAAATGGCCGGGCAAGCGCGGGATGCGGGCGGGGCCGAAATACAATCTGGAATTTGCGCTGATCGCCGACGGCGTGTCGCCGGATCAGGTCTATGAGGTGCTGGCCACCCCCGAGGGCGTGGAGCGCGCCTTTGCGAAGCTGGACACGATCAAGAAGGACATCCAGTTCTGGGAGGCGGGCGCGCAGCCCATCGAATGGCTGGCGGCGAACAATGTGGTGATGACCGTCTCCTATAATGCCCGCATCTCGGCCGCGCAGAAGGAAGGCAAGCCCTTCGTCTTCGTCTGGACGAACCCGCTCTACAGCATCGACGCCTGGGCGGTTCCGGCCAATGCGCCAAACAAGGATCTGGCGATGGAGTTCATCGCCTTTGCCAGCACCGCCGAACCGCAGGCGAAGTTTTCCCAGCTGATGCCCTATGGCCCCACGAACACCCAGGTGGCCGGCATGCTGCCGCCCGAGGTGCTGGCCAACATCCCGGCGGGCGAGAACGTCAAGGACGGCTTCTTCTTTTCCGATCCCTTCTGGACGGACAACAACGACGCGCTGAGCGAGCGCTGGAACAACTGGGTGACCCGGTAAGCTGCCAGCACGGGCGGGGGCCGCCCCCGCTCCCGGTCCCCCGCGCGGAGCCAGACCATGTCCGGGACAAGACACAATCTTGCGGCAAAAGCCACGCTGCTGATCCTGCCGCTGGTGATGTATGCGGCGCTGTATCTGCTGCCGCTGATCTCGATCGGCAGCCTCAGCGTGGACAACGGCGAGCTGAGCGACCGGTTTTCCCGGCTGTCGGCGCATTTCGGGACGGATGCGCCGGTGGACGATGCGGCTGCAGTGGCGCTGCTGGCCGATCTGCAGGGCATGGACAGCCGCGACCGCGCCGAGGCCGGGCGCATGTTCAACCAGGAAAAACAGGGCTTCCGGTCGCTGCTGATCGACACCGGCAAGGCCGCGGGCGACATCCCGCCCACGCTGGACGGGCTGACGGCGTTCGATCCCCGCTGGGGCGAACCGTCCTGGTGGGAGGTGCTGGAACGCAACGTCGAGCCGGTCACCTGGCGGCATGTCCAGAAGGCCACCGGCATCAAGCCCGACGGGCAGGGCGGGTTCGGGATCGCGCCGGGCGACGACATCTACCTGCGCATCCTCGTGCGCACCTTCGTCATCGCGGGACAGGTCACGCTGCTGACGCTGCTGCTGGGCTATCCTCTGGCCTATGCGGTGGCGAACGGGACGCCGCGGGTGCGGGCGGTGGTGCTGATGGCGGTGCTCTTGTCGTTCTGGACCTCGATCCTGGTGCGCACGACCGCCTGGGTGGTGCTGTTGCAGACGAACGGCTTGCTCAACGGCTTGCTGATCCGGCTGGGGATCATCGCGGAACCGCTGCAGCTGATCTTCAACCGCTTCGGCACGGTGGTCGCCATGACCCATGTGCTGCTGCCCTTCGCGATCCTGCCGATGATGAACGTGATGCGGACGATTCCCGCGGCGCAGACCGACGCCTCGCGCAGCCTTGGCGCGGGGCCGGTGGAAACCTTCCTGCGCGTCTATTTCCCCCAGACCCTGCGCGGGGCCGCGGTGGGGGGCGGGACGGTGTTCATCCTGGCGCTGGGGTTCTATGTGACGCCGGCGCTGACGGGCGGGCCGGGGGACCAGATGCTGTCCTACTACATCGCCGATTTCGTCAAGAAGGGCCTGAACTGGGGCATGGCCTCGGTGCTGTCGCTGATGCTGCTGGCCAGCGTCATCCTGATGCTGCTGATCGGGTTGCTGGTGCGACGGCTGGCCGGCTGGCGCCGGCAGGGGGTCTAGGGATGTCGCGCGCGATCTACTGGATCAGCCTGAGCGCGGGATTCCTGTTCCTGGTGCTGCCGCTGCTGGTGGTGCTGCCGCTGGCCTTCAACGACAGTTCGTTCCTGAATTATCCGATGGAGGGTTTCACCTGGCGCTGGTTCGGCGTGGTCTTCCACCAGCCGCCGTGGATGGCGGCGCTGATGAACAGCCTCAAGGTCGCGTCGGGCGCGATGGTGGCGGGCGTGCTGATCGGGGGGCTGGCCGCGGTCGGCACGATGCTGGCCGGGCGCTGGGGGCGGCTGGTGCTGTCGGCGCTGTTCATCTCGCCCATCGTGATCCCCTCGGTCGTCCTCGGGGTGGCGATGGCCTATGCCTTCGGCCGGATGGGCGTGAGCGGCGGCTATCTACCCCTGGTGCTGGCCCATGCGATCCTGGGGGCGCCGCTGGTGTTTCTGTCGGTGATGACCTCGCTGCGCGGGCTGGACCCCGAACTGGAACGGGCCGCGGCCTCGATGGGGGCGTCGCGCTGGCACCGCTTCCGCACCGTCACCCTGCCGCTGGCCGCGCCGGGGTTCCTGACGGGTGCGCTGTTTGCCTTCATCACGTCCTTCGACGAGGTGGTGGTGGCGCTGTTCCTGGCCTCGCCGCAGTCGCAGACCCTGCCCATCGCGCTGTTTTCCAGCCTGCGCGACCGGCTGGAGCCGCCCATCGTCGTCGTCGCCCTGCTGCTGTCGCTGGTGTCCTGCCTGTTCATCGTCGTGCTGAACCGGCTGCAGAAACGATCCAATGGACGGCGCTGACCCGTCCCCTGTCCGAAGGTGTCCGTCATGGCCTCGCTTGAAATCCGCAGCATCGACAAGTTCTATGGCCAGACGCAGGCGCTGTTCGACGTGTCGCTGTCCATCGGCAAGGGCGAATTCGTGACGCTGCTGGGACCGTCCGGGTCGGGCAAGACGACCCTGCTGAAGATCCTTGCCGGATTCGAGGGCGTGTCGTCCGGCACGATCACGCTGGATGGGCGCGACATCACCACGCTGCTGCCCGAAACCCGCAACTTCGGGCTGGTCTTTCAGGGGTATGCCCTGTTTCCACATATGAGCGTGCGCGACAATATCGCCTATCCGCTGAAGGTGCGGCGCGTGGCGAAGGGAGAGATCGACGCCCGCGTGCGCGCGATGCTGGATCTGGTGCAGCTTGCGCGGTTCATCGACCGCAAGCCGTCGGAGTTGTCGGGCGGCCAGCAGCAGCGGGTGGCGCTGGCCCGCGCGCTGGTGTTCAAGCCCGACCTGCTGCTGCTGGACGAACCGATGTCGGCGCTGGACAAGAAGCTGCGCGTCGATCTGCAGCAGGAGTTGCGCGCGATCCACCAGACGCTGGGGACGACCTTCATCAACGTCACCCATGACCAGGAAGAGGCGATGCACATGTCCGACCGGATCGCGGTGATGAACCACGGCCGGATCGAACAGTTCGACAGCGCCTTTACGCTGTATCGCCGGCCGCAGTCGCGCTTTGTTGCCGATTTCGTGGGCAAGTCCAACATCTTCACGGGCGAGCTGGTCCCCGGCAGCGCGGGCCTGACCTTCCGCGGCGAGGGACTGGCCGTGCCCCTGGGCCCGGCGGATCGCGCGCCGGGCAAGGTTGATCTGATGCTGCGCCCCGAGGACATCGCAATCGAGACCGACCCGCCGGGACCGGGCCGCATCGCCCTGCCCGCGCGGGTGCTGCAGGCGACCTATTCCGGCGATCGCGCGCTTTATGCGCTGAAGCTGGACGCGGGGCCGGAAATCAGCGCCTGGGGCACCGCCCGCTCGGGCATTCATCCCGAAGGCGCGGCGGTGCTGGCCTGTTTTGCGCCGCAGGACTGCACGCTGATCGGGTAAGGGCGGCCTTCAGACGCTGCGGCCCACGATCATGCCCTCATAGACCGCTTCTTCCGCCGTGCGTGGGGTCAGGCAGTCGCCGATGGCGTGCCATTCGATGCCCATCGCCTCGATCTCGGCGGCCAGATCGTCCACGGGCAGGTGCCCGGAACTCAGCACCAGCGTATCCACGCCCTCGAACAGGATCGGCTGTTCGGACATGATGTGCTGCATGAACACCGTGTCGCCATCGGTGCCGAACAGCCGCGCATAGGGGGTGACGTTGACGCCCAGCTTGTGCAGTTCGCCTGCCATCACGTCGCGGACGTAAAGGGGGACGTTCTCCCCCATGTGAACGCCCGAGACTGCCAGATCGACATGGCTGCCCGCCTGCGCCAGCATCAGGGCAAGCCCCGGCCCGATCCAGTCCGCGCGCCAGTCGGCCACGACCACCCGCGCGCCCGCCTTCGCCTCGCCCCGCAGCAATTGCCACGCGGTCACGACCTGCATCGCGCCGTCGCTTTCCAGTTCGGGGACGAAAGGACGCGCCCCGGTCGCAAGGATCACCGCATCGGGTGCAAAGTCGCGCAGCAGCGCCGCATCGACATGCGTGTTGCGCCGGATCGTGACCCCGGCCAGTTCGGCCTCGCGCGCGAGGTTGGTGACGATGCCGCCGAATTCGGAACGGTGCGGCAGCATCTGGGCCAGCAGCGCCTGCCCGCCGATGCGCGGCCCCGCTTCGAACAGCGTGACGAGGTGGCCCCGCGCGGCCGCCACCGCCGCGGCCTTCAGCCCGGCCGGACCGCCGCCCACCACCATCACCCGGCGCGGATGGGGCGCGGGGGAATGGCTGCCGAAGGCCAGTTCCCGCCCCGATTCGGGATACTGGATGCAGGACACCGGCAACCCGCGGTGGAAATGCTGGATGCAGGCCTGGTTGCAGGCGATGCAGGCGCGGATGTCGTCAAAGCGCCCGGCCTTGGCCTTTTGCGGCATCAGCGGATCGCAGATCAGGGCGCGGGTCATGCCGCAGACATCGGCCTCGCCCCGCGCGATCACCGATTCCGCCTCTTGCGGCTGGTTGATGCGGCCGACGACGAAGACCGGCACCGACAGCGCCTGTTTATAAGGGCGCGCCTCGGGCGCAGCATAGGCGGCGGGATAGATCATCGGCGCCGTGATATGGACCGCGCCCCCCAGGGACGCCGAGGTGCCGACCGTGATCGACAGATAGTCGATCAGCCCGTCCAGCCCCCTGGCCGCTTCCAGCGTTTCGGCATGGGTCAGGCCCTGTTCGTCCCGTTCCGACGCCGACAGCCGCATCCCGATGATGAAATCCTCGTCCGTCGCCGCGCGCATCGCCGCCAGCACCGCGCGCAGGAAGCGCAGGCGGTTGTCCGGGCTGCCGCCGTAATCGTCGGTGCGCCGGTTCACCCGCGGGTTCAGGAACTGCGCGGGCAGATAGCCGTGCGAGCCCACGAATTCGACCCCGTCCAGCCCCGCCGCCCGCATCCGCCGGGCGGCCTCGGCATAGCCCTGCACGATCTCGGCGATCATCGCCCGGCTCATCGGGCGCGGCATCATGCGGAAGCGTTCGTTGGGCGTGGCCGAGGCCGACCAGGCCACCGCCAGCATCCCGTTCGGGCTTTCGATGATCTCGCGCCCCGGATGGAAAAGCTGCGACACGACGACCGCGCCATGGCGGTGGCAGGCCTGCGCCAATTGCCGGAAGCCGGGGATGCAGGCGTCGGTGTCGGCCATGATGAGCTTCGAGGTATAGCGCGCGGTTTCATGCACGCCCGCCACCTGCGTCACGATCAGCCCCGCGCCGGCCTGCGCCCGCGCCTCCTGATAGGCGATGTAAGCATCGGTCACGCAGCCGTCCTGCGGCAGGCAGGTGTCGTGGCCGGTGGACATGATGCGGTTCTTCAGCACCGCGCCGCGGATGCGCAGCGGCTGGAACAGATGGGGGAACGGGGTGTTCGGCATGGCGGGGGCCTGAGGCTGGCGGGGACAGCGCGGCCAAGCGATGGCGGCCGGAAAGCGGCGGGGAGTCTGCTGCGCCCCCGCCCGGCTTTTGCGTCCCGCAGAGTCCGTGCCGCAGCATAGGACAAAGAGGTGCATGCAAGATCAAGCTGATTTTTTTCCCTTGCGGCAACAGGCGACGGAACATCGAAGCCTGGAGACGCGCAGAGGCCCGCTTTCTCGACACCTGTCTTTCCGCGCTGCCATCAGTCGCGGCGAAGGGATGCGGGACCGCACCGGAACGCTCATGCGCAGATCGCAAGCCCTGTCCGCTTTCCCGCCCCTGTTTTCCCGCCGCCGGCCGGCACATCCGGGGCGTTTCGCTTTCAGCGGGGCGGCTCTGTTTCGCGGCGCAGGCGCAGGGCGCGCCAGGCGTGGCCGGGCAGGATGGTGAAGCCGCGGGCATATCGCAGCGCCAGCCGGCGCGGGTTTCCGGCCGCGCGCCACAGCCATTCCATCCGCGCCCGCCGCACCCAGCGGGGCGCGCGGCGCTGCTGGCCCGAC
>ENA-UOUJ01001932-UOUJ01001932.1-activated-sludge-metagenome-genome-assembly--contig:-NODE-1932-length-10050-cov-4.820710_pt1 | contig 10050 bp, 9 predicted proteins | sample MGYA00249839_ERZ747224 | MGnify/ENA primary metagenome ERZ747224 (study PRJEB28782, sample SAMN03220277) | activated sludge metagenome | biome: wastewater; feature: sewage sludge; material... | reverse complement strand
AATGCGGTGTATAAAGATCCCGGTTCAGGATGGCCGTGGAGTGATGCAGCGTTTATGAAGGTGATGATTAATGGCATAGATATTCAGCGATTGGGATGCTGGCCATGGGAAGGTACTTTACAGATAAACGTCTTTGATTCACTCACCAATGCTCCCTGGAAAAACGATTCGTTGAATGGTACGTCAGGCGCTTACCCTGTCTGTTTGAACACAAGAAATTATTACACTTTTGAATTTCCCATCAATACCCCGCAAGGACGTGCAAATGCTGCACATTTTCTTGATAGCATTCCGAATGGAAATTTTGTGCTGGTAAGAAATATCATTAACCTCGGCAAGTACGACACGGCTTTTGTAGATGAATGGAAAACCGATCCCGGACAATCGTTGTATCAGGAAATGCAGCAGATGGGATTTAGTCTGATTGATTCTTTCAACCAAATAAGACCTTTTATTTTCTTTACGAAGAAAGGAGACGCTAACTCTGTGCAACAATTTTTTGGGCAGACAATGCAGGACACGATCAATAAAACTTTCTTACTTGAAACTTTGAAGCCAAGTGGCAATATGAATAGCCTGGTAATAGGACCGGCAAAAGAATGGCAACAGTTGAAATGGACTTATTTTTCAAACGCAAATCCTGAAAATGATAAACCTTACGTAAGTATTTACGGCATTAATCAAAGCCACTTGAGCACTTTGTTGTATCAGGGTTTTGCAAAAGATACAAGCCTGTCGTTCATCAATGCTTCCCAATATCCAAACATCAAAATGATTTGGACAAGCTACGACTCCATCAATTTGACCAGCCCACAACTCAACTATTGGCGTGTGTTGTATGCGCCTGTGCCGGAAGCCGCGCTAAACCCCGCCGCGCATTTTGTTTTTAAAGACAGCATTCAGGCAGGAGAATTATTAAACTTTTCCGTTGCTATTGAGAATCTTACTGAGGTGCCAATGGATAGTATGCTGGTACGATACAAACTAATTGATGCAAGCAGTAACACGCATGTGCTCTCAAATCGTCGTTACAGAAATTTGCCCGGCAACGATACACTACATGCTTCCTTCGCTTTCGACCCGAAAGCATATAAGGGAAGCAATGTGTTTTTTATTGAAGCAAATCCTGATAACGACCAACCAGAACAATATCATCCTAACAATCTCGGATACCTGCAACTGAAAGTAGAAGCAGATGAACGCAATCCTTTGATAGACGTAACATTCGATGGTGTACACATTCTTGACCGAGATATTGTTTCTTCCAAACCTTTCATCAAAATCCTGTTGAGAGATGAGAACAAATACATGAAACTCGACGATACCAGTCTTTTAAAACTCCGCATTCGTCACCCGTCTGATGTGGGTACTACCAGAGTAGTTCCGTTAGATGGAACCATTGCAAGATTTATTCCTGCACAGCCCGGCGATAAAAATAATCAGGCTGTGATAGAATATCGTCCCACACTTCCAGAGCAGGGTATTTATGAACTTTTCGTGAACGGTACAGATAAAAGTGGTAACGAGGCTGGGGCATCAGATTATCAGATTTCCTTTGAAGTAATACTGAAATCCACTATTACCAATGTACTCAACTACCCCAATCCTTTCTCTACCTCAACAGCATTTTTATTTACGCTTACCGGTTCTCAACTTCCTTCCCAGTTCAAAATTCAGATTATGACGGTAACAGGAAAAGTAGTGAGGGAAATTACCAAACACGAACTCGGACCGATTCATATTGGCAGAAATATCACCGAATATAAATGGGATGGAAAAGACCAGTATGGGCAATTGCTTGGAAATGGAGTTTATCTCTACAGGGTTGTTACTTCAATAAATGGCAATGGCATAGAACATAGGGAAGACATGGATCTCGATAACAGTACCAATCACGTTGATAAATTTTTCAAGAATGGTTATGGAAAGATGTACATAATGAGATAGTTCGGTTTCATAAACGAACGAGCCGCCGCGAGCGGCTTTTTTCATTGGTTTTGTTTTTCAGGAATTGTTACTATCTTTCGCTATCGTCACTAAAAAATAGAAGAGCCTTGAAAAGGATTTTACTCTCCCTGCTGATAATGCTTCCGATGTTTGTACAAGCACAAAGGCACCATGAAATAGGGTTGTTTGCCGGTGTTAGCAACTATTATGGAGATTTGCAAAGCAAGTGGTTTCCCAGCTATGGATATAAGCCGAACGCCGGTATAATCTATAAGTATTTTATGCACCCGCGGGTAGGTATTCGTCTCGGTGCAAACTATTCAAGACTCACAGCGGCCGACAGCCTTTCGGATATTCCAGTAAAAAAAGCCAGAAATCTTCGTTTTGAAACAGGGATGTTTGAAATGCACGCAGGGTTGGAAATTAACCTTCTTGCAGTGGATATAGACAGAGCAAAAGTGAGTCCTTACATCTTCGCAGGTATTGGCTTTTTCTATACCAATCCTTATACCGATGGTATGAATGGCGAGAAAGTTTATCTCCGTCCGTTAAGCACAGAAGGACAAGGTATTCCGACTTACCCCGACAGAAAACAATACAGTCTGATAAACGCCTCCTTTCCAATTGGTGGTGGTTTGAAATTTTTTATCGGAAAGACTTTAATGATCAATACAGAAATTGGCTTTAGATATACTACTACCGATTATCTTGATGATGTGAGCAGATCTTATGTAAACAAAGACACGTTATTTGCCTATCGCAGTCAGCAATCTGTAGATCTTGCATGGAGACAAGATGAAGTATCCGGCATTAATCCACAGGACATAAACTACCCGGACTATAAATATCAGCGTGGGGACAGCAAATCGAACGATTGGTATTGGTATGGTGGTATTTCCATTTCAGTTTATTTCAGTGCCTTCGGCAATGTAGCTGACTATTGGCAAACAAAATGTCCCGGACTTTTTGGACGGAGATAAAATAAAAGCATTCGCAAATTTCCAGAACCGCCTCAAGAAATTGGGCGGTTTTTTACTTACGGTCTTTAGTTGGAAAACACCATCCTCTTTTTTTTGACAGCATACCAAAGCTCCCTAACTTTCTGTGCGTGCAGGTTGTTTAATTCAGGAATACTATGAGTACATCTATTGAAAAGAAGAAGGGCAGGTTTACGCTATCAAATATCATCACCACGCTACTGGTGCTACTGATCATAGGAATGATCGTATTTCCCGAAATGAAAGCCTATATCATCCGTGGACTTATGACAACGGGTTTGTATAATCCTTCTCTTGAGTCAAAGAAAACATCGCAGGCCGGGGCGGTATCTTCCGGGGCATTTAGTTTTACCATTGCAGACAACCGAATTAATGATCTTGCATCGTTACGGGGAAAGGTGGTCTTTATTAACTTCTGGGCTACATGGTGTCCGCCATGCGTAGCAGAAATGCCTTCTATCCAAAAGCTGTATGACAACCTCAGAGAAGATACCAATGTTGTGTTTCTGCTTGTAGATATGGATCGAGATTTACCTAAATCAAAAGCTTTTATGGAAAAGAAAGATTACGATATGCCTCTATTTATTCCAGTGGGTGATGTTCCGTCTTTTCTGTTTAATGGCAGTCTGCCTACCACTGTAGTGATTGACACAAAAGGAGAGATTGCATGGAAGCATACAGGTGCAGCCAACTACGGTACCGAAGATTTCCGAGCTTTCCTCAAGAGTTTTCAGGGCAAGTAAGTGCTTTAAACGTTGTATGTTTAGTTATATCCTGCGGGTGATTGCACATTTTATTTAAAAGCAGTTTACATGAAGCAAATTGCAGAAAGAGTTATTTCATTTTACAAAGAACTTAAGCTCGAAGTTAAAGTGCCCACGGGGGTACAGGTACTCAATCCACATAACGGAGGCGAAGCTACCACAGAAGTATTTGAGCGTTTCTACAGGAAATATTACAATGATACAAAGCCGCGAAAGCTGGTTTTGGGTATTAATCCCGGAAGGTTTGGAGCAGGAGTGACAGGTATTCCCTTTACCGATCCTAAACGCCTTGTAGATGAATGTGGCATACCCTGGAACGGCCCTCTGCTGCATGAGCCTTCATCGGTTTTTGTGTATGATGTCATTAAAGCCTGCGGCGGAGCAGAAGTTTTTTATTCGCAGGTTTATATAAGCTCCGTGTGTCCATTGGGTCTAACCCGCGAAAACGAAAAGGGCAGGCAAGTCAATTACAATTATTATGATAGCCGGAAACTCACCACTGCATTGCTTCCTTTTCTGGAATGGAACATTGCGCGGCAGCAGGAGATTGCCAGTAGCTATGAGTCTTGCTACTGTCTTGGTAAGGGTACAAACTATAAGTTTCTATCAAGCCTGAATAAGAAGAAAGGCTTTTTTAAAGAGATCATTCCCCTCGATCATCCAAGATATATTGTACAATACAAGCAGACGGAGCGCAACCGATATATTGATGAATACTTGAGGGTACTGCTTTCTAATAAATAGAGGTAACATTTATGAAGTTGGTTAGCTGAAGGAGGAAAACACGCTACACTGACTTTTTCCTCAGTTGTTCGTTCGAATTGTGCAAAGCTGTCGAAATGTTAGTGTATCGCAAGTTGCCAACTAAATGATGCAGGGGATTAAATTCTGATTATTGTTTCGATACTCTTCGGGACATTTGAAACAATAAAGTAGTTTTTAACTGGGTAGCAAGTGCTATAGTAGCTACACCGCAAGCTAAAATTGCAGGTTGTAACCAGCTTACATAACCTATAATACTTAACTGCGCACCTATCCAAATGAGCATAATTAAACCGGCAAAAATGCTTGCTGTTTTTGCCCATTTTCTTTTTATAAGCACTGCAATGGCTGCCACCAGGCTACTTCCTCCAACTATGGTGAAGAGAATAAGGCTGGGAATAAAATAGCTTTTGAAAGGGCTACCCATCAGCCATTCTATTGGAACATTCTTCGCACCGACCAACCCATAGTATCCTCCTGCAAAGGCATTTACCGCTACAATGAAGAGTATAATTCCTAACGAGTAACGAATGATATTTCCTGATTTAGTTGACATGATTAAGCGCTTTTAGCAATCGTATTTTGAAATAAAATGCAAATATGCCCAGCACACAAAAGCTTGCAATCTTTGTGATGATAACAATCTGATATAAAGATTACAGAAAATTGTTTCAGAAATAATGATGTCTGTCATTCATAAGGAAGGGGACATCAAAGGTAAGCGGAAAGTCATTGGTTCAATATTTCCTGAAAAGCTTGTGTTTGACGAACACATGTATCGAACCACAAAAGTGAATGAAGCATCATCATGATCTACAGGCTGGAAAAGGCTTTCAGCGAAAAAGAAAAGGGACAAACCAGTGATTATTCCAGTTTGTCCCAAGAAGTGATCCCGTTGGGACTCGAACCCAAGACCCATACATTAAAAGTGTATTGCTCTACCAACTGAGCTACGAGATCAACCTATGTTCTCTCGAACGGGACGCAAAGATAGCCATCCCTTTTTTTCGGCCAAATGTTTTAGACTATTTTTTTGCTGTGGTATATCGTGGAAAAATGTCTCGCTTTCATACAATTACCTACCCCTAAAAATTGACCACAAGTTTCAGATTCAACAAACGGGAAGTTAGCCGGTTGGGAACAGCATACGTTTTATTGGTCGTCTGGTCTTGTATCCAGGAATAAGAAAGTGTGTTTTGAATACCCAGCAAATTAAATACTTCAAGGCTCAACCAGATTGATTGCAGATTTTGGAAGAAGCTATGATGGGGACGATTTGGTTTAGCGCCATCAAGCAGCAATGCAGAAAAACCAATATCAACTCTTTTATAATCGGGCAATCTCAGTGTATCACCATAACGTTGCTTGTCGGGCGGACCGAACGGAAGACCCGTTGAGTACATCAGGTTAAGATGTGCTTTGAAGTTTTTATTTCTTGGAAGATAATCTTCGAAATACATACCCAACATAAAACGCTGGTCGGTAGGACGGGGCACATAACCAGGATAGATTGTTGCGCTGTCCGCTCCTGCTCCATCTTTATAAGTAATCTTATCATCCGTTACATCTTCCATAGTTTTCATCAACCCAATACTAACCCATGATGTAGCATCTTTTACAAGGTCGCCATATAAGCGTACTTCACCGCCATAAGCGTAGCCAACGGCATTATTTTTCCCGAAATAGCGAATCCGCACATTGTCATACTCATAGGGCACTACATCCCAAAGCTTTTTGTAGTAAAATTCTGTGGTGACCTTGAATGGACGGTTATACATTTTGAAGTTGTAATCGGAACCCAACACTATGTGCATAGATTTCTGGGCTTTCAAATCTTTATTCACATTTCCGTCAAGGTCGCGCATTTCCCTATAAAATGGCGGCTGTGCATACAATCCTCCCGCCAGTTTGAACACGATGTCTTTTTTCCATTCTGGTTTATATGCAAGTTGCACGCGCGGACTGATGATAAACTCATTGTTGAGCATATTGTAATTGAAACGGACACCCGCAGAAACAGTAAGGTCGAGGGAATCGTTGAAGCGAAAATTGTCCTGAATAAAACCACTCACACGGGTATAAGCGAAACTTGCCGTTGAACGGTAAATTCTTTTCATCACCAATGAATCTTCAAAATAAGGTTGTGTAAAACCTGCCGAATCTCTTCGTTCCCATTCATGAAGCCTGTCTTCTATAGAAGTGAAATTTGCATCAACGCCCCAACTAATAAAATGCTTTTTTGCATCCAGCGACCCACGATGCGCAATGTTCCCAACATTTACTTTCAGATAGTTTCTTGCATAATTGTGAACGATGCCTGTGCCCAGAAATGTTTTTATTTGTCCGAAATTTTCTTTGCCAAGATCTGTTTCCAATTCTCCAAGCAGATATTCTCCACTGATGTCATAAGTTTCGCGTTCGTTGGTTTGAAACCCTGAAGCAAGCAATTTTAATTTCAACTTTTCATTGGGGCGATAGGTTGTAGAAATGCCTCCAAAACGTGAATCGAATTGATCAATTTCCGAACCTTGATAAAATACACGAAGCTGATAAGCCTGATTGATAACTCCAAAACTTGTGGTCTGTTCTTCAGGTAAAAAGTTGAAACGGTTGCGCGCATAATTCGCAATAATTTCAACTTCCCATTTTTTACTGAGCTGATAATTTACCAGCGCCTGAACGTCTGTGAATGAGGGATTGTAAACACCCTTAGTGGGCTGTGATTGTAAAAGATATTGGTTGCTTTTTTGCCGAAGGCCAATGAGATAAGAGAGCTTCTCATTCTTAGATGCGCCCGATAAATGAACACTTGCACCCAACAAACTAAGCATTACGCCCCCACTAAATTCTTTTGGCTTTCTGTAAGTAACATCGAGCACGCTGCTCATCTTATCTCCGTAGCGCGCCTGAAAACCACCGATTGAAAAGTTTACGTTCGAAACAAGATCAGCATTGATGAAACTTAATCCCTCCTGCTGTCCCGAACGAACAAGAAACGGACGGTAAATTTCAAAGTCATTTACATAAACGAGGTTCTCATCAAAGTTGCCACCGCGAACTGTGTATTGCGAGGTCAGTTCATTGTTCGATCCTACAAAGGTTTTAAGAATACCCTCTATGCCGCCAATGGTACTGGGAAGTTCATTTGCTTTTTTTGCCTGTATTTGTATGGAGCCTGCTTCATACCGCGCACGGTCGTCTTTCTTTACAAATTCAGTAAGTGTATTTGCTTTCTTTTTTAGTTTAAGATCGAGTTGTTTCCGCTCTCCGGGATTCAGGTTCACTGTTCTTTTTTCCAGCTCGAAGCTTACGTTGCTGAACACAATTATCTGCTTGCCACCAGTGGGCACTTCAATTTCAAATCGGCCATCGGGTTTAGAGTTCGTGCCAAAGCTGGTGCCCTGCACTGCAATGTTTACCAATTCTATTCCGTTGCCCTGATCATCTTTTACGGTTCCGTAAACAACAGCGTTTTGTGCAATTGCTGAAAAAGGGGAGAGTGCTACAAGAAGGAAGGAGAAAAATTTCTGCCACATAAGTTTGTAAAACGGAGAATAAGATACATTATTTTCCTGCTTGCTTCAGCTTTTTAATCGTTTCTGTAGGGTCGGGCGAGGAAAATACCGTATTGCCTGCCACCAATACATCTGCACCTGCCGCTATGATTTCTTCTGCATTATCAAGCGTCACACCACCATCTATTTCTATTAAAGTATTTGCATGGTTTCTTGCAATGATCTCTTTTAGCCTTCTGATTCTGTCAATCGTTTTTGAAATAAACTTTTGCCCGCCAAATCCCGGATTTACACTCATCATACACACTACATCTACATCACCAATTACATCTTCCAGCAACTGCACCGGTGTGTGTGGATTGATTGCTACACCTGCTTTCATTCCTAATGCTTTTATAGCCTGCAGACTACGATGCAAATGAATTGACGCTTCGTAGTGCACGCTCAAAATGTCTGCACCTGCTTTAGCAAATTCCTCAAAATATTTTTCCGGCTCTACAATCATCAGGTGTACATCAAACGTTTTTGTTGCTTTCTTTTTCATTGCAGCAATCACTGGCAAACCAAAGCTAATATTCGGCACAAACCTTCCATCCATCACATCAAGATGAAACCAGTCGGCAGCGCTATTGTTAATCAGTTCTATGTCTTTTTCAAGATGAAGAAAATTGGCGGAAAGAATAGATGGCGCTATAATCGGCATTTGTATAAAATTGAAGTTGTCGTTAAAAAAAATGGAAATCGTTTACTTACTCAGGCGTTTTACTCCGTCGTTTGCCTCTTTGTAGCCCTCATTGAAAGTGAGCGCTTGTTTATAATCCTGCAATGCGTCATCCGTCTTTCCTAACAGTTCACTGCAAAGCCCGCGATTGTAGTAAGCTTTTGCATTGGTAGGCTCCAGCGAGGTTACAAGGTCAAACTGGCGATAGGCTTTTTCAAGCGAATCTTGCTGCATGAGGATATAGCCCATCGCAAAGTAGGCAGCATTATAGTTATGGTTACGCACTATAGCCTTCCGGTATTGTTGCTTGGCTTCCTCATACTTTTCCTGCTCCTGGAAGTACATTCCTTTTGCATAAAGCGGAAACACATCGGTAGTATCAAGCTTAAAGGCATTGTCGAAATAATTTACCGCAAGCCCATCTTTTTTTGCAGCATAAATAGACCCCAGTTGTATCAGTGATTCTTTGTGCCCCGGGTCCACCTGTAGTGCAGTTTGAAAGCTCGATATTGCCTTCGCAGTATCTTTCAAATCTTTGTAAATAATTCCTTTCAAAAAATACCCCTCCGGGTTCATTGCATTTTGGCGCAGCACCACATTTATCTCATTAAACGCCTTCGGATACTCTTTTATAAACACCAGCACCTTCGCAATTTTTAGCCGTGCCTTAGGGTCAGATGGGTTGATGCTCAAAGCCTTTTCTATCCACGGTAGCGAGCCTGCCACGTCCTTATGTTCAAACATCAAATCGCCCACGGCACTAAAATATTCTGCCTTCGTAGAGTCGAGCGCCGCCGCCTGCTGAAAATCTTTGATGGCAAACGTATCTTCTTCCAGCCGGTGCAGCAGCATACCTCTTTGGTAGTAAAGTTTCGCATTGTTGGGGTCTTTGGCAATCTTGTCGGAAAGCGCAGCCACCGCAGGCTCTTTAAACACCACATGGGCGGGGGTTGGGGCGCTATTATTATTGGCAGACTTGCAGGAAAACACCAATACAATAACAAATACCCAATACGGAAACCGCCTGATTTTCATAGCGCAAACTTAGCAAATATTGCACACTGCCCATTTTGGCACGGCAGTAATGGCTTCCAGTTAAAGATTAACCAGTGTTATACCACTTCAAACCTTATTTTGTCAAAGTATAATCTTATTTACTAAGAGTTTTCTTCTTATAAAGACACATCTAAAGCTTTCAACATAAAATAAACTTTTCAAAAAGACTATTCATTAATAAAAACCAACGTCTAATCCATACATCGCTTAAATGTAACGGTTAGTTGTGCCGTTTTTAGCATTATACATTTTATATGTATTGTCCTGAAATAGGTTGACAGTTTTAA
>ENA-UOUJ01001931-UOUJ01001931.1-activated-sludge-metagenome-genome-assembly--contig:-NODE-1931-length-10052-cov-2.923677_pt1 | contig 10052 bp, 10 predicted proteins | sample MGYA00249839_ERZ747224 | MGnify/ENA primary metagenome ERZ747224 (study PRJEB28782, sample SAMN03220277) | activated sludge metagenome | biome: wastewater; feature: sewage sludge; material... | reverse complement strand
ATTTAAAGCAGAGTTATAAATCCGTCTGGATAAAGCATGAAAATACGGGCATCCGTATCACCTTATTAAATGAGCTAAAAGAAGCCGGAAGCAAAGGTTTGGACGAAAAAGATTACAGTAACAATTATACTGAATCTCTAAGACACAACATTTTTACGTTAAATGATCTAAATGATTCGCTTAAAGCGGAAATAATGCTTACCGATGCGGCATTACATTTTTATCATGATATTGCCTTTGGAAACACAATCCCTGTTTTCAGGTACGATGGGCTAAAGTATTCACCTGCCTGTCAGCAAATTCCTGACCTGCTGGCAGAATATGTTTCGAAAAATTCATTGTCAGCATTACCTGGCCGGCTTTTACCTCAAATGCGGGAAATTATTGTACTGGAAAACAAAATACGATGGATAAGCACTATAATGAAGGATAGTAGCTTCCGGGAAACAATTGTCACTTCTTCAAAACTAAACAGCCAAAACAAACAGCTACTGACAAAACTTTTCCAGCTTGGTATTATGGATTCAATTCCCGGTAACATATCAGATTCCCTGCTTAAACAGAACGTAAAAGAAGCACAAAAACAATTCGGCCTGTTAGCTGATGGTATTTTAAAAACTACTTTCCTTAAAGAATTGAATGTTCCCATATCTGTAAGGAGACAACAATTAAATCTATCTGTTAATTATTATCGCTGGCTGAATTGCCTGACGCAAAGTCAATCGGTAATTGTAGTAAATATTCCTGCAGCTTATTTAACTGTTTACCGGAATAGCGAAACGATTATTGAAATGCGAATGATTGTCGGCAAAAAGAGCACACCTACACCGGCTCTGACAAGTAGTATCAATGAAGTAGTGCTTTATCCCTACTGGCATGTTCCCTATAGTATTGCTACTAAAGAACTATTGCCCGCTATTAAAAAAGATCCCGGCTATATTAATGCAGGTAACTACCAGGTGCTGAACAAGGCAGGAAAAATCCTGGATCCGTATTCCATCAACTGGCATGCACTCAGCACAAAATATTTTCCTTACATCATCCGTCAAAGTACCGGCTGCGATAATACATTAGGTTTGTTGAAGCTGAATTTTTACAACCCTTTTGGCGTTTACCTGCATGATACTCCTTCAAAAGAATTATTTAAGCGGAAAAAACGATTCTTCAGTCACGGGTGTATGCGAATGGAGAAGCCGATGGAAATCGGTCATCTCGTATTGAAAAATAACGCTATTGCCATAGACACATTGGAACAGAAAGAGTGCTTGCGAAATCAATCACCCATAACTGTTCCCGCCGATGAACATATACCTGTAGTGGTTTGGTACAACCCTGCCGGAACAGATTCATCCGGCAGGGTAGTTTTTTATGAAGATGTGTATGGAAAATTTAAATGTGGAAAGTAAAGCCGGATCTGCAACCGGTTAAATTTCATTGACCCGTGTTTCACTTTTTTAAAACCTGTCCATTCAATGTTGATGACTATTCTCCCGAATCGTGATCATTGTCATTCTTCCGTGATTTGTTTGCGGGTACTTTGTGGGTGCAAAAAATGGGTTATGAAAAAGATAAAATGGATTGCAGCCTTCATTGTGTTCATCATTACATCCGGGTGCACATCATCAAGAATTACTTCCTCCTGGAAGGCAAAAGATGTAATACCGCAGAAATATAACAAGATATTGGTGCTGGGTGTTATCAGGGAAAATGATCGCAGTATCCGGGAGAATATGGAAACACATTTTGTCAATGATCTGAAAGATCTTGGCTACAATGCGGTATCATCCCTACAGGAATATGGACCCAAAGCATTCGATATAATAGATGAAGATGTGGCTGTTACAAAACTGAAAAATAGCGGCATTGATGCTGTTATTACTATTGTGCTTCTTGACAAAGAAAAAGAAAGAAAATATATAGCTGGAAACATGTACTATTCCCCATATGGCTATTACTACAATCGTTTCTGGAGATACAGGGCTACTTTATACCACCGCATTTATGAGCCGGGGTACTATGTTACCAATACCAGGTATTTCTGGGAAAGTAATCTCTATGACATGAGCACACAAAAATTGGTGTTTTCAGTGCAAACGCAATCATTCGATCCTGCCAGTACAGAAATACTGGGCCACGAGTATGGGCAAATGATTGTAAAGAATATGGTAAAACAGAATGTGCTGCAGAATCTGAAAAATATCCCTGCCAGGGCATTTTGATAAACTGAGAAAACACTATACTGTTAAATCCCTGTGACTTTTATGTGGCAAGGACGTTTGGAATTCCGGACGTCCTTTTAATTTACAAGATCAGTCAGCTTCTGAAGATTTAATATAACAATATTTCCATTTTTTAGATCAATCAGCTTTTCATCCCGGAAATCACCCAGTGTTCGAATAAGTGACTCTGTCGCCGTTCCTGCTATTGTTGCAAGGTTTTCACGGTTTATATTGATTGCAAACTTCTCTTCTTTGTTTTGCTGATATTTTCTTTGCAGCATCAGCAACGCATCCGCTACTTTCCTCCGCAATGAGTTGTAAGCAAGTCCCAGCAGATGATCTTGTGCCTCCGAAATATTTTTTGCCAGCACCTGGATAAATTTTCTCGATACCTCGGGATTCTTATGAAGCAGTTCTTCAAAGTCTTCCTTGGGTATAATAGCCAGTTCTGAATCTTCCAATGCTTCTGCGGTATATTTATATACTGTTCCTTCCAGCAGGGCAATATGCCCAAGAAAATCGCCGGGGCCAAAGAGTTCTGTTACCAGCTCTTTACCCTCTTCATTGGTTTTATAAGCTTTTACTTTCCCTTTTACAATATAGTATAAGCGGTTGGGGTGGTTACCTTCTGAATAAATTGTTTGTTTCTTTTTGAATTTATTAATGTTCCGCCCTTCCGTAAGTGATTGCAAGGCATTTTTTGCAGAAGTGGCATCTATCAAATGTTGCAAACTTTCCAATCCGGGCGCCATTTCCTGTTTCAGCAACTCAATTTTTTTAATACGGCTGTCCACTGCATTTAATAACTCCGTTCCGGAAAATGGCTTCGTAATATAATCATCGGCGCCCAGTTCCATTCCCTTTCGCATATCATCCCGTTCGGTTTTTGCTGTAAGAAATATAAAGGGGGTGTTTTTAATAGTCTCATTCTTATGAACAGCATGCAATACGCCATAGCCATCCAGCACAGGCATCATAATATCACATATAATCAGGTCTGGTTCGAATTCAATTGCCTTTTCAATACCCGTCTTTCCATTTTCTGCCACTATTACTTCATAATTAGACAGTTCAAGAATTTCGGCGGTGTTATTGCGTACTGCGTCATTATCTTCAATCAGCAATATCTTTTTCATTTTATCCCGTTTTTTGTATTGAATGTTATGATGAATTCGGTGCCCTTGTCCAGTTCGCTTTTGTATTGCACTGTTCCGTTCATAAGCTCGGCATATTTGGCAATAATATGCAAACCCAGTCCCGTACCCTGAATATTACCGGCATTTGCGCCCCGGAAAAAACGTTCCATCAGGTGCTTCTGATCTTCTTTTGAAATCCCGATGCCATAATCTTTTACAGATAGAACAAAGTGTCCATTTCCGACTGTTGTTTTTATTTCCACTGTGCTACCATCTGGCGAAAACTTACTGGCATTGGAAACAAGGTTCATTACAATATGCTTCAGCAGAGATTTATCCATCATCACCACTTCCTCATTTCCATCATGCCGGCAGTTGATCGTCTGTTCTTTCTTCATTATATTTTTTAACTCACCGGCCAGTTCTTCTACCTGTTCCTTAACATTGATAAGTGCTGGTCTCACCTGAATCTTGCCTTCTTCAATTTTACCAACACTTAAAAAATCATTCAGGATATCGGTAAGCATATTTACAGAAGAAATAATATGCTGAAGATGTCGTTCCCGCTTCGGCTGATCTTCTGTTTGGGAATATTTTCCTATCAGGTATGCCGATGACAACACTGTGCTGAGCGGTGTCCGGAATTCATGGGATGCCATTGATACAAACCTTGATTTCAGTTCGCTGAGTTCTTTTTCATTTTCCAAAGCTTTCTGCAGATCATCTTTTGCTTTTATCAGTTCTGAAATATTCCGGATAATGACCCCGGCGTTATCTACAGCACCGTCTTCTTCAACCAAAGGAAAGGCGTCCATTACATAACTATTTCCCGTGAGAGGTGAAGGCAGTTCGAAACCAGCATAAACAGATTTTTGTTTAAATACATTACCCAGCATTTTCAGAATAATCCGGCGAAGTTCCTCAGGAAATTTTGGAAAAATACGGTTGCCAATCAATTTATCAGGATCAGCGCCAAGGAGTGTATGCAGTTCGCCCCCGGTATAAACAAAATTGAAATTTTTGTCAATGATGCTGATAGTGCCATCGGGATAATTCTTAAGAAGCTGAAAAAAAAGCTGCTTAACTCCCTTCAATTCTCTTTCTATCCTTTTCCGCTCAGAGATATTTACTGAAATACCTATAAAGCCGGTTACGGTATCCTGGGCATCTTTGAGCGCTGTTACATTAAGCAGTATGGGGAACCGGGAACCGTCTTTACGGATACAAGTACACTCCATTTCGCTGTGTAAACCCAGCTTTGATTTTGCCAGGAAAACTTCCATTCCGGGCAGGATATTTTTATGCAATTCCAGGGAGAGCTCATTGGCCATACTGCTTACCTCAGCAGGATCATTAAATATTAATGGTGTATGCCTGCCAATTACATCTTCGGCCCTGTAGCCCAGTTCTTTTTCTGCCTGTGGGTTAAAAGTTTGAATAATTCCTTCTGCATTTACTGAAATAATTATGGCCCCTGCATTTTGCAATAGCGCCTTTTGAAAAGCAACACTTCTTTGTAATTCTTTTTCGGATATTTCCAGTTTTTGCAATGCCTCTTGTAAATCTCTTGTGCGCTGCACTACCGTTTCTTCAAGGTTATTCTGCAATAGTTTAATCTTTGCAGCTGCGTTTTTCCGTGCGGATATATTATTGACAAAAGCAACCACAAAAACCTCGTTATTGCTTTGATAACTCCCCAGGCTTATTTCAACGGGAATCTCGGTCCCGTCTTTTCTAAGGGCAAACAATTCAAGGTCTGTTCCCATGAGCCGGGCCTTTTGATGCTCCACAAATTTTTGATGATGCGTAATGTGTTTCTCTTTATGACGGTCTGGTACCAGCATTTCTACCGGCTGGCCTACCAATTCATTTTCTGTATAGCCAAATTCCTTTAAAGCAAAAGGGTTTACTGCTACAATCCTTCCCCTTGCGTCTGCAATTAATATACCCATGGTAGCATAAGAAAACACCCCCTTGAAATGTTCGGAAAGCATAACGGATACTTTGAGAAATATTTTAACCCCGCTAATTGTGCGGATAATTATTCTGCTACTAAGGTTTGAAAAAATGTTTATGCTTTTACTGACGAAGATCACAATAGGAACTGACGAAGGGCAGGAAACGCCCTGAATAGGGATAGTGCCTGCAGGATTGCTGATATGCTGCCTCCAGGTTTATAAATTCATTGTCACTGACCGCTTATTATTTAGCAGGATATTTTCTATTGCCGGTAAAGTCTCACGATTAGAGAATCATTTATTTACTTTTTTGTTTTTTAAACAGCTTATCTAATTTCTCCCCTGCTTTTTCGGAAAATTTTTTAGCCAGTAATGATATACCGTAGTTAAGGGTACTCTTAAAAATATTTTCTTCCCCGTTATAATTTGTTTCTGCTTTTTTATCAAGAAATTTGGAATAGGCTTCCTTAGCTACGCTGGCAGGTTTTATTGCTTCCTTTAATGCAGCCCAGTCACCACGAATTTTGGCTTCCAATTCTTCCTCGCGAAGCATTATTCGTTTCTTTTCCGCTTTCAGTTGTTCTATACTTTTAATCTTCTTCATCATCTTCGTCGTATAACTGCTGAATTAATGCATTCATAATAGGTAAACGAATCAGTTTTCCTTTTGCCATCCATGCCAGTATCCCAATTAACAGAAACAATATTGCCGTTACCAGGAACCCTGCCCAGGTACTGCCAATCCAGTTTCCCAAACCAAATGACAAAGCGATACCGCCAAAAATGAAAAAGAAGAAAAACATGAATGCCACTATACTGCCTGCAATAAAATTGGCAGCCACTGAAGAACTCTTTTCTGCTGCATTTAATTTGACGGCATCTATCCGGGTATTGATATACTCCTTCACCGTGCCGGTTAATTCTTCTGCTTTGGCAAATACTTTTTCCATTTGGTTATGAAAATTTTTCTTTGGTCTCCCGCATGGTTTCCTGGATGGTTTCCCGGATGTCTTCTCTCAGGTCGTTAAATTTTTCTTTGCCTTTTGCAAATTTTTCCTGCAGATCATCTGACAGTTTGTTTCCCCGTTCCTTTATTTTTTTTCTTGTTTCGTTTCCTTTATCTGGTGCAAATAAAACTCCTAATAATGCACCTACGGCTGCTCCTGCTGCGATACCAACTAATATCTTACCTGTGCTGTTCATAAAATCTATTTTGATGTTAATAATATGATGTAAGATAAGTGGCGATATGTGTGCAGCCAATGACAGTCATCACCGCAAGTGATGACGGCTGTCAAAAAAAATAATACCAGCAAAACTGTTGTGTGGATTTAAAGAAGGGAATTATTAGCCGAGGTTCTTATCCAACACTTCCAGCAGGTACTCTGCGGTAAAAGGCTTAATAATATAAGCATCAGCCCCCATGCGCAAGCCTTCCTCAATTTCCCTCTTTTCGGCTGAAGCTGTAAAAAAAACAAACCGGGTTTTATCAAGGGTGGAATATTTGCGGACATGTTCAAAAAAATGATATCCATCCATCACCGGCATTTTAATATCGCATAAAATTAAATCAGGTGGCTGCTGCAACGCCGCCGCAAGAGCTTCCTTGCCATTGCAGGCTGTCAGCACAGTATAATCACTCATCTCCAGCAGCTCGGCGGTGTTTTCCCGAATAGGTTCGTTATCCTCAACAAGAAGTATTTTATGCTTCATCAGGATAATGTTTTGATGTTAACAAAATCATGAGAAGTATAAAGATAGGAAAAACCTCAGTTTTTAGCACATTTTGAACAACTATGACTTGAGGCTAATGCTGTTGTGTCAGGCTCTTTGATTGCTCTTTTTTCTTTTGCTTTTCTAATTTTTTAAAATACCCCCTGAAGAGAAAGTTATGTTTGAGCGCCTCCATATTTTGGTTAAACCCATCTGTTCCTTTTTGTATGTTATCAAGACTGGTATTCAATTTCACTACCAGCAAGGAGTCCTTCAGTAATGAATTGACAGTGCCCTTACCGGTATTAATATCCTGCTGAATACCTGCAACCACTTGTTTTAGTTCAGTTGTTAATGCCATTGCTTCATCTCCAACTGATTGTATTTTTTGTACTGCCGCATTCAGGTTATGGGCAAATGAAGTGTCCTGTAATAATTCACCTACCGAACCTTTTCCCTCTTTAATATTGGTAACAACCATCTGCAGGTCATTTACCATTGCGTCTGTTTTTGCCGAAGCCGACCGGATGTTCGAGACAGAACTACGAATGCCCAGTGGCAATGATTTATCATTAAGTAATGTCCAAAGCACATTGCTGCCGTTGATACGCTGTATGGTTTCTTTTAGTCCGTTGGCAATTACAGCCACATCGTTATTAGTATTGTATAATATTTGCAACATTTCATCCGTATTCACTGCCTTTTTTGCCGGCAATATATCATCTTCCAACGCCAGTGACGAATGTTCTTTTGATGGAACAATGTTCACTACTTTATTGCCCACCAGGCCATCAGTACCGATTGACACTATTGCATTTTTGCGGATAACGTCTTTCATTCTACTATCAATAATCATTGTTACTTCTATAAGCGTGTCGGCAATGATTATAATTCGTTTTACTGTTCCGGCCTGTATGCCCGCAAAACGTACATTATTTCCTGGCACAAGACCCTGTACATTTTCAAACCGTGCCTTCAGAACATAGGTATTTCCGAACAGGCTCCTGTTTTTGCCAATCATATACAACAGGAGTATCAGGAAGAGCAGGCCCCCAAGTACAAAAATTCCAAGCTTTACATTATTGATGATTTTCTTTGCCATGTTATTCATTTACTCAAAAAACTGTTTCACTTTAGGGTCGGTGATTTTAAGCAACTGTTCATAAGACTCATTTGCATAGCATGTACCATCTACCAGCACAATCACCCTGTCGCTTGCCATCCGCAGGCAATTCATATCATGCGAAATAATGATTGAGGATGTATGGTATTTATCCTGAATTTTCTTCATCAGCCCGATTATTTCCTTTCCGGTTATCGGGTCAAGCCCGGTGGTGGGTTCATCGTATAAAATAATTTCCGGCTTTAGTATTAATGTTCTTGCCAGTGCGATGCGTTTTCGCATACCACCCGAAAGTTCCGCAGGCATCATGTCCACGGTATGTTTTAGTCCCACATCTTCAAGTGCATCCTGCACCATTGCATTCACTTCTTCCTGCGAAACTTTTATCCAGTGTCTTCTCAGCGGGAACTCCAGGTTTTCTCTTACTGTCATTGAATCGTACAGCGCATTACTCTGAAAGAGAAAGCCGACTTTTGCCCTTATCTTATCTAATTCATCATTTTTTATACTACCGATGTTTTTGCCAAACATTTCGATAGTGCCCTTGTCTGGTTTCATTAAGCCAATGATACATTTAATCAACACTGATTTTCCGGAGCCGGATTTACCAAGCACTACCACCGCTTCTCCTTTATTCAGTTCAAGGTTAAAATCAACGAGCACATGATTACTGCCAAAGGATTTATACAAGTGCCGGATGATAATAACCGCTTCTTTATTTATGGGCTTAATTGTTTTATTTTCTATTTCTTCCTGTACAATCATCCTGATTTTTATTTTAATTAAACCCAAGTACATCGGTAATCTGCACGGCAAGTAAATCAATTACAAAAATGAGTATGGATGAAACCACCACCGCTGAATTGGCTGAGCGGCCTACACCTTCCGTGCCCTTACTGCTGTTGTACCCTTTATAACAACCAACGATGCCTACGGCAAAACCAAAGAAAAAACTTTTGATAAATGCCGGTATCACATCGTTGAACGAAAGATTGTCGAACACCTGCGTCCAGAACAAACTAAAACTCGTATCGCCCCTTATATTCACGCCCAGCCACGAACCGTATAATGAAATGGCATCGCCGAGCATCACCAATACCGGGAGCATTAAGGTAGAGGCCAGTACTCGTGTAACCACTAAATACTTGAATGGGTTGGTGCCACTCACCTCCATAGCATCTATCTGCTCGGTTACTTTCATGGAGCCAAGTTCAGCGCCAATGCTGCTGCCGATTTTTCCGGCAAATATCAGTGCTGTAATGACCGGGCCTACCTCTCTTACTATTGCTATACCGATAATGGCGGGCAGTTGTGATTCCACTCCGTAGTCCATCATAGATGGCCGCAACTGCATGGTTAATACCAAACCCATAATGAATGCAGTAAGGCCCACTAAAGGAAGCGATTTATAACCGATGATAAAACACTGCCTGAAAAACTCAGCGAATTCATACCGGGGCCGGAACCATTGCCGGAACAATCGTCCTGTGAAGCGGGACATACCACCGGCTTCGGTTAAAAATAGTTTCAGGTTATGTGCAAGAGGCATTTATCAATTAAGAAGTTGTTTGAGTTATATATTCTTTTACCAGCGGTATATTTTTATGGCATCGCCTGTTGTGTCACTCCCTTCATCATTCGGTTTTCATGGCAGCAGATTATCATTCATAATTAAGTTTTATCAATTAACTCACGCAGCTTCTAATTCCAAGTTTATTAATTGTTCAGCGATAAAATGATGAATCAAATCAGCAATTATAGTGATTCTTGTCAGGATGGAGGAAGAGGTAGTGCAAACTGATGCATTATTACATGATAATAATGAGATGTATTTTCAAAATTGTCGGTTTTTAGGTATTCGTCGGTTTTTTACCAATTGGCTTTAATAAGGATATTTATGGTG
>ENA-UOUJ01001930-UOUJ01001930.1-activated-sludge-metagenome-genome-assembly--contig:-NODE-1930-length-10056-cov-6.706429_pt1 | contig 10056 bp, 9 predicted proteins | sample MGYA00249839_ERZ747224 | MGnify/ENA primary metagenome ERZ747224 (study PRJEB28782, sample SAMN03220277) | activated sludge metagenome | biome: wastewater; feature: sewage sludge; material... | reverse complement strand
TGGTGCCGGCGCGGGCCTACGAGAACCGGATGTTCGTCGCCTATGCCAACTGGTGCGGCGAGGACCACGGGCTGGCCTTCGGCGGCGGCTCGGTGCTCGTCGGACCCGACGCCGCGCCGCTCATCGCCGCCGGCACCCGGCCGGCGCTGCTCGTGGGCGAGCTGCCGCGGCTCGAGGATTATCCGCCGGAGCTCCTCTCGTCGCAGGCGGCGGACTACCGCCCGCTGCGCTCTTGAACGGCGGGGCCGGTCGGCGTTAGTTGCACATATGGCGTATGCAGGCAGGGCAGAGCGGGTTCCCGACGTCGTCGTCATCGGGGCGGGCGTCATCGGCCTCTCGGCCGCGCTCGCGCTGCAGATGCGCGGGCTCGCCGTCACCGTGCTCGACCGCGAGGGGCCGGCGGCCGGCGCCTCGGCCGGCAACGCCGGGGCCTTCGCGTTTTCCGACATCCTGCCGCTCGCCTCGCCCGGGATCATGCGCAAGGCGCCGCGGTGGCTGTTCGACCCGCTCGGGCCGCTGAGCATCCCGCCCGCCTATGCGCCGCGGATCGCGCCCTGGATGCTCCGCTTCTGGCGCGCCTGCGCGCCGGCCAGGGTCGCGCATTCGACGGCGGCGCAGACCGCGCTCATGGATCTCGCCAAGGCCGAGCTCGAGCCCTTCCTCGCCGCGACCGGCACCGCGCAGATGCTGCGGCGGAACGGGGCGCTCGAGGTCTACGAGTCCGAGGCGGAGTTCCGCGCCGGCCTGCCCGGCTGGGAGGCGCGCGGCGCGCACGGGCTCGCCTTCCGCCACCTCGGGCGCGCCGAGATGGACGAGATCCAGCCCGGCCTCGCGCCGCGCTTCGTCCGGGGGACCTTCACGCCGGAATGGCTGTCGATCGCCGACCCGAAGCTCTACACGCTCGCCCTCGCCGAACGCTTCCGGGCCGGCGGGGGCGCGATCGAGCGGGCCGAGGTGCGGCGCCTCGCCGCCGCCGGGGACGGCGTCGCCATCGACGGCGGGCGCCGCGCCGGGCACGTGGTGCTGGCGGCCGGGGCCTTCTCGCACCGGATCGCGCGCAGCCTCGGCGAGCGCATCCCGCTCGAGACCGAGCGGGGCTACAACACGACGCTGCCGCCCGGCGCCTTCGACCTGCGCTGCCATCTCGTCTTCGGCGGGCACGGCTTCGTGGTCGGGCCGCTCTCGACCGGCATCCGCGTCGGCGGGGCGGTCGAGCTCGGCGGGCTCGAGCGGCCGCCCGACTACCGCCGGGCCGCGGCGATGCTGCGCAAGGCGGCGGCCTTCCTGCCCGGGCTGGAGAGCGGGGGCGGGGTGCAGTGGATGGGCTTCCGCCCGTCCCTGCCCGACACGCTGCCGGCGATCGGCCGCTCGCGCGCCACGCCGCGCGTCGTCCATGCCTTCGGCCACGGGCACCTCGGGCTCACCCAGTCGCCCGCCACCGCACGGCTGGTGGCCGACCTCGTGACCGGGGCGGCGCCGCCCATCGACCTCACCCCCTTCTCGCCGCAGAGGTTCTGACGCCATGACCACGCACACCTTCTCCTGCATCGACGGGCATACCTGCGGCAACCCGGTGCGGCTCGTCGCCGGCGGCGGGCCGCGGCTCGAGGGCGCGACCATGCTGGAGAAGCGCGCCCACTTCCTGCGCGAGTACGACTGGATCCGCACCGGGCTCATGTTCGAGCCGCGCGGCCACGACATGATGTCGGGGACGATCCTCTATCCGCCGACGCGGGCCGACTGCGACGTGGCGGTGCTGTTCATCGAGACCTCGGGCTGCCTGCCGATGTGCGGCCACGGCACCATCGGCACGATCACCATGGGGATCGAGAACGGCCTCATCACCCCGCGCGCGCCGGGGCGGCTCTCGATCGAGACGCCGGCGGGCAAGGTCGACATCAGCTATGTGCAGGAGGGGCGCTTCGTCGAGGAGGTGCGGCTGACCAACGTGCCGGGCTACCTGCATGCCGAGGGGCTGAGCGCCGAGGTCGAGGGGCTGGGCGAGATCGTGGTCGACGTCGCCTATGGCGGCAACTTCTACGCCATCGTCGAGCCGCAGAAGAATTTCCGCGACATGGCCGACCATACGGCCGGCGAGCTGGTCGGCTGGTCGCCGAAGCTGCGCGCGGCGCTGAACGCCAGGTACGAGTTCGTCCATCCCGAGCACCCCGAGATCCGCGGGCTGTCGCACATCATGTGGACGGGGGCGCCGCGGGTGGCGGGGGCGCATGCGCGCAACGCCGTCTTCTACGGCGACAAGGCGATCGACCGCAGCCCCTGCGGCACCGGCACCTCGGCGCGGATGGCGCAGCTCGCCGCCAAGGGGAGGCTCGGGGTCGGCGACGAGTTCTGGCACGAGTCGATCATCGGCTCGATCTTCAAGGGCCGGGTCGAGGCGGCGGCGGAGGTCGGCGGGCGGCCGGCGATCGTCCCCTCGATCGCCGGCTGGGCGCGGATGACCGGCTACAACACCATCTTCATCGACGACCGCGACCCCTTCGCGCACGGCTTCGTGGTGAAATGAGGCGCGCCGGGCGCGGCTTTGGCGTGGACTTATTGCATACAAACTGTATACTAAACGCAAGCCGGCGCGATTCGCGCCGGGCAACTGCAAGCCCTGGAGGAGGCACCCGATGAAATCCGAGATCTTTTCCGGCACCATCCCGGCGCTGATGACGCCCTGCAAGGACGACCGCACCCCCGACTTCGACGCGCTGGTGCGCAGCGCGAAGGAGCTCGTCGGGGCCGGCATGTCGGCGGTCGTCTACTGCGGCTCGATGGGCGACTGGCCGCTCCTCACCGACGCCGAGCGCATGGAAGGCGTCGAGCGGCTGGTCGCGGCGGGGATCCCGGTCATCGTCGGCACCGGTGCCGTCAACACCCGGAGCGCGGTGGCGCATGCCGCCCACGCGCAGAAAGTCGGCGCCAAGGGGCTGATGGTCATCCCCCGCGTCCTGTCGCGCGGCAGCGTGATCGCGGCGCAGCGGCATCACTTCAAGGCGATCCTCGCCGCCGCGCCCGACCTGCCGGCGGTGATCTACAACAGCCCCTACTACGGCTTCGCCACCCGGGCCGACCTCTTCTTCGCGCTGCGGGCCGAGCATCCGAACCTGATCGGTTTCAAGGAGTTCGGCGGCGATGCCGATCTCTCCTATGCAGCCGAGCACATCACCAGCCGCGACGACGCGGTGACGCTGATGATCGGTGTCGATACCTCGGTCTTCCATGGGTTCGTCAACTGCGGGGCCAAGGGGGCGATCACCGGGATCGGCTGCGTGCTGCCGCGGGAGGTGCTGCATCTGACGGCGCTCTGCCGGGCGGCGGCAGGCGGCGATGCGCGGGCGCGGCGCTATGCCAAGGAGCTCGACGATGCGCTGCACGTGCTCGCGACGGTCGATGCCGGGCCGGACCTCGTGCTCTTCTTCAAGCACATGATGGTGCTGAAGGGGCATCCCGAGTACCGGTTGCACTTCAACGCGACCGACGAGCTCTCGCCCAGCCAGCGGGGGTTCATCGAGGCGCAGCTCAGGCTCTTCGACGCCTGGTATGCCGACTGGTCTCGGCAGGGCGACGTGCAGGCCTGCGCCGCCTGACCCTCTCCCGAAGCGGCCCCGCCGCGGGCGGAGCCGCTTTCGACGCGCGCCGCGTCAGGCGAAGCGGGCGACCTCGGCCTCGATCTCGCCGACGACGGCCTTGAGCAGGTCCGGGTCCTCGCACTCGCCCATGATGCGGACGAGCGGCTCGGTCCCCGACTTGCGGATCACGAGGCGCCCGCGCCCCTGCATCCTGGCCTCGCCGGCGCTGATCGCCGCCCGCACGCTCGCCTCGTCGAGCGGCGCCGCGCCCTTGCGGAAGCGGACGTTGGTCAGGACCTGCGGGAAGGCGGGGAAGACGCGGGCGAGCTCGCTGGCGCGCCGTCCCGTCTCGACCATCGCCGAGAGGAACTGCAGCGCCGCGATCAGCCCGTCCCCGGTCGTGACATAGTCGGTCATCACGATGTGGCCGGACTGCTCGCCGCCGAGGTTGAAGCCGCCCTCGCGCATCGCCTCGACGACGTAGCGGTCGCCGACGGCGGTCCTGAGCAGCGTCAGCCCCTGCGCCGCGAGGTGGCGCTCGAGCCCGAGGTTCGACATGACGGTGGCGACGAGGGTGCCCTTCGCCAGCCGGCCCTCCTTCGCCCAGCGGTCGGCGACCAGCGCCATGATCTGGTCGCCGTCGGCGACGACGCCCTTCTCGTCGATGATCATCACCCGGTCGGCGTCGCCGTCGAGGCTGATGCCGAGGTTGGCCCCGTGGGCCCGCACCGCCGCGCGCGCCGCCTCCGGGTGGGTCGAGCCGCAGGCGCTGTTGATGTTGAAGCCGTCCGGCGAGACGCCGACCGGGACCACCTCGGCGCCGAGCTCCCAGAGCACCTCGGGCGCCGTGCGGTAGGCCGCCCCGTTGGCGCAGTCGACGACGATCTTCAGCCCGTCGAGCCGCTGGCCGCGCGGAAAGGTGGTCTTGGCGAACTCCATGTAGCGCCCGCGCCCGTCGTCGATGCGGGTCGCCCGCCCGATGCGCGCCGGCTCGGCCAGCGCCGGCTCGCCCTCGAGGAGGTGCTCGATCTCCTCCTCGGCGGCGTCGGAGAGCTTGAAGCCGTCGGGGCCGAAGAACTTGATGCCGTTGTCCTGGTAGGGGTTGTGCGAGGCGGAGATCATCACCCCGAGGTCGGCCCGCATCGAGCGGGCGAGCATGCCGACCGCCGGCGTCGGCACCGGCCCGACCAGGAAGACGTTCATGCCCACGGAGGTGAAGCCCGCGGTCAGTGCGTTTTCGAGCATGTAGCCCGAGCGGCGGGTGTCCTTGCCGATCAGGACCCGGTGCGCGTGCCCGCCGTTGGTGAAATAGCGCCCGGCCGCCTGCCCGAGGCGCAGCGCCGTCTCGGCGGTCATCGGCGCGTCGTTGGCGCGCCCGCGCACCCCGTCGGTGCCGAAAAGCTTCCTTGCCATGTCTCTACTGCTCCTCGTCCCCGTTCAGCGCCAGCCAGAGCCGGAGCGCCTGTCGGGTCTCCTTTACGTCGTGCACCCGTATCACCTGCGCGCCCCGGCGCAAAGCCTCGAGCGCGACCGCGATCGAGCCCGGCACGCGGTCGGCGGGAACCGGCACCTCGGCGATCGCCCCGATGAAGCGCTTGCGCGAGGCGCCGAAGAGGATCGGGCAGCCGAGCCCGTGCAGGAGCGCGAGGCCGCGGACGAGGGCGAGGTTGTGGGCGACCGTCTTGCCGAAGCCGATGCCCGGGTCGACGAGGAGGCGCGTGCGGGGGATGCCGGCCGCCTCGGCCGCCGTCACCCGCGTCTCGAGGAAGTCGCAGACGTCGAGGAGAACGTCCTCGTAGGTCGGCGCGTCCTGCATGGTCCGCGGATCGCCGAGCGCGTGCATCAGGCAGACCGGCCGGCCGGAGGCCGCGGCGAGCGGGAGGCTGTCCGGGTCGTGGCGGAGTGCGGAGACGTCGTTGAGGAGGTCCGCCCCGGCGTCGAAGGCCGCCCGCGCCACCGCGGCGTTGCGGGTGTCGATCGAGATCGGCAGCGCGAAGCCCTCGGCGCGCAGCGCGGCGATGACCGGGACGACACGGTCGGCCTCCGCCTCGGGCGACACCGGCTCGGCGCCCGGCCGGGTCGATTCCCCGCCGATGTCGAGGATGTCGGCCCCCTCGGCGGCAAGCGCGCGCGCCTGGGCGAGCGCGGCCTCCAGCCCGAGATGGGCGCCGCCGTCCGAGAAGCTGTCGGGGGTCACGTTGAGGACGCCCATGAGCCGCGGCCGGTCGAGCGCGAGGCCGCAGACGGGCTGGCGCGGTGCCGTGAGGCGCGCAGCCACCTCCGGCGGCAGGGCGGAAGCGGGGACGAGGCGGGGCGGCGCGCCGCGGCGATGCTCGGCGGCTTCGGAGAACCAGAGGGCGCCGCCGGCGAGCGGCAGCGCGTCATCCGGCCGCGGAGCGCCGCCCCGGACGATCGGCCGGTAGCGGGCGCTCATCCCCGGGCGTCGGCTCCGCTCACGCGGCCTTCCACTTGATCGAGCAGCCGATCGCCGGCTGCTGCTCGCGCGGGCCCTGCCCGGTGTTCGCGATCTGCCGCATGGCCTCGAGGAGCTCGGACCGCGCCGCCGGATTGGGGCTCCGCCCGCTGTCGTCGAGCCGGCCGCGGTACTGGAGCTTGAGCTCCGAGTTGAAGCCGAAGAAGTCCGGGGTGCAGACCGCGCCGTAGGCCCGCGCCACCGCCTGGGTGGCGTCGTGGAGATAGGGGAACGGCAGGTGATGCTCGCGGGCGAAGACCCCCATCTTCTCGTAGCTGTCGGCCGGATAGGCGACGGCGTCGTTCGAGCAGATCGCTGCCACGCCGAAGCCCAGGTCGTGCAGCTCGCGCCCCTGCCGGACGAGCTTGCCGATCACCGCCAGGACATAATCGCAGTGGTTGCAGATGAACATGAGGAGCAGCCCCTTCGGCCCCCTCAGCCCGTCGAGGTTCCAGATCTTTCCCTTCGTGTCGGGCAACTGGAAGTCGGTGGCGCGCCAGCCGAAGTTGACGAACGGGGGCGATGCGGCAGTCATGGACAACCCTCCTCTCCGAATTCGGCGAGCTCCGCCGGGCGTTCGGCGCGGCGAAGCGTCAGATCGGCGCGCGCGCGGCCGCCGGCCGGCAGGGCAGCGCCCGCGACGACGAGCATGCACGCCCCGACCGACTCGGCAAGCCAGGCGGCGAGCGCAACCGGATCGCTGGCATCGACGACCCGGTCCACGGCGGCGGACGCCATGTGCGCCGGCGCCCAGACCGGGCGGCGTCCGGTCTTCATCGCCCAGTCGAGCTCGGTGCGCGTCGCCACCACCGCGAAGCGCGGGTCGGCATCGGCGAAGGCCCAGGCGGCCTGCTCGACGGCGAGAAGGCCGATCCGCCGCTGGCCCTCGGTGGCGGCGGCGGGCTGCGGCCAGGCGGGTGCGAGGCAGAGGACGAACGGCTGCCGCCAGCCGGCGAGGGCATCGCGCCACGCCGGCGAGGCGGCGAGGTCGGGGGCGAGATGGACGATGCGCGGCCGAAGCGCGCTGGCCGGGGGCGCCGGCGGCTCGACCGGGCGGAGGCGGCGCGCCTCGTCGCCGATGCGGGCGCGGACGATCTCGACCCCGAGCGCGCCGGGGATGCGGTCGAGCTTCTCGATGCGGACGAAGGCGCGCAGGGCGCGCGGGTCGGCGAGGCAGCGGGCGGCGACGCGCTCGGCCAGCGTCTCGAGCAGGTTGATCCGCTCGGCGGCCAGCTCGTCCTCGATCGCCTCGGTGATCGTGTCGTAGGAGATCACCTTGTCGACGTCGTCGTCCCGGGCGGCGGTATGGTGCGAGACCTCGAGCACGACGTTGAAGCGGACCCGCTGGGCGACGCCGCGCTCGGAGCGGAAGGCGCCGATCTCGACCTCGCGCACATAATCCCTGACCGAGATGCGATCGAGCGGCGGGCCGGCATGAGTGGCGCTGGCCCGCACGTGCGGCGGCTCGAAGGCGATTGCTGTCTCGTCCATGGCACCCCCGCCCTGCCCGCTGGAAATAGCGCCGGCGGTGCCGGGGATCAAGTGCAGCAAAGCTGCGTCAAATCCTCCGCGATTAGTCGGGGCGGGGAACTCGCGCGTTAAGACGCCAAAAAGGGCGAGGCCACAGACTTCACCCCGGCTCGGCCAGCACCGGGAGGGAAGGATGCGACAAGCCTTGCGCCTGCTTGCGGCAGGTATCGTCTTTCTTGTCGGCGCATCGGCGCAGGCGGCGGATGCGCGGTTCAACCGGCCGATTCCGCTCGACCGCCCGGACCAGGCGCTCTTCGCCGAGGCGGTGCTCTTCTACTCCAACGAGGCCCGCCGGCAGCACAGCCGCCCGCCGCTGAAGGGCGACCCGCGGCTGGCGCGGGCGGCGGCGGATCACGCGCGGAACATGGCGCGGCTGCGCACCCACAGCCACTTCCTGCCGGTCCGCGGGCAGGCCGACCTCTCGCAGCGGATGCACCGGCAATCGCTCGATTTCCGCAAGGCGGCGGAGAACATCGCGATGGACAAGGTCTACCGGCTGCTCGGCCGGCCGATCTCGATGGTGCACGAGGGCTGCCGCTTCACCTATGACGACACCAGGGAGCCGGTGCCGGCCCATACCTACGCGAGCCTCGCCCAACAGGTCGTGGCGCGCTGGCTGGCCTCGCCCAAGCACCGGGCCTCGCTGCTGTCGCGCAACTTCCAGCGGCTCGGAGCCGGGCTCGGCGTCGATCCGAAGGGGCCGGCGTGCGGCGACTTCTACCTGGTGCAGAACTTCGCCGACTGACGGGTTCGCGCGCCAGGCGTCCCGGGCCTAGTCGGCGGCCGCGACCTCGGTGCCGGAGCGGTAGAAGAGGTGATGGCCGATGCTGGCCGTGCGCACCATGCGGCTCGACCAGGAGGGACGCACCGAGCGGGTGTGGAAGTAGGTCGCCCCGTCGGTCACGGTCCGCGCGCGGCCGGCGAGCATCATCGCCGCCAGCTTCTCGGCGCGCGAGCGGGCGAGCGCGCTCTTCATCACGTCGGAATTGCCGTCGCAGGCATAGGAGAACTGGCATCCCTTGCCCGAACCGGCCCCCTGCTTCGTCACGCCGCAGACCGTGCGCGGGAAGCGGCGGTCGGACACGCGATTGAGGACCACCTCGGCGACGGCCACCTGACCCTCGAGCGGCTCGCCGCGCGCCTCGAAGTAGATCGCTTCCGCGAGGCACTGCCAGGCCTCGTCCCCGGAGGCGGCCGGCATGGCGTCGAGGGTGCGGAAATCGAGCGGCCCGGCGGATGACGCTTCCGGACTGGTGGCGACGATCTCGTCGGCGCGCGCCCGCGGGCGGAGCGACTCGGTCAGCGCGGCGAGTCGCTGGGACGCCGAATCGAGCGCGGATTGCTCCTGAGTGAGGGCACGGGTCGCCTCGATCCTGGCAGATCCGGCCGATGCCGGGAGGATGGCGGGGGCCGGCAAAAGGAGACTCAGGGCCGCCAAGCGGGCCAGGCGGCGGAGGGTCGTTTTCATCTTGCTTCCGTCGTTCGGGCCCGGCGACGGTTCGCACGGGCAGATAGTTTTGTTTCAAACGCAGCTTTGCTACCGGGCGGATGTGCCAGCCCGGCCGGCGGATAGTCCAGCCGTTTCAATATGTAAGCGGATTGTCGCCAATCGCCGTGAGAACCCGGGTGTCGCCCCAAAGGCGAAACCCGCACGGTTTCAGACGGTTTTCAGTACTTCGTTAACCAATCCGGACACCTGATTCTCGAGGCATCGAAGCCAGGCGAAGGGCGCCTCGAGATCGGGCCGGAGGGGAGCCAGGGCGGCGAAGCCGATGGTCCCGAACGATTCGAGGAGATGCGCCGAGGCCCAGGCGCGGACCTGCGCCCGGCGCCGCCCGGCAAGGTCGCCGATCGCATCGCGCGCGGCGGCGACGAGCGCGACCGCGCCGTCGAGGCCCTCCCCGGTGTGGGCGGAGACCAGCGCCACGCGCGCCTCCTGCCCGACGGCGAGCGAGAGAGCCCCGCGCAGGTCGCGCGCGGCGCGCCGCGCCGGCACGCCGAGGTCGCCCTTGGTGACGAGGACGAGGTCGGGGACCTCCATGATCCCGGCCTTCATGAACTGGAGCGCGTCGCCGGAGCCCGGCTGCACGCAGAGAAGGACGAGGTCGGCGCATTCGGCGATCTCGGTCTCGGACTGACCGACCCCCACCGTCTCGACCAGCACCCAGTCGAAGCAGGCCCGCATCAGCACCACCGCCGGAAAGGCCGGCCTGGCGAGGCCGCCGAGGTGCCGCCCTGCCGCCATCGAGCGCACGAAGACGCCGGGATCGTCGGGATCGAGCTCCATGCGGGCGCGGTCGCCGAGAAGCGCCCCGCCCGAGACCCCGGAAGACGGGTCGACGGCGACGACGCCGACGGTCTGCCCCGATTGGCGAAGCTTCCGCACCAGGCTGTTGGCGAGCGTGGACTTTCCTACGCCGGGAGGGCCGGTCAGCCCGAGCGCGACGCCCCGGGGGGTCTGCCAGGCGGCGTCGAGGA
>ENA-UOUJ01001929-UOUJ01001929.1-activated-sludge-metagenome-genome-assembly--contig:-NODE-1929-length-10071-cov-3.992013_pt1 | contig 10071 bp, 10 predicted proteins | sample MGYA00249839_ERZ747224 | MGnify/ENA primary metagenome ERZ747224 (study PRJEB28782, sample SAMN03220277) | activated sludge metagenome | biome: wastewater; feature: sewage sludge; material... | reverse complement strand
GGACGCGCGGCTTTGGGGGGATGGCGCCGTCGTCGTCCTGGGTGCGGCAGAGCCGGCGGCGGCTGGCCCGGTGGCGGACGGGGCCGCCCGGATAGCGGTGGCGATGGCGCCGCAATATGCCGAGAAGCTGGCCCCCGGATCGGCCGCGCTGCTGGCCGAAGGGATGGACCCGGCGGCTTATGGCCTGACCGCGGCCGTGCTGGTCGGCCGTCCGCGGCTGGCGATGGCAGGGCTGACGCGCGCGCTAGACCGCCGCCCCGACTTGGCCCTGGGCATCCACCCGACGGCCATCGTCGATCCTTCGGCGATTCTCGGACCGGATGCTTCGGTCGGACCCTATGTCGTGATCGGCGCGCGGGTGCGGATCGGCGCCCGGGCCCGGATCGGGGCGCATGTGTCGATCGGCGCGGATTCCGTCCTTGGGGACGATGCGTTGATCCACCCCGGCGTCCGCATCGCGCATGAGGTCGTGGCGGGCGACCGGCTGATATTGCAGCACGGAGCGGCGATCGGGGGGGACGGGTTTTCCTTTGTCACGCCCGAGGAATCGGGAATCGAACAGGTTCGCCGGACTCTGGGCGAACGGCGCGAACCGACTGACCAGCACTGGGTCCGCATCCATTCGCTGGGCGGCGTGCGGCTTGGCGACGATGTCGAGGTCGGCGCCAACTCGGCCATCGACCGCGGCACCATCCGCGCCACCTCGATCGGGTCGGGGACCAAGGTGGATAACCTGGTGCAGATCGGCCACAACGTGCAGGTCGGGCGCGACTGCCTGCTGTGCGGCATGGTCGGCATCGCCGGGTCGGCGCGGATCGGGGACCGGGTAGTTCTGGCCGGAAAATCCGCAGTCAACGACAACATCTTCGTCGGCGACGACGTGATCGCGGGCGGGGGCAGCGAGATTTTCACCAATGTCCCGGCCGGGCGCGTCGTCCTGGGATCGCCCGCGACGAAGATGGAAACCCAGATCGAGATCAACAAGGCCATGCGCCGCCTGCCGCGCCTGTTCGCTCAGGTCGCCGAGCTTCAGAAAACCGTCACACGCATGTTGGAAAAGGACTGACCGGAGGTTCTACATGTCCACTGCCGTCCATGACCGCATCGTTGCCATCATCGCCGAACAGGCAATGCTGGATTCGTCCGAGATCAGGCCCGGGATGACACCCGCCGATCTGGGTATCGACAGCCTGGGACTGGTCGAATCGATCTTTGCCATCGAGGAGGCCTTCGACATCTCGATTCCCTTCAACGCGAACGAACCCGAACGATCGGACTTCGACATCTCGACAATGGGCTCGATCGTTGCGGCGGTCGAAAAGCTGGTTGCCGCACGCGGATGAGCCAGCCGAGCGTCCCGCCCGGCCAGCCTGCGGCGCCTGCCTTGACCGCATCGTCCGGCCAGTTGCGCGGCGGGATGCGGCGCGTGGCGATCACCGGGGCAGGCACCGTCAACGCCTTGGGGCGCAACGTGCCCGATACGCTGGCGGCCTTTCGCGAAGGCCGCTGCGGCATCGGGGATCTGGATTTTCGCGATGTCGAGCGCCTGTCCGTCCGTATTGGGGCGCAGGTCCACGACTGGAACCCCGAACGGTATTTCAATCGCCAGCAGATCTCGCTTTACGACAAGTTCACGCAGTTCACGATGCTGGCCGCGAAAGAGGCCATCGTCCAGGCGGGCCTGGATTTTTCGGGGCGGCTGGGGTTGGAATCCGGGGTCATTCTGGGCACCGCCGGCGGCGGGCTGAACACCTGGGACGAAAACTATCGCGCCGTCTATGAAGAAGGAAAGAACCGCGTCCATCCCTTCGTGGTGCCCAAGCTGATGAACAATGCCGCCGCTTCCCACGTCAGCATGGAATACGGCCTGCGCGGCCCGGCCTTCACGGTGGCGACCGCCTGCGCCAGTTCCAACCATGCGATGGGGCTGGCCTTCCAGATGGTCCGTTCGGGGGCCGCGCGCGTGATGCTGTGCGGGGGGTCGGAAGCGATGCTGTGCTTCGGCGGCGTCAAGGCGTGGGAGGGGCTGCGCGTCATGTCCCGCGACGCCTGCCGCCCGTTTTCCGCCAACCGCAACGGCATGGTCCAAGGCGAGGGCGCCGGCGTCTTCGTGTTCGAGGACTGGGACCACGCAACGGCCCGCGGCGCCGACATCCTGGCCGAGGTGGCGGGTTTCGCCATGTCCGCCGATGCGCAGGACATCGTGATGCCATCGGCGCAAGGGGCCGAACGCGCGATGGCGGGGGCGATGCAGGACGCCGGGCTGAACCCCGAGGACATCGGCTATATCAACGCTCATGGCACCGGCACGGCGGCCAATGACAAGACCGAATGCGCGGCCGTCGCCCACGCCTTCGGCCAACATGCCGACCGGCTGATGATCTCGTCCACCAAATCCATGCATGGCCATCTGATCGGTGGCACCGGCGCGGTGGAACTGCTGGCCTGCATCATGGCGCTGCGCGACGGGATCATCGCGCCGACCATCGGATACGAGGAACCCGACCCCGAATGCGCACTGGACGTGGTGCCCAACACCGCGCGCGAGGCGCAGGTGGATGCGGCGCTGTCCAATGCCTTCGCCTTCGGCGGGCTGAATGCGGTGATCGCGCTGAAGCGGGCGTGAACTCGCGCCGGTTGCGCGGCCGCATGGGTATTTGAACCAGAAAGAAGCAGCAAGAGGGTGCGCCCCGGCCACCCCCGCCTTTCGGCGGAACGGGATGTCTTGCCCGGTGACCGGGGCGACTTCTCTCTGGGCGGTCATCGGCTCCCCAGCCTGTACCGCGATTCGAAACATGGCACGGCAGGGGTTAAGACCACGTTAACGGGCTTCTTTCTGGTTCAAATACCCATGCGGCGGTGACGCAGGGGCGACCTCGCGTCTTTTCATCCAGCCGCCCATCGCCTATCCCGTTCCGGCAGACAAAGGATCGGGCGGATGGCGAAGATCACCTATATCGAATGGAACGGCACCCGGCACGAAGTGGATGTGAAGCCGGGCATGACCGTGATGGAAGGGGCGCGCGACAATGGCATCCCCGGCATCGATGCGGACTGCGGCGGCGCCTGCGCCTGTTCGACCTGCCATGTCTATGTCGCGCCCGAATGGGTGGACAAGCTGCCCCCCCGCGACCCGATGGAGGAGGACATGCTGGACTTTGCCTGGCAGCCGGACCCGCTGCGCTCTCGGCTGACCTGCCAGATCAAGGTGACGGCCGCGCTGGACGGGCTGGTCGTGCAGATGCCGGAAAAACAGATCTGAGGTCGCTTTCGTCGCGGTCCGTGTCGCCCGCGGCATCCTGATGCAGCCATGCCCGTGTCATGCCGGGCGCACCGACAATTACGAGGGACCATGCCTGAATATGCTCTGACTGTCGCCTGCCCCTCGCGTCGGGGCATCGTCGCCGCCGTATCCGGATATCTGGCCCAGCACGGCTGCAACATCACGGATGCCGCGCAGTTCGATGACCAGGCCAACGGACATTTCTTCACGCGCGTGAGTTTCCGGTCGGAACTGGGCGAAGGACTGGACAGCCTGCGCTCGGGCTTTGTCCCGATCGGCGAGGAATTCGGCATGGACTGGGCCTTCCACGATCCGGCGCACCGGATGCGGATGATCGTGATGGTGTCGAACTTCGGCCATTGCCTGAACGACATCCTGTATCGCTGGCAGATCGGCGCCCTGCCGGTCGATATCGTGGCGGTCGTGTCCAACCACATGACCTATCAGAAGGTGGTGGTGAACCACGACATCCCCTTCCACCACATCCGCGTCACCCCCCAGAACAAGCCCGAGGCCGAGGCGCGGCTGATGTCCCTGGTCGAGGAGACGGGGGCGGACCTGATCGTGCTGGCCCGTTACATGCAGGTGCTGTCGGATGCCTTCTGCCAGCGCATGTGGGGGCGCATCATCAACATCCACCATTCGTTCCTGCCCAGCTTCAAGGGCGCCAATCCCTATCGCCAGGCGTTCGAGCGCGGGGTCAAGCTGATCGGGGCGACCGCGCATTACGTCACGGCCGATCTGGACGAAGGACCGATCATCGAGCAGGACACGATCCGCGTCACCCATGCGCAAAGCAACGACGATTACGTCAGTCTTGGCCGGGATGTCGAGGCGCAGGTCCTGTCCCGCGCCATCCACGCCCATATCAATCACCGGGTTTTCCTGAATGGGAACAAGACGGTTGTCTTTCCCGCCAGCCCGGGGGGCTATGCGTCCGAACGGATGGGCTGACCGGCTTGGCACCCGGACAGGATCAGGTCGGCGAAAGCCTCCAGCGCCGCGATCAGATTGGCCCGCTCGTCCAGATCGGGCTGATCAGGCAGCCACAGGGTCAGTTGCCGGTCCACGCACAGCCGCGCCAGGCCATAGGTGAAGGCGCGCGCCATGAGCGACAGCAGCGAAAGGTCCGTGACGGCACGCAATTGCCCCCGGTCGCGTGCGCGTTCCAGCATCGAGACGGTCAGTTCCTGCAAGGACCGGTGATAGTGCGCCAGTTCCTTGCCATCCACAACCTTGCTGATCATTGGCGAGTTCAGGATGATGAAGTCATCCCTGTTCTCGATCGCCCATTCCACGAAAGCCTTTCCCAGGACCACCAATTGTCCCGCGGAATTGTCGCCCGAAACGCTGCCCAGCCGGCGGATCAGATGGTCCATTTGCCGGCGCAGCGCGCTTTCGGCGACCGTTTTCAGCACCGCTTCGGTCGAGGGGAGCAGGGCGCGCGCCACTTCGGGGTCTATGCCGGTTTCTGCGGCAAGGCTGTCAGGCTCGCAGCAGGGAGGATCGGGCGCGACCAGTCGGCGGCAGGCCGCGCGCAGAAGAATCTCCATGTTCGATTCGCCGGGTTTCATCGTCTGTCGCCCCCAGGATGAATCGACACTGTCAACCTGACGGCGGCCGGGCGCAATCCCTTGAATGGGCAGATCAGCCTTCCGAGCGAGCCTGCCGCTTGCGTTCGTGCGGGTCCAGATGGCGCTTGCGCAGACGGATCGCCTTGGGCGTGACCTCGACCAGTTCGTCGTCGTCGATATAGGCGATGGCCTCTTCCAGCGACATCCGCACCGGGGGCGTCAGGCGCACCGCCTCGTCCGTGCCCGAGGCGCGGACGTTGGTCAGCTTCTTGCCCTTCAGCGGATTCACTTCCAGGTCGTTGTCGCGGGAATGTTCCCCGATGATCATGCCCTGATAGACCTGTTCCTGCGCCCCGATGAACAGCCGGCCGCGTTCTTCCAGGTTCCACAGCGCATAGGCGACGCTGACCCCGTCCTCCATGGAAATCAGCACGCCCTGACGGCGGCCGATGATCGGGCCCTTGTAAGGCGCCCAGCCGTGAAAGATGCGGTTCAGCACGCCGTTGCCGCGCGTGTCGGTCAGGAATTCGCCATGGTATCCGATCAGCCCGCGCGAGGGCACATGGGCCACGATCCGGGTCTTGCCGTGGCCGGCCGGGCGCATCTCGACCAGATCGCCCTTGCGCGTGCCGGTCAGCTTGTCGATGACCGTGCCGGTGTATTCGTCGTCCACATCGACGATGACTTCCTCGATCGGCTCCAGCCGTTCGCCGCCTTCCTCGCGGAAGATCACGCGGGGGCGGCTGATGGACAGTTCGAACCCCTCGCGGCGCATGTTCTCGATCAGGACACCCATCTGCAGTTCGCCCCGCCCCGAGACGACGAAGGCTTCGCCCCCCGGCGTGTCCTCGACGCGAATGGCGACGTTCGATTCGGCTTCGCGCAGCAGGCGTTCGCGGATGACACGCGACTGCACCTTGTTGCCGTCGCGGCCGGCCAGCGGCGAATCGTTGATGCCGAAGGTCACGCTGATCGTGGGCGGGTCGATGGGCTGGGCGGGCAGGGGGCTGTCCACCTCGGGCGCGCACAGGGTGTCGGCAACCGTCGCCCTGGACATGCCGGCCAGGGTGACGATGTCTCCGGCCACGGCCTGGTCGATCGTGGTCTGGGTCAGGCCGCGGAAGGCCAGCACCTTTGACACCCGGAACTGTTCCAGCCTTTCGCCGTCGCGCGACAACGCCTTCAGCGTGTCGCCCGCGCGTGCGGTGCCGGATTCGACCCGGCCGGTCAGGATGCGGCCGATGAAGGGGTCCAGCCCCAGCGTCGTCGCCAGCATCCTGAACGGCTCGTCCCGCCGCGCCATCTGCGCGGGCGGCGGCACATGGCGCAGGATCAGGTCGAACAGCGCCGACAGGTCCTTGCGCGGGCCGTCCAGCGTTCCGTCCGCCCAGCCGCCGATGCCGCTGGCATAGACATGGGGAAAATCAAGCTGCTCGTCGTTCGCGCCCAGATTGGCGAACAGGTCGAAGACCTCGTTCAGCGTATGGTCGGGTTCGGCCGCAGGCTTGTCCACCTTGTTCAGCACGACAATGGGCCGCAACCCCAGCGCCAGCGCTTTGGATGTCACGAACTTCGTCTGCGGCATCGGGCCTTCGGCGGCATCGACCAGCAGGCAGACGCCATCGACCATCGACAGGATGCGCTCGACCTCGCCGCCGAAATCGGCGTGGCCGGGGGTATCGACGATGTTGATGCGCGTGCCCTTCCATTCGACCGAGGTCGCCTTGGCCAGGATGGTGATGCCGCGTTCGCGTTCGATGTCGTTCGAATCCATCGCCCGTTCCGCCACGGTCTGATTGTCGCGGAAGGAGCCCGACTGTTTGAGCAGCTGGTCCACCATCGTCGTCTTGCCGTGATCGACATGCGCGATGATCGCAATGTTGCGGATGTCCATGGTCGGTCCTGTCTGGAAGCTGGGCGTCCCCTAAACGGGATCGCGCCGAAGGGAAAGCGCAAATGGAAACGGGCCCCGTTGCGGGGCCCGTCCGTGATCAGCGTCAGGGCCGGGGAAATCAGCGGCGGCGATAAGAGAGGCCGCCCCAGATCCGCCCTTCGTCCCGGTGCTCTCCGCCATAGACCGCGCCCTTGTAGGCCGCGAACGCCGCGACCAGCATCGAGGCCGCCAGCATGAAGGCCGACAGCACCCCGGCCTTGCGGGCCGTTTCGGCGGCGTCGCGGGCCTTCTGCTCGGCCTCTTGGGCCAGGCGCTGGGCTTCGGCCTGCGCGTTGGCCAGCGTCTGCTCGGCAGTAGCGCGCATCTGCCGGGCGCTTGCGATGGCCTGATCGACGCGCTGGTTGATCTCGGCTTCGCTCAGGCCGGTGCGGGCGGCCGCGGCACTGACCAGATACTGGCGGTCGGGGTCGCTGATTTCACCCGTGCGGACCAGATTGGCGAAGATGCCCGAGATCTCGCGGCGCAGGACCTCGTCGCTGGCGGTGGCGGGCGGGGCCGCAGGGCTGGTCCCGGCAGGCGCCGCGCCCGGCTGGCCCGGGCGCAGCAGCGTATCGGTGATATAGTCCAGCGGATTGGCCTGGAACCCTTCGGGCAAGGCATCCGACAGCGCCGGGGCCGCCGCTGCCGCCGCGCCGCCCGCTGCCTGGCCCAGGCCCGAGATGGCGCCCCCGGCAAGCTGGCCCGCCCCCTGAGCGATGCCGCCCACAGCCGAACCCGCCGCCTGGACCGCCGTCGCGGCGGCCGAGCCGACCGCATTCGTCGCCGCCCCGATGGCCGAGGCCGCGACCATCGCGCCGATGATGGCCGCAAGGCCCCAGACCGCAAGGCCGTGGATGCCGTCGCGGGCGGTCACCTCGTCGGGGCTGGCACGGTCCATGCGGCGGCGCATCCGTCCGGCGATATAGCCGCCAGCCATATAGGTCGCGACCATCGACACGATCATCCACAGCGCCGGCAGGATGACGGCGCCGAACCCCAGTCCCTCGCCCTCGCGCGCCGAGATGCTGCCCAGGCCCACCGCGGCGCCGAAGGTGGTTGCGACCAGCCCGATTCCCAGCGCCACGACCGTGCCCGCAAGGATGGCGGGAATATCGACATAGGAACCTTCATGGGGCGTTGCGGGCGCCGAGGCGCGCGTCAGGCCCTCTGTACGATCGGCCGCCATCCTCAGCGCAGCCCCAGCATGGACAGGATGAACAGCACGACCACGACCAGGCCGACCAGATAGATGATGGAATTCATGGGGCGTTCCCTTTCGGTTGAATGACCCGGACAGGCCCGGTTCCACCATCCAAACCCCATGCCCGCGCCGCGGTTCCGCAAACGGGCAGGGCGCCTGCGCAGCCGCTGCCCGTCAGGCCGCGCCGGTCGCCCCGCGCAGCCAGCGCAACCCCGCCTCGGTCGTGGTCCGGGGATTGTATTCGGCGCTGACCCAGCCGCGATAGCCCGAGGCATCGACCCGCCCGAAAAAACCGGCATAGTCGATGTCGCCCTCCCGCGGTTCGTGCCGCCCCGGCGCGCCCGCGATCTGGATATGGCGGACAAGGGGGGCGTGACGTTCCCACAGGCCGGCCACATCGCCCGCGATCATATGCGCGTGATAGGCGTCGAACTGCAGCCCCAGATTGGGCATCTCCACCGCGGCGATGATATCGGCCGCCAGATCGAAGTCGTCCAGGAAATAGCCGGGCATGTCGGTGGGATTCAGCGGCTCGATCGTCAGGCTGACATGGGGCGCGCGGGCGCAGGCCCAGCGCAGGTTGCCGATGAAGGTCTGACGCGCCGCATCCCCTTCGGCGTGGCCGGCCATGACATGGATGTGGCGCGCGCGCAGCACCTGGGCAAAGCGCAGCGCCCGGTCGAAATCGCGGCGGAACCGGTCCTCGCCCCCCGGAATCGCGGCGAATCCGCGGGGACCGCCCGCCCAGTTCGGGGGCGGCGTGTTCAGCAGCACGAAGTCGATCCCCGCGCGCTGGCAGGCCGCGGCCATTTCCGGCGCGGCAAGGTCATAGGGGAACAGCACCTCGGCCCCGTCGAAGCCTGCGCGCCGCGCTGCCGCGAATCTGTCCAGCATCGGCAGTTCGGTGAACAGAAAGGTCAGATTCGCGGCGAAACGCGGCATTCACGCCTCCAGCACGAATTCCGCGCCGCCCGAACGCAGGCGCAGCCGTCCCCGGGAATCGGTCTCGGCCGCCTCGACCAGCCGATAGAAGGTCTTGCGGTCGATCAGCGCATCCAGCCCTGCGCGCACATGAACATAGGGCCGGGGCTGGCCGTCGCGCTCCTCGATCCGGATCGCATTTTCGGGGCCGGCCATCACCCGGTCGCCCACATTGGTCGTGAAGGCGATAGCGTCCGGTCCGATCTCGGCGTCGATGGCCAGGAACGGCGCATCGAGGACGCGGATGCCCAGCTTCTCGACCGGCGTTACCAGAAAGAACCGGTCGCCCTCCCGCTTCAGCACCGAGGCGAACATCCGCACCATTTCCGGCCGCCCGATGGGCGCGCCCTCGTGGACCCAGCGCCCGTCGGGACGAATCTCCAGATCCATTTCCCCGCAATAGGGCGGATCCCACAGATGCACGGGCGCGGGACCTCGTCCCTTGCCGCGCGGAATTGCCGCCGGCAGGCCGCCCGCGGCGGGCGGTGGGGTTTTTTCGCCGTCCTCGGTCATTGGCGGTGGAGCCTTCCGTCAAGCCTCAATATGCTGGGGATAAAGCACGACAGGAAGCTTGTCATGGCCGCAGAAGACAAACTCGTCGATGAAGTGCGGGACCTGGCCGAACGGTTGGGCCGGGTCCGCGCCAGCGTGCAGGGCCGCTTTGTCGGGCAGGAGGCGGTGGTCGAGCAGGTGCTGGCGGCGATCCTGTCGGGCGGTCACGCGCTGCTGGTGGGCCAGCCGGGCCTGGGCAAGACGATGCTGGTCGATACGCTGTCCACCGTGCTGGGGCTGGACAGCGCCCGCATCCAGTTCACCCCCGACCTGATGCCCGCCGACATCCTGGGGGCCGAGGTGCTGGACATGCTGCCCGACGGCACCCGCGCCTTCCGCTTCATCGAGGGGCCGGTCTTCACCCAACTGCTGATGGCCGACGAGATCAACCGCGCCTCGCCCCGCACGCAATCGGCGCTGCTGCAGGCGATGCAGGAAGGGCAGGTGACGGTTGCGGGACGGCACCGCCCGCTGGGCCGGCCCTTCCATGTGCTGGCGACCCAGAACCCCATCGAGCAGGAGGGCACCTATCCCTTGCCCGAGGCGC
>ENA-UOUJ01001928-UOUJ01001928.1-activated-sludge-metagenome-genome-assembly--contig:-NODE-1928-length-10075-cov-3.511577_pt1 | contig 10075 bp, 13 predicted proteins | sample MGYA00249839_ERZ747224 | MGnify/ENA primary metagenome ERZ747224 (study PRJEB28782, sample SAMN03220277) | activated sludge metagenome | biome: wastewater; feature: sewage sludge; material... | reverse complement strand
TTGTGCAGCATTTTTTGGTTTGCATGAACTAATCCAGAGTGCTGCCACTGCAATTAGTCCAATTGATACTTTGTTAAGTTTCATGTTTGAAATTTATGGTGTTAATGATGTTGACTTACTTAAATTTACTTTGCTCCATCGTTTTGGCGCATGAATTCTAAAATTTCTCTTGCTTCGGTTTCTGCTAAATTTTGATTTGGCATGCGCACTAAACAAATTTCTAATTGTGCTTGCACTTCAGGATCTTTATCAATCATTGCATCTGGATTGGTGATAAAATTCATTAGCCAAGGTGCTGTTCTTCTCTCAGTTACACCTTTCCAACCGGGCCCAACTAAACGTTCATCGCTTGTTTTGTGACACGAAAAACATTTAGCTTCTGCTATTGCTTTTCCCTTGCCTGCCATTGCAGCGTCTAACGCGCCAAGTTGAACATTGGTTTCGTCAAACTTGCCTTCACCGCGCTTTGGGTCGTAGCTTTTGGAATTGGCGGTTTGAGTTCCACCATTGTTGCATGCCGCAAAAAATAGCGACATTCCAAATAGAAAAATAATTGTGTTCTTTCTCATAAGTGTATTGTTTCTTATGAGTGCAAAAGTATTTTATATTATAGTATTTTTTATAATTGAAATCATGAATCTGTATGATATATATCATGTAATTGTAAATAGAGATTGTTTAGTTAGTGGAGGCTTGTACTACAATAAAAAATAAACGGAGAGAAATCTCTTTGAATAAAATCTAAATCTTGCAACGGTTGAGTTTACAAACACGCTTTAAGTACAATAGTTATGCAAAATTTCATTTATGCAGTTTCTGTATGATGTTGCTTTTGCAAAGTGTAAAGCGAACTGTAAAGTCCACCTTTGTTTAGTAGTTCTTCGTGTGTGCCAAATTCAGCTATTGTTCCATCATTAAGCACAATAATTTTATCAAAGTTTATGAAGGAAAAAATGCGATGTGTGATAATTAAAGTTGTTTTTCCTGCAATGGAATTACTTAGCGATTGCTGAATGGCTTGTTCTGTTGCTACATCAACGGCACTTAAGCTATCGTCTAAAATAAGTAAATTGGGTTGTTTTATTAAAGCGCGGGCAATGCTTATTCGCTGTTTTTGTCCACCACTTAAAGTTACGCCTCTTTCACCAACCATTGTTTCGTATTTTTGTGGAAAGCGCTCAATTTCTTCATGAATTGAAGCGTGCCGTGCATATTTTACAACGGTTTCTAAATCGGTATTTTTTATGCCAAAAGCAATGTTTTCTTTCACTGTTTCAGAGAATAGAAAAACATCTTGCGGCACATAACCAATCTGCGAACGTAAACTGGCAGTGTTCCAATTTCTCACATCAATATCATCAATCTTAATGCTGCCCGAAGTAACATCATACATACGCATCAGCAATTCGGCAATGGTAGATTTTCCTGAACCTGTTTTGCCAATAATTGCCCAGCGTTCTCCTGCAGGAATTGTGAATGACACTTGTTTTAGAGCAGTAATTCCTGTTTCGGGATAAGTGAAGTTTACATTCTCGAAACTTACTTTTCCAACCATTTTGTTTTCGGTATTGGTATGGTTAGTAATGTTTGGTTTTACTTTTAAAAAGTCGTTTATTCTTTTCATTGAAGCAGAGGCTCGCTGAATGAGAGATGCAACCCAACCCAAAGAGCTCACGGGCCACATTAACATGTTCATGTAAATGAGAAATTCGGCAATGTTGCCGGCTGTGATGCTGCCATTTCCTACGCGCAATCCACCTGCATAAATGGTAACAATTAAGCTTATACCAATGAGTAAATTCATGATTGGAAAGTAAAGCGCATCAATTTTTGCTAACCATAAATTTTTTGCTTTGTAGCTGTTGCTTTCTTTTTCAAAATGTTGAAGCATGGCTTCTTCTCTTGCATAAGATTGCACCACTCGTATGCCTGAATAATTTTCTTGAGCTTGCGTGGTTAAATCAGAAAGTTGCTCTTGAATTACAGTACTGGCTTTCTCTACACGGTCGTTGATAAAATAGATAACAAAGGAAAGAATCGGTAGTGGAATAAGCACCCAAAGTGTTAGCTCTATACTAATATTTGCCATTGCCCATATAGCAAATGCAATGGTGAAAAATAAGTTTACAGAATACATCACAGCGGGTCCCACATACATTCGAACACGGCTTACATCTTCTGTAATTCGATTCATTAAATCGCCTGTGTTATTTTTCTTGTAAAAGGAGGTGTCTAAATTTTGGTAGTGAGTGTATAAATCGTTTTTTATATCAAATTCAATATGGCGGCTTACTACAATTATTGTTTGGCGCATTAAAAAAGTAAATAAACCTTCTAATAATGCAATGCCAATATAAATGAGGAAAAAGATAAGTAGCGTTTTGCTAAGTTCGCTTTCTAAAACGGTATTGAGCGCACTTGAATTTGGTTCAATGTTTTTAATAAAAGAAACTACTTTATCAATTGCTTTACCTATAATTCGCGGATTGTAAGTTCTAAATCCATTTGAAAGTATAACAAATATTACGCCAATAAAAAAGCGATATTTATGGCGTGCGAAGTATTTATTAAGTGAGGATAATTCTTTCAAGTAAAAGCGAAATTAGTTTTATCTAAATGTAGAAGTGAAAGAATTTGCATGAACATTTAATGCTTAACTAATTTTTAAAATTAAAGTTTAAGTGTGGCGTTAATGTTTATTCTGAAATGATTTTATGTTTGCAATTCTTCTGCAGAAAAAAGTTTGTGATAGATAAATCGTATAAGCGACATATAGCTAAAGCCATTACATGGCGTATTGTAGGTACTTGTGATACTATGCTTTTGGCATGGATAATTTCTGGCAACCCGCTTATGGGATTAAAAATAGGAGTGTCGGAAGTAGTTACTAAGACGATTCTTTATTTTTTGCATGAAAGAGCTTGGTATAAAATAAACTTAAATAAACATGGCAAACTTTTAGAAAGTAGAACTCGGCATCTTCTAAAAACAGTTTCATGGCGCTTAGTTGGTACTTTTGATACCATGATAATTGCTTGGTTTATTTCAGGAAATCCACTTGTTGGTGTTAAAGTTGGAGCGGCAGAAGTAATTACTAAAATGATATTATATTATTTTCACGAGCGCGTTTGGTATCATTCCAATTATGGACTTTCACAAAGAAAAGAGGAGAAAATGAATGGATAATAATATTGTTTTTCAAAACTATTTTGTTTCACGGAGTTTAAGAAACAAGCAAAATAATCATGCTTCATTTGTACTTTGGTTTACAGGGCTTTCGGGCTCAGGAAAATCTACAATTGCCAATGCAGTAGAGAAAAAGTTCTTTGAATTAGGTTTGAAAACATATACACTTGATGGCGATAATATTCGCAGCGGAATAAATAAATCACTTGGCTTTTCAGTTGAAGACAGAAAAGAAAATTTAAGGCGGATTGCAGAAGTGGCAAAGCTTTTTGTTGATGCTGGTGTAATTACAATTGCAGCATTTGTTTCGCCTTTGCAGAGCGATAGAAATTTAGTAAAAGAAATTGTTGGAGAAAATGATTTTGTGGAGATTTTTGTAGATACAAGTATCGAAGAATGTGAGCGCAGAGATGTAAAAGGGTTATATAAAAAGGCACGAGCCGGAGAAATAAAAAACTTTACAGGCATTGATGCGCCTTTTGAAGTTCCACTAAATCCCCAAATTTATATTAAAACAGAAAATACAAACGTGGAGGAAGCTGTGAAAACAATAGTTTCTTTTGTGAAAAATAAAATAGAGTTAAAGTAAGAGAATGAGCAAATACTACCTGAATTATTTAGATGAACTCGAATCTGAGGCAATTTTTATTTTGCGTGAGGTTTATGCACAGTTTCAAAACCCTGTAATACTTTTTTCGGGCGGAAAAGATTCTATTACCATTACACATTTAGCCAAGAAAGCATTTTATCCGGCACAAATTCCGTTTGTATTATTGCATATTGATACAGGACAAAATTTTCCTGAAACAATAAAGTTTAGAGATAAATTGGTGAAAGAACTTGGAGTGCAATTATTAGTTGGCTCTGTACAAGAATCTATTGATGAAGGCAGAGTAGCAGAAGAAAAGGGGAAAAATGCTTCGCGCAATTTTCTACAGATAACTACGCTTTTAGATGCCATAGAAAAATATAAAATTGACTGTGCAATTGGTGGAGCAAGAAGAGATGAAGAAAAGGCAAGAGCTAAAGAACGTTTCTTTTCGCACCGCGATGAATTTGGACAATGGGATCCCAAAAATCAAAAACCCGAACTTTGGAATTTATTGAACGGCAAATGTTTTCAAGGAGAACATTTTCGTGCATTTCCAATCAGCAATTGGACAGAAATGGATGTTTGGAATTATATTTTAAGAGAAAAAATAGATATTCCTTCTTTGTATTTTGCACATGAACGGGGGGTAATTTGGCGCAACAATTCTTGGATTCCACAATCAGAATTTATTACACTTGATAAAGGCGAAGAAGTAGTTACCAAAAAAATAAGATTTAGAACTTTAGGCGATATAAATATTACCGGTGGTATAGAATCTGATGCAGAAACATTAGAGCAAATTGTGCAAGAAGTGGCAGCTATGCGCCAAACAGAACGCGGAAACCGAGCAGATGACAAACGCTCTGAAACTGCAATGGAAGACCGAAAAAAACAAGGATATTTTTAAAGAAATTACAGCTAATACCGATTGGATATTCGTAATAGTCCAATTTCATTGTCCTAAACGATTATCTCATCGGCATTATACAATATATTATTGGACTAATTTATAAATCAATTTTGTATAACTTTTTATTGAAATGACTACTGAAAATATAGATAAAAATCAACTTTTGCGCTTCTCTACTGCAGGAAGTGTAGATGATGGAAAAAGTACTTTAATTGGAAGATTGCTTTACGATTCAAAATCAATTTTTGAAGACCAATTAGAAGCAATAACCAATACCAGCCGCAGAAAAGGACACGATACAGTTGATTTGGCAATGTTCACCGATGGCTTGCGCGAAGAGCGCGAACAAGGAATTACAATTGATGTAGCTTACCGATATTTCACTACACCTAAAAGGAAATTTATTATTGCAGATACGCCCGGTCATATTCAATACACACGAAATATGGTTACAGGTGCTTCAACAGCAAATGCTTCCATTATTTTAATTGATGCAAGGCACGGAGTAATTGAACAAACTAAGCGCCATTCATACATTGCATCATTGCTACAAATTCCGCATTTGATTATTTGTATCAACAAAATGGACTTAGTAGATTATTCCGAAGATGTTTACAAGCACATAGTTGAAGATTATGAAAAGGTTTCATCAAAATTGGTAATTAAAGACATTCAGTTTATTCCAATTAGCGCACTTGAAGGCGATAATGTGGTAAGCCGTTCAGAAAATATGCCTTGGTATTTGGGTGCGCCTTTGCTACACACTTTGGAGCATTTATATATTGGAAGCGACAACAATAAAATTGATGCACGCTTTCCGGTTCAAACTGTTATTCGCCCACAGCGAGAAGGTTTTATTGACTATCGCGGCTATGCCGGAAGAATTGGAAGCGGGATTTTTCGCAAGGGCGATGCAGTAACAATTTTACCATCTGGTTTTACTTCAAAAATAAAATCTATTGATACTTATGACGGCTCGTTGGAAGAAGCTTTTTCGCCAATGTCAGTTTGTATGCAATTAGAAGATGATGTTGATGTGAGCCGTGGAGATATGATTGTGCGTAGCAACAACCAACCAACTCCCTCTCAAGAATTTGATATTATGCTTTGCTGGTTAAGTACAAAGCCAATGCAGATGCGCAATAAATATACCATTTTGCATACTTCAAACGAGCAAAAAGCGCTTGTGAAAGATGTGGTTTACAAAATAAATATCAACACTTTAGAGCGCGACTTAGAAGATAAAACTTTTGGCATGAACGATATTGGAAGAGTAACAATAAGAACAACAAAACCGTTGATGATAGATGCTTACAGAGAAAATAGAGTTACTGGAAGCATTATTTTAATTGACGATTCAACGTTTGAAACTGTAGCTGCCGGAATGGTAGTTAGCAAGTAAAGTTAGCTGCTTTTCTCGAAGTCTGCAAGCCAAATGTCTTCTTGTTTGGTCATCACTTCTCTTTCCGATTTTGTTTTGTCTTTAAAGCCTGCTAAGTGAATAACTCCGTGAAATAAAACACGGTGAAATTCTTCATCAAACTCAACTTTTTGCTTTTGGGCGTTATCCCAAATTCTATCTAAACTAATGTAAATTTCGGCAGTAGTTTTTCTTGGAGTTTCCTCTAATGGAAAAGTAATAATATCGGTAAAATAATCGTGTTGAAGAAACTGTTTATTGATATTGAGTAAATATTCATCGCTGCAAAGCACAACAGAAAGCGAAATATTTTTTTGAGTTTTTGCTTTAAATTGATGGGCAATAAATTGCTTTAACTTCAACTTGTTTTTCAAATTGAAAGTTACATCTGCCACATGAAAGCTTACGGACATTTTAAACTTTAAACTGCATTTCGCAGGTAGCTCCATTATCGGAGAAAATTACCATATCGGCAAGTTTCATAATTAAGAAAACTCCTCTGCCACTTGTTTTTTCAAGGTTTTCCGGGCTGGTTGGATCCGGCAAATTATTATAGTCGAAACCTGGACCTTCGTCTTTTACAGTAAAAGACATGATTTGATGCTTTGGGTCATGTTCAACATTGATTGTTACTTTTTTGGAAGTATCGCCTTTGTTGCCGTGCAATATGGCGTTGTTGGTTGCTTCGGTAAGGCACACCAATATATTTCCAAAGGCATCATCGCCAAAGTTGTGAGCTGCATGTAACTCTTCAATAAAATTTTCTACTAATGCAATATTCTTAATTTCTGATGCGAATTCTAATGTGTTCACCATGTTTTAAAGCTATTATTCGGAAACATTTCTGTTTTGTTGCGCAATGCTAATATAATTTATGGTATGATATAATGAAATTTTGTGCGCTCACTTTTTTTCTGTTAGATTTAGTATTCAAGCTGAGCTTTTACCATGCGTTCTTTGCCAAAAATGTCTTTTCTAACTTCAATATTTTTAAATTTTAGAGTTCTTAAAAGTTGCTCAGTTTCTTTTGCTTTTGAAAAATGGATTTCAAAAAAAAGTTGCCCGTTTTTATTGAGTAATCCATTGATGCATTGATGTGCAATATTTTCGTAGAAAATAAGTGCTTTGTTGCTTGGTGTAAAAAGCGCACAATGTGGCTCAAAATTTAGTACGTTTTTTTCTATTTGTTCTTTTTCATTTTCAGGAATATATGGCGGGTTACTCACTACAATATCAAAAGAATTGTTTAGAGAAGTTTGCTCTAAAATATTGTGTTTAAAAAACTGAATTGGCAAGTTGTGTTGTTGTGAATTTTGGCTTGCAGTTTGTAGCGCATCTTCGCTAATATCACAAGCAAATATTTCTGCGTTTGGAAGTAGTTTTTTTAAGCCGATAGCAATGCAGCCGGAGCCTGTACCAATGTCTAAAATTTTTCCGCTAAAATTATCTTTTGCTTCTTTTGCAATCCATTCTACTAATTCTTCAGTTTCGGGTCGTGGAATTAAAACTGAAGAATTTACATTGAATTTCATGCCTAAAAAATAAACTTCTCCTAAAACATATTGAACGGGTTCTGAGTTTAATAATCGCTCAAGAATTGCTTTTAGTTCATCTTGTTGATTGGTGGTGAGAAGCTGATAGCGGCTCATTTCCAATTTTAAAGAATTGAGTTCAAGTACTTTTTCAAAAACCCATTGCACAATGGCTTTTGTTTCTCTTTGGTCGTAAATTTTTAGAAGATTTTCTCTGTAAAGTTGCAAGATTTCGGCAACACTCATTCTGCAAGTTTAATTTTTTGCATTAAATTTTCTGCTTCTGAAATATGTTTAGTTACTTTTAAATTGTAGAAAATATCTAATGCTAATTTACAGTTTTCTTTTGCAGAATCGTATTGTTCTCTTTTAAAAAAGGCAGTAGCCATTTGTAAATAGGCAAGCCCAACATTTCTGCTATTTGTATGCGCTTTTAGCAAATCTATAGCTTCTTTCATGTAGGCTATACCTAATTTATCTTCGCCAGATAAAAACTTAAAGTATCCAATATTAAATTGAGCCATTGCTATGTTTTTTTGGTTGCGGTTGGCGCCATTATTTAGGGAGATAATTCTTCGCAGCAAGGCAAATTTTTGTGTGTATTCATCTTCGGCAAGCAACAGAGCTAAGCGGTTTAAACAAAGTGACATCCCATTTATATCATTAAGGTATTCAAAAAAATGAAGTGCATTGCGCGTGTAAATGGCAAGTTTCTCTTTGCTTTCATTTTTGCGATGAGAGCCGGAGCGGTTATACCAAAGAGAAGCATATAATTTCCATTTTTCGTTGTTATCTACGTTCTCAATTAACTCTAAGCAGTGAAAAACTTTTGTGTAAATTTTATCTGCTTCACTATGGCGTTCGTGAATATCATAGTTGAGTGCTAATTGACGATAAATTTGTGCGATGTCTAAACAAGGATTATCAGCAGGAACTAAATGCTGTATAAAGAATAAACACAGTTCTTCATGTAGTTCATACTTTTGTTGCTTAAATAATTCCTCAACTATCAAAAAAGCAATTTGTGCTGAATTTTTGTATTCAGATAATGCAATTGCCTTTTCATAATCTATAAAGTGTTGCTGTAATAAAATATTATAAGTAACACCTAATGAGGTATTGCACTTCTGAGATAGCTTAGCTAATACTTTAGAGTGGCTTGTGTGCATCGTGAAAAGTCATTCACATGCAAATATACAATTATGTCCTCAATGTAGATTGAGGAATTCTAAAGTGTATAGCAAATTTTGCGTGTACCCTTTCTAAAAACAGGTCCTTTAGGTTTGCCAGTTAAGTTTTGATCAATAGAAGTATATAGCCAACAATCGTCAATTTTCACAGTTGAACCATCAGTGGCTTTTATCTCGGCAATAACAATTTTAAAATCGGTCTTGGTTCCTCTATCCATACGGATATTTATTGGAGTTTTAGCTGCAATTACAGTTTTGCCATTTACTACAACATCTTTTTCAACTTCAAATAAGCCGGCTCCCCCGTTCGATTGAAGTATTTTTTGAGTAAAATCTTGTGTTACCACCATTGGTACAAGAGTTTTGGTTGGTATAGATTGTGCAAAAGCAGAAACAGATAGAGATAAAATAAATAATAAAATAGTGTTTTTCATATTGTAAATTGTTTTACGCAAATTTATTAAACAAAAAAGCTACCTCAAAATTTTGAAGTAGCTTTTCTTATTTTAGTTGAAAATTATTTTTTAGGAGCAGTTCCAGAAGTTCCGAAACAAAAAACGGTAGTGTTTGAAGTTGCACCTGAAATTGTGTTTTGCAAAGCATATTCTGTACCGCCAGCAAGTGGTGTTACAGGGCGAAATTTGTAAACACCTGGTTCAACTTTTTCGTATTCCAATTTTACGTCATCGCGCTTTACTGATTTTCCTTTAGCTCCAAAAGCAGCTCCTATGGCAGCCGCAGATTGTGCTAATTCTAATTCGCGTGTTTTTTTAGCAGGAATAACTTTAGTTAAGTTCCATGCTGTTTCTGGATCTGTTTCAGCATCAGGCATTTTAACTATAAAACTTGCATCGGCAGGGTCAATAACAACCGGAGATTTCTCTCCCAAAATATTTACAAAGGTTACAACAGAAGCTCCATAAGAGAAACCTTTTGTTTTACTTTTTACCTCTGCTACTACTTTTTCAAGCTTTGCTAAGCTGCCATCTGCTTTTAAAAGCATTGGAACGTTTTTGAAGTCAGGAATTTGTGCAGTCTGTCCGAACATAACTGCAGAAAGCATCATAACCGATGCGAAGAGTGTTGTTACTTTTTTCATGTTTTTTAATTTAATAACCCAAAGGAGTAAAAAAAAACTGAAAAGTTTAATTTGGAAGTAAGAATTTTAAAAAATTGGAATGAAAAGATAGAAATAGAAAAAGGGTCGCATTATGGCGACCCTCCTCTGACTATGGACACTTTGTT
>ENA-UOUJ01001927-UOUJ01001927.1-activated-sludge-metagenome-genome-assembly--contig:-NODE-1927-length-10076-cov-4.142800_pt1 | contig 10076 bp, 8 predicted proteins | sample MGYA00249839_ERZ747224 | MGnify/ENA primary metagenome ERZ747224 (study PRJEB28782, sample SAMN03220277) | activated sludge metagenome | biome: wastewater; feature: sewage sludge; material... | reverse complement strand
GTAAAAACTGGAAAAGTAAAAGCGCCTATCGTTATTGGTCGCGATCATTTGGATACGGGTTCTGTTGCTTCTCCCAACAGGGAAACTGAAGCAATGAAAGATGGCTCGGATGCTATTGCCGATTGGCCTATTTTAAATGCTTTAATCAATACCGCAGGTGGTGCAAGCTGGGTTTCCTTTCATCATGGTGGCGGCGTAGGCATGGGTTATTCGCTTCATGCAGGTATGGTGATTGTTGCAGACGGTACGGAAGATGCGGAAGAAAGATTGCGCCGAGTATTGCACAACGATCCGGCAATGGGCGTGATCCGTCATGCAGATGCAGGATATGAAATTGCGGAGGAGACGGCGAGAGAGTTTGGGTTAGAAATAAATTAGCAATTTTTCTGAACTTCCGTACTTAAATTTGTACCAATAAAAGTACAGGATATGTTAGTAACGAGTGTTTCTGAATTTCGGAAAGATATAAAATCCTATCTCGACAAAGTCACTAAAAACCTTGAGACACTAATCGTAAATAGAGGGAAGGATAAGGGCATTGTTGTCATCTCTCTGGAGGAGTATAATTCTTTAATGGCTACAAGCCATGAACTTTCTTCAAAGAAAAATGAAACGCGACTGGATTCCGCAATAGAGAAACTCAAAGGGGGGAAATCATTTACCAAAGATTTATCCGAAGACTAATGAAGTATGTTTTCGTTGATGAATCCTGGGAGGATTACTTGTACTGGCAACAGACCGATAAAAAGAAACTGAAGAAAATAAATGACTTGCTGAAGGATATCGCAAGAACTCCATTCGAGGGATTAGGTAAGCCAGAACCTTTAAAACACAAATATTCCGGCTACTGGTCCAGAAGAATAGATGATACCCACCGCCTGATCTATAAATATGAAGATGATGAAATTCACATAGCCAAGTGTAGATTTCATTATGATTGAATCCATACTCGTGTACCTTTCCGCCATGCAGATGCGGGGTATGAATTAGCAGGAGAAGCGGCTGATAAATATGGATTGAATATTTGGTAAATAATACAACGAAAAAATGAAGCAGTTCGTCGGTAGAACTGCTTCATGGTATTTACTCTTAATGAACAGTGCATTTTTCAATACAGGCAATTACTCCTTCACAAACCTTGTAATTCTTTCTCCCATCCTTAGCAGGTACATACCAGGCGATAGGTTCTGCACATTTACTTCTTCTCCTTCTTTCACCTTGCCTTCCAATACTTTAATGCCTGAAAGGTTATAAACTTCATACATGCCGCTTGCCTCATTGCTCAGGTGCAGCTTATCACTTGCAGGATTAGGAAACACACTAAAGGGCACTTTTTTCTGCGGATCATCTACCGATAGTGCATAGCCATTGAAGCCGATGACTCTCAAATTATGGACGGGCCCCGTTCCTACCATCGATAACTGGCCGTTTTGTCGTTTTAACCCAAGGCGGATTCGCGGTGTATAATTATTATTATAAGTAATACCATAAACATTAAATTTAAAATTTTGAGGGAAGATGATACTATCCTGTGACAGTTGCAGCATCAGGTTTTGAGGCACGTCACCGGGCAGCGGCAACAGTGAGTATTGAAAAGGCTGTGGTAACTGCAGCCGCCACCACGAGTTCGCTGGCAGTGTAGTGCCTAAAGTATAAACGCTGTCGTGATACACCGTTGTCAAGGCAGCCTCTATGGAGCTTATTAAGGGTACTAAAATATTGTTACTTGGATATTCATTCATATTAGTGATGCCCATTTTTACCGTAAGCCCATAAAGCTTGGAGCCAGCCGAGGTGTTATACGCAATCTTCATAAACACATCGGTGATGAAGCCCTGTGCAGGCATGGTAGGAAAATCACTTTTCTTCAAGATCAACTGCTCAATGTTGCCATCATTATTAAGGTCGAAAGGCTTCCAGTAAGGAATGATTGATGAAATAGCTGGATTGTTGGTATCTACTATATATTGGGGAAAGCCTTGTGCTTTCCCCAATAATGAAGTTCCTATCAATAACAAAGTGATCAGTAATGGTTTCATAGTGATAGTTTAGTTTTTAGTGAATTTATGAGCGCTACCATTCTCATTCAATACATAAGTGCCTACTGGCAAGGTCGCAATATCAATACCTTCATTTTGCTGTAGTTTGCCTTGCTTTACAATTGCACCCATCAAATTATAAATGGCATAAGCCCCTTCCGCTTGGTCTAAATAAATCTTATCCTTTGCAGGGTTGGGATATACGCCTTTTGTACCATCTATGCTTGCGACGCGTCCAATTTTAAACTGCATAGGTAGGGTGTTGCCGCTTACTTTATACCAGATAGAGCCTACTGCGCTCACATCATCACCATCGTACCAAACACTCAGCAAGTAATCTCCGCTATTGCTACAATTGCTTAAAGCTAATCCATTGGAAGCATCTGCCTCACAATATTGTCCCGTGGTACTGCTATAAACCGAACCAGTATTAATGACATAATAATCGGGGTCTGTTACAGTTCCTGTTGCAGCATCTACTGCACGTGCATAATAGTTAATTGAAGTGGATAGAGGCGGTGCTGCAATACCCCACCATTCAAAATAGCCCGGCGTGTATTGCATGTTACCTATGTTATTGGGTTCAGCTCCTACCGCACCAATACCCGCTGCTATAGCGGTGGACATAAAATGCCCACCAGCTAATAAGCTGGTTGAAATATCTGATCCGGTCGCAGAGGTATTGTTATATTCCCAGCAACTGCTGAGATGGGTAACTACCGTTTGCCATTTTGTAGCAAGTGTACCATCCCACTGGCTCATAGCTTCTATACGGGGGAAGTAAGGATACGGAGTTGAAAAATTTGTGTTTGCTATGGGCGTTGCTGTCGGGGAAGCGGAGGTAAAATCCAGCTCTTCTACAACCAATGTATTCCCTGTTTCACCGTAGGTAATGGCAGCTATTTTTCTTGGAGCAGACGGATTGGAAAGATCGGTGTAACAGGCAACGTCGTTGAAATTGCGATAGTTTGCTACAGGATTAACTTTTGCACCGCCAATGGAAACATACAAAGTGCCGGTACCAATGCGTCCCCAGTTATAGTACACATCCTGAAACAATCCGGTTTCGTTCCAGGTAACTACAAACTCCCTCATGGCCGGATAGCCATTTATTTGCGCTCCGGGAGTGTTATCGCTCCACATATCTATATGCGGTATAGGTCTTGTATCGTACAGCGTACCGAAGTCGCTGGTACTTAGTTGTTGGCTGCCGGTAAGTGTTGCAGCAAAGCTTGTGGTTCCGAGTCCTGTAAGATCATAAAAATCAATCATCAGGCGAGTAGCAGAGGGGGTAGTAGGTGTAGTAGTGATGTATACTACTGCAGCCCGGTAATCAACGCCCGGATTATCGTCGTGGTCGCCTAATACTATATCAGGATGTACGCCATTGAAATCAACGAAAACAGAATTGCCCTGCCCATCTTCAAAGTAAAGATGCCCGACGTTGCTTCGCGTACCTTCATCCCATGCTATACCTTTAATGGGATTCGCATGACCATCGCTTAGCATGTCGCAGTTCAATGTAACATCATCCGGACATGCGGCAGGTACTCCCAGAACGCTCGTAGTAACGTTTGTCAAAAAGTTATCCGGCAATGTAGGCGTTACAAATACCTGTGCCTTTGCAAACATGGCATAGAGGCTAAGCATACATATTGCCCCCCCCTAATAAGACTGTTTTTCTAAATTGATGTTTCATATAAACTTAGATTTTTGAAACTACAAGGTCGGGAGAATATATGTTAATGTCAAGTGTTATGTTGAGACATTGATTATTTTTTCGTGCAAAGATGTGAAGCCGTAAGAGGAATTATCATGGTAATCCCTTATCATATAAATCATGGTTCAGACTTTTGTGCGGTTTTATTTTTCCAACTCGCCAACCTATCTTTGCACATGGCTGCAAAATCTAAGTTCTACGGCGAGGGTCTTACGTTTGATGATGTACTGCTCGTCCCTGCTTATTCAGAAGTTCTTCCCCGAGAAGTAAATATTTCTACAAATCTTACCAAAGACATTAAGCTCAATATTCCCATGGTATCCGCTGCAATGGATACCGTTACAGAAGCGCGTCTGGCAATTGCGTTAGCTCGTGAAGGCGGTATTGGAATGCTGCACAAAAACATGAGCATTGAGCGGCAGGCAGAACAAGTAAGAAAAGTTAAGCGCTCTGAAAGCGGGCTGATTGTAGATCCAATTACGCTTACTCCGGATGCAAGCGTGGGTGATGCCGTAAAACTGATGCGCGATAATAAGATCGGCGGTATTCCTATAGTAGATCATAATTTCCGCCTCGTAGGTATTCTCACCAACCGCGACATGCGCTTTGAGAAGAATCTGAAAAAGAAGATCAGTGAGGTAATGACGACAGAGAATCTTGTTACCGCACCCGCAGGCACCAGCATGGCGAAGGCAGAAACCATACTCGAAAAATATAAAATCGAAAAACTCCCTATTGTTGACAAAAAAGGTAAGCTCATCGGACTCATAACTTTCCGCGATATAATTCAACTAAAAAGCCATCCCAACTCTGCAAAAGATTCGATGGGGCGTTTGTTAGTCGGCGCTGCGGTGGGTATAACTGCTGACACACTCGACAGAGTGGAAGCGTTGAGAAATGCAGGCGTTGATGTGATTACGCTCGACAGTGCGCACGGACATTCGCGGGGTGTTTTAGAAATGGTAACACGCGTAAAGAATGCCTTTAAAAATCTTCCGTTGATTGCAGGAAATATTGCGACCGGAGAAGGTGCAAAGGCTTTGGCAGATGCGGGTGCAGATGCGGTTAAAGTTGGTGTGGGTCCGGGTTCTATTTGCACTACACGAGTGGTAACAGGCGCAGGCGCACCGCAACTTACAGCCATCATGGAAGCAGCACAGGCTTTGAAACGCAGAGGTATTCCGGTAATTGCAGATGGTGGCATCCGTTATACAGGTGATATGGTGAAGGCATTGGTTGCAGGAGCATCTTGCGTAATGGCAGGTTCTATTTTCGCGGGTACGGAAGAAAGTCCGGGTGAGACCATTATTTACGAAGGACGTAAGTTCAAATCTTATCGCGGTATGGGTTCGGTGGAAGCGATGCAGGAAGGATCGAAAGACCGTTATTTTCAGGATGTGGAAGCAGACATTAAGAAATTGGTGCCCGAAGGAATTGTAGGCCGCGTGCCTTATAAAGGAATGATAAATGAAGTAGTGCAGCAATTTTTAGGCGGACTAAAAGCCGGAATGGGTTACACCGGTGCAAAAGACATCAAAGCGCTGCATGATCAGGCTCAGTTTGTCCGCATTACGGCGGCATCAATGGCAGAAAGTCATCCGCATGATGTGGTAATAACTAAAGAAGCTCCGAATTATAGCAGGTAAAAAACGACTCCACATATTTTAAAGCGTCGCAATTTTGCGGCGTTTTTTTTTACGCATTTCTTATTTGGTGTTAGCTGATCACTAATTTCTTGCAAACGAATAGTTAAGTGCAAGTAAACTAATTACTAACTGGTAGTGATGATGCAGTTAATCGTTACCCTGTTTTTTCCAAAGGTGTGCATGTAAGCCATTTTTGCATCCATCTAAATAACACAGCATGAAACAAACTCTGAAAAGCATTTTAATGATTGCGCTGTCAGCAGTGTCATCCTCTAGTGCCTTCGCGCAACAAAACGCATCATCAAACGCCCAGCAGGCAGTTAATCTCGCACTTTCCAATGCGCTTGAAATTACTTTTACCGACAACAACAGTTCAACTGGTAACTCTGTAAATCTTCTATTCGATGACGTTAGTGATTATGTAAATGGTGTAGAATCTAAAGAGCAGGAATTGCGTGTAAGGTCGAACATCGGTTTTGATGTGACGGTTGAATCTTCCACTGGCAACTTCATTTATACAGGACCTGAGAAAACCATTCCTACTATGGAGGTTGACAAAGTTTTGGAAGTGATGGTTACGGAAAATAATACTGGCGGAACAGTAACCGGAGGGTTTAATAAATATCAAAAGATTACCAACAAAGGGAAGAAAATGATTAATAAAGGAGATGCCGGTGGGAAGCAAACTTTCAAAGTGCAGTATAGAGCAGATCCTGGTTTTGAGTTTCCCGCCGGAACGTACACCACCGATATCATCTTTACACTAACGCAACATTAAATCATCTTTCATTTTCAAAATCCGAACCCACGAGATTACGGGAATGTTTACTGGACTTTATTTCTTCGTTGATTTATAGCTTGTGTGATTACAAACAACATAAGTAAGATTGCAAAAAGGTAATGAAACATTACATACAGCGTTTGTAAGATTACAAGGGAAATTTGTAAAAATACTTCTTGTCTTTGTATGACTACAAGCTACAGATTAACAACTACAAAGATGGAATGTTCTATTGCAAACTTTTCTTGTAGTCTTACATACAATACTTTTCTTGTTGCAAACGGCGCATGTGTAGTTACACAGGTCGTTATTAATCTTACAAAGAGCGGACGGTCAATTACAAACCTCGTTTGTATGATTACAAAAGGTGTTTGTATGATTACATAGACATTACTGCTGATTACATAGACACTGCTGCGCCTTATTTTCTTCTTCTAAGATGCTAATCGTGCACAGTGCAACAGATCATCCTTCGTCATCAAAGTCTGATCCCACAGGGACATTCTTTACAATGCTGTACAGAACCTTTGCCTGACGGTAAATACCCGTATTGTATCTGTTTCCAAGAACAATGAAAGTGAGATTATCTTTTATAAAGCGATAGAAAACGGTGTTGCTTCCATGCCACCAACCGTTGTGATAAATTACTTTGTTGCCGCTGGGATAGCACAATAGCCGCCAACCAAGTCCATAGTTTTTTACACCAGGTTTTTCGAAAGAGCATGGTCCATAAGACAATTCAATCGTCTCATTCGTTAGCAACTTGCCTTCATAAAACGACTGATCCCAGCGATACATATCCTGCACGGTGCTGTAAATACCTTTGTCTCCCACTACCCCATCTGCAAAGTTGTTATCCCAGCGAACCCAATTATATTTATAGTTGCCTGAAGCATTTGCAGGCAATGTTTGTGGAGAGCGATAAACAAACGTATTGTTCATACCGAGCGGTTCAAACATGTAGCGTTGCATAAAATCCTCGTACTTCATTTCCGTTACCTTCTCTATGATATTTGCAAGGAGCGCGTAATTTGTATTGCAATACTTAAAGCGGGTATCAGGTCGTGATTCCAATGCTGGCTTATGACGCACCAGTATATTAAGCATCTGGGCGTTGCTCATCGGCGCATTGGCATTAGGCACATAACGTTTATCCCATTTCTGATAATCAGGCAGACCCGACCGATGATTAAGTAACATTTTCACGGTAATATCCTTGTAGGGAAATCCTGACAAATAATTACTTACCGGATCATTTATGTTCAGATAATTGTGCTGATGCAAATACAAGGTTGCCGCACCGGTAAAGGTTTTAGAAATAGATGCAAGTTGTGTACTGGAATTAGACTGTAAAGGAACACTACCCTCTTTTCGTGCGTGACCAAAATATCTTTCGTACACAATTTTGCCTTCATGCCCTATTAACACACTTCCGTTAAACCCTCCCCTCACTTGAACTTTATAAAATGAATCGAGCCGCTCAATCATTCTTTCATACTGAGGCAAAGTAGTATCCTGATAAGCTAAAGGCATAATTGCGGTTTTACCAGGCACATCATGAAACCGGGGTGTAGCATTTACCTTTTCGGTTTTGGGTTGGCAGGCAACTAACAGCACGGAAAAAACACTGAAAGCAATGTATGATCGAGAGGATGAAAGCATTTCACAAATTCGGTAAGCTACAAAAATAGTCGTCATGAACTAAACACAGGATTTTGCCTGAAAGCCTTGTTAGTGGCTTAACTCAAGTTTAACAAAGGGTACAATATCGTCTATCAGTTCGTAATAACACTGTGCCAATTGATAGTAATGACCGATGAAAATTTTATAAGCTTCTTCTACAGGCGGCATGTGCTTCGCTTTTTTATAAAGACCACCAAGCGAGCGTTGTACCCCTTGCAAATTTCGATAGTTATACAGCCAGTTTTGCTCCTTCATGTAAGGAAAATATTGCGCAAAAACCGGAGGAAAAAAACGGCTTTGCTCTTCTAAGTTTTCATATACTTTTTGAGTAAAAAGTAACAGGTCTTTTTCTGAGGAAAAATACCTGGGATCGTTGGCAAGAAAATGATCGTACAAACTATCAACAATTGCACCCGAATACAACCCATAGCTTTCCCGAAGCCATAACCTTGCTCTTTTTGATGCGGGATGATTGTCTGTGAAAACGTCAATTTTTCTATGCAGTTCAATTCCTTTTCTTATCCTTTCCGGATAATTATTGAGTGCGAGTTTTCCTTTTACATGGTCACCTATCAGGTTGCCGGTTAGTATTTGCGCATCGTCGAAAGAGAGAAGTGCATGACCCAGATAATTCATTGTAGCGAAACTACAATTTTACTCTTGCATCCCTTGTTCATTGAGGTCTTTTAAAGCGTGGTTCAAGGCTTTCAGTTCAAACAGCAACTTATCGAGATATAGCATTTGATGCAATGAAAGTTCAAAAGGAGAACGATAATTTTTTATCAGCGTGAAATCCGTGGCGTGGCTTTCTGGGTTTAGTCTCTTTATCTCCTCAAGATTTTTCTCAAACCAAAACAGGCACTCATTGATTTTAGATTGCTGATCATCGGTTGCTCTTGTCTCCTCAATATTTCTGCTTTCTTGTTCAAGATGAATATTGTTTATCTCCCGCGTGATGCGCACGTTATGGGTGATGGCCTGATAAAAAGCAATATAAGGTCTTTGACGAATAGCAGGCTCCTGCATATACCGTATGAAGCTATCAAACACATTACTGTTCTTTGATTCTGCACTACGTTTGTTCTTTGTCCAATTAAGCGTTTTTTCAGTAAAAAAGCTTGCGAGAAAATACTGGTAATTACAATGAATGGCGTTAGTAAGATGAATAGGCAGCCATTTCCTATCCCAGCTTGGAAGCAACACAAATCCTGCAGCTATACCCAGGGCTGCACCCGCAGTGGTTGAAAGTGCGCGACTCATGATAATGCTGTAGTCAGCTTCTGCCTCCACTTCAAAAAGCAACACAAGACTAACGGTAATAAAGAACGCTGCTACGGAATATCGCTTACTGATAAAATAAACCATGCAGACCGAAGAAATAAAGAGCATAATCTCATGTGCATACACACCTACGGGAATTCGAATTAACAAACCCGCGAAAATGCCACCTGCTATAGTTCCCACCACACGATCAATTGCCCGCTTTAGCGTAGCGCCAAAATAGGGTTGTACTACGAGCAGCACTGTAAAAGGAATCCAGTGACCATAATCAATGTCCAGCCATTTGGATAAAAACATTGCCGCTGCCGCCGCTACTGCACTACGCAGCGCATAGCGTGTAGTAAAGGTGTTAAGACGAAACAGCAACTTTGTATTTCTCCACCAGTGTACAGGATGCAGCACAAGTAATGTTTTCAATAAAGAGTAAGAACGAAAAACGGGAACGTCTTCTATTTCATGTAGCCGGTTGATGCCAGTTTCCAGTAAGCGCTGGGTTCGTTCCAAAAGTTGTATTGCTCTTTCAAACTGCGATTTATATTGAAAGTCGTCCGGTAAATTATGTTCTTTCAATAAAGCAAGATGTTTTATGAAACGGGTAACTCTTGAACCTAACAACAATTCTTCCTCCGGTCGTAGCAGCACTACATACACTGCCATCCTTTGAAATGCTTCTTCAAGAGTATGCAGCACGTTATAAAGTTTTAAGCGTAGTTCTTCCGGCACATCTTTGAGCTTCACATTTTCCAGTTCGCCACTTATTGCCTCCAGGTGTGTTGCCACTAATGCTGTAGCTTTTCTCAACTGCGCCAATTGATAATTCTCTTTCTCCTTTTTGCTTACCTGATGCGCCATCTTCTCGTAAAACTGAAACGAAGCATCTATGGCAGCACGCACTTCTCGCTCTTTTTCATAAATACCTTTTACAG
>ENA-UOUJ01001926-UOUJ01001926.1-activated-sludge-metagenome-genome-assembly--contig:-NODE-1926-length-10082-cov-3.417573_pt1 | contig 10082 bp, 9 predicted proteins | sample MGYA00249839_ERZ747224 | MGnify/ENA primary metagenome ERZ747224 (study PRJEB28782, sample SAMN03220277) | activated sludge metagenome | biome: wastewater; feature: sewage sludge; material... | reverse complement strand
CCGGAGCCGAGCCGGTCTCCGGAGCCTAGCTGGTCCGCGACCTTTTGCAGTTCGCGGACAACGACCGACAGGCTGACCATTATCAGACCGGTGCAGGACACGACCGCGCCCGATACGATCATGGTATCGCCGAAGCTGAACTCCTTGATGGGAATTCCGAAGGCGACCACCACCAGACCGGTCACGAACACACCGAACCCGGCGATCGAAAGTACGCTCATCCAAACCTCCCCCGTGACGAGCGCCTGACCGCCATGCCATCCGCTCCGCCGCCTGCCGATCCAGCCGCCATTATCGGCGACACGATGGCGATGGGGTTAACTACGGGCGGCGAAAATGGTTCAATTCAGCGGCATGGAAGTCTTTCACCGCTTCATGGAAACGGTGAAGGACCCCATCGTTTTGTTTTGACGCGCTTTCGAGCGAGGCCTATCCGAACTTGCATGTCCGAACTTGTCTGGCGACGGATTTGATGTAGGCTCGGCCATCATCCCTCTGCACGTCGACTCCAGCGCCGTCCAATTCCGGGCGGCGTTGTCACATGTAACGGCGTTGTCGCATGCAAGATGGCTTCAGCGCGGCGTCTCGGCCAGCGCGGCGAGAATCCGGGCCCACGACCGGATTCCCTTGTGAAAGCTTTTCAGGTCGTACTTCTCGTTGGGCGAATGGATGTTGTCGTCTTCGAGGCCGAAGCCGACCATCACGGTGTCGAGCCCTAGCGACGTCTTGAAATCGGCAACGATCGGAATCGACGCGCCGCAGCCGATCAACAGCGCTTCCTTATTCCATTCCTCGGTCAAGGCCTGCTTCGCCGCCGCCAGCGGCTTCATATTCCAGTCCAGCGCAATCGCGGGCGCGCCGGCGTGATCGAGAAACTCGACGGAACAGTCGGCCGGCACCCGCGCCTTCACGAAAGCACGGAAGGCGTCACGTATCTTCCTGGGCTCCTGGCCCTCGACAAGGCGGAACGAGATTTTCGCCGACGCCTGCGCGGGAATGACCGTCTTGGAGCCCTCTCCCGTATAGCCGCCGACGATTCCGTTGATGTCGCAGGTCGGCCGCGACAATAGCTGCTCGATCAGCAGGCGGTCCTTTTCACCGGCAGGGATCGAAAGCCCGATCGGCTTCAGGAATCGTTCCGGCGTCAGATCGAGTTCAGCCCATTGAGCGCGAATGTCTGACGGCAGATCCTTCACGTCATCATAGAAACCGGGAATCGTGATGCGGCCGTCGTCATCATGAAGATCGCCGAGGATACGGGTGAGGATTCGAATCGGGTTCTGAGCACCGCCGCCGAAAAGGCCGGAATGCAGGTCGCGGTTCGCGGCCTTGATGATCACCTCCTCATAGACCAGCCCGCGCAGCGAGGTGGTGATCGCCGGCGTGTCGGGATCCCACATGCCGGTGTCGCACACCAACGCGAAATCCGCGGCGAGGTCCTTCTTGTTCTGTTCGAGGAAGGGCACGAAGTTTTTCGAGCCCACCTCTTCCTCGCCCTCGATCAGGATCGTCACGTCAAGCGGCAGCGAGCCGGTCACCGACATCCAGGCGCGGCACGCCTCGACGAACGTCATCAGCTGGCCCTTGTCGTCTTCCGCGCCGCGCGCCACGATGATCTTGCGCCCGTCCGCATGGCTGGTGACAACCGGCTCGAACGGCGGGCGATGCCACAGATCCAGCGGGTCGACCGGCTGAACGTCGTAGTGGCCATAGAACAGAACATGCGGCCGGGACCCGGTGTTGCCGTTGCTTCTGGCCACGATCGCGGGATGGCCCGCGGTCGGGCGAACCTCGGAAGCGAAATTCAGCGCCGCGATATCGGCCGCGAGATGATCGGCGGCCGCCTTGCAGTCGCCCACGAAGGCCGGATCGGCCGAGATCGATTTGATGCGCAGCAGCGCGAACAGCCGCTCCAGGCTGTTGTCGAAATCGGTATCGATGTGGTCGAGGACGGTTTGCAATTGCGACGTGCCGGACATTCTGTTTCCCCTCGAATTGCGGTCGGACAATCTTTCAGATTCGCGGTTGCGCGGTCGAATGCGGATCGCGCGCCGGCGGCGGATTAAGGATATGCCAGGCCAGTGCCGCCACCAGCACGAAAGTCGCCGCGATGTTGTTTCCGGCGGCTTGCAGAATCTTCGGAAATACCGGCAGCGACAGCACCATCAGCGCAAATGATGCGCCTAGCGCCAGGCGCGAGATCGCCCGCGCCTTCGGCCGGCCATCGAGCGCGGCGCGATGAAACAGAACCGTGATCGGAAAGAACAGCCACACAAAGTAATACTGACGCGCCAGCGGCGAAGCGAGCGTCATCAGGCAGAACAGAATCCCGACCTCCTCGGCGATCGAGCGCGGCGTCATGTTCGCCCGCGCCGGAATGATGGCGATGAAGCCCAGCCCTATGGCGGCGAAGACGGCGAGCACGATCCCGTTCGCCGTCCTGTAATCGACATCGGCGACGTTCATGTATTGCGCCGGCTTGGCGGGATCGATCTGGTTATAATTGACCGGGCGCACCAGCCGATGCGTGACCGCGATGATGGACTGATTGATCCATGACCAGTTCTGGGCGTCACGCTGACCGAACCCGTGCTCCGAGTTCGATCCGATCATTCCACGGTACCATGTGGTCAGTTCCGAGACGTTGCGGTCGAAGCCACGGATCGGAGCCGGCGCCAGAAACAGCAGAACGCCCAGGAACGCGACCATGCTTAGCGCGCTTTTCCAATGGCGGCGCCAAAGCAGATACGGCAGCACGGCGACGGGAAAGACCTTGATGGCCGCCGCGAGCGCGAACATGCCTCCCGACAGCCACCCGCTCCCGCGCCACAGGCACCAAAACCCGAACAGCATCATCGCGAGCAGAACGAGGTTGGGCTGCCCGAGATCGAACATATCGAAGACAAAGGGGATCGTCACAAGGCCCGGCAGGGCTTCGAGCCACGGATCAGGGGTCTTGCCCGATCCCGTCATGGCGTTGGAGAGCTGCGCCGTCATCCACCATGCGGCGGCATTGAGAAGGCACAGGCCCAGATACAGCGGAATCTTTCCGAAAGCGCTCGGCAGGGCGAGCAGAATGGCCGACAGCGGCGGGTAAAGGAATGCGAAGCCATCGTTCGGCCCCTGCGGATACAGATCGCCGCCGTTCAGAATTTGCTGCCCGGCCCAGTACCACAGCGGATAATCCTTCGTCTTGCCGTGCCCCCAGATCTCGGGGACAAGAACGTCGGCGGTCAGCAGGATGCAGGCCACGAGAAACAGGACATCCAGCGGGCGCCGGAGCGACGGCCATCTCAGCACGGGCATTTTTCCGTTGTCATGCGGCGGCATCGTCCGCGCGCTCTGCGTTATCAGATGCGCTCCCCGCTGCAAACGGTGTCGCTTGCCTGCGCCGAAGCACAACCATGCGGCGCAAGCCCATACCGCCCGCGCGCTTATCGCCGCAGCAGTCCTCCGAGCGCGCCGCGCACCAGCGCGCGACCGACCGAACTACCGACCGAACCGCCGACCGACTTGCCGAGATCGGCGACGATACCGCCGACCACCTTGTTGGTAACGGAGCGCGTGACGTTGCGCGCGATCACCTGCCCGGTCGACAATCTGCCGCGAGGCGTGTTGGTGCCGAATATGCTGCCGACGATCGATCCGATCTGACCAAGAACGCCGCCGCTCGATCCATCAGCCGCCGCAGCGGTATCCTCGACCCGTTTCTGAAGCAGCTCGTAAGCCGATTCGGAATCGATCGCGGTGTCGTACTTTCCCTTCACCGGGCTGCGGGCAATGAGTGCGCTACGTTCCTCAGGAGAAATCGGGCCGATCCTCGCGGATGGCGGCCGCACCATCACCCGCTCGACCACAGCCGGCGTTCCGTTGCCTTCGAGGCACGACACCAGAGCCTCGCCCTTGCCGAGTTCGGTGATGACCCGCGCCGTGTCCAGCTTCGGATTTGGCCGGAACGTCTGCGCCGCCGCTGCGACGGCCTTCTGGTCACGGGGCGTGAATGCGCGCAACGCGTGCTGAACCCGGTTGCCGAGCTGAGCGAGCACCTTGTCCGGGACGTCGATCGGATTCTGGGTCACGAAATAAACCCCGACGCCCTTGGAGCGGATCAGCCGCACCACCTGCTCGATCTTCTCCATCAACGCCTTCGGCGCGTCATTGAACAGAAGGTGCGCCTCATCGAAGAAGAACACGAGCTTCGGTTTCGGCGGATCGCCGACCTCCGGCAGGCGCTCGAACAGTTCCGACAACATCCACAGCAGGAACGTCGCATAAAGCCGCGGGTTCTGCATCAGCTTGTCGGCGGCCAGAATGTTGATCATGCCGCGGCCGTCGCGATCGGTGCGCATGAAATCATTCAGATCGAGCGCCGGCTCACCGAAAAACTTCTCGCCGCCCTGATGTTCGAGCACCAGAAGCCGGCGCTGGATCGCTCCCACGCTTTGCTTCGACACATTGCCGTACAGCGTCGTCAGTTCCGCCGCACGCTCGGCGATAAAGGACAGGATGGCGCGAAGATCTTTCATGTCGAGCAGCATCAGTCCCTGCTCGTCCGCCACCCGAAAGGCGATGTTGAGCACGCCCTCCTGGGTCTCGTTCAAATCCATCATCCGGGACAGCAGCAGCGGGCCCATTTCGGACACGGTGGCGCGCACCGGATGGCCCTGCTCACCGAACACATCCCAGAAAATTGTCGAGAACTGATCGGGCTGAAACTCAAGCCCCATCGTCTTGGCGCGGTCGAGTATGAAGTCCCTTGCCTCGCCCGGCTCTGAAATGCCGGACAGGTCGCCTTTGATATCGGCGACGAAGACCGGCACGCCCGCGCGAGAAAATCCTTCCGCCATCACTTGAAGCGATACGGTTTTTCCGGTTCCGGTGGCGCCGGTGACAAGACCGTGCCGATTGGCGAGGCCCAGCGTCAGCCACACCGACTGCTCACCCTTGCCGATGAAGATGCCTTGATCGGTATCGCCGATCCCGGTCGCGGTCTTCGTCATGAGCGCCTCTTCTCGTGATCCCGTCGTCGAACCCTTATTCTACTTCAAGTTCCGCGCCGATTGAAGCCGGCCAACCGCCGCGAGAAAGCTCGAAATCTTCCGGCGAAGCTATCGCGGATCATCGCGCGGAATCATTTTAACCGGCGAATGACAGACGATCGCGACTTTTCGACATGAATCAGGCACGCGAGTCTTGCATCTCGGCAACACTCGCGGTGCGATTGCATGTCAACAGCCGTTTGTCCTGTTTCCTGACTTGTCATTCGCGTCTCGGGCGTATCATGATGAAAACATAAATAACGAGCCGGCGAGCAACCGGCGGAGGCGGGGTACCATGAACGATCTGGTGGAGCGGCGTGCCGCGACAGCTGGCATCGCTGTCGCGCGAGCGGCCGTCGGTACGATTCCGGTCTTTCACAGCAAGGAAAGGCTGGCCAGCACGGTTCAATCCGGGATTGAAGCAATGTTCGGCGCGAAAACCGGCGCGGAGACATTCGCCGGCATCCAAAAAGCATCCCGGCATCCCCGAACGTCATGACATACTCGATCTCCAAGCTCGAAGGACTGAGCGCTTTCGAGGCCAAGAAGCTGAGGTCGATCGGCATTCGAACAACCGAGGCTTACCTCGAAGCGGCACGCACGTCGAAAGGCCGCAAGGCGCTCTCCGCCAGGACCGGCATCAGCGAACAGCAACTGCTGGAGTGGGCCAACCTCGCCGACTACATGCGCATTCCCGGAATGGGCAACGGCAAGACCAAGCTGCTGCGCGCGGCCGGCGTCACGACGGTACGGGAACTGACGCACCGCAATCCGGCACGGCTGGCTCAGGCCATGAAAGATGCGAACGCCAGGCGCAAGCTTGTCAGCGCCCTTCCCTCGGAAAAGTCGATCGGCGACCTGATCGCGCACGCGCGAAAGCTTCCGCTCAAGATCACCTATTGAGCTTTCCATCGTTGCAATCCGGGCTCTCCTGAAAAGCTTTTCGCGTCTTGACAGCATGTCCGGGACCGCGCAAAGCCACCGCATGACGCTGGCGGATTCCATGTCCAGACCTGTGACGAATGATGCACGTCATCCCGCGCTTGAGGTGCTGCTGTCGCGCCCCTGTCCGGCGGTCATGGGAATCCTGAACATCACCCCCGACTCGTTCTCCGACGGCGGCCGGTTCATGACGCCCGACCGGGCTCTGGCGCAGGCGCGCCGCATGATCGCGGACGGGGCCGACATCATCGATATCGGCGCGGAGTCCACCCGCCCCTACGGATCGCAGCCGGTCTCGCGCGACGAGGAAATGCGGCGGCTGGAGCCGATCCTCGCCGCGGTGGCCGCGCTTGGAGTTTCGGTCTCCATCGACAGCATGAAGTCCTCGGTGGTGGAGTGGGCGCTCAAGAACGGCGCCGCGATCGCCAACGATGTGTGGGGATTGCAGCGCGATCCCGACATGGCCCGCGTCGTCGCCGCGCGCAACGCACCCGTCGTCGTCATGCATAACCGGGACAAGCCCGATGGCGCGCTCGACATCATGCGGGACATCGCCGCGTTCTTCGAACGATCGCTGACGATCGCGGCGAAAGCCGGCATACCCGCCAGCCGCATCGTCCTCGATCCCGGCATCGGATTCGGCAAGACGCCGCAACAGAGCATGGTCGCGCTGGCCCGGCTCGGCGAATTGCAGACCTTCGGATTGCCGGTTCTGGTGGGCGCGTCCCGCAAGCGCTTCATCAGCACGGTGACGCCATCGGAGCCGCAGCAACGGCTAGGCGGCTCGCTCGCCGCGCATCTGATCGCGGCAAGAGGCGGCGCGCGCATCATCCGCACGCACGATGTGGCCGAGACGGTGCAGGCGCTGCGGGTGGCGCGCGCCATCGAGTCCGCGACACAGCCGGGATCATTTGAACCATGACCGATACGATTTTTATCCGCGGCCTCGTGATACACGCGCAGCACGGCGTCATGGCGCACGAGACCGAGGTCGGCCAGCGCTTCGTGATGGACATCGCACTGTCGACCGACCTGTCCGAATCCTCCCGCACCGATCGGCTCGCCGATACGGTGTCGTGTGCGGGCGTGGTGGTGACAGCCAGCGCCGCGTTCAAGGATGCCAACGACAAGCTGCTCGAGCGCGCCGCGGGAGCGGTCGCCGATGCGGTGCTGGCGGCTTATCCGCGCGTGAGGACGATCACGATCACCGTTCACAAGCCGCACGCTCCCATCCCGGCGATCTTCGACGACGTCGGCATTTCGCTCACCCGCGGCAGGGACTAGCGGTCGCGATGGCCAGCGTCCTGATCGCGCTCGGGGGTAACGTCGGAGACGTCAGGCAGACGTTCCGCAAGGCCATCGCCAACATCTGCGGCATGGCGCAGGCCGGGCTTCTCGCCCGGTCGTCCGACTACGCCACGCCGCCATGGGGCGAGCAGAACCAGGCTCGCTTCATCAACGCCTGCATCGAGATCGACACCGGCCTCGATCCGCACGCGCTGCTGTTCACGCTGCACAAGATCGAGAAGAAGTTCGGCCGCGACCGCGCCGCCGAACAACGCTGGGGACCGCGCACGCTGGATCTCGACCTGATCGCCTATGACGACGCCGTTCTCGACAAGCCGGAACTGACGCTGCCGCATCCGCGCCTGTTCGAGCGCGCCTTCGTTCTGGTTCCGCTTGCCGAAATCGCGCCGGACCGCGTGATCGCGGGGCGAACGCCCGCCAGGGCGCTGGCCAGCCTGTCGAGTGCCGGAATCGAACGCCTCCCCGACCTTCCCTGATCGATCGCAAACGACCGTTTGGCTTGTCCGCCGCCGCGTGGCATTTTGATGATCCGGATTCTGCCGGACACGAGCGAACAATGCCCGCTGCTCCCCATGAACCCATCGATCCGCCGCTCGCAGCCGATTTCACGCCGGCGACAGCGGCCGACTGGCGCAGGCTGGTCGATGGCGTGCTGAAAGGCGCGCCCTTCGAGAGGCTGGTGGGAAAGACGACCTATGACGGTCTTGCGATCGAACCGATCTATACGCGCGCGAAGGGAGCCTCCGCGATCGCCGGCCGCGCCTCGGCGGCGCCATGGCGCATCATGCAGCGGATCGACCATCCCGATCCCGCGCAGGCCAACGCGCAGGCGCTGCACGACCTCGACAACGGCGCCGGCGGCCTGACGCTGGTGTTCGCGGGCGCCAATGGCGCGCGCGGTTTCGGACTGCCGCCAACCGCCGAGGCTGTCACCAAAGTGCTGGACGGCGTCTTCCTCGATGCAGGCATCTCCATCGCGTTGCAGACCGGCCCGCGGTCTGGCGAGATCGCGCTCCAGATCGCGAATGACATCAGGATCAAGGGAGTCGACCCGGCCGCCTGCGATATCCGCTTCGGTCTCGATCCGCTCGGCGCCTGCGCCGCATCGGGAGCAAGCCCCGGCGCGTGGGTTGAGATCGTTCCGGCCGCGACGGAAACAGCGAAGACGCTCGCCGCCAGAGGCTTCAAGGGGCCGTTCCTTGTCGCCGACGGCCGCGTGATCCACGACGCCGGCGGATCGGAGGCTCAGGAACTCGCCTTCGTCCTTGCGTCGGCGGTCGCATATCTCCGTGCGCTTGAAAGCGCCGGCGTCATTCTCGATGACGCGCGCGGCATGATCCACGCACAGCTCAGCGCCGACGCCGACCAGTTCCTGACGCTGGCCAAATTCCGCGCGCTGCGGCTGTTGTGGGCGCGGGTCGAGCAGGCTTGCGGCCTCGCGCCGAAGCCGCTGCTGATCGCCGCCGAAACCGCATGGCGGATGCTGACCCGGCGCGATCCCTACATGAATATGCTGCGCGCCACCGTCGCTGCATTCTCGGCGGGCCTCGGCGGTGCCGACAGCATCTGCGTGCTGCCGCATACGCAGGCATTGGGCCTGCCCGACGGCTTCGCGCGGCGCATGGCGCGCAACACGCAGCTCATCCTGCTGGAGGAAGCCAGCCTCGCCAAAGTCGCGGATCCGGCGGCAGGCTCGGGCGGCATCGAAGCCTTGACGCGAGAGCTTTGTCAAAGGAGCTGGGCGCTGTTTCAGGATATCGAGAGGGCGGGCGGAGCGTTCGCCGCACTTGAACAGAACCTGATCCAGCGCGGCGTCGCCGCGACGCGCGACGCGCGCCAGACCAATGTCGCGGAACGGCGCGAGGTGCTCATCGGCATCAGCGAGTTTCCCGACCTGCACGAAACACCGATCGACGTGCTCGACGTCGAGCCTGTCACGCTCATTCCCTCCGGCGAGGCAAAAATCAGCTTCGAGGCGCTGACGCCGATACGGCTGGCCGCCCCCTTCGAACAACTGCGCGACCGCTCCGACGAGTGGCTCAAGGCCACCGGCGCGCGGCCGAAGATCCTGCTCGCCACTCTCGGCGCTCCCGCCGACTTCGCGGCGCGCGCGGCCTTCGCCAGAAGTTTTTTCGAGGCGGGCGGCATCGAGGCCGTCGATCCGCCCTCCCCCGGCGCGCGGCGAGGAAACGTTGAAGACACCGCTCCACGAGACGATGAAGATGCGCTCGCCGAAGCCTTCAGGGCATCCGGCGCGCGAATGGTCTGCCTGTGCTCCTCGGATGAGGTCTACGCCGAACAGGCGGCGCCTGCAGCGCGGGCCTTTCATGCCGCCGGTGCAAGCCATATCTATATCGCGGGACAACCGCACGGACTGGAGCCCGTATTGCGCCGGGCAGGCGTGCGCGATTTCATCGTCGCGGGAAGCAATGCGGTGGCGGTGCTGAACGAGGTCTGGCAGCGACTGGAGCAACCATGACAGAGCAGATGAGCCCGTCGCTGACCGGCGGATGCCAGTGCGGCGCCATTCGTTTCGCGCTGACGGCCCCGCCGGTGCACATCAGCATCTGCCACTGCCGCATGTGCCAGAAAGCCGCCGGCGCGCCGTTTGCGTCTTTTGCCGACATCCCGCGCGAGAACTTTCGCTGGACCAGAAGCACGCCGGCGACGTTTCGCTCATCCTCGATCGCGGAGCGCGCTTTCTGCGCCGCCTGCGGCACGCCATTGAGCTTCAACCGTATCGGCGGCCCCTGCATCGAGATCATGACCGGCGCTTTCGACCGGCCCGACCTG
>ENA-UOUJ01001925-UOUJ01001925.1-activated-sludge-metagenome-genome-assembly--contig:-NODE-1925-length-10082-cov-4.417573_pt1 | contig 10082 bp, 9 predicted proteins | sample MGYA00249839_ERZ747224 | MGnify/ENA primary metagenome ERZ747224 (study PRJEB28782, sample SAMN03220277) | activated sludge metagenome | biome: wastewater; feature: sewage sludge; material... | reverse complement strand
GCTGCAGGCGCTGGTCCACGGTGCGATGACCTGGCAACGGCTGGAGGACCTCAAGCGCGCCGGCGCGCGCGGGCTGATGGTGCTGCCGGTCGAGAGGATGCTGGCGTGAGCGCGTCGATTGCACAGCGGCTGGACTGGGCGGCACTCGATGCCGCCGCGCGTGCGGCGGCGCTGCAGCGGCCGGTGCAGGCGGTCGCGGCGCAGACGCGCACATCGGTGGCCGCGTTGATCGATGACGTACGCGCTCGTGGCGATGCCGCCTTGCGCGAGATCACGCTGCGCTTCGACGGCGTCGCGCCGGCCTCGTTCGAGGTGATGGCGGAGGAGTTCGCCGCAGCCGAATCGTCTGTTTCCGACGAACTGAAGGCGGCCATGCGTGACGCCGCCGGGCGCATCGAACACTTCCACCGCGCCGGCATGACCGCATCGTACACTGTCGACACCGCGCCCGGCGTGAGCTGCGAGCGCATCGTGCGCGCGATCGCGCGCGTGGGCCTGTACGTGCCCGCCGGCAGCGCGCCGCTGCCCTCGACCGCGCTGATGCTGGGCGTGCCGGCGCAACTGGCCGGCTGCCGCGAAGTGGTGCTGTGCACGCCGCCGCGCAGGGATGGCACCGCCGATCCGTCGGTGCTGGTCGCCGCACGCATGACCGGCGTGCACCGCGTGTTCAAGCTCGGCGGCGCGCAGGCGATCGCGGCGATGGCCTTTGGCACTGAGTCCGTGCCCCGCTGCGCCAAGCTGTTCGGGCCGGGCAACAGCTACGTCACCGAGGCCAAGCAGCAGGTCGCGCAGGCGGGCGTCGCCGCGATCGACATGCCGGCCGGCCCGTCGGAAGTGCTGGTGATCGCGGACGCGGGTGCGGACGCGGCCTTCGTCGCCGCCGACCTGCTGTCGCAGGCCGAGCACGGGCCGGATTCGCAGGTGCTGCTGCTCAGCGACAGCGAGGCGCTGCTGGCGCGCGTGGAAGCCGAACTGGACGCGCAGCTCGCGGCGCTGCCGCGCGCCGACATCGCGCGCGAGGCGCTGGCGCAGTCGCGGCTGGTGCGGGTCGCCGCGCTGGACGAGGCCTTCGACATCAGCAACGCCTACGCGCCCGAGCACCTGATCCTCGCCCTGCGCGAGCCGCGCGCCTGGCTGGAGCGGGTGGAGGCGGCGGGTTCGGTGTTCCTCGGCGACTTCACCCCCGAGGCGCTGGGCGACTACTGCAGCGGCACCAACCACGTGCTGCCGACCAACGGCGCGGCGCGCGCGTACAGCGGCGTGAGCGTGTCGAGCTTCCAGAACTTCGTCAGCGTGCAGGGCGCGACTGCCGCCGGCATCACCGCCATCGGCCCTTGCGCGGTGACGCTGGCCGAGGCCGAAGGACTGGAGGCGCACGCCAATGCGGTGCGCCTGCGGCTGCGCAGGGCGGGCACGAGGGAGGCAGCATGAACTCGGCGAACGGTGGCGTGCTGGCGCTGGTGCGCGAGGACCTGCGGGGTTTCGCGGGCTACAGTTCTGCGCGCACGGAAAAGCTGGAAGGCGAGGTCTGGCTCAACGCCAACGAATCGGCCTGGGCGAATCCCGCCGACGCCGCGGCGTCCTGTCGCCGCTACCCCGATCCGCAGCCGCCCGCGTTGCGCGATGCGCTGGCCGCGCTGTACGGCGTGCGTGCCGACCAACTGCTGATCGGGCGCGGCAGCGACGAGGCCATTGACCTGCTGGTGCGCGCCACCTGCAGCGCCGGTCGCGACGCGGTGCTGGTGACGCCGCCGGTGTTCGGCATGTACGCGGTGAGCGCGCGACTGCAGGGCGCGCCGCTGGTGGAAGTGCCGCTGCTGGACGATCCCGAAGAGGGACTGGTACCGGATTTCGGGGCGATCGCGCAGGCTGCGATCGGGCGTGGCGCCAGGCTGGTCTTCCTGTGCACGCCGTCGAATCCAGGCGGTGCGGTGATCCCGCTCGACGACATCGCCGCGCTGGCGCGGCTGCTCGACGGGCTGTCGCTGGTGGTCGTCGACGAGGCCTATGCCGAGTTCTCCGACGTGCCTTCGGCGACGACGCTGCTGGCGGCGCATCCGAACCTGGTCGTGCTGCGCACGCTGTCGAAGGCGCATGCGCTGGCGGCGGCGCGCATCGGCGTGGCGATCGGCGATCCGGCGCTGGTGTCCGTGCTGCGCCGCTGCCAGGCGCCGTACCCGGTGCCGACACCCTGCGCCGAGCTCGCGGTGGACGGCCTGTCGCAGGATGCGCGCGAGGCCACCGCCACGCGCATTGAAGTGATCCGTGGCGAACGCGAGCGCCTGCGCAAAGCGCTGGCGCGGCTGCAAGGCGTGCGCCGGATCTATCCCTCGCAGGCGAACTTCCTGCTGGTGCGCTTCGACGATGCACAGGCCGCGTTCCGTGCGCTGCTCGACGCCGGCATCGTCGTGCGCGACCAGCGCGCCGCGCCCGGCCTCGGCGACGCCCTGCGCCTCACCATCGGCACGCCCGAACAGAATGAACGGGTGCTCTCGACCCTTTCCGCCTTGAGCGCCTCCCCCGCCCGCGGGGGAGGGCTTGGGGTGGGGGCCGCTGCCGGAGCGATGTAATGGCCACGAAAATCCTCTTCGTCGACCGCGACGGCACCCTGATCGAGGAGCCGCCCGACTTCCAGATCGACGCCTACGAGAAGCTGCGCTTCGTCAGGGGCGTGATCCCGGCGATGCTCAAGCTGCGCGATGCCGGCTTCGAGTTCGTGATCGTCAGCAACCAGGACGGTCTCGGCGAGGCCTGGCCGCGCGAAGCCTTCGACGGACCGAACGACCTCATGCTGCAGGTGTTCGAAAGCCAGGGCATCGTCTTCCGCGAGGTGCTGGTTGACTGCAGCTGGCCGGCGGACAACGCGCCCACGCGCAAGCCTGGCCTTGGCCTGGTGCAGCACTACCTGCGCGACCGCGGCATCGACCTTGACCGCTCGGCGATGGTCGGCGATCGCGAAACCGACATCCAGTTCGCCGACAACCTTGGCATCCGCGGCTTCCAGCTGAAGACCGAGCAGTTCGGCGGCGAATGGGACTGGACCGGCATCGCGCACGAGCTGGCGGACGCGCCGAGGCGCGCGCGCGTGCAGCGGAACACGAAGGAAACACGAATCACCGTCGAGCTCGACCTCGACCGCAGCGCCGACGCCGAGGTGGCGACCGGCCTGCCGTTCTTCGACCACATGCTCGACCAGATCGGCAAGCACGGAGGCATCGCGCTCAAGGTCCAGGCCGAGGGCGACCTGCACATCGACGAGCACCACACCATCGAGGACACCGGCATCGCGCTGGGGCAGGCATTGAAGGAAGCGCTCGGCGACAAGCGCGGCATCGCCCGCTACGGCTTCACCCTGCCGATGGACGAGACGCTCGCGAGCGCAGCGCTGGACTTCGGCGGACGCCCGTACCTCGTGTTCGACGGCACGTTCAAGCGCGAGCGCGTCGGTGACATGCCGACCGAACTGGTCGAGCACTTCTTCCGTTCGGTCTGCGACGCCGCCGCGCTCAACCTCAACCTGAAGGTCGAGGGCGAGAACGACCACCACAAGGTCGAGGCCTGCTTCAAGGCCTTCGCCCGCGCCCTGCGCATGGCGGTCAGGCGCGAGGGCGCCGACCTGCCGAGTACCAAGGGCACGCTCTGATGCGACTGGCCCTGGTCGACGCCGGCGGCGCCAACATCGGATCGGTGCGCTACGCACTGCAGCGGCTCGGCGTCGAAGCCGAACTGACCGCGGACGCCGATTCGATCCGCGCCGCCGACCGCGTCATCCTGCCCGGCGTCAGTACCGCGGCAACGGTGATGTACCGGCTGCGCGAGCTCGACCTGGTCGACACCCTGCGCGGGCTGCGCCAGCCCCTGCTCGGCGTCTGCGTCGGCATGCAGCTGCTGTTCGAGCACTCCGAGGAGGACGACACGCCTTGCCTCGGCCTGCTGCCGGGCCACGTCCGCCGGCTGCAGGCGGGCGCGGGCATCCGCGTGCCGCACATGGGCTGGAACCGGCTGCAGCTGCGCGGCGGCGATCCGCTGCTCGAAGGCCTCGACGACGGCGAACATGCCTACTTCGTGCACAGCTACGCGGCGCCGGTGACCGACGACTGCATCGCCTCGACCACGCACGGCGCTCAGTTCGCCGCCGTGGTCCGGCGCGACAACGTGATGGGCGCGCAGTTCCACCCGGAACGCTCCGCCGCGGCCGGCGCGCAGCTGCTCCGCAACTTCCTGTCCACGGCATCGGCATGACCTCTTCAAGCTTCACCCTGTACCCGGCGATCGACGTGCGCAACGGCCGCATCGTGCGCTTGGCGCAGGGCGACTACGCCCAGGAAACCCGCTACGGCGACGACCCGCTGGCGCTGGCACGGGCCTATGCGAAGCAGGGCGCGCAATGGCTGCACCTGGTCGACCTCGACGCCGCGCGCGCCGGCGGCTACACGCTGTCGGCGCTGGTGCGGCAGATCGCCGACAGCACCGGCCTGCAGGTGCAGACCGGCGGTGGCGTGCGCTCGCGCGACGACGTGCAGCGCATCCTCGACGCCGGCGCCTCGCGCGTGGTGGTCGGGTCGCTGGCGGTGCGCGAGGCCGATGCCGTCTGCGGTTGGATCGTCGAGCTCGGCAACGAGTGCATCACCGTCGCACTCGACACCCGCCAGGACCGCGAAGGCAGTTGGCGCCTGCCCGTGCACGGCTGGACCGAGACGGCGGCCGGCACCCTGCAGGACATGGCCAAGCGCTATGCCGACCACGGCCTGCGCCACCTGCTGTGCACCGACATCACCCGCGACGGCATGATGACCGGGCCGAACCTGGCGCTGTACCGCCTGCTGGCCGACGCGGTGCCGGCGCTGGAGCTGCAGGCCTCGGGTGGAGTACGTGACCTCGGTGACGTACTGCAGGCGCAGGCCCAGGGTTGTGCCGGGATCGTGCTCGGCCGCTCGCTGCTCGAAGGCCGCCTGCAGCTGCCCGAAGCGCTGGCGCGCATCGTGGGCGAGGTGGGCTGATGCTTGCGCGCCGCCTCATTCCCTGCCTCGACGTGCGCGACGGTCGCGTGGTCAAGGGCGTGCGCTTCCGCGACCATGTCGACATGGGTGATATCGTCGAACTGGCGCTGCGCTATCGCGACGAAGGCGCCGATGAGCTGGTGTTCTACGACATCGGCGCCAGCCCGCAGGGGCGTTCGGTCGACCGCGGCTGGGTCGAGCGCGTCTCGGCAAGCATCGACATCCCGTTCTGCGTCGCCGGCGGCATCCGCGATGTCGAGACCGCGCGCGCGGTGCTGCACGCCGGCGCCGACAAGATCTCGATCAACTCGCCGGCGCTGGAGCGTCCGGCGCTGATCTCCGAACTGGCCGCGGCCTTCGGCGTGCAGTGCGTGGTGGTCGGCATCGATTCGATCCGCGAGGCTGACGGCGAGTGGCGCGTGCGCACCAATACCGGCGACCCGGACCGCATGGGCGCGCCGTCGGTGCGCACCCTGGACTGGGTGGCCGAGGCGCAGCGCCTGGGCGCCGGCGAGATCGTGCTCAACTGCATGGACAGCGACGGCGTACGCATGGGTTACGACCTGGAGCAACTGCGCGAGGTCCGCGGCCTGTGCAGCGTGCCGCTGGTCGCGTCGGGCGGCGCCGGGGAACCGGTGCATTTCGCCGACGTGTTCCGCGACGCCGACGTCGACGGCGCGCTGGCGGCCAGCGTGTTCCACAGTGGAAAGATCAGGATTCCAGAACTGAAACGGTTCCTGCGCGAACAGGGCGTGGAGGTGCGCGATGCGTGAACAGGGACAAGCGGTCGGCGCCGCGGATGCGCTGCAGGCGCTGGACTGGGACAAGGGCGATGGACTGTTGCCTGCCGTGGTGCAGGACGCGCGCACCCTGCGCGTGCTGATGCTCGGCTACATGGACCGCGCCGCGCTGGACGCGACGCTGGCCTCTCGGCGCGTCACCTTCTTCAGCCGCAGCAAGGGCAGGCTGTGGACGAAGGGCGAGTCGTCTGGACATTTCCTCGACCTGGTTTCGGTAGACGTGGACTGCGACGGCGACACGCTGCTGGTGCTGGCGAACCCGCAGGGACCGACCTGCCACCTGCAGCGAGAGAGTTGCTTCCCGTCGGCGCCGGGCGCGGCCCTGGTCGAGCTTTCGCAACTGGTCGAACGGCGTGCCGAGGAGCGGCCGGAAGGCAGCTACACCACGAAGCTGTTCGACGCCGGCGTGCGCCGGATCGCGCAGAAGGTCGGCGAGGAGGGTGTGGAAACGGCGCTTGCGGCCGTGGCCGAGGACGACGACGCCCTGCTGGGCGAAGCCGCGGACCTCGTGTTCCACCTGCTGGTGCTGCTGCGGGCGCGCGGGCTGGGGCTGGAAGACGTCGAGGCGAAGCTGCGCACGCGCCGGCGTTGATCCACGTGCGGCAGGTCACCCAGCCCTCGGCCCTCATGCCGATTCGCGATCAGAAAGATGGAAATAGGAGCGGGCCATGCCCGCGACCCGACACGGCCGGAGCATCGTCGCTACCCGGTCGCGCCCATGGGGCGCTCCTACGCCATTGAGCACATTTGAGCGCGAGTTGGTATCAGCCCTCAGGCCCAGCCCCTACGCTGCACTGATCGAAGTGCGCACGCAGTCGCGGCCGTTGGCCTTGGCCGCGTACAGGGCCTTGTCGGCGGTTTCGAGGGCATCGTCCATGTCGTCGATCGCGTCGGGCGTGACCGTGTGCACGCCGATGCTGGCCGAGACGTGCACGCGCAGGCCCTGGGATTCGCAGGGTGCGGACACCAGCGCGCGACGCACGTCCTCGGCCACGGCAACGGCCGAACGCAGGTCGTGGCCGGGCAGGACCACCACGAACTCCTCGCCGCCGAAGCGCGCCAGCAGGGCATCATGCGGGCGCAGCGTGCGCCCGATCTGGCGCGCGGCCCAGCGCAGGCAGTCGTCGCCGACGAGGTGGCCGTGATGGTCGTTTATCGACTTGAAGTGGTCGAGGTCGACCATCAGCAGCGACATCGGGCGCCGCTCCGCGCGGCATCCGGCCAGCAGGCGGTCGAAGCCTTCGTGGAAGTAGCTGCGGTTGAACAGGCCGGTCAGCGCATCGCGGCGGCTGGAGTCCTGCAGCTTCTCGTGCGCGTCCTTGAGCTGCACCAGGGCCTGCTGCAGCTCCTGCGTGCGCGAGGCCACGTTGCGCTCGAGCTCGCGGTTGGCCTCGGTGGTGATGCGCTGGTTCTCGTTGCGCAGCTGCGCGTAGCGGTAGCCCAACGCGATCGACAGCAGCAGCATCTCCAGTGCCGAGCCGATCTGCACGCCGTACTCGGTGGCGAAGTTCTTGGGCAGGGCACCGAAGGCGAGCAGGGTGAAGACTGCGGTGCCGAGCAGGAACATCGACCAGGCAAGCAGCAGCAGCCGCGCAGGCGTGTAGCCGCGGTGCACGATGAGGATGGTGGTAAACACGATCCAGAGGATGCCGACCAGCACCGCGCGCGAGGCGATCGGCGTCGAGATCCGGTAGGGCAGCCAGACCGAGGCGATGCCGAACACCACGAAGAAGGCGATCAGGCCGATCGTGCCGGTGTTGAGCCGCGGCGCGCGCAGCGGCAGCTCGAGGAAGGTGCGCGCGAACTGCAGCATCGCGATCAGCGCCAGGCAGATCGAGATCGGCACCATGTGGTCCGCCATCCACGGCGAGTTGGGCCACAGGTACTCGAAGCCCAGGCCGTTGAGCGTGAACAGCACCAGTCCGAAGGCGGAGATGTGGCACAGGTACCAGAAGTAGCTGGCATCGCGCAGCGAGATCCACAGCACCAGATTGTAGAAGAACAGCGCGAGGAGGATGCCGTAGTACAGCCCGATCGCAAGCTGCGCGTCGCGCGAGACCTCGGTGAACTTGCTCGGCGTGTACAGGTGCAGCGGCACCTGCATCGAGCTCTCGCTCTCCACGCGCAGCAGCAGCTCCACCGGTACGCCCGGCGGCAGGTCGACGAGCAGGTTGGGGTGCCGGTAGCGCACGTCGCGCGACGAGAAGGGCAGGTGGTCGCCGCCGGCGTGCTGTTCGATGTGGCCGTCCGGATAGCGCAGGAACAGGTCGACCCGGTCGCTGAGCGGGTATTCCTGCACCAGCAGCCAGCGCTGCTCGCCCGGGTTGCGGTTGACGACGGTGGCGTGGAACCAGAACGCGCCACTCTGGAAGCCGAACGCGTCCTTGCCGCCGGGCAGCGGTGCGAACCCGCCACCCGCGACGCGGCGCCAGGCGTCTTCGGGGCGATCGGTCTTGGTGGTGTCGTGGCGATAGGTGAGGTGCGCCGACAGCGGCGCATCGGTGGCGCCTGGCGCAAGTTCGAGGACGTCCCCGGCATATGCCGGCACGCCCAGTGCCAGCACCAGCCATGCGAAGAGGCATCGCCAAGCCATCGTCATCGCAATCCCCCGACCGCTGATTCCATGCGCCTTGCTTGCTCCATTATGGCCTTGGTGGGCATGAGTAACAACGTCAATCGCCGGCATAATGGGCCAGATCAAGCTCGATCGGGAGGAACCGTGCCGGACTGGCGTCGCCTGCGGCGGGTGTCACTGTTGTGCTGTGCGCTGCTGCCGGGCGCGGCCTGGGCGTGCGGCGACGGGGTCGTGTTCGAAGACGGCAACGGCGACGGCATCCGCCAGCCGCGCGAGCGCGGATTGCCCGGCGTACGCGTCTCCAACGGGCGAGAAATCGTTTCCACGGATGCCGCGGGCGCCTGGCGCGGGCTGCCGGCCGACGCGGATGGCGTCGCGTTCGTGATCAAGCCGACGGGGTTTGCCGTGGCCAGCGGCGACGGTGGGCTGCCGGCGTTCTGGCGGACGGCGGACGACGGCGGCTGCGAGTTCGCGCTGCAGCGGCGCGACGAGGCCGCGGACGGGCTGAAGGTCATCGTGTCCAGCGATCCGCAAACCGGCACGACGGAGGAGGTCGCGCACTATGCGCGCATCGTCGAAAGCGCACTGGTACCGCACCGCGACGCCACGCTGGGCCTGACCTTGGGCGACATCGCCAACGACGATCTCGCGCTGTACCCGGACATCAACCGCGCCACCGCTTCGCTCGGCGTGCCGTGGCTGCACGTTCCGGGCAACCACGACCTCGACATGGATGCGCGCGACGACCACGGTTCGCTGGCCACGTACCGGCGCGTGTTTGGTCCGGACACCTACGCCTGGGAGGAAGCCGGCGCGGCGTTCGTAATGCTCGACAACGTGATCGCCCAACCAGGCGGGCGGCCGGCCTACGTCGGCGGCCTGCGCGGGGACCAGTTCGACTTCCTCGAACGCTACCTCGCGGCGCTCGACCGCGACCGACTGCTGGTCGTCGCCGCGCACATCCCCTGGTTCGACACCGCCGCCGCGGGCCGAGCGCCGACGATCCGCGCCGAAGACCGCGAGCGCCTGTTCGCACTGCTGCAACCGTTCCCGAAGGTGCTGCTGCTCAGCGGCCACCGGCACACGCAGCGCCACTACTTCCACGGCGCGGACAGCGGATGGCGCGGCGACACGCCGCTGCAGGAATACAACGTCGGCGCGATGAGCGGTGCGTACTGGTCCGGCGTCGACGATGCCGCCGGCATCCCGGTGTCGACCATGGCCGACGGCACGCCGCGGGGATTCGCGACCCTGCTGGTCGCGCGTGACGGCAGCCATCGGCTGGCCTGGCACCCGACCTCGCGCCCGGCAGGCGATCCGGCATCCACCGATGCCATGGCGCTGCATGCGCCGAGGCTGCTGCGGCAGGGCGCGTACCCGGCGTGGGGCGCGTACGCGAACGTGTTCATGGGCCACGACGGCACGCGGGTCGAGTACCGCATCGACGGCGGCGACTGGAAGCCGATGGCGAAGGTGCTGGCGCCGGACCCACGGTTGCTGCTCGAGAACGCGCGCGACGACCTGGCCGACGCGCTGCGCGGGCTGGATCGCTCGCCGGAGGCGGAACCATCGACGCACCTCTGGCGTGGCGCGCTGGACACGAAGCTGGCCGCCGGCCTGCATGATGTCGAGGTGCGCACGTTCGACGCCGCCGGTGGCGAGCATCGCGCGCGCATCGGCTATCGGCTGGACGAGTGGCGGGAATGA
>ENA-UOUJ01001923-UOUJ01001923.1-activated-sludge-metagenome-genome-assembly--contig:-NODE-1923-length-10084-cov-8.600060_pt1 | contig 10084 bp, 7 predicted proteins | sample MGYA00249839_ERZ747224 | MGnify/ENA primary metagenome ERZ747224 (study PRJEB28782, sample SAMN03220277) | activated sludge metagenome | biome: wastewater; feature: sewage sludge; material... | reverse complement strand
GGGGCACATGGCCGAACGCGTGCTGCAGAGCGTGCAGAATGGGCATGAGCGGCCCCTCCAACGCCTTATGCTGCACGATAATTTCGACCGTGCGCTCCTCGCTCCAGGGCTCGAAGCGGCTCATTGGGCCCTCCACTTATACTTTATAGTTATTCGACTTTAGATCGCTTCTAGAGATCGTCAGGTCAATAGGGCTCTTTCGTACGACGATAGAGCGTATCTATCGTCCTACACGCGCCCTTTGGCCCGGGCCGGTCCTTCGACTCCCGCACGGTCGGCTGCCGCCGTCGCCTTGAACTGCGAGACGACACGTTTCGCGTGCGCCAGGAATGCCGCTACCACCGGCGAATGAGGCTCCCTTTTTGTTACGATCAAACCGATCTTGTGGGTCACCGTCGGCTTCACGAGCGAGATCGACCGGAGCTTGCTCGGGCGGTCCAGGGTCTCCGCAAGACGCGACGGAAGGATGCTTGCCCACTCTCCCGAGCGGACATGCGCATAGAGCACCAGCATCGAATTGCTCTCGAGCGTGGGCGTCTGCTTCGCTCCGGCCTCTTCCAAATGGCGGTCGATGAGGCGCCTGTTCTGCATGTCGGGGGTGAGCAGGCAAAGGGGAAGCTGGCCGGCCTCCGCCCACGTCACTTGCTCGCGCTTGGCAAGCGGAGATTCGGGCGCAACCAGCAGGACGTAATGCTCGTCGTAGATGCGGGTGGTGTCGAAGCGGGGCGGCGGCTCGGTATCCACATAGGAGATCCCGATATCGACCTCCAGATTTTCCAGCCGGTCGAGGATCGCATCCGACGTCATCGACAGGACCGTGAGATGCACATCCGGGTAACGCCGGCGCATGGGGACGGTGAGCTCGGCCAGAAAAGGAAGAGACGTTGGAATGACCGCGAGGCGGAGGTGGCCCGAGAGGCCTTTTTTGAGGGCTTCGATCTCTTGGCGCATGGCGCGCGTGTCGCCGACGATGCGGCGCGCCCAATCCAGAATTCGCTCGCCCTCGGGCGTGAAGCAGCGGAACCGCGAGCCGCGCTCCACGATCAGCACACCGAACTGATCCTCCAGACTTTTCAAGGCAGAGGAGAGGGTTGGCTGGGTCACACCGGCCGAGTCGGCCGCTCGGCCGAAATGGCGTTCGCGGGCAAGTGCAAGGAGCAGTTCGAGTTTGTCGATCATAACGGGATCTAGAGCCGCTGGGCCTCGAGTATAGACGAGGGACGGCCCAGGCGCACGGTCCACGGCACTCGGTGGCGCTGATTTTCCTCGCCAAGACGGTGGACGGGCCGGAATCTGCAAGTCAGTGCATTGTTTTTATTATGTTATTTCTTGTTTTCGTCTTTCGACTCCTCGCTTCGGCGCCCGCGCGCGCAATCGGCGGGCAGCACTTTTCTCGAATGCCAGCCACTTTCTTGAATCTTTCTTCATCAACTCCTCAGGAAGACCGTCAGACAACGGCCATAAGATGCCGGAGTTAACCGCTTTTAAGCTGCTCTGGACTGAACGTTGCGCATTATCCCGCATGGAGTGCGTATTCATGTCTGCGTCCCTTTTTCCGCGGTCTTCCGCAACGGAGGCCAGCCGGACCGGTCGCGAGGTCCCGAACCGTCGCCGGCTCGCGGTGCGCTGGCGCCGCCTGGGCAGCGACGACAGGGGAAGCGTCGCGGTCATTTTCGCGTTCCTGCTGGTGACCCTTTGCCTGTTCATCGGCGCGGCGGTCGATTTCGGCTCAGCTCTCCGCGCGAAGGCCGCCATGCAAGGCGCCAGCGATGCCGCGGTTCTTGCCGCAGCGATCCACCTCAAGACCTCTCCGAGCGACACGGCCACCGCGGAAACGAAGGCGCGGGCCGTCTATCTGGCCAACCGGGAAGGGAAAGGCTTCAAGATCGACGGGGAAGATGTCCGCTTCACGCTCACGCGCGAAAGCGACGGCGCGTTGATGGCGGAAGCTTTCGCGGAAGGCTCGGTCCCGACGCATTTCACCAAAATCATTCACATGAACAACTTTCCGGTCTCATCCTATTCCGCAGCGCGGATCGAACGGATGAACATCGAGATGGCGCTCGTGCTCGACGTCACGGGCTCGATGGCCGGAAGCAAGCTCACGACGCTGAAATTGGCCGCGAAAGATCTCATCGGCGACGTGATCTGGGACGACCAGAGCGTCTGGAAGAGCCGGATTTCCCTCATCCCTTACTCGTACGCCGTCAACGTGTCCGATCTTTCAGGGCCGATCCCGACGACCGCGACCACCGCGACCGGAAAAAATTGGTATCTGCAGGACCACTGCGTCTCCCAGCGCCATGATGCGCAACGGCATTCCGACTCGCTCGCTGCCGTGGGCAAGGTCTATTCGAACACGTCCGCCTGCGTCGTCCCGCCCGCGCGCCGGCTCAGCGACAACGTGCAGGCCCTTTCAACCGACATCGACGGCCTGAGCGCGGCCGGCAGCACGGCCACGCATATCGGCGCGGCGTGGGGCTACTATGCCCTGTCACCGAATTGGGCGAACCGTTTCGGCCATTCGTTGAACCCCTACAGCGACAGAGACACGGCGAAATATCTCGTGATCATGAGCGACGGCGACAACACGATCCAGTATTGCCAGAACGGTCGCCCCGACAGGAATTCACTCGGAACGGGCGGATCATCGAGCGGCCGTGACACTGGCTGCTCGTCGACGGAGGGGGCAGATTCCTATCTCCGCAACGTTTGCTCCGCTGCAAAAGGCTCCGGTATCGAGGTCATCACGGTCGGCTTCCAGGTTTCGACCGCCGCCCGCAACCTGCTGACGCAATGCGCCTCGCCGAACTCCTACTACAACGCCAATTCCAACGCGGCGCTGCGTCAGGCGTTCAAGGACATCGCGGCCCGCGTGAACAAGCTGCACCTCTCTCACTAGAGCGTCTTGACGGCGCGTTGCGCCGTGATCGAACCCGATGCGCCAGATCCTGCCGGACCTGGCGCATTTTTTTTCAACCACGCCCGAACGCTTCGGGGATGATTGGTCGCGCCGGATATGGCATTGTGCGCCGCTCTGCGAGAGGCGGGCGCACGCGTTGACGAACCTCACGACACGACTGGCGCTTCTTGCGGCCGCTCTGGCATCGCCTGCGATGACGGGATGCACGGCGTCTGCGCCGCACGTGACCGGTGACGGGACCGCGGTTTCAGACGCCGCGGGCGGGGATGGCGTTCGCCGCGAGCCGGTCGTCGCCGGGCGGCGTGCGCGCGTGTTCGTGATGGCCGGCTTCGACGCCGACTGCCGAAGCCAGCCCGAACCCGCGCTCACCGTCACGGTGCCGCCCGCCAAGGGCGACGTTTCGTTCCAGCCAGGGCAGCAGACCGCAATTCGCACAAGCGCGACGGGTACCTGCACGGGTGCGACGGTGACGGGAACCGGCATCTATTACACGGCCCGTCCGGGCGAGACGGGACAGGATGCCTTCACGGTCTCGGCCGTATCGTCCGCGGGCAGCGTTACGGAACGCTCGTTCACGGTGACCATCGTCGAGTGACGCGACCTCGGCCGACGGCGCCTGCGCGGCAGGCCGCGTTGGGCGAAAGTCGAACCAATGAGCGATTGTCCCTTCCCCTACCTGGACCTTAGGTTGCTATTCTTCCTTTTTGTGCCTGCCGCGATCCTTGTCGAGCCGGGGTCGGCGGGCGACGTCCTCCGCCGCTCGCCAACCGGATCCCATGTCGAAAACGTCCCAGCGCACGCGCATCACCGCTCAAGAGGCCCTTCAATTTCACGCGCAGGGGAAACCCGGCAAGCTCGAGATCACGCCCACCAAGCCGCTCGTGACCCAGCGCGATCTCGCCCTCGCCTATTCGCCGGGCGTCGCCGTACCGGTGGAGGCCATCGCGGAGAACCCGGCCCTCGCCTACGATTACACGAACAAGGGCAACCTCGTTGCGGTCGTCTCGAACGGCACGGCCATTCTCGGTCTCGGCAATCTCGGCGCGCTGGCCGCCAAGCCCGTCATGGAGGGCAAGGGCGCGCTCTTCAAGCGCTTCGCCGACATCGACGCGCTGGATCTGCTCGTCGACACCCAGGACGTGGACGCCTTCATCAATTCCGTACGCTATCTCGGCCCGAGCTTCGGGGGCATCAACCTCGAAGACATCAAGGCGCCCGACTGCTTCATCATCGAGGAGCGGCTCAAGGAGCTGTTCGACATCCCCGTCTTCCACGACGACCAGCACGGCACCGCAATCATCGCGGCGGCCGGGCTGATCAACGCGCTCGAGCTTACGGGTCGCGACATCGCGGATTGCCGGCTGGTGGTGAACGGCGCGGGCGCGGCCGGGATCGCGTGCCTCGATCTCGCCGCGGCGCTCGGCGTCAGAAAAGAGAACATCATCCTCTGCGATACGAAGGGCGTCATCACCCAAGGCCGCAAGGAGGGTATGAACCAGTGGAAGTCGGCCTATGCGTCGAAGACGACGGCGCGCACGCTGGCCGACGCGCTCGTGGGCGCCGACGCGTTCTTCGGCCTCTCCGCGAAGGGCGCGGTCACACCCCAGATGGTCGCCTCGATGGCTGAAAAACCCATCATCTTCGCGATGGCCAACCCCGACCCCGAGATCACGCCGGAAGAGGTCGCCGCCGTCCGCGACGATGCGATCGTCGCCACGGGGCGATCGGACTATCCGAACCAGATCAACAATGTGCTCGGCTTCCCTTTCATCTTCCGCGGCGCGCTCGACGTGCAGGCGCGGACGATCAACGACGAGATGAAGATGGCGGCCGCGCGCGCGCTCGCGGCGCTCGCCCGCGAGGACGTGCCCGATGCCGTGATGACCGCGTTCCTCGGACGGCAGCCGACGTTCGGGCCCGAGTACATCATCCCGGCGCCGTTCGATCCGCGCCTCGTGACGCGCGTTCCGCCCGCCGTTGCGCAGGCGGCGATGGACTCCGGCGTCGCGCGCCGGCCCATCGTCGACATGGAAAGCTATGTCTCGCGCCTCAAGGGACGGCTCGACCCCGTCTCACACTGGCTGCAGTCCATCTTCGACCGCGTGCGCGCGGAGCCTCGCCGCATCGTGTTCGCAGAGGGCGAGGAGCCGGCCGTGATCCGCGCCGCCAACAGCTATTTTCAGCTTGGGCTCGGCACGCCGATCCTGGTCGGCACGGAAGACATCGTCCGCCAGCGTTTCCGCGAGGCGGGCATCCGGCTGCGTCCGGAGATCGAGATCATCGACACGCGCCACTCTGCGTATACCGAGGACTTCGTCGACTATCTCTATACGCGGCTGCAGCGGCGCGGCTATCTCAAGCGCGACTGCCTGCGCCTCGCCACGAACGAACGCAACATGTTCGCCGCGCTCCTGGTCGCGCACGGCCATGCCGACGGCATGGTCTCGGGCATTACGCGGAACTGGACGAGCGTCTATCGGGATGTCCGCCGCGTGATCGATCCGCAGCCCGCCCGGCGCATCATCGGGGTCAGCCTTGCGATCTGCCGGGGGCGCGGCGTGCTCGTCGCGGACACCAGCGTGCACGACATGCCGACCGCCGAGCAGCTCGCGGACATCGCCATCGAAGCGGCGGGCGCGGCGCGCAAGCTCGGGCTCGAGCCGCGCGTGGCGTTGCTCGCCTATTCGACGTTCGGCCAGCCGCAGAGCGAGCGCTCGAGCCAGGTGCGGGAAGCGATCCAGCTCCTGGCGGCCCGCGACGTCGACTTCGAATTCGACGGTGACATGGCAGCCGACGTCGCGCTCTCCGCCGATCTCATGAAGCTCTATCCGTTCTGCCGTCTCACGGGGCCGGCCAACGTGCTCGTGATGCCCGCGTTCCATGCCGCCTCGATCTCGACCAAGATGCTCAAGGAGCTGGGAGGCGCGACCGTGATCGGGCCGCTTCTGGTCGGCCTCGAGAAAAGCGTGCAGATTTCGACGCTCGGCGCGAAGGACGCGGACATCGTGAACCTCGCGGCGCTTGCCGCCTACGATTTCGGCGGGTAGACGCCATTCGCAGGCAGGCGGATCCTCGCGGAGGATAACGACGGGCATGCGCGCGCATTCTCATTCCCACGAAGGCCATTCCCATGGAGCGCATTCCCATGGGCCGGGCCACAATCACGCACACGGGGCGGGCGCAAGCGAGCGGCGCATCGGATTTGCCGCGCTGCTCACCGGCGCGTTCATGCTGGCCGAGTTCGCGGGCGGGCTCATCTCCGGCTCGCTGGCGCTGATCGCGGACGCCGGCCACATGCTGACGGACTTCGCGGGGCTCACGCTCGCCTGGCTCGGCTTTCGCGTGGCGCGGCGTCCGGCGGATCCAAAGCGGTCCTACGGTTATGGGCGGTTCGGCGTGCTCGTCGCCTACACCAACGGCCTCGCCCTGTTCGCCATTGCGATCTGGATCGTGGTGGAGGCTTGGCATCGGCTCCAGGCTCCCGGCGAAATCCTGGGCGGCGTGATGCTGGCCGTCGCGATCGGCGGGCTTGCGGTCAATCTGCTGGCGTTCTGGCTTCTGCACGGCGGCGACGGCGAGAACCTCAACGTGCGGGCCGCGAGGTTGCATGTCCTCGGCGACCTTCTGGGATCGCTCGCCGCACTCGGCGCGGCGCTCGTCATTCTCGCCACCGGATGGACGCCCATCGATCCGATCCTGTCGGTTTTCGTCTCGCTTCTCATCCTGGGGTCCGCCTACCGCATCGTGCGCGAAAGCGGACATATTCTGCTCGAAGGCACGCCCGCGCATCTCGACCCGCAGGAGATCGCCCGCGACCTCAAAAGTGCGGTGCCCGGTGTGGTCGACGTGCACCATATCCACGCCTGGTCGATTACGCAGGACCGGTCGCTCGTGACGCTCAACGCCCGCGTCGACGGCACCCGCCCCGCGGGCGAGATCACGGCCGCGATCAAGGCGCGGCTGCAATCCGCGTTCGCCGTCGATCACGCGACGGTCGAGATCGAAGTGTTGGGCGGAACGGATACGTCGGCGGGCGGCTGAGATCGCCCCGCCCTTCCCTTACAGTTGCCTCAGTGAGGTTCCTTATTGCGTGGCGATCAGGACCCTGGCCATACTGGTCCGCTGTCAAACAAGGTGCCGTGTGCGGGGTTAAGATCATGACAGACAAGGGGGGTTTGACGCGCCGAAATGCGCTCAAACTCGGGATAGCCGGCGCGGTGGGGGCAGCCGGCTTGGATGCTGCGGTGGCGCAAGCCCCACGCAAAGCCGGGCCGGTGCAAGACCGGGCAAGGCCCAATATCCTGTTCCTCCTCGTCGACGAGCAACGCTATCCCACGGTCTACGAGAGCTCGGCTCTCAAGGAATTCCGCGCCACTTACCTGCCCGCGCAAAGCAAGCTCGCGAAACGAGGAGTGAGCTTCGAGCGCCATTACACGGCATCCGTCGCCTGCGTCCCCAGCCGGACCTCGCTCTGCACGGGGCATTATCCGTCGCTGCACGGGGCCGCAAATACCGACGGGGGCGCGAAATCGGCCCACGATCCCGGCATGAGCTGGTTGCTCCCCGGCTCCGTTCCGACAATCGGCCATTACCTTCGGGCGGCGGGCTATCGCACGTTCTGGAAGGGCAAGTGGCGCGTGACGGACGCGGACCTCAAGGTGCCCGGCACCGAGCGCTCCGTTGTCAGCTACGACGAGAGCGGCTTCGCCGATCCGGCCAGGGTCGAGGCTTACCTCCGTGCGAACACGCTCGATCCGTTCGGCTTCGAGGGGTGGGTCGGGCCGGAGCCGTTCGGCACCGATCCGCTCAAGGCCGGCTCCGCCGTTCCGCAAGGGCAGCAGGGTCGGGATGGGGCGATTACCGACCAGGTCGTCCGGCTGATCAGCGAGCTCGACATCTCCGAGGACGCGAACCCGTGGTTCCTGATGGCCTCGTTCGCCAATCCGCACGACATTGCGCTGTGGGGCCACGTCGCGAACCTCGCAGCCGACGATCAGCAGCGCTACGATTTCAGCGTCCCCGAGTTCGTGCCCGAAGAACCCTTCGATCGCAGCCTGTTCGGGCGCACGCGCACCGAGCGGCTGGACGACAAGCCCTCGTGCCAGAGATCGTTTCGGGATGCCTACAGCCAGTTCCTGCAACCGTCCCAGGCGGGGCGTCCCTATACGCGCGCGTACTATCGCTTCCACGCGGACGTGGACCGGCGCATCGGCGAGGTGATGGCGGCGCTCGAAGGCTCGTCGTTCTCCAGGAACACGATCGTCGTGTTCACCTCGGACCACGGCCATCTGCTCGGCGCCCACGGTGGGCTGCACCAAAAGTGGTACACGGCGTACGAGGAAGCGCTGCGCGTGCCGTTCACGGTCGTGCTGCCCAACCAGTGGCAGGCCCGCTCGATCGCGATGCCGACGAGCCATATCGATGTCGTGCCGACGCTGCTCGGGCTTGCCGGTCTCGACCGCGAAGCCCTGCGCGAGGAAATTGCGCCCGGCTTCACAGATGCGCTTCCCCTGGTCGGCCGCGATCTCTCGCCTCTGCTGAGGGGCGAAGCCAAAGTCGATACGCTCGCAGCCCCGATTTATTTCATGAGCGACGACGATCCGAGCCGCGGGCCCAACGAGCGGAGCGTCATCGGGATCGCTCCGAACTCCGTCGCCCAGCCCACCCATATCGAGACGGTCATCACGGAAATCGACGGCGAGATCTGGAAATACTCCCGCTACTTCGACCATCCCCGCTATTGGAGCCATCCGGGCGTGCCGGGCGGCGAAGGGGTGCGCGATGTCGTCCTCGTCTCGAAGATCCTGGAGGGCGGAGCGGAAGGCACGACGCGGCGCGTCTTCGAGGAGCAGGTGAAAACAGCTCCCGCGGCGACCGAATACGAGATGTACAATGTGTCGGCCGATCCGATGGAGCTCGAAAATCTCGCCGGACGCGCCACGCAGAAGGAACGGGAGACGCAGTTGCGCCGCCTCCTCGACGAGCAGTGTTCCCAGAAGCGTCTGGTGCCGCAGAGTGGCGCCGTCCCTGGCGAGATAGGCTGCGGCAAGGTCTGATCACAGATGCAGCACCGGTTTTTTTCCGGTGCGCATCGCTACCCACATCTTTTTCTACGTACGGTTTTTCTACCTAGGTAGCCGCTTCAGGCGCACGCCCGGGCCCTCTCGTCCATTGGGAAGAAACTGCGCGCCCGCTTCCTCGAAGGCCTCGACCAAAAGCTCTTCCGTGCTCTGGTGAAGAGCATGGCGATGGCATTCGAAATCTTTGATCGTGCTGCGCGAAACACCGGCTGCGGCCGCTAGCCGCTCCTGCGTCCAATTCAACAGACCGCGGGCGGCCCGACATTGCTCCGGAAGGAGAGGCATGATTTATATCCTTGCCCCGCGTTGCCGAAGTCAACCATATTGGGTGACATCGAGCAATCACTTCCTAATTTCCCCTGAGGAGAGTTGCGCCGAATGCCGGGCGAGACATCGCTATTTTTGACGATTGCGCTCCCATTCGTGGGCAGCCTGCTTGCGACTCTTCTGCCCGCCAATGCCCGTAACGCCGAAGCCTGGCTCGCCGGCACCTTCGCTCTCCTCATCCTGCTGGTGGTCACGGCATCCTATCCCGGCGTGACCGACGGGCGCGTGCTGCGCGCCACCGTGGAATGGGTCCCGTCGCTCGGGCTCAACCTCTCGCTCAGGATGGACGGGTTCGCATGGATGTTCGCCATGCTGATCAGCGGCATCGGCTTTCTCGTGGTTCTTTATGCGCGCTACTACATGTCGCCGAAGGACCCGATCCGGCGCTTCTATTCGCTGTTCCTGGCGTTCATGGGCGCGATGCTCGGCATCGTTCTGTCCGGCAACCTGATCCTCTTGGTCGTGTTCTGGGAGCTCACGAGCATCGTCTCGTTCCTGCTCATCGGCTACTGGTACCACACGGTCGCCGCGCGCGACGGCGCGAGGATGGCGCTTACGATCACCGCGATCGGCGGGCTTGCGCTGCTCGGCGGCGTTCTGATCATCGGCCACATCGTCGGCAGCTACGACCTCGATCAGGTGCTGGTCTCTGGCCACCTGATCCGCAACCACGACCTCTATCTGCCCGCCCTCATCCTGGTGCTGCTCGGCGCGCTGACCAAGAGCGCGCAGTTCCCGTTCCACTTCTGGCTGC
>ENA-UOUJ01001922-UOUJ01001922.1-activated-sludge-metagenome-genome-assembly--contig:-NODE-1922-length-10091-cov-85.040654_pt1 | contig 10091 bp, 15 predicted proteins | sample MGYA00249839_ERZ747224 | MGnify/ENA primary metagenome ERZ747224 (study PRJEB28782, sample SAMN03220277) | activated sludge metagenome | biome: wastewater; feature: sewage sludge; material... | reverse complement strand
TTTGTTCCTGTGTTAGTTTTTCAATGGGTTGTTCTATTGATGAAGCAAATAATGATGCCTTCTTTGCTATTTTTTTTCCTTCGTTTGTGAGTGATAGCGAAAAACTCCTAGTATCAATGGGGTCAGTCTCCTTGGTTACTAATTCTTTTGAAAGCAAAATTTTTACGCTATCGCTTATTGTAGCTTTTGTCATATTGAACTCATCAGCCAAATATCCTACTTTACACTTTTCCAGCGAGTGGAAATAAATGAAAATTAAAATTTGAATTTGTATCGGACTTAATGAGTTTTCTTTGCTTTCATTCCAAAGTAATACTCTGAATGCTTCAGAAATTCGTTCCAAAGCCACAACAATGCGACTTTCAATTTTTTGGTTTTGCTCCGTTAAGTGAAAAGATGATTTCTCCATAATGTCCATTCGGTTTGTGATGACTTTCTTCATTTACAGTTTTCCATTTCAATAATGAAATACCCTTTTTGTTTGATTTCTACTTCCCATAGGGGTCGCACTGTTTCGATGTGGCAGAATCTACATTCTTTTGATGTTAAGGGTTGACCTTCTTGTCCCTTGGTTTTTAAATATTCTCTACCATAACCGTAAATTATGGTAGTATCTTTAATTTCTACGGGTGAGATAATGTCGAAGTGCATTATGCTACCATCTTTTTTTGTTACATAGGTGTCCCAAACTGCTACTTTCATTTTTATTTCTGTTTTGATGTTTGATTGTGCAATTGTTGTTATTCCTAAAAACAGGACAATTGAAATCAAGATGCTTATTTGTTTCATTTTGTTGAGAATAAAAACCTTGTAAAGATAGGATTCCTAACTTTACAAGGCAAAATTAGTTGGCTTATTTTACTAAAGGTTCGAATCCCCAGTGCTTAAAAATTGAATACCCCTTTTGCCTTATATCATTTTCAATCGCTTTAGTAGCTACTTCTATATGACAAAAAGCACATTCATCAGCACTTATGAGGTTAGTGGCACTAATATTTTCAGCTTTTAAAAAGGAATTACCGAACTCGTAAATTTTCTCTAAGTCAGTAAAACTTGATGGAACAAGTATGTCAAATTTGAGTAGCGTTCCATCTTCCTTTTTAAAGACCGTATCGTAAACTGAAATTTCCATTTTCTTGTGTTATTTTACTTTGTATGGTAAGGATAAATTACCACTAGCTACCGAATACACTTTGTAAACGCCAAGCATTGGTTTGTCTCCGCCACCGTGTCCACCATCACCGCCTGTATTTACTTGCATAAAGGCTGCAACACCGTCAAAGGAAAAATCCGTTTTGTTGTTTATTCGATAATCGGGAACAACTACTCTTATTGTATTTCCTTTTGTGATAACCTGAAAGCCGGGGGAATCCATATACATTGGCATTCCAGGGTTAGTTGGAGGTAAAACGACTGTTGTGTTTTTTGGGTCGAATTGTTTTACAGCTAAGCCACCTTCAACTCGCTTGTCTTCTGTTAAGATTACCCAATGCGGATGCCAAACAATTCCGTCATTGGCAAAATTGCGGTCTGAATTTTCATCCCAAAGAGGAGTGTCGTCAAAATCAGGATGTGAAGTAAGGGCTAAAGCCACGATTCCTTCAGTATCGCCAAATCCAACATCAGTTGGCTTCAAGGAAGTTGGGAAAACGTACCCCAAAACAGGTGCTCCATTGAGTTGACCTACTGGTGTTGGCGTGGTTTTTCCTGCCGTTCCTTTTACGGTAATTTCCCAAATGGTTGCACCAATTTCAGGTGAGTGTTTTACGCTTACTTTTTTGATTTGGAAATCATCATTGTTGTAGTTACCGCATTTGTCGCAAGCAAAGCTTTGAACTGCGAAAAGAGAAAGTCCGAGAAGAAGAAATATTTGTTTCATTTTTTTAAAATTTAATTGTTTGAAATAAAGTCAGAAGCCCCAAATAAAATTAGGACTCCTAACTTGTTGGTTGAAATTTTTTAACCTTTTACATCGGTCATAGATGCACCAAAGTTGATGTGTAACACATTACCGTTTGGTGTTAGCAATGCTGGAACAGATTTTACACCTGCCTTTTCGGCTTCTGCAATGCGGTTGCGGTCTTCGCCAATGTGAACGATTTCTAAATTAGTTGCACCAATTAGGTTAACGATGTCGTGTTCTGCACTTACGCATACTGGACATCCAGCGTGATAGAAAATTGATTTTGCCATTTTTTATGAATTTAAATTTTTGTTTGGCATTATTGCTGCTGCAAATATAGTAAGGATTCCTTACTAAACAAATAATTTTAAAGATTTTAATGCGTTCAGTTAGATTGTTTTGTCTGGATTTTGAAAAATGCTTCAATTTTCTTCTAAAACCGAAACTATTGCCCCGTCCAAATCTGCCGAAACTAATAATTGACAAGAAAGTCGAATGCTTGGATTATCTTCAAAACCATATCTTGCAAGTGTTACAGGTTCATTCCTATCTTTTATTACTGCACTTCCTTGTAATCCAGTTACGTGTATAATGCAAGTAGCACACCTGCCCATTCCGCCACACTCGCCAAAACAATCAAAATAGAGTGTATCCTTTAACAATTCCATTAAATTTCTATACTCACCTTTGTAGGTCTTAATGGTTTGTTCTGTCCCATTTTCAAGAACGGTAATTTTTATGGTACTTCTCGTCATTCCCAAAAAGGATCTGATAGGTTTTCATAAAAACACTTATCCACACAATCAATTTCTATTTGGATCAATTGCTCACTGCTTGCTACTGACTGTATTGCGTTAAAAAGTACCCGTTCTTCAAAGCGAATATGCTTCTCTAGTTCTTCTTCAATCAAACTATTGGTTTTGGAAAGTTCACCTTCATTTTCAAAAAGTCGTTTTAACCTTCGGTGTTCGGCAAGTGCTTGTTTGACCAACTCATTTTCATTTCCTAAAATTGGGAACACATACTGTTCTTCAATTTCAAAATGTGGCTTTAAATAACTCATCCAAAACCAATCTAAATATTTTTTTATCCTTTCAGGTTCGATATTCCGCTTGATACCTTGTCTTATTTTCCAGCAGAGCAATAAGCCGTGATGGTGGTCACGGCTTAAAGGTTTAAGGGCTTCGTTTCTTTTAATAGGATTAGGCATTCTTTAAATGTTTTTCAAGTTCAATGGCTTTAGGAAACAAGATGTTATTCTCTAAATGAATATGCAAGTGTAAATCGGCTTCAAATTCTTTTAGCAAGGCAAAAGTTACTCTATATGTATTACAAGCATCTTCAGGTGGCGTGTAGTTGTTGCTCAGGGTTTCTATTTTCCTGAAGCGTTCGCCTTCGGTAGTGTGCTCGTGCATCATCATTTGAATGGGATTTTCTACCGTGCCAAAATGTGGAGCGTCTAACCTGCCATTTTCTTGTTGCACTTTAGCCATTTTGCGAACAAAAGGAAACAAAATCAATTCTTCTTTTTTCATATGTGCTGCCAATTCTCCTGCTGCTTCGTTGAATAGTTCATTGATTTCTAAAAGCTCAGGATGGCGGTCTCCATGCACTCTACATATCTTGTCTAAATAAGGTTTTATCTCTTGTGTTTTATCCTCAACATACCGATGATGCTTTTTCTCGATGTAATCTACTAGTAGATCTAATGGCCAAGATTGATAGTCGATGGAGCTTGCTGTACTTGCTTTGTTAGCTTCGTTTAAATCTACTAAAACAGAAGAAGCATCAATATTTTTTGCTTCACAAGCATCTTGTATGGTTCTGTTGCCTTGACAACAAAAGTCAATGCCGTATTTTTTAAATACTGAGGCAGCACGATAATCCTGTGCTACCAATTCTCCGATGATGTTGTTTTCTTGAATTTTCATATTAATGTGTTTTAAATATTACTTATTGTTTCCCCAATTAGTTATTTCGTCTTCACTCCACAGCGTTGGGAAAAATTTACGCTGCTGAAATTTCGGATGTAAATATTTTTTCCATTCACTACCGCCTGTTGCTGCTTTGTTTTCACCTTTTAAGTCTAGGTAATGTTGAGCTGTTTCTAAATGAACTAAAGGCCAAGCCACATTGTACAAATGGTCAAACTCTTTTAATTTCGTTTTCAATGCTTCCGAACAATTTTGCATTTTCAAAACTTTATCTTCCAATGTAGAGCCTTTCGTTTTGTTTGCCATTGCAACTAATCGGTCTAAACACTTTTCTTCAAACTGCAATAGGGTGAGTGACTTTTTGCCGGTTTTTCTATTTAATCCAGCATCTTTCCAATAAATATGCTCAAAGTATTCTTCTGTAGTGGGTGTGTCTGAAATTCGTTGCTTGCCTTCTTCATTGATTAGATTTACTAAGCGGGTGCAGTAGATTTCGATTAAGCGAAATGTAACCGACTGAAAACCACTAGCTGGTGTTAAGCTGCTGCGAAAAGTATTATAGTCATCATAATTCATTCCGTATTTCATCACATCAAAAGAACCAATAAGCATATTGGTGTAGCGGTTCAATCGGTCTAATTTTTCCAACCAAATGGTTTCATTAAAAGGTTCATAAACCAATTGCTTTATTTCGTGAACCATCATTTTAAGGAAAAGCTCCGTTACTTGATGATACATAATAAAGATTTCTTCGTCCTTGAAATTGGTTCTTGGTTTTTGTAAAGAAAGTAGCGTGTCTGCTTCTACATAATCCCAATAGTTGATGGGTTTTGCGTGAAGCAATCCTTTTAGATACGTTTCGGGGTTTTCGCCCAATTGGAGATATTTTGTTTCAATATCATTGATGATTTTTTCGTTGGTCATATTGTTGTGTTTTTTAAAAGTGTGATTCCAAAAATGCTTAAACCAACAACTTTTACTAATTCCATTCCTACATAATAAAAATGAAGATTTGAAGGTGGTACAAATTGACCTTGTATATGTAATTCTGCTCGTGCATCCAGAGCGGGTAGGAGCCAAAATGTTTGTATAAATAAAAGCGTTAGAGGTATTGCAAAAGCTAGGTTTTTCCATTTCAGAATATCTGATGAGTTCCAAAAAATATTGATGATGACGACCAGAGCAAACACCAATTCAACTTTATTGAGGGCATTAAAAACCAATCTGCCAATGCCCAAGCCTAAAGGCACTGTTATTCCGGGAGCACGAAATTTAAGCCAGGCTTCCATAAAGCTGATGGCACAAACAAATCCAATCCATAGGAAAGTGCAAATAAGGGCTATGGGCATTTTTACTACGGTCATAGCAATGGAATTGAAGGATTATTTTTGTAGTACTCGATTTTTGAATGAAACATTTCTGCCATTCGTTGTCCTTGCCATTTCATTCGTTCTGCTTTTTCACCTTCAAAATTTTCATCCACCGTTTCGTAAAAAAGATTTAACCATTGGTTGAAATGCTCAATGCCAACAGGAAGTTTTGCGTGAGGCACAAACGGACTGCCGTGATAGGTGTGTTCATCCAACAAAACAGTTTGCCAAAAACGGTACATTTTTTCTAAATGTGCTGGCCAACGGTCTTGAATTACGTTATTGAAAACATCTTTCAATTGTTCGTCATTACGAACTTTTTCATAGAAACAATCGACTACCAATTTTACATCATCAAGATTTATTATGTCATTCATTTTTAAATTTATTTTTCAGTTTTCCAATAATTATTAGCTGCTGCTATGGTTTGAAACTCTATGGCAATTACATTGGCAGAAGCAATAAGCTGTGCAGTATCATTGGCATAATCGTTTCGTAGTTTCTTTCTTGTTTCGGCATCTGCCTGAATGGCTGCAATAGATTTTCTCGCCATTTTTATAGCCAGTTCTCTACCTTCTTGAGGCGAGTTTGTGATTAAAGTTTCTAACCAAATTTCCTTGTTTTCCATTTCTAATTGTTCTTTGTTGAATTACAAACTAAAATTTGTGATGGTATAAAAAGCTGCCCAACCCAAAAAAGCAACAAGCAAAATCCAAAGCCAACTAGGGATGCTTTGAGGAGTTTCACTACCTTCAATGAGGAATTTCTTTTGATTTCCTTTGTCATAAGCGTTTATCATCAGCGGAATAACTCCGTCAACTACGCCATTATCACTCAATCCTTCTACGGAGATAGCAGGGCCATTTTTGACAATAAATTTTATTTTCCTTATACCTTCTCTACCTGTGGGTGATTTGCTAATGAGTTTTAATGTGTGCTCGCCATCTGTTAATTTGCTGGTGTCCAAATCAAATTGCACCGGTGGAATCAACTCCGCTATGGGTTGTTGTTCATCATCCACAAAAAGTTTGATTTTGCTTTTATATTCTTCCATCTTATTTAATTGCTTAAGATTGATTGTTTGATATGGTCATCATTTTTCTCACCGGGTTTTAGCAGGTATTTTATTGAGTAAATCAGCGTTAAAACCGTTATAAGCGTAATAATGGCAATGATTACCCAATCCCAATCACTTTGCGGACCCGCCCCGTGGGTTAATCCTTGCGTTATTTTAGGTTGTTGCTTTTCGCAAACAGGACAAGCAATAGCTATTTGAGCTATAAAAATGAAAAATACGGGTATGAGATTTTTTACTTTCATCTTGTTATTTGTTAGATGTTAATTTTATAAAATCCATAATTTTTTTCACTTCTTCAGGAGTTACGGTTTTGGCGTTGTTGCCCCAACTTGTTTTTTCGTGATTGATGATGGCAGTTACTTCTTCGGGAGTGAGATTATTATCCGTACCTACTGCATTCATTACGGCATATTCTGGTCTTGCATCATAACCAAGCATTATAATATTAACGAATAACTCGAGATCATCACCCAAAACTATCGGGCTACCCTTTAATGATGGGAAAGCACCTTTAAGTCCTTCGCCATTGGCTTGGTGGCAACTCATACAATTATTAGTGTACAATAATTTGCCATCAGGTAGGTTAGCATTATTTCCATTTACTACCACAGGAATTTCTTTTTTCTTGTACAAAAATTCCATAGGTAATTTACCATCAGGTAGTGGCGTTTGTTTTAGGCTTTGGAGATACGCTACTAATAGGAGTGCTTCTTGCGTGGCAACAATTCTTCCGCTAATTCCTTTTCTGTACGCATCAGGCACTACTACTTCAACATCTTTTTCGCCTAACTCATTTTTCACTTCAAATAGCCAAGGGTAAGCTGGCATTATTGATTTTTCTACTACGGCTCTGGGTTGGTAGAGGTGCAATAAATTCCACGCCAAGCTCGGTTGTCTTGAACCGATATTCGTTAAATCGGGACCAGTTCTTTCTGTACCCATTAGTGTAGCAGTGTTACGCCAAAAATCGGTTCTAGAAATGCCTGCATAATCGGCTGGTATACCGGGTCTGCTGCCCCAAACATTGTCCATATCTACATTTCTAACTTGTTGGGTATGACAAGCCACACAGCCGTTGGCAATAAAACTTTTTTTACCAAGATATGCTTCTTGACTCAATGGCTCATATCCGGGCAAAGGAGCATTGTTTTCCTGATTATTGATAGCAGGCATTATGGCAACAATTATTGTTAGCCCAACAAATAGTCCTAGTGCCGTTCTGAATAGCTTTTTATGATTGTCGAAAAATTCCATTTCGTATATATTAATTTGTTACTTCTTGATTGTCCAGTTCAACCTTTGCATTTAGAATGTCTTTCGGAGAGCTCGGTATTTCTATTTCTACTTTCTTTTTTACCATTACATAAAAATTATAGGCAAACAAAATATGAGATAGCCACATCAATGAACCACCAATAGCTCGCCATAACCAATAGGGAGCCATCAATTCTACACTTTCAATAAATGATTTGGCACCTTCCATCCACATTAAACCCCTGAGTGTTGAACCGTACATTAATGGGAATGTGTAGAATAACAATCCAATTAATGCTAACCAAAAATGAGCACCAACTGTAATTTGAGGAGGTTCTTTTCCTGTCAATCGTGGTACAACGGTATAAATAAAGCCCCAAAGCATAAAGCAAATAATGCCATACATTGTGAGATGTGAATGAGCTACAGTAAAATCGGTAAAGTGCCATACTAAATTGGTAAACTTGAAAGCTTCAGCAGTTCCTTGTAAAGAACCCGTGAAGTAGAAAATAATACCAATCAAATAAAATGGTAAAGTATAGCTGCCTGAAAGTTTGTGCCACGAGCCTTTAAAAGTCATTAAAAAGTTTGTAGTACCTGCAACAACTGGTATTATCATTCCTGCACTACCAACAATGGCAACAGTCTGTAACCACCAAGGAATAGCACTAAAAATAAAATGATGCGTACCTATTAAAGTATAAAATAGGATTTGAACCCAAAACGCCAAGATTCCTAAACTGTATGAGTAGATGGGCTTGTTTAATTGTTGGGGAAGGAAATAATACATTAGTCCAAGATTGAAAAGCATAAACCACATACCCACACCTTGGTGCATATAGTAACCTTGTATAATTGTTTCACCTAAGCCATTTTGCCAACTTGGCCAATACGCAATTACGGCAATCACCAACAGAAACATCATTGCAGAAATGATGTACCAGTTGGAAACATAAATTTCTTTGGTTGTTCTTTTGGCTATGGTTTTGTAAAAATTTCTTAGCGAAATGATAACACCAATACCAAACAACGCCATCACAGGCCAAATGTATTCTCTGTATTCACCACCACCATTGTTGATACCTGCCATTAAAAACAAACTACCCAGTATAACCGAAGCGTTTACGAGAATGAGGGTTCTATAACCCGTTTTAATACTTGCAATTGGCACATTGCTCACTCTTGGAATGACATAATAAGCCAAGCCCAACATTGCCAATGAAGCCCAACCCCAAAATACTGCATTAGTATGTACAGGTCGTAATCTGCCAAAGCTTAGCCAACTGTAATGGTCAACATCTGGAGCGACAAATTTAATTCCAACGTATTCGCCAACGGTAGTGCCAAACAACAACCAAAAAGTGGCACAACCCAAATACCATAGAATAAGTTTGGTTAAATCAGGTTCAATATAGGGTCTAGCCTGACTTTTTTTCTTTTGCTCAATAAATCGCAACGAACTCGCTTCGCTCACATTGTCAATCAAACCTTTTGCGTCAATGGGTGTCATATCGCCAGCTAATTCATTATTAGAAAGAGAAAATTCAAGCTCCTTTTTTCGTTGCTCTATCTTTTCCACTTCTTCTGGACTTAAGTTTTTTAAATACTCATTGAATTTTTCGAGTTCTTTTTTCTTCAAGAAATTCTTTAGAACATTCTTGGCTTTTATGATTACCAATATCGAAGCAACAATTACAGGTATTGCTATCAGCAATAGTGTGATGATAATGCCCGATTCGCTGAATATATTTTTTGTTTCCATTCCTTAATTATATTGGATATTGTTGTCCACTATTTATTCAAATTTTTTTTATCGTTTTAAAAATGTTAAGCCTTTCTGGAAATTCATTGCTAACGTTTTTACAGCAGTAGTTTCAAGCATCTTTTTTAGTTCGTCTCTGATAACTTTAAATTGATCGTGCACCGGACAAGGTTTATCCGCATTGCATTGTTTTAAACCCAAACCACAGCCATTGTAAACAGAATCTCCATCAATTGCATAAACAATCGAACTTAATTTCACTTTTTCCAATTCACTTTTGGCCATTGAAAAACCACCTGTTGGTCCTTTGTCAGAATTAATAATGTTGCTTTTGGATAGTCGCTGCAAAATTTTGGAGGTGTATGCTGAGGGCGATTCAATAGCTTCTGCCACTTCCTTTAGACTTACTTTTCTGTCAAGCAAAGATTGCTCTGCAATGAAAATTGAAGCTCTAATACCATATTCACAAGCCTTTGAAAACATAATTTACTTTTTATCGGTGCAAAGATAAGTACTTTTTTTAATAGTGGATATTATTGTCCAATATATTTTTGAAAGCGCTGGGAAATTTGGCTCTTTTGGTTTTGCGAAGGGTCGGCTTTGTGTGTTGGGGCAAAACCAAATGTGCCAAATGTGGGAGGGAAAACTATTTTAAATGTGCGGTGGGAAAATTTTTAAACCCATTTGGGTCGGCTTGAGTGTCGGTAAAGTCAGGTCGGTTTGTGTCAAGTTACAGCGAAATTGCCTGCCGTTTTTTGGTCGTCTGTTGGTGGTCGGGTCGGTCGTCCTA
>ENA-UOUJ01001921-UOUJ01001921.1-activated-sludge-metagenome-genome-assembly--contig:-NODE-1921-length-10095-cov-4.843227_pt1 | contig 10095 bp, 12 predicted proteins | sample MGYA00249839_ERZ747224 | MGnify/ENA primary metagenome ERZ747224 (study PRJEB28782, sample SAMN03220277) | activated sludge metagenome | biome: wastewater; feature: sewage sludge; material... | reverse complement strand
CGAAGGTCATCCGTCAAAACGCGGGCGACAACGTGCAAGGATAATCGCGGTTACCCTTCAGGCCGAGAACGTTGCGATAAAAGCCTGAAACGGCCTCAAGGTCGCGCACCTTCAACAGGACCTTGCCGATGCGCATTGGCGCTGCGCTCACGTCGAAAAATTCAGATGTTTTGGTCATGATGGATGCTCCAAGGGAGAAAGGCGCGGTCGCGGGTTGGTCCCGCGACCGCATCAGATGTTCAGGAGCGGCCGCGCTTTAGAGCGTAGGCCCCGTCACCAAGCAGGGCCTGCACAACGAGGGCGTTGGCCCAGAAGGCGGGAAATTCCCAGCCGCCGCCCTGGTTCGAGAAGAAGAAGCCGGCCGCGCCATGCGGAGCGTAGATCGTGCCGAGCAGGATCGGCACCAGCGCCAGTGAAACCCAGCGGCTCCAGACGCCGAGAATGAGCGCGATGCCTCCGCCCAGCTCTGCGGCGATGACCAGATAGGCCAGGAAGCCGGGGAAGCCCAGGCTCTCGAAGAATCCGGCGGTGCCCGCCGGCGTAAAGATCACCAGCTTGAGCCAGGCGTGGGCGAGGAAAAGAACGCCCATCGAAACGCGCAGGATCATCGCGGCGAGATCGGCATTCGCCACGCCGGAAATGAGAGCCGGGCGGGCCGCGTCTGCGGAAGTTGCGTAGGTCATGGTGTTGTCCTTTCGATTGGCGGCTCAGGCGATGCCTTGCCATGTGGGTGCGATGTCGGTGCCATGGCCGAGGCCGTAGCCTAAAGCGATGTTGAGACCCGCGACCGGCTCCAGATACCGGGCCGAGGCGAGACCGCCGGTCTGCATCGCCGCCAGGCCCGCGCTTTTGGCGAGGGAGACAACGCTCTTTCGCGCCTCGGCGTCGTCGCCCGCGACAAAAACCGTCGCAGGTTTTCCGGCCGTCTTGCCGCCATTTTGAAGCACGGAGGCGAAGACGGTGTTGAAAGCCTTCACCACCTTTGCCGCCGGTATGCGCTTCTGGATTTCCTCGGCCGCGCTGGTCGTATGGCCGATGGTGAGACCGGAAAAGTCAGCGGTCAGCGGGTTGGTGATGTCGATGACGATCTTGCCGGCAAGGTCTCCGGCGGCCTCGACGACGTTGGCGGCTGCCTCGTAGGGTACGGCCAGGACGACAGCGTCGGCCGCGCCAGCAGCATCTGCTAACGAACTCACCCGGATGCCGCTGCCGAGTTTGGCTGCGACTGTCTGCGCTTTTGCCGAGTCCCTGGAAGCCAGCGTGATGTCATGTCCGGCCTTGGCGAACAGGACAGCGAGGCCGCTGGCCATATTGCCTGTCCCGAAGATGGCAATGTTCATGTCGGTTCTCCCGGTTGTGACGCCACATGGCGTCGTGCTCGGGAAGAACATGGCCCTGTTTGATCGGAACGATAATCCGGTCGCCTGGAAGTTCATTACATCCAGAACGGAAGAAACCTACCAACCCTTCTCCCAATGCGGCGTTCCGCGATAGCGTTCGACCAGAAAATCGACCAGGACGCGGACCTTCGTGGTGAGGTGGCGGCTGTGCGGATAAAGAGCATGCACGGCATAGGGCTCGGTTTCGAACGCTTGCAGAACGCGTCGTGTCCGGCCCGCACGCAGAGCCTCGCCCGCAATGAAGCTGGGCACGCAGGCAAGCCCGAGCCCGGCCTCGGCCGCCATGAGGCAGGCTTCGGCATTGGAATAGCGAATGCGGCCGCCGACTGCGACGTCGATCGGGGCGTTCTCTGCCTCTCGGAGGGGCCAGCGATTCGGCTCCTTGAAATTCGTGTCGATGATGCAGTCGAAGCGGGCGAGATCGTTGGACGTTTCTGGTTCTCCGCGACGCGCCAGGTAGGCGTGCGATCCCACGATGACGATGCGCACGTCGCAAAGCTTGCGCGCGATCATGCTGGAATCGCCAGCCCGCCCAACCCTGATGGCCATGTCGAAGCCTTCGTCGACGAGGTTCACCACGCGATCCGAAAAGCTGACATCGAGTTCGATCTCGGGGAACTTCGATGCGAATTCGTTCAGTCCTGGCACGATCTCCGCAGTCCCGAAGGTGAGCGGCGCCGTTAGACGCAACCGCCCGCGCGGCGCGCCTGACGTATCCCGAACTGCGGCGTCCAGATTATCAAACTCTTCGAGCAACGGTCGAAGCCGCTCGAAGTAGACTTGCCCCGCTTCGGTCGGCGACACGGCGCGCGTGGTGCGGCTGAGAAGGCGAACGCCGAGCTCATTTTCAAGCCGCGTGACCAGCTTCGACGCCTGGCCCGAACTTGTACCAAGCCGCTCGGCGGCGGCGGTGAAGCTGCCGGTCTCCATCACCGCAACAAACATCCGCTCGGGCTCCAGCCTGTCCAATGTTTCCTCCGACCAAGATCAAGCGTCGCTTTCGCGCTGCTATCCGGCTGTTCACGACGCTCGTGCGCTTCGATGAGGTCTATCACGGCCACTTCAAGTGCAACCGGCATCGGATCGTCGACTATCCCAATATCTGGAACTTCACGCGCGAGATCTTCCAGTTTCCCGGTATCGCCGGCACTGTGAACATGGAGCATATCAAGCGCCACTATTACGAAAGCCATCAGACCATCAATCCTACCGGCGTGGTGCCGGTCGGTCCCGCTCCGGATTTCATGGCTTCTCACGATCGCGACGCGCTGTGACTTGAGCCTCCAGCTTCTTGCTCTTGGCTTCGAGAGAAAAATTGGCTTCGAGAGAAAGGATGTCCCTTAAGTCCGCACATGACCTACAAGTGATACTCAATCGCAGCATTGCCGTGAACCGCGGTTCACGCTCATCCGAAGCCGCACAGAACTTGACCACTGAGATTGAAGCTGGAACAATGCGTTTTACCTCTTTCCGAGGTCGGAGTGGCCACTGTGCCCCGAAAATAAACGGACGTCTGTCGTGAAGGGCAAGTCCCGCTATAAGAACCTTGGATTGCAGCCGATCGCCGGGCAATGGCGCACAGGAAGTGCCGAACGCGATCTGCATGTCATCGACCCGTATACAGGCGAAAACTTGTTGAGCTTGCCGATGGCCAGTCGCGAGGATCTGGATCAGGCCTATCGTGCAGCTCAAACGGTGCAGGTTGAATGGGCTGCAATAGGCCCCACCGCGCGTGGCGACATCATGCGTCGGGCGGTCGACATCTTCGATGAGCGGAAGCAAGAAATTCTTGACTGGTTGATTCGTGAATCCGGCAGCACCCGCATCAAGGCCGAAGTCGAGTGGACCTCCGCCCGCGCCATCACCTTGGAGTCCGCGGGCCTGCCGGGCCGCGCTCACGGTCGCATTCTGCCCTCGGATGTGCCGGGCAAAGAAAGCCGCGTCTATCGCGCGCCGTTGGGTGTGGTCGGGGTGATCAGTCCATGGAACTTCCCGTTGCACCTGAGCGCCCGTTCGGTGTCCCCGGCGCTGGCGCTGGGCAACGCCGTGGTCATCAAGCCGGCCAGTGATACTCCGATCACCGGCGGCCTGTTGCTGGCGCGCATCTTCGAAGAAGCCGGGCTGCCGCAGGGTGTGCTGAGCGTGCTGGTCGGCGCCGGGTCGGAGATTGGCGATGCGTTCGTCGAGCATCCGGTGCCGTCCTTCATCTCTTTTACCGGCTCCACGCCGGTAGGTCGCAACATCGGCCGTCTTGCCAGCGGCGGCGCCAACCTCAAGCGCGTGGCTTTGGAGCTAGGCGGTAACAGTCCTTTCGTGGTGCTGGCTGATGCGGATGTCGAGGCGGCGGTGAACGCTGCGGTGGTCGGCAAGTTCCTGCACCAGGGGCAGATCTGCATGGCCATCAACCGCATCATCGTTGAAGCGCCCCTGGTGGAAGAGTTCACGCAGCGCTTCGTCGCGCGTGTCAAGGCTCTGCCTTATGGTGATCCGAGGATGCCGGAAACCGTTGTGGGTCCGGTGATCAACGCCAAACAGCTCGCGGGCCTCAAGGACAAGATAAGCAAGGCGCATCAAGAGGGGGCGCAGTTGCTTGTGGGCGGCGAACCACAAGGCAACGTCATGCCGCCCCATGTATTCGGCAACGTGACCGCCGATATGGAAATCGCCCGGGAGGAGATCTTCGGTCCGCTGGTCGGTATTCAGAGCGCTCGCGATGCGGAACATGCACTGGAACTGTGCAACAGCAGCGAATACGGGCTATCCAGCGCCGTGTTCACCAGAGATACTTCGCGGGGGGTGCAATTCGCACAGCGAATGCGGGCGGGCATGACACATATCAACGATATGCCGGTGAACGACGAAGCGAACGCTCCTTTTGGCGGAGAGAAAAACTCCGGCTTGGGGCGGTTCAATGGTGACTGGGCAATCGAGGAGTTTACTTCGGATCAGTGGGTCACGGTGCAGCATGCGCCGCGCCACTATCCGTTCTGAGCTATCGCACTCGCCGGTTTGCTTGCTACTGGAGAACCAAAAATGTCTGATGTCTTGAGTGGCAGGTTGCGTGGCAGGGTTGCGAAACGGATGCTGTTCGCAACTGTGGTGCCGTTTGCGCTAATGACTGCTTCCATCCAGGCGATGGCTGATAGCCAGTGGGGCAGCGGCAAGAATCTGTATGATAAACTTTGCGGTCTTTGCCATGCCCCCCAAGTAGGAGTGGGGCCGGTGATCACGGGTCGCGGCCTGCCCGAAGCCTACATTAAGTTGATTGTACGCAATGGCCTCAATGCCATGCCAGCCTTCCCAGCCTCCTATATAGACGACGAGTCCATTGCTCAGGTGACTGAATATCTGTCGACTCTGCCAACCCCGGCCACTCAGCCTTGAGGAGCTCGACATGAGTGTGAATCGTCGGTTTGTGCTCAAAGGCGCGGCCCTGAGCAGTATCGGTCTGACCGTGGACGGTTTTATACCCGCTCTGGCGGCTAGTTCTGAAGCGCCGATCGATGATGCAACTGCGAAGCCAATGCTGGTGCTGGTCAACGAGGGCAGGGCTGAGTCGATGTTCCTGTCTGGCGTCAGGGCGGCTGCTAAAACACCATTGCGGGTACAGAAGGTCGGCCGCGATCTGGGGTTCATGCTCGATTTTGAGCGCCGCCTGCGTCACGGCCGGCCAATGCGGGTGATTGGTCTGCTGGATGATGCCTCAGCAACTCTCATAATAGACATGGCCCGTAGTGGCGGCGCACGTATGCAGTGGCTTGGGCAGCATACTGCCGAAGACGGGTTTACCCGACATCATGTGCTCAGCACGGATATGACCGAAGGCTGCTCGCGGCAATTCAGCCGCCTCCTGCATGCTTGTGGGGATGCTTTTACGCTCAATGAGGAGCGCCAGAACGGCCCCGTGGCGCCGCGACAGCTGACCGGACGCTCACGCAAGGCCGGCCAGGCTGCTCAGTGGGCGAGCAGCACTGGTTATTTGCTGGCTTCGATTGGCGCGCGCACGAAGTTGGCCGCTCCATTGGCTCCCGCTGCGAACACGCCGGTCACTGGCAGCTTCGTTTCTTTTTCGATCGATGCCTGAAGGAGGCTGACCGAATGGCTGAACAAAAGAACTCTGTGCTGCCCAGAGGAGCGGTTCGGAAAGAATTCAACAAGGCCATCGAGAAATTCCGCGCCTTGCTGGGTGGAGAGAACGTGCTGGTCAACGCCGACCAGCTGGCGCCCTATAACAAAGTCATGATGTCCGTCGAGAATGCAGCCCATGCGGCATCGGCAGCTCTGACGGCGACCACGGTCGAGCAGGTGCAGGGCGTGGTGCGAATCTGCAACGAGCACAAGATCCCTATCTGGACCATTTCCACCGGCCGTAACTTTGGCTACGGCTCGGCCGCGCCGATCCAGCGCGGCCAGGTCATCCTTGACCTGAAAAAAATGAACAAGATCATCAAGATCGATGCGGAGATGTGCTACGCACTGGTCGAGCCGGGCGTGACCTATGGGCAGCTCTACGATTACATCGAGACGAACAAGCTACCGCTGATGCTGTCGTTCTCGGCGCCTTCGGCCATTGCCGGACCGCTCGGCAACACCATGGATCGCGGCGTGGGTTACACCCCCTACGGCGAACACTTCATGATGCAGTGTGGTATGGAAGTCGTGCTGGCCAACGGCGATATCTACCGAACCGGCATGGGCGGGGTGAAGGGCAGCAACACCTGGCAGATTTTCAAGTGGGGCTTTGGTCCGACCCTGGACGGCATGTTCACCCAGGCCAACTATGGCATCACGACCAAGATGGGCTTCTGGTTGATGCCCAAGCCACCGGTCTACAAGCCGTTCGAAGTGATCTTCGACAACGAGGAAGATATCGTCCAGATCGTTGATATCCTGCGTCCGCTGCGCATTTCAGGAACCATTCCAAATTCGGTCGTGATCGCCAACGTGCTGTGGGAAGCCGGGAGCGCGCATCTGCGCCGCTCTCAATACATCACCGAGCCCGGCCATACGCCCGACCCTATCCTGAAGAAGATGCAGCAGGACACCGGCATGGGTGCCTGGAATCTGTACGCCGCGCTGTACGGCACACAGGAACAGGTCGACGCGGACTGGAAGATCGTCGTCGACGCCTTTAAGAAACTCGGCAAGGGCCGCATTGTTACCCAGACGGAGGCTGGCGATACTCAGCCGTTCAAATACCGCGCCGAGCTGATGAGTGGTGTGCCCAACCTGCAGGAATTCGGCCTGTATAACTGGCGCGGCGGTGGTGGCTCCATGTGGTTCGCGCCGGTCAGCGAAGCGCGCGGCAGCGAGTGCGAGAAGCAGGCGCGGCTGGCCAAGCGCATCCTGCACAAGCATGGTCTGGATTACGTGGCCGAGTTTATCGTTGGTCCGCGCGATATGCATCACGTTATCGACATGCTTTTCGATCGCACGGATGCGGAGGAAACCAAGCGGGCCGACGCCTGCTTCAACGAGTTGTTGGACGAGTTCGAGAAGGAAGGCTACGCGGTTTACCGCGTGAACACTCGCTTCCAGCAGCGTGTCGCGCAGAGCTACGGCTCGGTCAAGCGGGACGTGGAACACGCCATCAAACGCGCGTTGGATCCGAACAATATTCTGGCTCCGGGTCGCTCGGGCATCGACCTGGATACTTATAAAAAGACATGACCTCCGCACGGTGTTGCTGTTCGGGGCCGCCTATGAATTATGCACTTGTACCGACAGGTCGCAGTGATACGGCCCGCGGCAAACCTTTGCGGGGGGCTTGTCTAACTGCCCAGCCTCCCCCTGCAGCAGAATCGAGATGACAATCCATAACCAGGATTTTTTTGCAGCAGGAGTATGCCATGACGATGCATAAGGTCGGCTATCTCATCGGCAGTCTTGCCAAAGAATCAATCAACCGCAAACTCGCCGGAGCTCTGGTGCGTATGGCCCCTCCAGAGCTTGTGATGTCGGAGATTTCCTTCGCGGAACTGCCGCTCTATAGTTATGATTACGACGCCGATTATCCTCCGGCTGCCAAGGCATTCAAGGACGCCATCGCCGCCGTCGATGCTGTGCTTTTTGTCACGCCAGAATACAATCGCTCGATACCAGGCGGACTAAAGAATGCGATTGACTGGGCAAGCCGGCCCTATGGCACCAATTCCTTCACACGGAAACCGTCGGCGGTCATCGGCACATCGCCAGGCTCCATCGGCACCGCCGTCGCTCAGCAAAATTTGCGGAGCGTTCTCAGTTTTTGTAACTCTCCGCAAATGAATGCGCCAGAAGCCTATATCCAGTTTAAGCCGGGCTTGATCAGTGAGGATGGCGAAGTCACCAATGACGGAACCGCCGCGTTCCTCCGCAATTTCATGGCAGAGTTCCACGTTTTCATCGCCAGAGTGCGTTCGGCGCTGCCGAAGGACGCTTAGCCCCCTATGCCCTCATGGATGAAAACACCGTGGCCGATATGATCGATGCGTGGGTTGAACAGGCAGCGGTCGCTGCCGGCGACCGCTCTGCGAAAATCTTCATGAGGCCGCACCTGATATCCACGTTCGTAAAGGCTCCAACTTCAATCCCATGATGCAAGTATACATGTCGCTGTCAGCGCGGCTTACAGATGCGGATTGTCCCGAATGCGGCGGTGTCTCAAGCGCTCGACTTTAGCACGGCGAGACCGGGCCCGATTGCCGGTCTTTGCCGGCTGACGTGCAGAGCATTCAGCTAGGCAGCGCCCGCTGCAGATCGTCATGATCGAAGGCCGAGGCCATGCGGTCGATCTCGGCTTTCCCGATGTTGGCAGCCTTGGCAGCGGCACGCCATGTGGCGACGGCGGTGCCGACCTCGGCGGCGACCTGCCGGGCTTCCGTTGCCTTCAGCCCGAATTCTCTTGCCACCGACAGGGCGAGATCGAGCGACGCCATGCCGTCATTCTCACTAATCGCCGTCGTCAGGACGCGCTCTTTGACTTCCACAGGCGTCGGGTTGACATCGTAGACGGGCGAAAGGCGCCAGCCTTTCTGCCCCTCATAGAGAAAACCGTGATTGCGCAAATGGTCGTCAGTGTTGGAGATCAGGATGCTGAACACGATGCGGCGCCAGAGTTCGGGACCGTCCGTCGCTGGCGCGGCGCCGTATTGGCGCAGCGCGTCCATCAATTCGAGGTAGCTGTGGGATTCGTTGTCGCTGGCGCCGATCATGCTCATCGCGGAGAGGAACGGGATGCGCGTGCCGCTGGCGCGGTCGAAGCGATCGAGGATAAGGACGGCGCGACCAACGATCCTCTCTATCCTGAAAGCAGGGACATTAATGCCGGCGCGCTTTGCGAGGTCCAGCGCCACGAACTCCCATTCGACGGCGGCGTACTCGTCGTCCTTCTTCGGAAACTTGGCGATCGCGAGTTGCCCGTCCTTCTCGCGGACAGAAGCCTTGGGGCGCGCACCCCCGAGTGAGGAGCCGGGAGCCAGCAGCAGCTTCAATTCTGCCGCTGTTTCGGCGTCAGCCAGTAGCGCGTCAGCCGCGGAGAGGAGTTTGGGAAGGTTAATGAGCGGGGGGACAGGAGCGCCGTCATGCGCCAGAAACGGCCCACCAGGTTTGTCTGCAAAGCGCAAAGCGCCCTGGCGCGTCTCGTCGTTGACACGGAGTAGATAGTCGACCTCGTACAGCGTGCGGGGCTTCGTCTTCTCCGCTCCGGCCCTGTGGGCCTCGGCACGCTTCATCAGAGTCCGCCCCCAGCGATCCGGCGCGGAATCGCCGATCGCACCGAGCAGGCTGCGGGGCGTGTCGTACTGCCCCAGGCCGAGACTGAGCGCTGGTTCGAGCGAGAAGCGCTGCGGGTTTTCGAGCCACGCGGCCTCGTATTCAAAGCTCGCCGTCTCCTTGCCCTTGTTATGGTGCGCATAGAGCTGGCCGACGACATGCGTCGCACCGTTGAGATCGGCGTAGACATGGACTTGGCGGTCAGTCATGCCTGTCTCCGCCGGCTGGCTGGCCCTCAGTTTTACGGGCCGCGCCGCTGCGCGGCAGGCGTACGCGTTTCGGCAGACTACGTTCGTCGATCGCGCGGCCTATCGCATCCTCGGTTGCGTCGGCAAGCACAGCCAGGCGATCCACAAGCCCGAGGGCGTACAGCACCGCCGCATAGATACCGAGAGCCACGGATTCGTCGCCCTTTTCGACCTTCGTCAGGGTCGTGCGGCTGATGCGGGCGCGCTCCGCCAGCAGCGCCATAGGTATTCTCCGTCGGCGACGGGCGTCGCGCAGGTCCTGCCCCAGCTTGCGCAGGGCCCGGCGGGCGGGGATCGGCAGCGGTGAAACGGGCTGCATCTGTCATTCCTAATGTTCACATATGCATACTTTACAGATAGTATCGTACGTGAAAATGAACATTAAAATAAGGCGGCAACTCGATTTTGTGAACTTAATGTTCACATACGCTACCTAAATATGCTATAGTGACTGAGAAAGTGAACGTTAATTGGTGACGATCCGTGACGCAGCTGACAGGGACGCCGGCGCGCTACCCCGCCTAAGCCACGGTAGCCTGGTCCCCCAGCCTTTCGTCCACATCCTTCGATCAACAACGAACTAAAGTCGACCCATAGACGCATGGGTGATTGCTCATCATGGCCTTTGAAAGTTGCTCCCCAGCCGCAGCGCGCCGGTGAAGGTGGTGGTTTTCCAGTGCCCATGCGGCACGCCG
>ENA-UOUJ01001920-UOUJ01001920.1-activated-sludge-metagenome-genome-assembly--contig:-NODE-1920-length-10099-cov-4.882417_pt1 | contig 10099 bp, 6 predicted proteins | sample MGYA00249839_ERZ747224 | MGnify/ENA primary metagenome ERZ747224 (study PRJEB28782, sample SAMN03220277) | activated sludge metagenome | biome: wastewater; feature: sewage sludge; material... | reverse complement strand
TTGCAGCACTGTTGTTGTATGGATTACCCGTACAGCCACCGTTTACAGTAAGCATAACCGCACCGCTTGCATTGTTGTTAATAATGAATGGAGTGCTTGCCCATGCTGAAGTAGAAGAACCGCAATTAGTACGAACGTGCAGGTAGTAAGTCATAGACCCCGTAGTGAACGTTGCGCCGGTAACAGATGTAGTTGTAGTAGTAGTGCCAGAAGTAGGAGCAGTACTACTTGTTGTAATTGCATATTCATAACCTACCGCACCAGTGGAAGCATTCCAGCTAATGTTTGCGGAAGAAGAACCAACGTTGTTAACTGCAAGACCTGTTGGAGTAGGACACGCAGACGGAGTAACGATAGTTACCCAGTAGTCATGAGTTTCCCCGTAGTAAATATTTGTGCAAGGATCAATTGCTGTAGCACCGCCTAATACAGAATATCCAAGACGAACACGCATCTTATGCGTACCAAGGACAGCGTTGGTAGGAAGTGTGATGTTAAATGGAGTCAGTGTAGTTCCGAAACCAATCGTACTACCAACAGATCCTACTGTATCTGAAGCACCAAACACACCATCGTCTCCAAAGTCAATCCACATCTTAGCATACTGACCGCTACCATAGTTTGAGTTTATCTGACCAGCATAGGTCATACCTGGTGACAACTGAACATTCGTTCCTGCGTAAACAGTATCCCATGCGGGAGTACCACTACAGCCCGTATTCAGGTCATTGATCATCGTACTGTTTTCACCATTTAAAATGAAACTATTGATCAGGTCACTGGCACTACAGCCCGCTGTATAGTCAGGTACACAATAGCAACCCATTGGTGGGTTCATCAAAACTGTAAAACTATTGGATGTGGCTGAAAGATTACCATTCGTACAAGTAATGGTGAGTCTATATTGGGTTGCCACAGACTGTCCGACAACAACATATGAAGGATTCGTAGCTCCTGTAATATTTGACCATCCAGTACCTGTATTAGACTCCCATTGATATAGCATACCAGAACCAACAGTGTAAGCTGTATCCGTTATAGTGAAGCTGTTTCCAAGACAAATTCCGGCAGGTCCAAATGCTGTACCAGCGTTTGGTTGACCAGTGCAAGGCAATGCCTGGATTACAGTTAGCAGATAATCTTCTGTCTCATACCCATTACCATTATTAAAACATGCATCACCCGCGGCGAACAATGGAGTAGCACTGCTACCTGTATAACCCATTCTGAAACGCAAGCCAGTAAGACCCACTACAGACGTTGTAGGAATGATAAACGAGGCAGAATAACCAGTACCCGCTGCATTCGGTGTCATCACAATGTACTCGGAGGTGTCAAAGCTTCCATTACCATTATAATCAATCCATGCAGAAACAGGATAACCTGAATAAGCTGCAGTAGCATTTAATGTGTACTGTATTCCCTGATTAAGAGATGTAGTAGTAGAAGTAGTGGTTGGATAAGCTTGAGTGTAACCACCAGATATGTTTGCACCAATACCTTGAGGTGAGGTATAATTCAAAGTGGTACCAGTAATGCTTACATTGGTTAAGTAATTATAACCATAAGTATGAAGCGTTGTGTTTGTAAGTGGTGAGCAATAACAAAGGTAAAACTGGCTCATGCCTACTGCTACAATGTTGGAATATTGTGGAGTACCGTTATTACATGTCACTTGCAATCTGTAATCCATAGCAGAAGTAATGCCCGACGTTACAGTATAAAATGGGTTTGTTGCCCCAACTATGTCGGTGAATGTATTCATACCCGCGGGAGAAGACTGCCATTGTGTTACAATTCCTATTCCTACTGTGTATGCAGTATCGCTTAATGTAAATGCTATGCCTGAGCATACGCTACCTGGTCCCCAAGCATTACCGGCTGAAGGAGTACCGCTACATCCTGCAGGAGCCAAAACATCTACAACGTAATCCTCAGTTTCATAACCATTAGGATTATTAAAGCAAGCTTGATTTGCGTTGTATAGCGAGCTATTTGTTCCTGAAGAATAACCCAAACGGAAACGCAACCCGGTAGGGCCTTGCACACTATTCGGACTTATAGGGATAGAAAACGTACCTGTAAATACATAAGGATCACTAGTAACCGTCATAGGGATAAACTCAACACTGTCAAATGCTCCGTTACCGTCCATATCTAACCATGCAGATACCGGGTAAGGTGTGTAAGCTGTACTGTCCCAAAGAGTATAAGTAACACCTTGCACTAAAGTAGCGGTAGTATTACTTGTCGTTGGCCAAAACTTTGTGTACCCACCAGGTATAGTCGTACCAACACTTGGAGGAACAGACAAATTATCCACAGCAGTGTTCAATATTTTGGCGCGTATCATGTAGTTGTAGCCATTTGTATGCAAAGTTGTAGCCGTATTTGTAGGCGAACAATAGCAAATGTAGAACGGACTTACAGCAACAGATGCCATCGTAGAAACATCAAATCCTCCACCATTGGTACAGGTAACAATTGCCTGAAAATCGGTAGCAGAAGTAAAACCTGGCGCTGCTGGGTTGTAGGAATAATTTGCCGTTGTAGCTCCTGTTATATTGCTCCATACACCGGCTCCTGCAGGCGACTCTTGCCATTGGATAGTTAAGTTGGCTGCATTACTATAACCAGAAAGCGATAACTGAACCGGTGAGTTTGCACAAACACTTGTAGGCGCTGACGCAGTTCCCGCAGTTGGTGTACCAAAACAAGCAGGTACTGAAAATTCATAAGCTCCAACATCGGGAGTCAATAAATTACGAGTAGTACCTAAAAAGTCTGTAGCAACACCTACACCAGCATCTCCTGCATTATCAATCATAGCGCCTTGTGGCGTAAAATTGGATGTAGCAGGCGATACAAATAAAGGATCGTCACTTACACTGTTTGTATCTACGCCTTGTGCTTTCCACTGAGCCAGCGTTGTGGCACTAGTGCTTGTAGAAGAGTAATAACCAAGGTAGCTAACACCACCTGCTGAATTGATGTAGAAGTTGTTGTAGTTTGAATTCTTTCCGGTACCGGAATAGTACACTGCATACTTAGTACCGGTTCCTGGTTGGGTGATGGCGATGTTGTTGTTCCTAATTGCCATACCTACAGTACCCGACGCATAAAGTCCATAAACAGTACCCGCCGTTGTGTTAGGCTCTGTAAACGCTACTGTGTTGTGAAACACGCGCATGTTACTACCACTCAAATAGATACCGTAATATCCACCGGTAGGCGTTCCATTAAATTGACCTACCACGTTATTGATAAAACGGTTGGGCGCTGCAGTAGTACCCGCAGACAAACAATAAATACCATAAGCAGTACCCGTATTGGTAGTTGCTCCACCATGTGTATTTCTTATAAGATTACGCTCAATTAAAGCTCCGGTAGTTCCGGTAGTGTTGTAAATTCCATAGAACGTAGTGAGTGATGTTCTCGTAGGACGTTCAATAGTATCTCCAACCGCCTGGAAGTTCGACTGATAATAAGTATAAATACCGTAGCGATAAAAATCACGAACTACGCTGTTTATAATCTTATTGTTGTTGTTAGCTCCAGAAGAATTACCATAGAAATAAGCGCCATCATATCCGTTAATCAGTTTACAACCATTCACGGTGTTTCCATTTCCGGAAAGACCGGTTGTAGAAACAGAAGTTGCACTACCACTAATGGAGAAAGGAACTGCGGTTGTTGACGTAACGTTTGCATTCGTCATCATCGTACAGTTGTTGAATGTATTACTATCCGCCTGATTCCAAAGATGCACTACCAATGCAGTGGTAGTAGTTCCTCTGAATACAAAATTGTTGAAAGTAAAATGATCTGCACCATTCAACCCCAATGTATGCGGCGCTGAAGATGTACCTGCAAACCATAATGTATCATTACTACCGTTAAACGTTACCGTCTTTGTAGAGTTTGTTCCTACGGTAGATGGTATCATTATCTGCTCATTAAATGTAGTATTTGGCGCAAGGTTGAAAATGATATTGCCGCCTATACCGCAACTAATAGCACTGACAGCCGAGGCAATAGTGGTAAAATTAGTAGCACTTGCAGCCTGTGAAGGATCAATTGTATAAGTACCAGCCGGGAAGAGAGCAGGAACAGTAACCAATACTGGGTTCGACCATGAAGAGTCGGTACCACATTTCACCTTAGCTCTAAAATATAATGTACTTGTTGCTACAATATTTTGAAAAGGAGAAGGCTTAGCTGTATCAATTGCGGCCCATGGGCCAGATGTGGAAGTAGAAGATTCCCATTGGTAGCTAAGACCAGACGCAGCAGTGTTTCCAGTTAATCCTAAAGAAACTGTTTGACCATTACAAGGATTTGCATTTGTAGTAGTAGCAGTTCCAGCATTAGGAGTACCAGAACAAACAGTTGCAGGAGTAACGTCAAATTGAATTTGAGCTAAAGAGTTACCTGTGTAATTAGCCGTTGGTGGAGTTGCGGGATTTGGATTGGTGAAGTCATCGTAATACAAAATACCACGTGTACCTGTTGTTGGAGCAGTAGCGGCATAACTTGCCCACTGTTGTGTACAAGAATAGGCAGCTGTATTTTCATAAACAGCTACTACCAGATTGCTGGTACCATCCCAATAAAATGGAACAGGTAAAGTAAGTTCCATCCATACTCCTGAAGTAAGTGTACCAGGAATTGTACCAGTCCATACACTCGTCATAGCAGTTGTTGCAATCCACGACGATGAAGTAGCAAAACCACCATTAGTAGTATTACCTAAATAAACCGTCCAGTTGTTCCAATTTGCTGTAGAAACCATTGTCCCTCTTGGCATAAAACGAACTTTGTTAATAAACGAAGGTCCGTTTGCCCCACCTGTACCCAATTCAGATGCGAGATAAATTTGCTGACTATAATTATAGCCATAGCATGAATAAATTGGATAGTAATCAATGTTCGTTGTTCCTGAACCTACCTGAACTGTAATCTGCGCATGCGCATAATTCCCAATCATGGATAGCATCAGTAACAAAAACACATGTCTGCACCTTTGTAAAAGTTTACTTGTCATGAGTAATTAATCTAGAATAACGCCTACTCTTTATAGGATTTTCGGCTTCCTCCTTTTGTTCTTAGTCCAATCGCAGTAAGGCACAAATCATTTCCAAAATCAAATCCAATTCACAACAGGGTATCTTGTCAGGTCAATCAGTATTACCACACGCATAAAATATTGTTTCCACTATAAGGTCAGCAATTTAGGAAAATCTTCACACAACTAATAATTTGCTTTAAGTTTTTCTTTAAAAATAAAAAAATCCCGACATCGCCGGGATCCTTAAAAAAATAGTTGCTTTAGTTTGGCGAATTTCCACTGATGGAAGAAACATACCGGGATTTGTTATCAAGGTTATCCACCACAGGCGAGCTTTCTATCAGTCCATTTACATTTTGTTTCCAAAGCTGATCTCCATTAACCGGATCTACACAAAACAAATATTTCTCGTGAGTTCCGAAATACAATCTGTCATTAAAAACTAACGGAGAAGATTTGATAATTGCCTTTGTTGGAAACTGCCATTTCACCGAACCATCGAGTATGTTTATAGCATACATATTGTAGTCGTAGCTTCCTACAAATACTAATTGCACATTGCTTGCAGTATCGGTCTTTGCCCAAAAGGTAGGCGATGATAAAATGCGGTCGCCGGTTTTTACTTTCCATCTTTCTGTAGCGCTCGAATCATCCACGCAATAAACATAGCCATCGTCGCTGCCAAATACGGTTACACCTCCATAGCTCATAGGCGAACTCTGCACTATTCCCCCTGTTGCATATTGCCAGTTCACCAAACCAGTATTTACATGAAGGCAGTACATATTCTTATCGCCGCTTCCTACAAATACATAGCCTGAGTTGCTCGTAGTAGGAGAAGAATGCACTGGCCCGCCTGTGGTAAATTCCCATGCTTTTACACCGTCTTCTTTGTCGAGGGCATATACTTTGCCATCATAGCTTCCAAATAAAATAAGAGTGTCGTAAAGCGTAGGAGATGAATATACATTTCCGTCGGTAGTAAATACCCACTCCATTGTATCGGCAGTGGCATCGTAGGCATAAAGCGTATTTGTATTTCCGGTACCGATGTAAATGTAGTCGTTGCCATCTTTACCTTTTTGCTCGCCGTAAGGAGAGGAAAGCAGTGTGCCGCCAATGTTAATCTTTTTTACCAACGTACCGGTTTTTGCATCCAGCTTATGGATAAAACCATTTTCAGCTACTACAAATAATTTGTCGTTGAGCACCAGTGGCGATGCCTGAATATTTGCACCCGCATAATATTCCCATTTCTTTTGTCCGGTTACCAAATCAAAAGCATACAAAAACTGATTCTGGCTTCCGATGTAAACAGTAGAAGTATAAACGGGTGTAAATGGTTCGTCTTTGCTGAAATCCTTTTTACAAGAAGTTGTAAACAGGGCAACGGTACCAATAAGTGCAAGGAGCAAATTCGTCAGACGTAGCTGCATGATGCTGATATTAAAAGTTGTTAGTAGTGCAAAATAGGGGTTTTCATTTTTTATTGCAACAGGAGAAATAAAAATCCGGTCATCAATAGACCGGATTTGCAATTGTATGGTTGGCTGGTTTCGTTAAGCCATCATTTTTTCTTTCTGCCTCTTTATCTGATTCACCATAGAATCGAAAGCACGATCGAACGACTCCTCAAATACTTTGCTGCTGTGTTTTACAAAATAAGAATGTTTGGGCACATACACTTTTATCTCGGCTACCTTATCCTTAATCTGCTGCGAAAGGTTGTCGAGTTTTAAATAAACCTCCACTCCAATAATGTGATCGTTGAATGTCCTCATCTTTTCCAGTTTCGCGTTCACATGTTCGATCAGTTTGCTGTCTGCATCGAAGTGCACCGTTTGAATTTGCACGTTCATAGTTCCTATACATTTTATGGTTAAAAAATACTGCTTCACCCTCGCGGATGATTCAGCTTATGGATCTCTTTTAGTTTGTCAATGTTATTGTGGGTATAAACCTGGGTAGCCGCAAGGCTGCTGTGCCCCAGTAAATCTTTTATTGCTTGTATGTTTGCTCCATTATTTAGCAGGTGGGTTGCAAATGTGTGGCGCAGCACATGCGGACTTTTTTTCTTCACTGTTGTAGTAATATTCAAATAGCTTTTCACCACTCTGTAAATATACCCTGCATACAAAGGTTGCCCGCTTTCCAGCACCAGCAAATGATGAATGTCAGCATTGCCTATGCCTTTTTTCTCTTGCAAATAATCTCGGAGCGTATCGAGCAACATAGGGCTTACCGGCAGCAATCTTTCCTTATTTCCTTTTCCTATTACCCTTATTTGTTTCAAGCTCCATTCAATACTATTTTCCTTCAGTTCAAGCAGTTCATTTCTGCGCATCCCGGTCTGGTAAAGCAATTCGCAAATCAGTCGGTCTGTAAAACCTTTAAAGCCTTCTTCAAATTGCACTTCTTCAAGCAATCTGTCCGTTTCATTTTCTTTAAGATAAACAGGCAAACGCTCCGGCAAACGCAAAGCATGGAGTTGGGCAACGGGGTTTTTCGTTACGATGGTAAGCCTTAAAAGATACTTGTAAAAAGAATTTAGGCTGGAAATTTTGCGGTTAATGGTTCGTGCAGTTTGTCCGTCGTCTTTTATATCTGCCAGCCAGCTACGGATAATAAAATGGGTGATTTGCAACAGGTCGCAATCTGAATATTTTTCTGCAAGATAGTTTTGGAATTGACAGAGGTCTGTCTCGTAAGCCGTAATGGTGTGTTTAGAGTATCTTTTCTCAAAACGCAGGTATCGTAAGAAATCATTTATCCTTTGCTCTAACACCATAAGTAAAAAAGCCTGGTCTTGTAAATATAGGAATTTACAAGACCAGGCAAAAGTTATTTTTTAAGAGTAAACTCTTAATCTTCGATCTTTCCTGAAACGATCTGTTGCTTATAAACAGCCTTCAGTATTTCGGTGCGACGACGAACAGATGGCTTAATGAAAGCCTGACGTGCACGCAATTGATTTAGTGTGCGCGACTTTTCATACTTCTTCTTGTACTTCTTCAGCGCCTTGTCAATATTTTCGCAGTCTTTAGAATCAATGATCAACATAATTATACCCCCTTTTGGTCAATTTTGAGGACGGCAAAGGTAAGAACTTATACGAGTTGGCAAAATTTTCTAAAATAAAAATTCATTAACTCCTCGAATCTACAACAGTAGAAATTTTATGAGCGCTTTCAACTTGTGCAATACACTGTTGCTGCCACTTATCTACAACAGTAGAAATTTTATGAGCGCTTTCAACCGTTAACCGATGCTTGCGTATATTTCTTTATCTACAACAGTAGAAATTTTATGAGCGCTTTCAACCACACAGAGAGGGCGCACCATCATTCGTATCTACAACAGTAGAAATTTTATGAGCGCCTTCAACCTAATTTGAAGGTCTTTATCATTGTTTTTATCTACAACAGTAGAAATTTTATGAGCGCTTTCAACCAAGACCTCGCTACTACGCTTGGCATTGATCTACAACAGTAGAAATTTTATGAGCGCTTTCAACCCTAATAGAGTTTTGGAATGCTACCATCTACAACAGTAGAAATTTTATGAGCGCTTTCAACTCATAATCTGTCAAAATTGCTCGTATTATTAGCGGACACTTTCTCAAGCCGCTTTCTTTTTACATTCCGTATGCCACAAAGACGCATTTTCATTGTCTCCAGCGCTCAATTTTTTTATTAAGACTGAGGTTTGCAAGTTTCTCTCAAACTATGAGCAAATCATCCTCATTGTTTTTTGCATAGCCATATCTGGTGATCTTGCATTGCTTACTCATTTCGAAAATGACGATACTATCCGTTTGCGAAAAACGATGCTCAAAATTGGTTTTGATACCCAGTGTAATGATCTCGATTATCCTGTCGCTATTCCTTATTTCAAAGACCGAATATTGTAATCTGCCACCGAATTTACTGAGATATTTTGAAAACTTAGTGCGCAGCTTATCGTTCGATATATCATAAGACACTATCAGCATATTCTGGCTTTTTCATTTTTCAGCATGAACTTGAAACACCGGATACTCCTCAATCGGTTTGCTTCTCATAAAGCATCTGTAATATTCCTGCACATAGCTAAATATGCTTTCCTTATGTTCAAGAATGCCCTGCATCAGCCACCGTGTGTAATCCTTATTCTTTTCTATCTTTAACAGATACTGTCCTCTGTCCTGCTTAAAATCTTCCAACTTTAGTTGTCCTAATCCCCAGGCTTTCCGCACTTGCTTATCAACAATGCAGCGAAACGGCTCTACAAGATCACAAACCAAAGATTTGCGCTGATAAAAACAACGGTGATAAACTCCCTGATAAACATCAAAGCCATAAAGGTGCGTCATGCTTTCTATGAAATTGAATAAGTAGGTGTAGCCAATGTCTAATGTGGTGTTTATCGGATCTATCTTAGTACGTGGTCTGCGGCTCTGCCAGTTCATATCACCATACCAATGGCTGAAGAACAAACGGGAAGCCACACCTTCGTGGCCAAGCACAGATGTTAGCTCCGGTGCCGCATCAAGCTGTTGTACATAAACATCAAGATTTGCTATCGCCTCTTTCAATGTCAAAGATTTTTTCCTAAGGGTGTTGAGCAATGCGCGTTGATTGGCAATCTTGTTTGCCACCAGCTTTTTTGCTATGCTGAGCCCGCTGTATTCATATTGCTTTTTGCGAAGAAGAAAGTTGCCTTCGGTAGCGGCGCACCAGATACCATACAGCTTGTGACTGTAGGACAACAGGTAGATCGAAAAACCAAATTTGCGGCTGCGCTCCAGAATGCCGGAAGTAATCGTTGTGTGACCTACTATCCACACCGAAAAGATTTTGTAGCAGGTAGCCTGCATCACTATTTCGTCTTCCTTGTCTTTGATGAGCAGGTTGTCGTTGCGAAAAGAAATTTTCTGTCCTTCTGCTGCAAAGCAGATAATGATTTGCTTTTGGCGAAAATCAGGTAAGCTTAACATAGGTAGCCGTTGCACAACCCGCCTCCAAAAACTTACCGAGTTCTATTAGCGGGTTT